>Ga0190274_10000029_pt1 | contig 157790 bp, 129 predicted proteins | sample Popmic531T_FD_133002 | JGI IMG/M metagenome (GOLD analysis project Ga0190274, IMG submission 133002) | Populus adjacent soil microbial communities from riparian zone of Yellowstone River, Montana, USA - 531 T | ecosystem: Environmental > Terrestrial > Soil > Riparian zone | place: USA...
CATATTGCGCCTCGACCACGTCGTCCGGATAGACCCGCAGACGGTTGTCGAACGCCGTGGCCGTGCCGCCGAAGGTCGTGGGCAAAGATCCTTCGAAGACCGCGGTGTCGAAGCCGGTCTCCGCGAGCGTCAGGGTTTGGCTGTCCGTCCCGTCCCGCGACGTGACCGTGACCCCCACGTTGTCCCGGGTCACCGGCTGGTTGTAGTTGTGGTCGACCACGCGCAACCGCACCGACTCGCCGGCCGCGTAGCTCGCCGTTTCCCGGCCGTAGGCGTCGACGAACCGCACCCGCGCGCCGAGCACGAGGGCGGTGGCCCGCAGGCCGCCCGAGTGCGCCGAGACCTCGTCCGGCAGATAGGCCGGAGAGCCGCTGTTGAGCGTGCTCAGGACGTTGTCGCCGTCGGCTCCGCCCCCCACCTGCATGGGGATCGAGCCTTCGAAGATGCCGGTGGCCAGCCCGGTCTCGGTCAACGTCACCGATTCGTCGTCTCCCGACCGCAGCGTCCGCAGGGTGATGGTGCGCGTCTCCACCGTGCCGGGATTGTTGTTGGAGAGGTTGAACATCCGTACCCGCACCTCGCCCCCCTCCAGCAGCTCCGTGGTGGGCTCGCCGGCCTCGTCGAGAAACGTGATCGACAGATCGGTGGTGCCGGCCTCCGCCGTGGACGACGTGGCGCCGTAGGCATCCTGGTGGGTCGCCCGGATCGGGTAGCCCATCATGGCCTGGAGCTTCCCATCGCCGCTCTGGAGTGGGCCGTTCGCCAGCTCGAGGGCGATCACGAAGACCCCGCTGTCGCGGGTCGTCTCCAGGAGCTGCACCTGCTCCAGGTCTTCATTGCCCAGCGAGCGCACCTCGACGTAGACCGTGTCCCAGACGCCGCGCTGGTTGCGGTTCTGGTCCTCGACCCAGACCCAGGCCGTGCTGCCGATGGCATAGGACTCCACCGGCTGCCCCGCGGCATCGCCGAACCAGGTGCGCGAGCCGGTCAGGCCGATCGTCGCCACCGACGTGCCGGCCGGATCGCCGTAGCTCACCCGCAGCGTGTCGAACTCGTGCGGTGGATCGGAGGTCGGATGGCCGTCTTCTGTGGTCTCCAGGATGCCGTTGCCCGGGAGCTGGGTGCCGGGGACCAGACGCATCTGGATCGAGCCCTCGAACACACCCGTGTTCGGGCCCGTCTCGGTCAGCCCCAGGTTTTCGGTGTCCCCGCTCAGCTCGGCCGAGATCAGGGCCGGGACCGTCTCCGCCGAGGACGCGTTGGTGTTGGCGTTCTTGCTCACTACTCGCACGTAGGCCTTCGACGACTCCAGGTAGACCGTGGCCGGCTGACCCGCTGCATCCACGAACAACACGGCGTTGCCGGTGATCGCCGCCGTCGCCACGATCCTGTTCGGGGAGTAGTTCTGCTCGTAGCGAGCCTCGACCTCGTCGCCCGGATAGACCCGCAGACGGTTGTCGTTCTGCATGGCCGTACCGCCGAAGGTCGTGGGCAGCGCGCCTTCGAAGACCGCGGTGTCGAAGCCGGTCTCCAGGAGCGTCAGGATGTCGCTGTCCGCCCCGTCCCGCGAGATGACCGTGACCCCCACGTTGTCCCGGGTCACCGGCTGGTTGTAGTTGTGGTCGACCACGCGCAACCGCACCGACTCGCCGGCCGCGTAGCGTGCCGTCTCTCGGCCGTAAGCGTCGACGAACCGCACCCGCGCGCCCATCACGAGGGCTGTGGTCTGCGAGCCGCCGTACTCCGCCGTGACCTGGTCCGGCAGGTACTCCGGAGAGCCGCTGTTGAGCGTGCTCAGGACGTTGTCGCCGTCGGCTCCGCCCCCGACCTGCATGGGGAGCGAGCCCTCGAACACGCTGGTATCCGGACCGGTCTCGGTCACCGTCAACGACTCCGTGTCGCCCGACCGCAGCGCCTGCACGACCACGGTGCGGGTCTCCGTCGTGAAGGGATTGGTGTTGCTGTAGAGGCTGAGCACCCGCACCCGCGCAACGCCTCTCTCCAGCAGCTCCGTGGTGGGCTCGCCGGTTTCGTCGACGAACGTCATCGACGAAGCCGAGATGTCCGCCACCGCCGAGGAGGCCGTGGCGCCGTAGGCGTCCTGGTGGGTCGCCTCGATCTGGTAGCCCGGGACCACCTGCAGCTTGCCGTCGCCGCTCTGGGAGCTGTTGCTGTTCACCAGCTCGAGGGCGATGGCGAAGACGCCGCTGTCGCGGGTCGTCTCCAGGAGCTGCACCTGCTCCAGGTCTCCGTTGGCCGGAAAGCGCACCTCGACGTAGACCGTGTCCCACACGCCGGGCTGGTTGCGGTTCTGGTCCTCCACCCGCACGTACGCCGTGCCGCCGAGCGGATAGGACAGGACCTCCTGGCCCGCGGCGTCGGCGAACCAGGTGCGCGAGCCGGTCAGGCCGATCCGCGCCACCGACGCGCCGGCCGGATCGCTGTAGCTCACCCGCAGCGTGTCGAACTCGTGCGGCGGATCGGAGGTTGGATGGCCGTCTTCTGTGGTCTCCAGAATGCCGTTGCCCGGGAGCTGGGTGCCGGGCACCAGGCGCATCTGAATCGAGCCCTCGAACACGCCGGTGTTCGGGCCTGTCTCGGTCAGCGACAGATTCTCCAGGTCCCCGCTCAGCTCGGCCGCGATCAGGACCGGGACCGTCTCCGCCTGGGACGCATTGGTGTTGGCGTTCGTGCTCACTACCCGCACGTAGGCCTTCGACGACTCCAGGTAGACCGTGGCCGGCTGGCCCGCCGTATCCACGAACAGCACGGCGTTGCCGGTGATCGCCGCCGTCGCCACGATCTGGTTCGGGGAGTAGTTCGGCTCATAGCGCGCCTCGACCTCGTCGCCCGGATAGACCCGCAGACGGTTGTCGAAGGGCGTCGCCGTGCCGCCGAAGGTCGTGGGCAGAGATCCTTCGAAGACCGCGGTGTTGAAGCCGGTCTCCGCGAGCGTCAGGGTCTGGCTGTCCGCCCCGTCCCGCGACGTGACCGTGACCCCCACGTTGTCCCGAGTGACCGGCTGGTTGTAGCTGTGGTCGACCACGCGCAACCGCACCGACTCGCCGGCCGCGTAGCTCGCCGTCTCCCGGCCGTTGGCATCGACGAACCGCACCCGCGCGCCCTGCACGAGCGCCGTGGCCCGCTGATCTCCGTAGACCGCCGAGACCTCCTCCGGCAGATAGTCCGGCGAGCCGCTGTTGATCGTGCTCAGAACGACGTCGCCGCTGGCTCCGCCCCCCACCTGCATGGAGAGCGAACCCTCGAACACTCCGGTATTCAAACCGGTCTCGGTCAGCGTCAACGACTCCGTGTCGTTCGACCGGAGAGCCTGCAAGGTGGCCGAGTGGGTCTCGGCCGTATAGGGATTGGAGTTGCCGGCGACGTAGAACATCCGCACCCGCGCCTCGCCTCTCTCCAGCAGCTCCGCCGTGGGCTCGCCGATCTCGTCGATGAACGTGATCGACAGCGCGGAGATGTCGGCCACCGCCGAGGAGGCCGTAGCGCCGAAGGCATCCAGATGGATCGCCTCGATCTGGGAGCCCGGCATCACCTGCAGCTTTCCATCCCCGGTCTGGGCCGTGCCGCCCGCCAGCTCGAGGGAGATCGCGAAGACGCCGCTGTCGCGGGTCGTCTCCCGCAGCTGCAGCCACTCCATGTCTCCATTGCCCAGCGAGCGCAGCTCGACGTAGACCGTGTCCCACACCCCGGGCTGGTTGCGGTTCTGGTCCTCCACCCGGACATGAGCCGTGCCGCCGACCGGATAGGACAGGACCTCCTGACCCGTGGCGTCGGCGAACCAGGTCCGCGAGCCGGTCAGGCCGATCCGCGCCACCGATGTGCCCGCCGGATCGCTGTAGGTCGCCCGCAGCGTGTCGACCTGGTGTGGCGGGTCGTATTGCGCATGGCCATCCTCGATGGTCTCCAGGATGCCGTTGCCCGGGATGTCCGTGCCGGGCACCAGGCGCAGCGGGATCGAGCCCTCGAATACGTTGGTGCTCGCGCCCGTCTCGGTCAGCGTCAGCGTCTCGGTGTCCTGGCTCAGCTCGGCCAGGAGCTGCACCGGCACCGTGTCCGCCGACGACGGGCTGGTGTTGGCGGAGATGCTGATCACCCGCACATACGCCCGCGACGACTCCAGATAGACGGTGGCCGGCTGGCCCGCCGCGTCGATGAAGCGGACGGCATTCCCCTGCATCGCGGCCGTGGCCACCAGCTCGGCACCGCTATACGGCTGATACCGGATCTCGACCTGATCGTCCGGCAAGGCACTCAACTGGCCATTGTTCGGGCTCGCGCCGCCGCCGAAGACCGACGGGACCGAGCCGACGAACACCCCCGTGTCGAACCCGGTCTCCTGCATCGCGACCGGCTCGGAGTCGCCGCCGTCGCGCGACGTGATGGAGACGGAGAAGAGATCCCGGCCTGTGCTGGTGGAGTTGCGGCTGTGATCGGTCACCCGCACCCGCACCGTCTCCCCCACCACGTAGCTCGTCGTGACGCCGCCATAGGCGTCCAGATAGGCGACGCGGGCGCCGACCACCTGGGCGGTCACCGCCTGCCCATCGAGCTGCGCCGTCACCACGTCCGGCCCATACGGGTAGCCGCCGACCATGGTTTCCAGCGTGCCACTGAAGGTGTAGCCGCTGCCGATCGCCATGGGGATCGAGCCTTCGAAGACGCTGGTGTCCAGGCCGGTCTCGGTCAGGACCAGCGTCTCCTGGTCGTAGGAGTTGCGCGCCTGGAGGTGGACGGACACGGTTTCCGCGATCGAGGCGCTGGTATTGCCGTAGACGCTGAACACCCGCACCCGGGCGTCGCCCCTCTCCAGCAGCGTGCTCGTGGGCTGGCCGTCCTCGTCGATGAATTCCAGGGAGGAGCCGGAGACGTCGGCCACCGCCGAGGAGGCCGTGGCGCCATAGGCATCCTGATGGCTCGCCTCGATCTGTTCGCCCGGCGCGACGTACAGCTCGCCGTCGCCCAAGGCGAGCGTGGCCACCAGCTCGATCGTGCCGTGGAAGATGCCGCTGTCGCGGGTCGTCTCCTGGAGCTGCAACGTCTCCGGGTCCCCGCTGTCCAGCGAGCGCACCTCGACGGAGACCGTGTCCCAGGAGCCGGGCTGGTTGCGGTTCTGGTCCTCGACCCAGACATGGGCCGTGGTGCCGACCGCGTAGGACAGGACCTCGGTGCCCGCGGCATTGCCGAACCAGGTGCGCGAGCCGGTCAGCCCGATGCGGGCCACCGCGTCGCCCCCGTACGGGGAGAAGAACGTCGCCCGGACGGTGTCGAACTCGTGCAGACCGTTGGCGTTCCCCGCCTCGTGGGTCTCCAGGACGCCGTTGCCGGAGCTGAAGGAGTACGGGGTGAACCGCATCTGGATCGAGCCCGCGAACACCCCCGTGTCCAGGCCGGTCTCGGTCAGCGTCAACGTCTCGACGTCCGGGCTGATCTCGCCGCGGATCTGCACCGTCACGCTATCCGCATAGGACAGGCTGGAGTTGTGGATGGCGCTCACCACCTGCACGTAGGCCCGGCTCGATTCGAGATAGACGGTGGCCGGCTGCCCCGCCGCGTCGACGAAGCGGATGGCGTTGCCGCGGATCGCCGTGCGGGCCGTGATCTCGATCGGGCTGAAGCCGGTCACGTGCCGGACCTCGATCTCATCGGCCAGATCGACGGTGAGCTTCCCGTCGGCTCCGGCCGGCACCGGGCTGTACAGCGCGGTCGGCATCGCGCCTTCGAAGACGTGCGTGCCCGGCGCGGTCTCCTGCATCGTGAGCGTCTCGGCGTCGTTGTGCGCCCGTCCGACCAGAGTCACCGTGATCGGGCTGTGGTAGGCCGGCCAGAAGTGATCGATGATGCGGAGCCGGACCATCTCCCCCACCGCGTAGCCGGAGACCTTGCCGCCGGCCGCGTCCACGAATTCGATCCGCGCGCCGATCGTCCGCGCCGTGGCCTCGACCGGGCCCGAGCGCGCCATGACCTCGTCCTGCCGGTAGTCGGGAGGCCCGGTGTTGGCGGTCTGCAGCTTGCCGTCCGAGCTGCCGTAGGAGCCCATCTCCAGGGAGATGGAGCCCTCGAAGACGCCGGTATTCGGACCTGTCTCGGTCAGCGTCAGCGGCTCCAGGTCATTGCTCAGCCGCACCCGCATCTCCACGGCCGCCGAGTCGACGGAGGACGAGTTGGTGTTCGCGGAGACACTCTGCATGCGTACCCGCGCCGGGCCGGACTCCACGATCTCTTCCGTGGGCTCGCCCCGCTCGTCCAGGAATTCGAGGGACACGTCGATGATGTCGGCCGTGACCGCGGGGAGGTCGGGGGAGTAGCTCGCTTCGATCCGGTCGCCCACCTGGACGCCCAGCTGCTGCAGCGGCATCGAGCCGGTGAACACGCCGCTGTCGCGGCGCGTCTCGACGAGCTCCAGGAACTGCTCGTTGAAGCCTCCCTGCGTCTTCAGCCGCACCGTGGCGAGGTCGAGAGCCGCCGTGTTCGCGGTCTGGCTCTCGAATCGGATGTGGGCCTCCGAGCCCACCGCATAAGAGGAGGTCTCCCGCCCGCGGGCGTCCACGAAGGCGATCCGGCTGTTGACGAAGGTGGCGCTGGCGGAGGCGGTGCCGGGGTCGTACTCGCCCCCGGTGTAGGTCACGGTGACCGCGTCCGGCTGGGAGGACGGTCCGGAGTACGGAGAGATCTGGAGGATGCCGTCCCCTGGAATCGGCGGCGAGAAGGTCGTCTGCGTCAGGATCTGCCCTGTGTAGTTGTCCCCCTCCGCGTACTGCAGGAAGAGCGTCTCGGTATCGCCGCTCTGCCCGGCGGTGACCTGCACGAAGATCGGGTTCTGCGACGTGCTGGGAGCGATCAACAGGACATGGACCGGCGCGGACTCCAGGAGGGTGCCGGCCGGCTCCCCGTCCCCGTCGTGCAGAACCACGCGGCTCCCGGCGATCTGGGCCTGGGCGGTCGCCGACGTCACGCCGTCCCCCGCGAGGAGATCTATCGAGACCACGTCCGGGATCGCGACGACGAGAGATCCGGGCGGGAGGCCCTCCGACGACTGGACTGTGCCGAAGCTTCCCTCGAACACGCCCGTGTTCATGCCGGTCTCGACGACCGTCACGGTCACGCTGTACGAGGTGCTCTGCGAGACGGCGGTCACCGTAAAGGAATCGCGGCTCAGGGAGTTGTTGCGCATCTCGTCGCGAACGCGCACCCCCACCGGGTGGCGGGCCTCGAAGCTCGTGCTCTCGCGCCCCCGATCGCCGAGGAAGGTGATCCGCGAGCCCACCAGCCCGGCCGAGGCCGTGGCGCCGTTCGCCGGATAGGTGGCCTGGAGGGTGTCCCGGGCCGGCCCCGCCGGGTTGGTCGCGGTCGTGAGGGCCGGGGCGTAGCCGTAGGCGGAGCCGTTCGGCTCGAGCTCGACCACCCCCTCGAAGACCCCGGTTCCCGGACCGGTTTCCAGAAGCGACAGGGATTCGGAGTCACCCGCCAGGTCGGATGTGACGGTCACCGTCACCGTATCGCGCCCCGGACCTGTATTCGCCGCGGCATCCACCACACGCACCTTCACGGTGCTGCCGTCGAGGAGCACGGTGGCGGGAGCACCCTGATCGATGAAGGTGACGGTTTGGGCCTGCGACGCGACGGACAGAAAAGACAGCACACACAGAAAGACTCCGACCCCGAGGCGGTGAGTCATCTCATCCTCCGAACAACGAAAATAAACCCGGTCCAGGGACCGGCTGCATGCGGCGCTTCTTCCCCGAGGTGATCCGGACCGCGAAAACGTTTCACCCCGGAACCCGGCACCAGAGCTGACAACGGCTTGCCCCCAAAGTGTCGAAATGGCACACAAGCGGGACAGCCGCAGGACTTCCAGATGCTTCTACCCAGATATGCGCTTTTCCGCCGGCAAGCTTGTCATGCTCCGCTGATAGGATTTCGGCCTGATGACCGACACCTCTCCCGATGACCGTCCTCGCTGCTTCTGGGTCAGCTCCGAGCCCCTCTACGTCGCCTATCACGACGAGGAATGGGGCGTCCCCGTCCGCGACGACCGCAAGCTCTTCGAGATGCTGATCCTGGAGGGCGCGCAAGCTGGATTGTCCTGGATCACGATCCTCCGGCGCCGGGCCTCCTACCGCCAGGCCTTCGATGGGTTCGACGCGGAGAAGATCGCGGCCTATGGCCCGGACAAGATCGCCACCCTCCTGGCCAACGAGGGGATCATCCGCAACCGCGCCAAGATCGAGGCCACGGTGGCCAATGCCCGCGCATTTCTCCAATTGCGCGACGAGCCCGGCGGGTTCTCCGGCTTCCTCTGGAAGTTCGTCGGAGGAGCTCCCCTGCAGAACCGCAGGAAGGAGCGGTCCGACGTCCCCGCCGAGACCGCGGAGTCCAAGGCCATGAGCAAGGAGCTGCGCAAGCGCGGCTTCAAGTTCGTGGGCCCGACTATCTGCTACGCCTTCATGCAGGCGGTCGGCATGGTCAACGACCACCAGGTGAGCTGCTTCCGGTATCCGGATCTGGCCAAGGAAGCAGATACTTCATTACCGCTGTAATCTCGATTGTTATAGAAAGCGCGGTACCCTCTCGCCTTCCGGAGGGTATGGCGATGACTGAACAAAGATCCGCCGCGGACGAGCGGCGCCTGGAAAAGATCTATCGAGACGTTCCCGCCGCCGAGCTCGAAGCATTCCAGCGGTTCCGGCGGGACCACCCGCCGCGGACCGCGGAGATCGCCGGACGCGCCTGGAGCTTTCTCGCGGGTGGCGCGGGGGAGCGGACGCTCCTCTTCCTGCCGGGAGCCCAGGGCACCGGAGAGGCCGTCTGGTCGAGCTTCGACCATTTCGAGAAGCGGTTTCGCTGCCTCGCCCCGTCCTATCCCCCGATCGAGACCATGACGGAGCTGGCTGACGGCATCGCGGCTCTCCTCGACCGGGAAGGGATCGAGCGCGCCGCGGTGGTCGGCGGCTCCTATGGGGGTTTCGTGGCCCAGGTCTTCGTGCGCCGGCACCCGGACCGGGTGGACCGGCTGATCCTGTCGCACACCGGGCCACCCGTCGCCTCGCGCGGGCAGGTCATCGCGAAGTCCCTGCGCTGGCTGCCTCTCCTCCCGATGTTCCTGTTGCGCCTCCAGTACCGCAAGGTGATGGCGGGCGTGCTGCCGCACCGGCCCGAGCTCGCCCTGGTCCGCGCCTATCTGGAAGAGATCATCGCCTTCCATCTGACCAAGGCGGGGATGATCAACGGCTACCGCCGCGTCATCGACTACGACCAGGCACGCTTCGAGCCGGGAGACCTCGCCGGCTGGCCCGGCCGCGTCCTCCTCCTCCTGGGAGACAACGACCCGGCCACGCCGCCCCCCATCCGCGACCGGATGAAGGCCCTCTACCCCGGCGCCGAGGTCCGGATCTTCGAGGGCTCGGGCCATGCGGCGGGGATTCTCAAGCGGGATGAGTACGTGACGGCGATGGAGGAATTCCTCTCCCCCGACTCCCTTCTCTAACGGTATACAATCGTCTCGCCGCTCACCCCCCGGCGGAGGGGGTGTCTTGAAATTCCGGTTCTATTGGAGGCCTCATGCCAGACCATCCGAATCCGCCGCATGTCCGCTCGGCCCTCTTCGTGGACTTCGACAATATCTATCTGGGCCTGCAACGAGAGGACCCCAATGCGGCGGAGCAGTTCGCGACCAACCCGTCCCACTGGCTGCAGTGGCTTCAGGAGAGCCTGTCGCTGGACATCGAGGAGCTCGGCGGGCGCCACAAGCGCAAGATCCTGTCGCGCCGCTGCTACCTGAATCCTTCCCAGTTCGGCCGCTTCCGGCCCTACTTTACCCGTTCCGCGTTCGAGGTGGTGGACTGTCCTCCCTTGACCAGCGGCGGGAAGACCAGCGCCGATATCCAGATGGTCATGGACATCCTGGACGCGCTGGGCCATGCCACACGTTTCGAAGAATTCATCATTCTTTCCGGTGATGCCGACTTCACTCCGGTTTTGCTGCGACTTTCCAAGCACGACCGCCGTAGCGCCGTGCTGGCCGTGGGTCCCGCCTCGGTGGCTTACAAGGCGGCCTGCGACCTGCTCATCGATCAGGACATCTTTCTGGAGGAGGCGATCGGGGTCATCCCGACGCAATCCGCCCGGACCGAGGGGCCGCCCACCACGGCCATGCAGGAGCTGCTCAGCCGGATCGCCGACAAGGTCTACGAGAAGGCGAGCTCGCTGGGCGAGCTGGTGGCGACCGACCTGCCGGGGATCTTCCGCGAGTTCCCTGAGTTCACGGCGAGCACGAACTGGCTCGGCTTCAACAGCTTGCGCAACATGAGCTCGGCGGTGACGCAGGCGCGTCCCGACCTGGAGATGGTGGACGGCGATCCCTGGAAGGTGCGGATCGGAGAAGGCCAAGCGCTGGCCGAGGGCGAAAGCGGCGTGCTGGCCGCGGACCGCGAACGGCTCCCCTACGCCGTCTCCTATCAGCGGCCTGCACCCGTGGACTACGGCCGCCTCACCGAGCAGATCCTGGAGTACGTGCGGGGCGTGGTCTCCGCCTCGGACTCGGCCGTCCCCATGGCGCGCGCGGCCCAGATGGTCATCAGCCGCTTCGGCGACGCCGTCCTCGCCACCCGCTGGGCCGGCGCCGGCACCTTCCGCGACCTCCTGGAAGGGCGGGACAATCCCGGCTTCGCCATCTCCTCGCTCAAGCCCGGCTATCTGTTCGATCCCGAGCAGCACCAGATCCCGACGGACGGCCGCCCCGACGAGCTGGCTTCGCTCGACCCCGCCATGGGCTCCCTGGCCTACCGGGTCCACCAGCTCACCGACACGCCCTACCTGACGCCGCCCGAATACGCCCAGGTCTTCCGGCACATCGCCGAGGAGGTCACGGTGCACGGCTACTTCCTCACCCGCACCTCCAAGGCGGTGCGCGACCGCTGCATCGAGGAAGGGGCCACGATCGCCCGGGCCAGTGTCAACTTCATCCTCCGCGGCATCACCTTCGGAGGGCACCGCTTCGCGCAGAACGGCGGAGACGACCCCGCGACCCTGGGCAAGTGCTTCTTCCGCAACGTCCTGAGCCTCTGCGAGAGCGCCGGCCTGCTGCTCGACCAGACGGAGCGCGACCGCCTCGCCGACTGGATCCTCGGCGCCCTGCGCACCGACGAGCCGAGCCCGGCACACGCCGCCCGCATCGAGGAGGCCCCGGCCCCGCCGGTCCTCGCGACTGCGGCCCCGCAGAAGCCGGCTCCGGAGCTGGTGGAGGACTTCGAGGGCGCGGAGGAAGAGGGAGAGCCGGTGGGCGCCCTCGACGAGACACATGCGTAGGGTGCCCTCACCCCCGGCCCCTCTCCCGCAAGCGGGAGAGGGGAGAAGGTTAGAGGGTCCGAAGAAGGCTGGACATTCTACGCTAACCCACACCCCTCTCCCGTTTGCGGGAGAGGGGCCGGGGGTGAGGGCCCTCACGGCACTGGTGGCCTTCCTCACGCTGACCGCCTGCACCCCCTCCCCCCGTCCGGGAGATCAGCAAACCGCGCCGGCCTCCACACCCGAGGCCACCACGCCTCGGACATCCGCCCCCCACTCCCCGCCCGAGACTCCGGGCGAGCCCGCGCACGCGCCGGCCCTGCCGGTGTCGGTCGCGCTGCCGGCGGCTCCGGGCGAGGCGGGGGTGCGGGACTTCGTCACCGAGTTCATGGAAGCGCGCCTGCGCGGCGACGAGCCGCGGGCGCGCGACTTCCTCTCCCCCAACGCGCTCGAACAGTTCGGCCAGGGAGGCCTGAGCCTGACCGGCGGCGCGGATGGGCGGAGCTTCACGCGCTGGGAGCTGGTCGACCTGAACGCGGCCGACGCCAGCTCCTGGGAGGCGAAGGTGCGCATGTTCTACCCGGGCGGGACCGAAGGAGACATCCAGCTCGACGAGACATTGTTCATCGGACCGGGGCCGGATGCGAGCGAAACGCAGCGGGTCTGGATCGTGCGAGGGGCCACGGAGTCATGAGCGGACAACAACTGCATCCGAAAGAAATCGAGACGGTCCTGGCCCTGTCCGGCACCGAGCGCTACGGCTACTTCGTCGAGAGAGTGGCCGACCGCGAGGAGGTCTGGGGCCTCCAGAACGAAGAAGGCTGGGTCCTGATCGGCTTCGAGGACGGCGACGCCTTCTGCCTCTGGCCCCACCCCGACTATGCCCGCGCCTGCACCGTCGGCGACTGGTCCGACTGCGCGCCCGAGCCGATCTCGCTGGAGGAGCTGGTGGGCGAGCTGCTGCCCGCCCTGCTGCGCGACAACCTCCGCCTCGCCATCTTCCCCACTCCGGCCGGCGAGGCCGTGGTGGTGCACCCGGGAGACTTCCAGGAGCACCTGAAGTCCACCTTCGAGCACTTCCGGAGCCACGACACATGAGCTGGGAGCTGGACGACGAAGAGCGCCATCTGGCTCCGGCCCTGCCCGCGAAGGAGCGCTACAGCTACTTCATCCAGGTGCTCGTGGACCAGGAAGAGGCGTGGGGGCTGCGCAACGACGAAGGCTGGGTCCTAGGGAGCGATCCCGAGCGGGGAGACATCCTCCCCCTCTGGCCCCACTCCGCCTTCGCCGAAGCCTGCGCCCGCGGCACCTGGGACGACGCCAAGCCGGCCGAGATCCCGCTGGACGATCTCCTGGAGAACCTGCTCCCGCTCCTCGAAGAAGACCGCATCACCGTCGCCGCCTTTCCCACCCCGGAAGGCGACAGCGTGCTGATCAAGCCGGAAGAGCTGGGTCGGGACCTGCTGGCCGAGATCGAGCTGGGAGAAGGCGAAGAGGGAGAAGAGCCCATGCATGGAGAGGATCTGGAATGACCGACCGCGAAGCCGTCGCCGCCATCGAAGACCACATCCGCGCCGCCTATGCGATCGGAGACGCCGACGGCGTCGCCGCGCAGTACACGGAAGACGCCATGCTCATGGGCCCCGGCAAGCCCGCCGTCGTCGGCCGCAAAGCCATCGCCGACAACTTCCGTCCCTTCTTCGCAGCGTTCCGAGGGGAGCTCGCCCAGGAGATCGAAGAAATCGAAGTCTTCGGTGACCAGGCCTACATGCGAGGCCGCATCCGCATCCAGATCACCGCCAAGCACGGCAGCGCCAAGGGCCAGTTCCAAGGCAAGTACATCGCCATTGCCCGGCGGGACACCGACGGCGTCTGGCGCTTTGCGAGGGACATCTACAACTACGACCACCCGACGCCGACGCGGATGTCGATTCTGGGGTGGTTGGTGGGGTTGTTTCGGCGCGGTTGAGCTGCCCGCTCGCGGCCTATCACTGACCCGCGGAGCACGTCGTCCGACCTGGAGAGCGCGTCATCCGACCCACCGCGGTTGCGATCTGACCTTCGGCGGACGCTGTCAGACCCGGGGCGCGCGCGATCTGACCCGGGATGGAAACGTTTCGACCTTCGGCGGGCATGCTCTGACCCGAGGTGGAAGGCACCTGACCCGCGGCGGAAGCAATTTTACCTTCGGTGGGTGGCACCTGACCCGGGGAGGGAGCGGCTTGCCCCGCGGTGGAAGCGGTTCGACCCGCGGAGCGAGCGGTTCGACCTTCGGGGCAACCGGTGCGACCCTCGGGGCAGACCGCGCCGAGATCGGGGAGCCCCTCTGGACCTTCGGGGCAAATCGCGCCGAGGTCGGGTCAGAACGCTTCCATCTCGGGTCAACTCGCGTCCAGCTCGGGTCCGGCCGCTTCCATCTCGGGTAAAGCAGCGTCCATCTCGGGTCAGATCGCATCAATTCCGGGTGGAGCCTCTCGACCCTTGGGTCCAACCGCTCCCAATTCGGGAGGACCCTCTCGACCCGCGGGTCAGCTCGCGTGACCTTCGGGAAGTCGCACAGCGAAACGTCAGTCCACTGAGACGGCCAACCGCCGGCTAGCGTCCGTGACGGGCGATGAGCTCGCGCACAGCAGGCACCAGCTCGGTAGGAATCTCCATGAGCGTCTGGGTCCGGTCTTCGAAGGCGGCTTCATCTTCCGCAACCGCCTCCTCCTCGGTTTGCTCTTCGTAGTGAGCAAGAACCCGCCGGACCCGCTCCTCGTCCCAGCCTGTGGGAAAGTTGTTCCGCTTCACTTTCTTCTCCTGCCGCTGAATCTCACCAGCGGGACTTCCAGCGGCTGGGATGTCGAGCATGGTGGACCACACCCAAGATGAAAACGTGGTCCACTCGCATCACATAGAACACGCCATAGGGAAAGCGCCGAAGATTGGCCCGGCGGATCTTCTCGTGAAGGATCGGGAAGCTCGCGGGATGTGCACGGATTTGGGCGAGGGTTCGATCCAGCTCGTCCCGGAAGGAAAGATCCAACCCGGGCCTCTGCCTGGCATACCATTCCTGCGCGGCCAAGAGATCCTTCTCGGCCGCAGAGCTGAAGCGAGCTCGAATCACCGGGTCTGGGGCCAGATCTCGGCCTTGATGTCCTCCCAGTCCCGCCCTTCTTCAGAGGCGGCACTGGCGAGGCGCTCATCCAGGAGCTCTCGCTGCCACGGAGGCAGCGGCATGGAGTCGGCTTCATCCAGGCTGGACCAGATCGCGTCCGCGATCTCCAGCCTCTCCTCTTCCGGCAACTCCATCACGTGTCGCTGGATCTCTAGCTTGGTCATGACCCCAGTATATCGCATCCAGACACGATTCAGCGCCTGTCCGTCTGAGCAGTGCTATCGTCCCCCCATGGTCCGCCGTCTCACCTTCCCGATCCAAGGCCAAGGCCTCCACGACATCACCCGCGAGGTGGCCGAGGTGGTACGCGAGAGCGGGATGCAGGAGGGGCTCTGCACCATCTTTCTCCAGCACACCTCGGCCAGCCTGACGATCCAGGAGAACGCCGATCCCTCGGCTCAGCATGACCTGGAGCGCTGGCTGAACCGCCTGGTTCCTGAGAAGGACCCGCTCTACACCCACACGGCGGAAGGTCCCGATGACATGCCCTCCCACATCAAGGCGGCCCTGACGGCCACGTCGCTCGGGATTCCGATCCTCGACGGCAAGCTGGGGCTCGGCACCTGGCAGGGAATCTATGTCTGGGAGCACCGGAGGCACCGGAGCCAGCGGAACGTGCTGGTGCATGTGGGGGCGTAGGAAGAGCCCTCACCCCCGGCCCCTCTCCCGCAAGCGGGAGAGGGGTGAACAGCGAAAACACCGGCGCTTCAGGCATCTTTCTTTGCTTTGCTCCCCTCTCCCGCTTGCGGGAGAGGGGCCGGGGGTGAGGGCCCCTACGGGTAATACCCGCTGATCGTCCGAGCCTCCAACCCACCCTCCTTCGCCATCTGCACCTGGACCGTCCGGAAGGCTCCGTCGGTTCCGGTGTGCGAGGACTGGTAGGCGATGCGGTATTGCGCGCGGAGGTCCTTTTCGATCTGTCCGTAGACTCCGGCGAGCTCGGAGGTGTCTTTGGCGAAGAAGCTCCTTCCTCCGGTCACCGTGGCCAGACGGTGGAGCCTCTTGGCGGCGTCCCCTTTCGCTCCGCCTTCGAGGCCGAGGCCGATGGCGTAGACGGCGATGCCGGTGCGCTGGGCGACTTCCAGGGTCTGCTCGAAGCCGAGGCGGCTGGTGCGGTCCTGGCCGTCGGAGAGGAGCAGCACGGCGCGCTGGCCGCTCGATTTCGTCAGGTACAGGAGCGAGTACACCAGGCTGTCATAGAGGGCCGTGTCGTCTTCGGCCAGGATGCCCTCGAGCCCCTCGTCCAGCTGGCCGAGGTCGCTGGTCAGAGGAACCGTGACTTGCGGCTTGCGGTTGAACGCGATCACCGCCGCCTGGTCGTGCGGCCGCAGCAGGCTGTGCAGAAAATCCGTTGCCGCCTGCCGCGTCTGCCCCATCTGGAAGACCATGGAGGCCGAGCTGTCGATCAGGGTCACCAGCCGCACCGGCGTGTCCGCGACTTGCTCGACCTGGCGGATCTCTTGGCGGGCTCCGTCTTCCAGCACGACGATGGAGGCCGGATCCAGTGCGGTGGTCAACGGCCTTCCCTGGCGGTCCAGCACGGTCGCGTAGAGCTCGACCATGTGGACGTCCAGCCTGTCCGGCTCGACGGGGGTGTTGATGAACACCACGTCCTCGGACGATCCTCCCCCGGCCAGGTAGGCCACGACGCGCAGATAGCCCGTCTCCCCCTCCTTCGGCAGGACGAAGGGCTGCGAATACGGCGGCTGATAGAGGGTCGCGATGCGGTCTTCCCCGAACCAGAGCTCGACGCGCTCGACGCTCGCTCCCGGCGGCGGCGTCACGTCGGCCAGGACGCGCACGCTCTGCCGGTACGGCCGGCCGGGGCGGGGCTCCAGGAGACGGACGCGGAAGTCCTGCGCGCCGGCATTGATCAGCATCTCGTCGCGCGCCACCACCGCGCCCGTGCCGTCGAGCCCCTCGGCGCGGAGCTTCCGCGGGCGCGGCACCGTGCCGAGGTCGAGGGTCAGATCGAACGGCGGGTGATTGCGGGTCAGCAGGGGCTTGCCGTCGAGGGTGAAGGTGACGCGCTCGATGCGCTCGGCCGCCGGCGCGTCCGGCGCCTGCTCCACCCGCACCGGGAAACGGACGTGGCCGATCAGCAGCGATCCGGACGGCGCAATGAGGCGCAGCCCCGTCCGCTGGCCCGAAAGAGCCGCATCCGCCTCGGCCAAGGCGCTCCGGACTTCGGGAACCGCTGGCGCCACGGAAGCCACGGGAGCCGGCTCGGTCTTCAGCGCGGCCGTCATGACCGCAGGCTCCGGGACTTCCGGATCCCGCTCCACCGAGGCCCTCTGCAGTTGCGGCACCTCGATCTCGCGCTCGGTGACGATTGAGCTGCCGCTCTCCATGTGCTCCAGGCGCACGCGCAGAACGTAGTCGCCCGGCTCGAGATAGCGCTCGAAGACCAACGGAATACCCCCGCCCGCCGGCCGGGAGTGCAGGCGATAGAGGAACGATTCGAACGGCTGGCCGCCGCGCAGCACCTGTCCGGCGATCGAGAATTCGGGGCCAGCCTCCGAGGGCATTCCAGTCGGCAGGGATTGCGGCGCGACGAGCATCAGGACGCGCACCACGATCTTGTCCCTTTGGAGACCGGCGAGCTCGACGTCCATGTCCGCATGGAGCTGCGGAGAGCTCCCCGCGGCCTCGAGCGCGACAGGCCGGAAGGTGGAGACCCACTCGCGCGGCCGGGGCCGGGCCAGGGCCCGCTCGATCAGGGCGCCATACTGGTCCTTCCCGGTCCAGCGGACCCATTTGGATTCCTGGCTCAGCTTCTCCGGATTCGAGCAGGCCTCGGTGTCCATGGAGGTTACGTCGGGAAGGGTCCCGGGCCGCCACAGCCGCATCGGTCCACCTTCGCTGGAGAGAAAGATCAGGACGGTCCGGTACTTTTCGCGGAAGCCCGGCTCATAGGTCCAGACCTCCAGGCTCCCGGACGGGCATTGAGATTCGAACCGGGAGGCTGGATCACCACGCAGCAGGAAAACCCGCGCCCGCTCGTCCCCCAGGCCGCGCCACCGCCGGCGTGCTTCAGAGAGACGGCTCTCCCACTCCTCGCGCAGCTCGTTGCGGCTCGTTTGTGGAAAGGGGTCGCGCGCCTGCCAGAACTGCTGGAGGAACAACTGCCGTTCGGAATCACCTTGCAACCCTGAGAATAGATTTTTTTCACGATCGGTCGCGAGAAGGTCGAGATCCTCGGCCCAGTCGCGGAGCTGTTGGAGAACGGTCCGATCGCTCTCGGCGAACGCACCGTCGATGAAGAGGGGGAAGGACAGAATCGAAACGAACATCCACGCAGAGAGGCCACGTCCGCTCATTTTTCGTCTCCCTCCGGCGGGAGCCGAAACCAGAGCAGCCGTCCCGACCCCCCGCGCTCCTCTGACGGCGAAAGCAAGAGGCGTGCCGGGGGCCGGGGTGGGGCCTAATCCGCCAGGAACGGAATCCCCAACGTCCCTTGCATATACCCGACGAGCAGGTCGCCGTCCCAGCCGCCGAACCAGAAGGTCAACGGCCAGGGATGGGTCGTGTCGGCGGTGCCGCACAGGGCGTTCTTCTTGTCCTGCACGGCCTGCGGGCCGTTGACGCGGAAGTTGTAGGTGAGCTGGAAGGCCATCTTGGTGTAGAAGCGGCTGCCCCAGAAGTCGATCTGGTAGATGCGGCTTTCGAGCTCCTGGATCTTCGTCTCCAGCGCCGCATCGGTCTTGCCGGGCTTCCGCTTCGCCTCCAGCTCCGCCTTGCTCTGCCGCAGGTAGCGGAGGCGGTCGTTGAAGTACGTGGCCTGATCGAACACGCGGAGGATCGACATCACCTCGGTCGAGGAGGACGTGAACTGCGACGGCAGCCGCCGCACGTACGTGTTCGGATCTTCGATCTGCCAGATTTTCTGGGTGGGATCGGCGGGGTTCAAATAGTCCACGGCACGGATGGTCACGCCCTTGCCGCGGATGGCCAGCTCGAAGGGATTGACCACGAACATCATGTTGTCGTCCGAGCCCACGATGTTGTTCCGGCTGTCGAAGATGGGGCCGTCGAACGGCGGGTTCTTCCCTTCCAGCGAGACCTTGGCGTCGCGCAGCGCGGCGATACCCGGCTCGTACGGCTTGCCGTCGTACTGAACGCCCGTCACATCGACGCCGATCCGGATGCCCATCTGCTCCGCCGGAGCGCGCAGGTTTTTCTCGACGAAGTCGTCGTCGGCCTGGAGCCGGATGACCTGATCGAGCGGAGACTCCCGCACCAGGGCCATGGTGTAGCCGCTCACTCCGAGCTGCTCGTTCGTGGGGTCGGGATCGGTCGCGATCCGGCACATGAAGAAGCCCTCGAACTGCAGCTCGAGCAGCTTGGCGAAACGCTCGTTGAATGCTTTCTGACTGATCTTGCCGTTTGCGTCCATCGCCACCCTCCTCAAGGTTGCACGACGAAGGGCTGGATCTCTCCGACCTGGTAGATCCGCCGCATGTTGTTGGCCATCGCCTGGGCACTCTCGGAGACGAAGGCGAGCTGCCGCCGCGCCCACTCTTTGTGGCCGGGATCGATCAGATGACTGTCGAGCTTGCGCTCGCTGGAGAGCGCCGCGAGCTCGTCCACGATGTCATCGAGCCGGCGCAGGAAAAACTCGATGTTGTCCAACTGCTTCGCGAGGGTGACCTGCTCGCCCGGCTCGATCTCGCCCGGGGAGGTCTGCGGTGCCGGCGGCCGCGGCCAGAGGAGGATCTCGTCCTCCCGCGACAGGTAGAAGCTCGGCCCCGCGGTCTCGCGGCTGTCCTTGCCGACCTTGAGGTGCGCCAGGACCTCGGCGATCGGCCGCAGGATCATCGTCATGAACGGACCGAACGCCGCGTTCTGCAAAGCTGCGCTGAAGAACGGATAGCCCGACTCGGTGGCCGAGAAGTTGCGGTAGAGCGAGGTGAGGAGGAAGAGAAGCGTCACGTACGCGTGGTTGAATAGATGGAACACGCGCAGCGTGTACTTCTTCGAGATCACGTCCGGCGACGGATTGGTCACCACCGGCAGCGACGGGTCGAAGCCCTTGTCCTCCTGGAGCATGCGGACGTACTGATCGCGCACGTCGAAGAACCGCGTGAAGTGGCTCTGGTATCCCGGCGGCGCCGTGATCCCCTCCCCTTCCTCCACGATCAGACGGATCGCCAGGTCGGCCGAGGCCACGTTGGTGACCGGCACGATGTTGATCTGATATTCGACGGGGACGAAGACCTGCTGGTTGGGATCGCCGACGAACAGGTTGGGAATGCGGTGGATGGCGTCGTTGATGCTGCCGTAGAGCTCCGGGATCGAGCCGGGATGGAGCGGCTCGGACAGGGTCTCGGCGGCGTCCGGAGTGGCGGCACGGAACGGCTCCTGCAGATGCGTGCGCGCCAGCCGCTGTGGTGCCCCGGCCCCCACGACGCGCAGGCTCTCCTGGCCATTCCCGACCTTGCCGATCCAATCGGCGAGCCGGGTGGAACGGCACGGGTGGTTCTTGGTGCCGAAGCACCACTCGGGAATCCGCATCCTGGCCTTCTTCAAGGCCTCGTAGCCCGGGCTCTCGGCGCAGACGAAGCGGCCGATCGTGTCGAGGTTGAACCGCTCGAACACGAACGGGATGTCGCACGGCGTGACCTTTTCATTCGGGGATTGCCGGCTCGCCAGCTCCTTGCCGAGGTAGTAGCGCGACTGAATGGGAATGTTTTCGCGGGCGAAGAACGGGTCTTCGGCGATGGCGGTGAGGATGCCGTTCGCGAGCGCCAGGTGCTCCATCTCCTGGCGCGCGACCATGAGCACCTGCGAGCCCCAGCGGCGCACAGCTTCGAGCTGCGCCGGGCTGCACGAGCCATCGGGGTGCTTCTTCAGCGTGAACGCCGCGAACAGGTATTGGATCATCAGCTGCTGCTCGATCTCGCAGGCCTCCCAGAGAGAGGCCCGCAGCTCTTCGCGATTGGTGATCGGTTTCATTTTCCGCCTCCGTCCAGCTCCTCGATCTTGGCGTCCGACGCGGGACGCTCCTTGCGCAGGCGGGTGGAGACCTTCTCCACCTCGCGCATCACGCGGAGCACGTTGCGTCCCGCGAGCTTCTTGACGTCGTCGTCCGACCAGCCGCGCCGCAGCAGCTCGGCGAGGAGGTCCGGAAAGTCCTCGACACCGTCGAGTCCCAGGGGCGTCGAAGGGATGCCGTCGAAATCCGAGCCGATGCCGACGTAATCGATCCCGGCCACCTTCCGCACGTGCTCGATGTGATCGGCCACCTGGGAGAGCGTGGCGCGCGGCCCGGTGTGGGCCTTGGTCCAGGCCTCCAGCTCGCTCTTGACCGTGTCCGGATTGTCCGGATGAAGGGTCTTGAGACGCGCCTCCTCCGCGTCCTTGGTCGCGTTCCAGCCGCGCACCTCCTCGGAGACGAACCCGGGAACGAACGTCACCATGACCACGCCGCCGTCCTCGGGCAGCTTGCGCAGGACCTCGTCCGGCACGTTGCGCGGATGAGCATCGAGGGCGCGGGTGGACGAGTGCGAGAAGATCACCGGCGCCTCGGAGACCGCCATCGCGTCCTTCATCGTGTCGGGCGACACGTGCGAGAGGTCGACGAGCATGCCGAGGCGGTTCATCTCGCGGATCACCTCCTCGCCGAACGGCGTCAGGCCGTTGTGCTTGGGGGCGTCCGTGCCGGAGTCGGCCCAGTCGTTGTTCTTCGAGTGGGTGATCGTCATGTAGCGGGCGCCAGCCGCGTAGAGCTGGCGCAGCACGCCGAGGGAGTTGTCGATCGAGTGCCCCCCCTCCATGCCGATGAGCGAGGCGACCTTGCCGGCTTTGTGGATGCGCTCGACGTCGTCCGCCGTGGTGGCGATCGCGAACGCATCCGGATAGCGCTCGGCGAGGCGGTGGACCACGTCGATCTGCTCCATCACGGTGCCGACCGCCTGCGGCCCCGCCAGCTCGACCGGGATGTAGACCGACCAGAACTGGCCGCCGACGCCCCCCTGCTTGAGGCGCGGGATGTCGGTGTGCATGGGCTTTTCGAAGTGGCTGGTGTCCTTCGCGAGGTCGAGCTTGTCCAGGTGATTGCTCACCCGCTGCCGGAGCTCCCAGGGGAGGTCGTTGTGGCCGTCGATGAGCGGCACCTCCTTGAGGATGCGGCGCGCGCGCTCGACGAGCGCCGGGTCCGCCTTCGTCTCCTCGGCCGCGCCCGCGGTCCTGTCGGCGACTCCGCCGAGCGCGAGGAGCAGCGCCAGGGAGCCGAAAAGCCAGGTCGTCCTTCGCATTGAGGGTCTCCTTGCGACGTGAGTCCGCGGGCATTCTACTGGTAGATTCACGGCATGAACCATCCCGCTTCGTTTCGCCCCGAGGAGCACGCCGTCTGGGACGCTCAAAAAATGAGCAAGGCGACGCTCTTCCAGTCCGACCGCCTGCTGGTGGGCCTGAACGCCTTTGAGCCCGGCCAGGAGCACAAGCTCCACGCGCACGCCGGCATGGACAAGGTCTACCACGTCCTCACGGGCCGCGGCATCTTCCTCCTGGAAGGCCGGGAGGAGCCCATGGAGGCCGGCGTCATGCTGGTCGCGCCCGACGGCGTACCGCACGGCATCCGGAATACAGGGGAAGAGCGGCTGCTGGTGCTGGCGATTCTGGCGCCCTCGCCGTAGAGCTACTCCACACCAGCCCTCCTATAATCCCGGCCATGTCCGCACGCCGCGCCGCGACCACCGCCCCCGACCGGCAGATCCAGACGCTCTCACCAGCCTTGCGCTGCCCGTCGTGCGGCTCGCCGGCCGAGGAGGGGGCCGTGGTCTGCACCGCCTGCGGAACGGCGTGGAACGTCCCGGCGCCGGCCGATCCCGGTCCTTCGATCCTCACCGCCGGCTTCTCCTGCCGCACGTGCGGCGCCACCGTGGTCTGCGAGCCCGGCCCGCGTTCCTACGCCTGCGCTTTCTGTGGCTCGACCTACGTGGCCGAGGTGCGCGGCGAGGGGCTGGCCGCCCTGGTGCCGGAATTCGTGGTCCCCTTCCAGGTGAGCCGGGAGCAGGCGACCCGGGTCTTCGACGCGTGGTGCCACAAGGGCTTCTTCACGCCCCGGGACGTGCGGAAGGCCGCGCGCATGGACAAGCTCCAGGGGATCTATCTCCCCTTCTGGACGTTCTCGATGCGCGCGGACAGCACGTGGGAGGCCGCCATTGGCGAATGGTGGTACAGCGACCGGTCGCAGACCTACACCGACGCCGAAGGCAAGACCCGGTCGAAGAAGGCGCAGATCCGCCACACCGAGTGGCACCCGCTCCGGGGACGCCATCACAGCTGGCACTTCCATACCCTGATCAGCGGCTCGCGCGGCCTGCCGCAGGCCGAGGCGCTGGCCGTCGGCCCGTTCGACTTGCTGGAGATGCGGCGCTACCGGCCGGAGTACCTGGCCGGCTGGATCGCCGAGCCCTTCGGCGTCTCCCGCGAGGAGGCCCTGCTGGCCTGCCAGAGCGCCTTCCGCGAGAAGGAGGGGGAGCGCATCCGCGCGTTCCTGCCGGGCGACACCCAGTCCGGGATCGAATGGACCACCACGTTCTCGCAGGTCTCGGATGACCTCCTGCTCCTGCCGTTCTGGATCGGGGCCTACACCTACCGCGGGAAGCTCTACCGCTACGTCTTGAACGGCCAGACCGGCCGGGCCGCCACGGGCACGCGTCCGAAGAGTCCGGTGAAGATCGGGGCCGTCGTCCTCGCCGGATTGATCCTGCTCCTTGCCATCCTCTTCCTGGTCCTGCGATGAGCGGCCTCGCCGAAGCTCCATCCCTCCCCTTCCCGCGCTGCGAGAAGTGCCGCGAGCTTCTCGACGAGGGGGACCTCTTCTGTCCGAGCTGCGGGCACGAAGCGCCCGTCTCCGGAAAGAATCAGGAGCACGAGCCAGCCGGGCGCATCCAGGTCCACCGGTTCGAGTGCCCCGGCTGCGGCGCGAGCCTCACCTGGGAGCTCGAAGCGCAGGGCCTGTGCTGCGCCTTCTGCGGGCGCACCGAGCTGGAAGAGCGCGAGGCTCTGAGCATCCCGCCGCCCCGCTGGGTGATTCCCTTCCAGATCGACCAGGCGCGCGCCTCGGCCCTCTTCCGTGAATGGCTGGGACGCGGCTTCTTCCAGCCCGGAGACCTGCGCCGAGCTTCGAAGGTCACCGAGCTGCGGGGCGTCTATCTGCCGTACTGGTCCTTCTCCGCCGATTGCCATTTCTTCTGGACGGCGGACTCGGATGCCACGCCGCAGGGCGCCAAGGCCGAGTGGGCTCCCCGCTTCGGCGAGCACGAGACGTGGTACGAGCACCTGCTCGTCCCGGCCTCTGGAGCGCTCACCTCGTACGAGACCGGCAAGCTCGGGGAGTGGGATCTGACCCAGGCCGTCCCCTGGGCGCCGGAGCTGGTGCGCGACGTACCCTCCGAGGCGTTCTCGGTCACCCGCAAGCGGGCCCGCTCCCGGGCGCTCGCGCAGCTCGAAAAGCTGGTGCGCGCCGACAGCGGACCCAAGATCCCGGGCCGCCGCCGCAACGTGAAGGTCAATCCTCTCTACACGAAGATCGAAGCCTGGCCGGCGCTGGTACCGGTCTGGATCCTGGCCTACGAGTACCAGACCCGCAGCTACCGGTTCCTCATCAACGGCCAGACGGGCAAGATCAAAGGAAACGCGCCGGTGAGCCTCTGGAGGTTGCTGGCAGTGGCCGGGTTGATCCTGCTCGCTCTGGCGCTGCTGGTGCTTTTATCCGGAAAATAGCTGTCGGGGAAGCAGCAAGAAAGGAGAACGATGATGCCGACGATCGCCGAGCTGTTGCTGGCTGAGCTGGACCGAGAAGCGGCCGGGACGCGCCACGCTTTGGAGCGCGTTCCCGAAGGCCGCAATGACTGGAAGCCGCACGAGAAGTCGATGCCTCTTGGATACCTGGCGGGGCTCATCGCCACGATGCCGTCCTGGGTTGCCTCCATCATCAATGAGGAGGAGCTGGACCTCGCGAATCCAGGCGAGTACAGGAGCCAGGGCTTCGAGACGAACCGTGAGCTCCTGGAGGCGTTCGACAAGGGGTTGGCGCGGGCGCGGGAAGCCCTCGCCGGCGCGACCGACGAGCACCTGACGACGACGAGCTGGCGCCTGGTCACCCAAGGCCACGTGTTGTTGGAACAGCTGCGCTACGTCGCGATTCGCGACAGCACACTCAACCATCTGGCGCACCATCGCGGACAGCTCACCGTCTATCTGCGGCTCAACGACATTCCCGTCCCGTCGCTCTACGGGCCGACGGCGGATGAAAATCCATACAAGTAGGGAGGACAACGGAAATGCCCCAGCAAACAACGCACCTCGCCCAGGTCATCGAAAGCGATCTGGGCGTCGACGCAGGATACCGGCACTCCCCCAAGCGCGTCACGCCGGGTGAGCCGCTCGAGCTCCCGGGAGCGCTGCTCAAGTGGTACGGGCTCCATCCCGAGGATCGCCCGATCCCCGAGGAGCTGACAGGCCTGGCGCACGCCAAGCTCACGAAAACCACGCTGGAAGCTCGCGGGCTGGGCTGCGTGGTGCTCCACCGCTGCGGAAAAGACTTCTATTTCCTCATCGTCTGCACCTGGCGCAACTCGAACGAGCTCTGGACGACCGTCTTCTACAAGGACGGCGATGCAATGGCGGACTTCGAGATCTTCCCGCGGGATGATGCCCACAAGCCCATGCTGTGCGTGTGGGAGCTGGTGCCGGTCTGGCACGAGCAGAAGGCGTGGGAGCGGTTTCTCTACTCGCCGCGCGACGAGGCGGCGGCGCAGGAGTGGCTGGGGGATCGCTACGCGGGGCCGGCGTAGCTCCTACAGCTCCAACCGCATCTCGAGCTGGCTGAGCTTCCCCCGCTCCCAGCCGAGCTTCGGAAAAAACCCCGGCGCCAGGTCTTCCGGCACGATCGCTGAAACCGTCCAAGGCTTGCCGGGGTACGCGGCCTCCAGGGCTCGCACGAGGCGCGAGCCCCGCCCTTTTCGGCGCTCGGCACGGGAGACGACCAGGGCGATCAGCCCCAGCGTCTCCGCGGCGGGGTCGTTGATCAGGGCGAAGGCGCGGCCGCCGAGCGCAAAAGCGCGCTGGGGGGCCGCGGCGGCCGACAGAGTTTCGGCGGCGAGCATCCAGGGCAGACCGGGCTCGCCTTCACGGGCCACGATCCTGGAAAAATCCAACGGATCGATCTCGGTGAGAATCTCCCCTGGATTCGGCGCGGCGTCCGGGGCAGTCTCCGTGCTCTCTTTCCGATAGCCGACCAGCCGGCGGAGCGAGCGAAAGCCGGCGCTCTCGTAGAGGCGGACCGCGGAGGTGTTCTGCTCGATCACCTCCAGGAGGACGGCGCGGTCTCCGCGTGCCTGTGCCTCTGCGACGGCCCGATTCAGCAACCACCGGCCGAGCCCCTTCCCGCGCGCCTCCGGAGCCAGGCCCATGGCGGCGATCCGGCTCGTCCAGCCGCGGCGCGCCACCAGCACCACGCCGATCAGAGAGCCATCTTCGTTGGAGAGCACGCGGCTGGCGAACGGATCCAGGTCCTCTCCCCGGAACCTGCGCTCGTAGCCCTGCGCCGTCATCCGGATCGGGACCAGATAGCCTTCGAAAGACCGCGTCACCGCTGCGGCGACTTCCGCGGAGGTGTGCTCGGCGACGGGGCCGGTGGAGATGGATTCCGGGGAGAGGGTCATGCTGCGGGGATTCTACTGGAGACCCACCCTCATTGTCCTTGTCCGGACCATGGGGATGGGTCCCCGGGAGCGACCTCAACAGTTGTTCACCTGGACGACGAGCGCTTCGCGCACGTTGTTGTCGTCCTCGCGCGACTCGGTGACCTCGTCGAGCACGTCGACGCCGTGGTAGAGGAAGTAAGTGCCGGGTTCCAGCGCGGGCATGGTGAATTCGAGCTCCCTCGTCTTCACCTTGTTGGCGAGGAACGTGCCGTTGTTCCACTGGCCGACCTTGATCCCGCCACTGTGCGCAGTCTTGCTCGTGCTGACCCACCAGAGCTCGGTCTGCTTGATGTCGACGGTGCCGTTGTTGCCGACCGTTGCGTTGATCTTGAGAGTACCGCCGCCCTTCTTGCAGAAGGTCACCGTGCCGCTGTTGTTCACCTTGATTTTATCGTCCGACGTGCGGCGGTGCGCCGAGGCGAAAAGATTGACCTCGTCATTCCCGGTCGGGTAAAGGAAGCGGCCGCCTTTCGCATCGTCGGGCAGCACGTCGATGGTCTCGCCAGGTCCGCCCACCAGCGGCATCGGCGTCGCCGAACGCATGACGTTGAACCCCTGGGTATGATCGAGACCGTGCGCATGGCCGAACTCGTGAAGGAAGACCTCGCGCCCCGAATTATTGGGCAGGGCGGTCTCTTCGACCTTGCCGAAGTCGAGGTCGCTCCTGACCACGACGTCGGTCTCGATCCACTCTGCATCGCCGCCGAAGAAACAGCCATCGTGAAACATCATGGTCAGTCCGATCTTGTCTCCTGAAAGACCGGATTTGGGGACGACGGCGACGTCGTTCTGGAAGTTGAGCTGGCCGATGGTCGAGCCGGTGGTGACCGTCGAGGACTTCGACACCATGTTCCACATGCCGTCGACGTTCTGCCAGCGCTTGATCGCCTTGTCGAGAGCAACCTCCCGCGCCCCCCCGACAGGGATGCTCTTCGTGTTTTGGACCATCGCGAATGGATGGCTCCACACGACTTTTATGCCGCCGCAGACCCAGTGGTGATAGGCGTGGGCCTGCGACGCAAGGAAGAATCCGGTCGAGAGGACGGCTCCGGCAAAGATGCTTTTCCTGTTCATGATTCAGTCTCCCGTTTTCGTTTTCGATATCCGTTTGATCTAGCGCTCTTCTTCCGTGGGGATCTCGTTCCAGACGCGATCGCCGGCCGGTGAGGTGGTGAATTCACCTCGAAGCGGCACGGTCCTCATCAGATCCTGGAGGACAGCCAGAAAGGCTTCCTTCGACATGGCGTTGGCGAGCAGCGAGGGATCCGTGTCGAGCAACCGGGGCCTCGCGTACGGCGTCAGGAAGTCGAGCTGCGTCTCCACCACCGGTTCGTCCGAGATCTCGAGCCCTTCCGCGCTCAACCCCACGACCGCATGGCCTTCGGGAGTGATGAGGACGTCGCTTCCGCGGGGTCCGGGCTCGAGCCGGAAGATGTAGTCGCCCACGACGGGGCTGTAAAACCAGGCGGAGCTCGTCAGAAAGATCAGATAGCGCGTGTCATCCGCCAGCCGCGGCAGCTCGGGAATGAAAAGCCATCGCCCTTCGGAGACGCGCCCTCCGAGGATGGCCAACTGCAGAGTGCTGTCGTCATAACGCCCGAACTGGGTCCTGACGTCGTCCAGCGCCGCAATCGTGCGGGGTCCTGCCGCGCGATCATAGGTCATCGAGTGGGATGCGACCCGTCCTTCGACGACCGCCGCTGTGCTGGCCAGCGCGTCGAGCGGGGAATTGACGTCTCTGTCCGAGTCTGCCGCGGCGCGCTGGCTCCACGACACCATCAGGATCGCCGCCAGGAACAGCCCTGCCGTTTTCTTTTGAGAACGCATATCTATCTCCTTGTCGAAAGGCCCGGTCTTGGGTCCTAACCAGAGATGCGGACTCGAGCTGAAAAAGGGACACGGCGGAAGGAGATCAAAATGCGAAAGCCCGCTTCGAGCCTCGGAGAGAGGCTCGGAGCGGGCCGGGAAGACAGGCGGGCTCAGCGGCGGATCAACGCACGCAAAGGAGCGGATCCCCTCACTCAGTTTGGACCAAATCCACCGCGAAGCCCGTTCAGCGACTCGCGGCAGATCTGCGTGTGCGGATGCGCTTCGCCGAGCGTGCCGGCGAAGCTGGCGAGAGCCCGCCGGTAGAGCGCCTCGGCTTCGTCGAGCCGGCCGAGCCCGGTGAGCAGGGTCGCCAGGTTGTAGACGGTCAGAGACGTGTCGGGGTGGCCTTCTCCCAGTGCCGTCTCTTTGATCGCGAGCGCGCGCCGGTAGAGGTCCTCGGCTTCTTCGAAGTCCCCCCGGGACTGGCGGATGGCGGCGAGGTTGTTGAAGTTGACCGCGATCTCGTAGTGCTCCGGTCCATAGACCTTCTCGAACACCGCCAGGGCCTCGGCATAGAGCGCCTCCGCCTCCTCCAACTTGCCTTGGGCGTCGAGGATCGCGGCGAGGGCGGCCTTGTCGGCGGCCAGATCCGGATGATCCGGGCCGCACGCCAGCCCGCGCACCTTCACCGAGAGCCGCGCCCAGGGCTCGCCCTCCGCGGCCCGGCCGCGCGCATGCTCCAGCCCGCCGAGGTTGTGGTACAGCGAGGCGAGAGCCGGATGCTCGGCTCCGAACGCCTTTTCCAGAATCGCCAGCGCCCGGCGGTAGACCGGCTCCGCTTCGTCGTAGCGGCCCTGATATTTGTGGAGGATGCCAAGGCCGTTCAGCAGGCTCGCGATGTCGAGGTCGTCCGCTGGGAGGTGCTCCTCCGCCAGGACCAGGGCGCGGCGGTAGAGCCGCTCCGAAGCGGCATAGCGCCCGCGCGCCTGCCGGACGTTCGCGAACAGGCCCAGAGCCTGGACGCGCAGCCGGATCGTGGTCTCGTCCTGCTCCGCCTCCCGTTCCAGAATCCGCAGGGCATAGCGGTAGTGCCGCTCGGCCATGACGAGATCGCCGACGTCCTCGCGCAGGCCGCCGAGGCAGAGGAAGAGGTTCGCGACGTCGGGATCGTTCGGGCCGAGGATCAGGGTGAGAAGGGTCAGGGACTGCCGGGCGAGCTCTTCCGCCTCGGCGGTGCGCCGCTCGGCGCGGAGCGCGAGGGCCTGCTCGTGGAGACGGCATGCCCGGGAGACGCCCCCCTCGCTGAATGCGAGAACGGCTTCGGCTTCTGACATCGAGGGATGGATCTCCCGGGCGGTGCTCGTCATGGCGGCACCTCAGCGGCGGACCACGGTCTGACTGTGGTTGATCTCGCGGCCGATACCGGGATTCCGAACGATCGTCTGATTGTGCTGGGGCACCGCGCCGGGAGTCCGGACGATGGTTTGATGATGGTTCGTCGAAAGCATTTTGGGTCTCCGTTTTAGGTCGTTTCCTACTCCGCTGAGGAAAACGACTTCAGGAGCCCGCCCCCCTCACTCCCCGCTCAGCGAACCTTCCACAGCTTGTGCTGCTGCACCGACAGCCGCCACGGCGGATTGTCCCGGCAGAGCCGGATGCACCAGTCGAGCGTCCGGGGATCGACCTCCGCCCCGTCGAAGGCCGGCGAGATCAGATAGTGCTCCGCCTGGACCACGGTCTTCGGGATCGCCTGGCCGTAACCGCGGACGTACTTCACTTCGTGCGCCGTGCGCTGGCGGATGGCGTGCTCGGCCACTTTGGGGCTCACCGTGATCCAGTCGATCCCCTCCGGCAGGGGGAAGCTGCCGTTCGTTTCGATCGCCAGCTGGTAGCCCGCCGCGTGCAGGCGGTCGATCAGCTCGCGGTCGGCCTGGAGCGCCGGCTCGCCGCCGGTGAGAATCACCCAGTCGCAGCTCTCCGAGAGCGCCCGGAATTCGGCGAGGATCTCGTCCGGGGTCATCCAGCGGCCCGACTCGAACTCGGTGTCGCAGTCGAAGCCGTGCGTCTCCACCTTGCAGGTGAGATTGCAGCGGGAGAGCCGCAGGAAGAGGTTGGGCGTGCCGGCGCGCACTCCCTCGCCCTGGAGGCTGTAGAAGATCTCGTTCACCAGGTACCTGTCCACGCCCCCTACTCTATCGGAACGGAAGATGTTTTTATGACATAGAATAGAGGGAACGTCGTCTGACCGGAGGAGATCTCCTTGCATCGATGGCTCACTGTCTTCCTCCTGGGACTCGCGCTGGCCGTCTCCCCCGCCGCCGCGGCCGGCCCGTACCTGATCGCCGATCTGAACACGGACCGCCTTCCCGCGTCAGGGCTCCCCCCGAGCGCCACGGGAAGCGGAGTGGAGCTCGGCGACGTGCTGTACTTCGCGGCTGATGACGGCCGCCACGGGTCCGAGCTCTGGCGGACCGACGGCACCACCGCGGGCACGCGGATGGTCGCGGACGTCTGCCCGGGCCCCTGCTCCTCCTGGCCCGGGAGGTTGATCCTCCTGGGAGACCGCCTGGCTTTCGATGCCCGGGACGGCGTGCACGGCACCGAGATGTGGATCACCGACGGCACCCGCGCGGGGACGCGCATGCCGCGCGACCTGTGCCCGGGGGCCTGTTCGTCCATCTCCTACGGATGGACCGACCCGGTGGTGATCGGCGACCGGCTGTTTTTCGTGACCCGCGCGTCCGGGGAGTACCGCGTCGGCCTCGCGGTCACCGACGGCACGGCGGCAGGGACGCGGCAGCTCGTCGACGGCGACCAACCCATCCTCCCCCTCGGTGAGATCGACGGCCGGCTGGCGTTTGCCGGTCCCGGCGCCGCCTGGTACTCCGCCCTGTGGTGGACCGACGGCACACCGGAAGGGACCGTTCAGGCCTTCGATCTCTGCTCCGGATCGAGCTGCGGGCTCACCTGGCTGGATGCCGGCATGGTGGACGGCCGGATCGTCTTCTTCGGCGATGGACGGATCTGGGTGAGCGACGGGACCAGCGGCGGGACCCGGACGATCGGGACGTCTCCTCCACCGGGCTCCCGGTGGGACATGGTCGTCTGGAACGGCGCTCTGGTGTACGCTACGGTCGAGGGCCTCTGGCGGTCGGACGGCACGCCGGAGGGGACGCGGCGCCTCCGCTCCTTCGACCTGGCCGGCAGGGCCCGCTCCCTGCTCCCCTTCGGCGACGAGGTGCTGTTCATCGCCGGTCACGGGCAGGAGCGGCTCGCTCTCTGGCGCACGCAGGGCACGCCGGAGACCACCCGGGTGGTCTGGGCTTCCAGCTCCCCCGGGTCGGACCTGGGCCCCTTGATCCGCGCGGGCGGCCGGGCGGTCTTCCCGGTGGTGGACGGCGACGGCGCCAGCTCCGCGCTCTGGGAGACGGACGGCTCCACCGCGGGCACGCGCCTTCTCGCTCCCCTGTGCGGCCCGGCAGGCCGGTCCTGCTCCCCGGGTCGCGCCGCGCCCTATGCCGTGGCCGCTCTGGGAAGCCAGGTGCTGTTCGGCCTGGAGGATCCGACGCTGGGCGGCGAGCTCTGGAAGGCGGGCTCCGCGGGTGTGAGCCTGGTGCGCGATATCGGACAGGATCCCGGCTCGTCGCGCATCTCTCACCCGGTTCTGAGCCAGCCCGGCGAGACCCGCGCGCGGGACCTGGCGGCCCTCGGGAACCGCCTGATCTTTGCCGCCCGCAAAAGCGGCGGGGAGAGGGCCACGCTCTGGGCGTCTCCCGGGACGGCGGCAGGCACGGCCGAGATCGGCCCCGGCGTTCCCTGGCCCAACGGCCTCGTCCAGATCGGTGACCGGCTGTGGCTGCGCGGCGCGGACGACTTCGTCTCGTGGCCTTATCTCTGGGGCCATGGGCTCTGGAGCACCGACGGCACGGCGGCAGGCACAGTGGAGGCGTCCCGCGACCTCGCGGTCACCAGCCTCCCGGGCGGTACGCCGGAGCTGATCCTGTTTGCCGCTTCCGATCTTCCGCTTCCGGAGCTCGGCGGCGAGCTCTGGACGGCCTCGGCTCCCCCGGGGAGCCCGTCGCTCCTCCGCGACCTGGCGCCGAACGTTCTCGTGCCCAACCAGTTTGGAGAGGAGCTGCTGGCGTCGTCGTCGCCGGCTCTGTTCGAGCCTCTGGGCAACCTGGTGATCTTCGCGGCCGACGACGGCACTGCCGGCCGCGAGCCCTGGGGCACCGACGGCACCGCCGCCGGCACGAGGCTCCTGGCGGACATCCACCAAGGCGTCCTTCCGCAGCCCGACTTCTTCTCCGGCTCGACGAACGCCCATTCGCTGCCCGGCCCGTTCGTCCGCCTGGGAGCGCGGGCCTACTTCGCGGCCGACGACGGCACCGCCGGCCGTGAGCTCTGGGCGACCGACGGCACTCCGGCGGGCACGGTCCGCGTCCGCGACCTGCGGCCCGGGCCGGCCAGCTCGAATCCGCGCGACCTGGTGGGGGCCGGGAACAGCCTCTTCTTCCTGGCGGATGACGGCGCAAGCGATGCCCTCTGGACCATCTCCTCCGAAGGTCAGGCCACGCGCGTCCGACTCCTCGGCAACCGCCGGAGAGCCTCGAGCCTCGTCGCCGTGGGCAGCCGCCTCTTCTTCGTAGTCGACGGACCGGCGACCGGACTGGAGCTGTGGACGAGCGACGGCACGCGTCGGGGCACCCACCTGGCGCGAGAGATCCGCCCCGGCGGGCTCGGCTCCTACCCGCAGGAGCTGACCGCCGTGGACGGCCTCCTGCTGTTCGCGGCCGACGACGGCGTGCACGGCCTGGAGCCGTGGGTGAGCGACGGCACGGCCGCGGGCACGCGCCTGCTCGCCGATCTGGCCCCGGGCGTGGACGCCTCGGGGCCGGCCAACTTCACCGTCGCGGGGGACCTGGTGGGCTTCGACGCCGACGACGGCGTCCATGGACGGGAGATGTGGGCGGTGCGGAAGGCGGATCTGCGATAGACCTCTGGCACCTGCTTTACGAAACGCGGTCTGCGCAGGAATCCCGCATCACGGCAGGGGACCTCAGGTAGTCCGACCCCCAACAGTGAGCTTGTGGCGAAAGAGGCATGGAGCCTTTCCGCACGGAGCAGATCCTGCCCCCGAGGTCGAAGCATCCGCGCCCAGGGTCGGCGGCCGGCAGAAATCCACTCGCACGCTGCCGCCGAGCGGGTCGAGCGCATCGAAGAGTTGTTTCGTGGTTCCGATTCTACCGCATGAGCCTCTGAGGGCTTCTCCTGGCCGGGCCTGAGGGATTTCCCCTCTGCCGGTTCCGGCCGCGCGCCTCTAACCTGTACATCAGCGGCCGTGTTGGCCGCGGGTCCTTCGCCCTCAGGGGCTGCGCCGGAGGAGACAAACATGAAAAATATCTTGACCGCGGTTGCCGCCGCGCTGCTCTGCTTCTCACTCCCGGTCCTCGCTTCCAACCCTCCCTCCCACGACCTCACGGTCCCGACGGCCGTCGGCGAGACGGTCACGGTGGAATGGACCGGCACGGTACCGCCCGGCGCCCCCGGCGCGGCCACCAACAGCTGCACCTCCCAGGTGCTGGAAGACCATCACCTCATCAACCTGAGCGTCCCCGGCAGCGCGTATGACGGCGTGCAGGTGACGGCCGGCTTCCATATCGAGTGGGACGACGGCGGCCAGGACCTGATCCTGACCGTGCTGTTCGACGGCGCCACCGAGGTCGCCTCCAGCGACGGCGGAACGCCCGAGGAGAACGTGGTCGCCACCAATCCGCCCGACGGCGCCTTCACGGTCATGGCCTGCGGCTTCCTGGCCAGCGCGCCCACCAACTACCGCGGCCGGCTGACGCTGACCGCGACCGAGCCGTCCGAGACCCCTGCGGCAGGGACCGGCAACGCGGCCGGCCTGCCGCCCCGCTTCCAGCACTACGCGCCGGACTACCCTGTCCAGGGTTTCGGCATGTTCGGCGGCGAAGCCACGGTGGACGTCAACACCGAATTCGGCAGCATCTTCTACCTGGGGTTCCTGGAGACCATGCGCCTCCGCGTGGACGACCGCACCTCCCCAGGCATCCAGACCTGGGAGCTCAAATCCGGCACGCTCAACAGCAAGGCGACCTCCGACCCCATCCTGGTGGGCGACCCGGACACCGGCCGGATCTTCGCGCAGCAGCTCATCGCCGGCGAAGGCCAGAGCCTCACCGAATACACGGACGACGACGGTGAGACCTGGCACGCGAGCGAGGGAGGCGGCCAGCGTTCCGGCGCCGACCACCAGTCGCTCGGCGTCGGTCCCTATCCCCCGGGCTTGCGGCCGCTGACGGCGACCTATCCCAACGCCCTGTACTACTGCTCGCAGGACGTGGCCGTGGTGTACTGCTCGCGCAGCGACGACGGCGGCGTCACCTTCGGCGCCGGCGTCCCGATCTATACCCTGGCCGACTGCCAGGGCCTCCACGGCCACGTCAAGGTGGCGCCAGACGGCACGGTGTACGTGCCGGTGGCCGGCTGCCCCTCGGGCCTGGTGAGCTCCACTACCAGCCAGCCGGCGGTGGTCGTCTCCCAGGACGCCGGTCTGACCTGGAAGGTCCGCAAGGTCGCCACCGCGGCGAAAGGCTCCGGCGGCCACGGCTCCGACCCGTCCGTGGGCATTGCCAGGAACGGCACCGTCTACTTCAGCTACGTGGATGCCCGGGACAATCACATCCACCAGGTCCGCAGCCGGAGCCGCGGTCTGACCTGGGAGCGCGACGTCGACCTGGGCTCACTCGCCGGCATCACCGCCGCCCAGTTCCCGGCCGTCGTGGCCGGCGACCCGGACCGGGCGGCCGTGGCCTTCTTCGGCACCACCTACACTGGCGACGGCGTGGACACGGCGCCCAACTTCGAAGGCACCTGGCAGCTGTTCGTGGCCGCCACCTACGACGGCGGCTTCACCTACCACGTGGTCGACACGACCCCCGGCGACCCGATTCAGAAGGGCGGCATCTGCGCCAGCGGCTTCTGCCGCAACCTCCTGGACTTCTTCGACGCGGCGATGGACCCGGCGGGCCGCATCATCATCGGTTACGAGGACGGCTGCGTCGGCGGCTGCGCGCAGGGCATGCCGGGCACCTTCTCCGACCAGGCGGTGGTCGCGCGCCAGTCCGGCGGGCGGCGGCTCCTCGCGGCCTTCGATCCCGCGGAGCCCGCCCGGCCTGGAGCCCCCCGCATCGAGGGCTACCGCACCGCCGGCTTCGCGCTGATCCAGTGGCCGGAGCCCGACAACAGCGGTTCCCCCATCCGCAGCTACCAGGTGTATCGCGGCACCGCGCCCGGCGCCGAGAAGCGCGTCGCCACCCTGCGGGGAAACAAGCGCGCCTTCGTGGACACCAAGCTCAACGCCGGCACCACCTACTACTACCGGGTCAGCGCTACGAACGCGAGCGGAGAGAGCCCGCGCGGCAACACGCTGGCGCTGTCGGTGGGCTCCAACGCACCAGCGCCGGAGGCCTCCTGCACGCTGCCCGGCTTGCTGGCGGCCGTGGACCGGGTGGGCGAGCCCGAGGCGGCCCCGCTGACGCGCGACGTCGAGGCCATCTTCGTCGCCGAGCCGAAAGACGAGACCCTCTTCGGCCCGAACAAGCTGGTCTTCACCCTGCAGCTGGCCGCTGCAGCGCCTCTCCAGGGCGGCGCGCGCTTCCGGGTGTTCTTCTACATACCGGCCACCGGGCGCTACGTGCGCCTGAACGTCAGCCCCGGACCCAGCGGCAACACCTATGCGCACTTCGACCAGGATCCGGTCACCGGAGCGCACAACACCCTGTTCGACGATGGCGAGCTGGATCAGGTCCTTTATAACGCGGACGGCACGATCCAGATCGTGATCGATAAGGAGAAGCTGGGCATCCGTGCCGGTGACTCGCTGCTCGCGGTGCACGCAGATTCTCTGCCTGCGGAGACCGGGCTCAACATCACCCTGGAAGAAGCGGGTTACTTCGACTACAAGGTGGTGGGCTGCAAGTAGGCGCTCACCTCAGCCGTCTCTCGGCAGGTTTGTGCAGTCGTGAGACGAAGTCGACTGTGGTGGCGAGGCAGCGCCACCGGCCGAAAGGGGTCCCGAGGGACCCCTTTTGTGCTTCCTGCGGACCTTCGCGACGACTATGGATTGATGATCGGTTGGACGGTCGAGTAGTAGAAGGCGAACGATCTTGAAGAGGAGTCATGAAAAACGCTTGAGGACGATTCCGGAAGGCGGAGGGATCTGGTTGGAAGTCGACCAGGCCAATTCCCGACGGTCGAGGACCGCTTGAAACCGGTGAGCCGCGCGCTATAGAATAGGTTCGCATACTCATAGCGCCGAAGTCGCAGGAACCGGCATGCTCTTCTGTAGGCTCATCGCCCCCAACGCCTACCTGGGCCAGGAGCTTTCTGCGGCCTACAACCCGTTCCTGGTGGCGCTGTCCTTCTTCGTGGCCGCGCTGGGCGGCTACGCCGCCCTCGAGGTCGTCGAGCGGATGGCGAGCGCGCCATCGCCGCAAACCCGTCGCCGGTGGCTGGCCGCCGGCGCCGCCGCCATGGGCTCGGGCGTCTGGTCCATGCACTTCATCGGCATGCTCGCCTTTTCGTTGCCGATTCCGGTCAGCTACGACCTCACCATCACCCTCCTCTCGATGGTTCCCGCCGTGTTCGCGAGCGCCATGGCGCTCCATTTCATGGACCGCGCCAGGATCTCGTGGTGGCGGCTCAATGTCGGCGGCCTGCTCATGGCGTTGGGGATCGGGGGCATGCACTACACCGGCATGGAAGCGATGCGCATGGACGCCATGATGGGGTACGCGCCCCTAATGTTGGCAACAATATACTTGACTCACCAGCGGTTCCCTGCTAGAGTACGGACATGGACAGCAACGGACGCCTCCCCGAGACCCTGATCGAAGCCATCCGATTCTTTTCTGATGCGGATGTCTGCCTCTCTTTCGTCGTACAACTCCGCTGGTCCAATGGTATCACGTGCCCCCGTTGCGGCTCCGGCGATCATAGCTTTCTGAGCACTCGGCGGGTCTGGAAGTGCAAGGGTTGCAAGAAGCAGTTTTCGGTCAAACTGGGAACGATCTTCGAGGATTCGCCGATCGGCCTGGATAAGTGGCTTCCCGCCCTTTGGATGGTCATCAACTGCAAGAACGGGATCTCTTCCTATGAGATGGCTCGCGCGCTCGGCGTGACTCAGAAGACCGCATGGTTCATGAATCACCGGATTCGCCTTGCCGTCCAGGAAGGCACCTTTGAGCCGATGTCCGGAGAGGTCGAGGTCGACGAGACTTTCATCGGTGGCCGCGCTCGGTTCATGCACGAGGACAAGCGGGCGGAGAAGATCACCGGCACCGGTGGCATGGGCAAAACCGCCGTCATGGGGCTCCTGGAGCGCCACGGCAAGGACGGTCACAGCCGGGTCAAGGCGAAAGTTGTTCCCAACACCCGCCGCAAGACTCTCAGCCCGGAAGTGCGGGAGAACGTGGAAGAGGGCTCCGAAGTCTTCACCGATGCGCTCAAGTCGTACAGCGACCTCAGCGACGCATACACCCATCAGGTGATCGATCACGCCGAGTGCTACGCCAAGGGCAAGATCCACACCAACGGCCTCGAGAATTTCTGGAGCTTGCTCAAGCGGTCCATCAAGGGAACCTACGTCAGCGTCGAGCCGTTCCATCTCTTCCGGTATCTCGACGAACAGTCATTCCGCTACAACACCCGCAAGCTGACTGACGGCATGCGCTTCCTCAGCGCTGCGGTCGGCATCATTGGCAAGCGGGTCACCTATGCCGCCCTGACGGGCAAAGAGGAGCCACAAACGGCATGAGAAACGAGAAGGACGCGGAAAGCGACGGAACGGCGGGAAGGGAAAGCCCTGACCCGCCGCGCGAGCAGACACCGTTTGAGCGTTTCGAGGAGTTTGCCCGCAAGGTGGTCTCGGTCCCGAGATCGGAGATTGAGAAACGGGAGCGCGCGTACCGGGACGAGCGTAACAATCCGGATCGCCGCAAGCCCGCGTAACGAACGTCCCGCGCTATCCTCCGATCGTTTGCACGACTATGCCCAAATAGTGGGCAGGGTTCCCCTTGACTTCCCTCTGGTGTATTCTTTCTTCCGTGGAGTTCAACTGGAGGAACCGCATGGAATAGGCGAAGCCCCTGGCAGGGGGCTTCATGACTTCAAAGGCTGTTACGGGGTGTCCTGAAAGGACGGGAAATTCAGCATCCCCATCCTGCCAGATAGCACCCCTCCTGTCAAGCCCAAACGCGGGCAGAAAGGGAGGAAGTGTGTTCAACGACGAAGTGATCGATGCGGCAGCTGCAACCCAACGGGAGGCGCTACTCTCGCTCAGGCAGGCCCACGCTCTCTTTGCGGAACTGGGCTACTCGCACTCCAAAGCAACGCTGCGGCGATGGATCAGAGACGGCACGCTCCCGGCGTACCGGCCAGGACCGAGGAAGCATATCTGGATCGCCGCGGCGGACATCCGCGCGGTGGTGGCGAGGGAGGCGACACGACGATAGCCCTCTTCGCCCGGGAAAGAGGGGCCGACTCCCTCCGGAGTCGGCCCGAGTACTTCACCGCCGCCGTCGTGCTTCGTAGAGGGACCGTTCCATCTCCCGGCCTGCCTTGTCTTCCCGCCGGATCTTCATCCATGCGAGATGACGGGCGTAGATGTCCCCGGCTCGTGCCAGGAAGCGCGGGACGGAAAGACCGAGGGCTGTAGCGGCGAACAGCCACGCGAGCGACTGAGGGACACTACAGGGACTCACGCGGTAGCTTCGGCGACTCACGGTCAGACCTCCGCGAGGATGATGCCGTAGCGGGTGTCGGCGGACTGCTGGACGCGGACCAGCTCTGTCTTGCGCTCGACGGAGCCGGGGCCGTTGGCTTCAAGGTCAGCCCACACGGCGAACCAACGACCGTAGAGGTAGAAAATCATGAGTCCCGCTTCGTCGGGGGTGAAGCTGGGGACATGGTCGTCTGGTGCCTCCTTCGTCCAGACCAGCGCTACGACGCGCTCGTAGAGCTCGCGGCGGAGGGTTTCGGTGTAGCGGGTGAGGTCAAACGGGATAGACTTCCCCTGGTCCGACATGGGGGCTTGTTCTCCTGTCGGGCAAGGCTCCGGCGGGTGTCGCAAGCATCCGTCGGGGCCGCTTTCCTTCTGTCTCGGGTGGAGAGGTACACCCTCCCCTTTCCCCCATTGGCCATAGCGTCTTCCGGGGTTTCGCACCTCCTTTCCGGTCCTGACTTCTCCGGAAGATACGCCGTCATACGTACCTACGTCAAGCGCACATATGTACCCTCCGTGAGCATGGCCACCAAGAAGAAGACCCCACAGCCCACGACGGGACCGCGCGGAGGAGAGACAACCGTCTCGAAGTCGGGGATGGTCAGGAAGACGCTATGGCTGCATGGAGACGAAGCGGAAGCACTCCGGGAGAGGGCGTATCAGGAGAGGCGGGCGGAGTCTGAGATCGTGCGGGAGGCCTTACGGGGTTTTCTCGGGATTGAGGATTAGATTGTTGATGACCTCCATGAACAAGGTTCGGTTAGATATATTGTCTCTCCTAGAGTTCTTATTCAGCCACGAAATATAGTCGCCGTGCAGGGATGTGCTTATCTCGCCGTCCGTAAAGTCGCGCAATTCGCTGAGCTGATCGCGCCCAAACACTCGAATAATCCCCCTCTTTTCCCTCCCGAAAATAGCGAGCATAGAATCTCGTTGCGGCTTTCCTTGCAGGTCATGGTCGAGCGCCTTCATCGTTTCCCTGGCAACAAGATCCGCCATCTGAATTCGAGGGCTCTCCTGGTTGGCAAACGAGATCTTGTTTCTCATGAATATGGACGCTTCCCATCCAGGCGTATTAATCAGAACATCATACAATTTGCCCGCGTTATACTCGGTGCCCTTCCTGTTGTGGAACGTAAATTCAATCGCCTCATTCAGCCTGTTCGCCTCATTGTCAACCATCCACTCGACAACCCGCACGAAGCAGTGGAAATAGCCTATGTCGAGATGACCGGGAAAGAACTCCTTAACCGCCATCAAGTCAAGGGCCGAACCAAAGACTCTCAGGCGACTTTTCGCTATAATCTGTGTCAAATCGTTGTATAGGTCGAATCTCTTCTCATGCTCACAGTCGGTCGCATGGATTACCTCACCCCCCGTGCGTTCCAGCCATAAGGATTCCGCATCCTGCCATTCAGGCTCATTCCCTACTACGCCAGCAACGGCGAAAACCCGGGCTTGCTTTCCGTCTGCGCTCTCGTCTCCGAAAACACTGAGCAAGACGACCTCCACGCCGGTGCCCTTCCTGGGCACGGTCGCCCAAATGCGGGCGCGCTCCCGGCGGATCTCTTCAGCCGACAGCACCGGCACGGCCATCATGGCACCCTCCCCGCTGGTGAGTCAAGTATATTGTTGCCCTAATGTTCGCCCTGTCGATCTTGGTCGCTCACGTGCTCGCCACCCTCGCCCTCTACATCAAGTTCTTCCCCGGCGGCGCCAATCTCCCCTTCCTCCGCCAGGTGACCGGCGCCGGCGCCATGGGCTGCGCCGTGGCCTGCATGCACTACACCGCCATGCACGCCGCCCGCTTCTATCCCGGCAGCATGGGGTCCCCGAGGGTCGTGTTCGAGCCGCGATGGATGGCCGTCGTGATCGCCGTCGTTACCTCGGTGATCATCGCGGTTGCCATCGCCGCCACGCTCGTCGACCGCCGCACCGCCGAGCTGGTGACGAAGCGCGACGAGGCGGTGCGGGCGAACCGGGCCAAGTCCGAGTTCCTGGCCGCCATGAGCCACGAGATCCGCACCCCCTTGAACGGGGTGATCGGCATGGCCGACCTCCTGGCCGCGAGTCCCTTGGCGCCCGAGCAGCGCGACCAGGCCGAGACCATCCGGCGCTCCGGCGAGACGCTCCTCGCGATCCTCAACGACATCCTGGACTGGGCCAAGATCGAGGCTGGCCGCCTGGAGGTGGAGCGGCTGCCGGTCGACGCCCGGGCCGCCGCGGCCGACACCTTGGCCCTGTACCGCTCCCAGGTCCGCGAGCAGGGAGGCGCGCTGGTCCTGGACTGGCCCGAGACGGTGCCGCGCCGGGTGCTGGCCGATCCCATACGGGTGCGCCAGGTGCTCTGGAACCTGGTCTCCAACGCGCTGAAGTTCGCCCCCGGCGGCACCGTCACGGTCGCCGCCAGCGCCAGCGCCGACGGAGAGGGGCGCCTCACCATCGCGGTCCGCGATACCGGAATCGGCATGGATGAGACCCAGCGCGCCCGCCTGTTCCGGCCCTTCACCCAGGGCGATGCCTCGACGACCCGGCGCTTCGGCGGCACGGGTCTGGGCCTGGCGATCACCGCCCGCCTGCTGGAGGCCATGGACGGGACGATCGCGGTGGCGAGCGCCCCGGGCTGCGGCAGCACCTTCACGGTCCGACTGCCGCTCGTCTCCGAGCCCGCGGCCGAGGACGCTGCGGTCCCGGCCGCGTCGGTCCCGCCCATCTCGCCGAGTCCGCCGAGATCGCAGCCCGAAGCCGTCCCGAGCCGCCAGCGGGTCCTGGTGGCCGAGGACAGCCCGGTGAACCGGAAGGTGGTCCAGGCCATGCTGCAGTACCTGGGAACCGCCGTGGAGTGCGTGGAGGACGGAGTGGAGGCGGTCGAGGCCACCGCCCGCGCGGCCTACGACCTGGTGCTGCTCGACATTTACATGCCGGTGCTGGACGGGCTGGCCGCGGCCCGCGCCATCCGCGCCCGGGAGGCGGCCGACGGCGGCAGGCGCCTGCGCCTGGTGGCTCTGACCGCCAACGCCTTCGCCGCCGACCGGGAGGCCTGCGAGGCGGCGGGCATGGACGGCTTCCTGGCCAAGCCCATCACCTTGGACACCCTGCGGGCGGTGCTCAAGACCCTGCCGGAGGGCGACGGGTAGCCGGCGACGACCGGCGGACCTCGCTTCGACGGCCCAGTCTCGCGCGTGTAGGGAGTTAAAGGACGGAATCCGTGGAATGTTCCCACCGGTACACGATCATGAGGGCGATGCCGAGCACGACCTGACCGAGAAGGCCGGCCAGCGCAAATTGAGGAAACAGGTAACCTGCGATGACGGTAATTCCGTATGCGCCGGCCACAAGCAGGCGTACGCGGACCGAATGCTCTGACGAAAGCACGAATCGCACGACAAGCGCCAGGACAACCAGGTACGCCAGTCCGTTATACACGACGATCAGTTCCTTTTCGGCGCCCAACGCTGCTGCCCCTCACCGGCTGCGTCGGTAGTCCGGTGCAGGGTTGGGTTGGACCTCTCGCGCTCCAGATGTGCGAGGCTAGCACCCGGCCAGCCTATATAACTTTAGGCTCACTCGACTTCGAGCTTCGTACACTTACCCTTACCTTCCCCGATATGTACTTCAAATTTGGACCTCCCAGTACCAGCCCTCTCTCCGAGAAATAGATCGATGGCTGATTCTGTTAAAAGGCGTCCCCTTAGCTCGTTGGTATTAACGACATGGAAAGTGGCGCCAGGAGGAGCACAGAAACCCTTTGCCTCAAAGAACGCTCTGGGGTGTCTTAAGAGATGCTCTGCCTGAGCGTCATCCCGCTCCAACGCGCTAACTAGATCAGCGATATCCGACAGACTACAATCGCACACGCTTCTGATTGGCATAAGCCCTCCACGAGTATTGAAGCGCTCAGTTATCGTTATTTCATCGGCACACGGCCGATCATTTTTTTGACGGTCACTCAAACTCTACCTTAACACACTTTGCAAGACCATCCTTGACATGAATCTTGATCTTGGCTTGTCCAGGATTTTGCTGTTCCTCTTGGAGGAATCTTTCAAGGCCGCGAGGAGTTAGCAGGCGAGATCGCAGTTCCTCTGTTGGGGTGATCGTGATTCTCGCCTCCAGCGGGATATAAAACCCGCGTTCATGAAAGAAGGTCCTCGGTCGCGCCAAGAACTGAATCGCTGTTTCCGTTGCTCCCTCCACCTCTCGAATAATTTTGTTTAGTTCATTAAGGCTGCACTCCGTGCAGATGTTTCTGAAGGTTCGGCGTGACGCTTGTAAGTCATCCATAATCTCCTCCCGAAAGGTCGTCAACCTTTATCTAACCTAGTCATCTAATCCCCAACCCTTTACACGTCAACGCAGCGACTTATCCAACCCTCCCTGCCCTCCTCCACTATCCTGAGCGTATCGGAAGATATCGGCCCCGCCCCGCCCCAGGCGTGCTTAATCATCTTGGTCTGATGTGTAAGCGCATCGAGGCTTGGCCGGAGGAATGTGACATGTGCCTTCCGCTCATCGGTTACGCCGAGCTTAAAGCAGTTGTTAAGAGAGGTCAACGAAATCGACGGCGACGTATATGTGCTGGGGCCGGCAGGCTTGGGAACGGCTTCGATTCCGGGTCCATCGGCGATACGCACGCCGGCGAGGACGCGTCGAGATCGGCCGCCAGGAAGGACCGGAGGAGCCGGCGCGGCAGTCACAGCTCCCGGCCCGGCGCCTCCACCTGGCTCATCCGTCCGACTTCGCTTGGTTGCCTACGGCGGCGAGGAGATCCCGGAGTAGCGGTTCCAGGCAGTCGTGCAGCCCGCACTCGATGACAGTCCTGACCTCGAGAAGCGGGTCTGGTTCTTCGTCGTCATCCTCCGGCGAGTTTGCCGACGCCGCGCATCCCAGGCGGAATGTCGCACCGCACGGCAGGAAAGGCGCCGCTGCGGGGGCGGCTTGAGCGCCGACCGGCGGTTGGGACGGCGGTCTCGGGCGGAATGTCTCCGATCTCGGAGCGGCCGGCTGACGCAGCCGGCCCCACTGTAGAGACGCCCCGTGGGGCGTCTCCTTCCGAGGTGCCCGCTGAATCGCAAGGATCCCTGGGGATGAATGGCGCCGCCGCAGGAGACGCCCCACGGGGCGTCTCTACAGTGGGGGATGCCGCATATCGCTTGGCGAGTGCAAGATTCGCGTCTCATTCTTACCGTGCATCCCCCACCAGCACCCACGCCGCCCAGACCTGGGCGGGGTCGCCTCGCTCGCGCGAGCGGCGGCGCGCTTCGGTGAGCGCCTGGTCCTTCCGCAGCCCTGTGCCGCCGGGGCCGCCCTGCCGGTAGGCGCGGTAGAAGTCGAGGAGGAAGCGGGTGGTCGGCGAGGCCTGCTGCGCGAGATCCTGTCGGCCTCGATCCTCTCTCCCCCTCTTGTCAGAAATCCCCCGGCTCCGGCGAACAACTCACCGGACGCGGAGGCTCACGCCGGTGGCCTCATGGGAGGCGATCGCGCTTTGACTCCAGAAGGAGGATTCATGTCTACGTTGGGACAACGTATCTACCTGCTGGCCGTTCTCGTCGCCATGACGGCCGGAGGATGCACCAGCACGCGGGCAGGAGCCCCGGCGACTCGACAGCCTGCAGGGCCCGCGCCGCATGAGATCCAGGCGCGACGAAAGCTGCACCAGCCACCGAGACTGGTGGGATCAGGAGAAGAGGCGAGGCGCGCCACTGCGGCGTTCGTCGGCTGGGCGGCCTTTTCCACCGTCGGTGAACGGGAGGATGCCCGGCAGGCGATCGTCGCCGCGCGCGACAATGAAGACATTCTGGCGGCGCTCTGCGTCGAAGCTTTCGCGGCCCAGAAGAAAGACCACAGCCGGGCCCTCATCGTGCTGTCGATCCTGGGCGAGATGCGCAGCTCGACAGGTGAGGAGTGTCTCAAGCGTTTTATGCGGTTGCCCTGGCCGCAGGAGGGCAGGATGGTCGACGGGGAGATCATCGAGCAGACGTCTCTGGGCACGCTGCAGGCCAAGGCCATCGACGGGCTGGCCTATCTGCACAACGAATCCGGAGACGCCGAGGTTTTGCGCGCCGTCGCCAGCCATCCTTCGCGGATTGTGCGCGCCGAGGCGATCAGCGCCTATCTCTGGAACCACCAGAATTCGGCCGAGAGCCGCGCCGCGCTGGCTCGGAGTGTGCGCCGAGGCGAGGAGATCTTCCTCGATCGGGTCCGGCGGGAGCCTGGAGAGAACAAAGAGTCGTTCAATCGCCGCCTCAAAGCTTATCTCGCGGCGCATCCCGAGCTTGTCCCTCCTGCCCCCGACGCAGCGCAGGCTGATCGGCCCTACCTGACGAAGCCTGAAGCCACCGAGAAATCCCCGTCACGGCAACCCGGCGAGCCGCCCCCGCCGCGGTGAGCAGAGGTCCAAGGAGAATGACCATGACAACCAGAATCTTCGAGCCCAAAAGCCTCCTCTTCGCAGCCCTGTGTCTCACGGCCCAGGCAGCCCCGGCTTTCGCGGTCTGCGTTCAGACGAGCGCGAGCCAGGCTGACCAGGACCTCTGGAACATCCACGGCTGCTGGCAGGAATTCTTCCTCTGGCAGTATCAAGCCTACGACATGCGCGCCGCAGACTGGGGAGATCGAGGCTGGTTCGACGCCTGCAACGTCAATCTGGAATATCCGAAGCACTGGAACGGGTCGTATCTGCTCACGTATGGGCTGATCGACAACAACGACCAGTCATTCCACGGCACCGCTGATTACCGCGCCACTGCCGAGGCCGCGGGCAGCAGCTTCCATGACCACTTGTTCCATATCGCCAGCGACGACAACAGCTTCTTCGGCCAGTTCCTGCCTCCCGACCGGCTGGTCACCGATTGTCCCCTCTACGACGCTTCCGTGGCCAACGCCAATCCGGCGTCGCGCGCCGGGGACTTCATGCACGAGGGCTGGCACGCGTGGCTACGGAAGTACAACTGGAACAACGGATCGGTCGGAGGGCATCGGCCTACTCAGGGTGCCTGTACGGTGAATGGATGCGACTATTTCTATTTCCACGGCATCTCTGCCTACGCCTTCGGCGCCATGTGGGAGAACGACGGCACGGCAAATCGTTTTCACTCACCCAACCAAGTCCAGGTGGAATTCCTGTGCGATGTCGCCGATCAGCCACAGGATTGGGTCCCCGCATCGGTCCGTCAGGCGGCTCAAGCCGATGCGAACCAGCGAGCTGCCCAACGATTCATCAACGGTCCGGGTTATTCGTGCGGGGATCCGCGGCCCTGGTGAGAGCCCGTCCGAGCAAAGAGCCCCTCTCCACCAGGCGAGGGGGGCTCCTGGCTACATTTTTGCTCCTGCTCCGCCCAAGCTGGAGGGGGAGCAGACATGGAAAGACCCAGAGACTCGAAGCGGGACATCCGGGCGCTCGCTGAGGCCCTCGCCGCAGCGCAAAGCCCCGCGGCCCTGCGCGCGGCGCTCGCTCAGACGGAGCTCGACAAGCTGGCCGCCAACGACGCCGGCGTGCTCTCCCGCGCCCTTCGCGCCTGGGGCGCTCCGCCCGATCTGAAGATCACCTACCTGAGAAGCTCTCGATCTCCTTCTGAGAGAATGGCTCATGGCTTCTTCTCCTTGGCCACGCCTTCCGCCTCCGGCTTTCTTACCGTGCATCCCCCACCAACACCCACGCCGCCCAGACCTGGGCGGGGTCGCCCCGCTCGCGCGAGCGGCGGCGCGCTTCGGTGAGCGCCTGGTCCTTCCGCAACCCTTTGCCGCCGGGGCCGCCCTGCCGGTAGGCGCGGTAGAAGTCGAGGAGGAAGCGAGTGGTCGCCGGCTCATCCGGCACCTTCCAGCGCGTCGCCAGCACCGACGCGGCCCCGGCGATCAGAAAGGCCCGTGTCAGATCGAGCCTCTCGTCGGTCTGCCGCGTCTCTCCCCGGGCCGTGTCACAGGCCTCCAGGGCCACCAGCTCCGCGGTCAGAGGGATCGCCGCGATCTCCGCCACGCTCAGCCGGCTGTCGTGCACGTCTCGGGTGGGAAGGATTTCCAGATAGGTCTTCCGCTGATCTCCGGGTACCCAGGTGCCGGTCGTGGAGATCAGGAGATACCGGGCGCCGGGGACCAGGTGCTCGTAGTTTTCGAAGCTCGCCTCGGTCGGCTTGAACGCCGCCTTGTCGTTGCCGAAGAGCTGCGCCACTTCACCGGCTTCCGCCTCCAGCAGCTCCAGCCCGCGGCCGGAGGAGAAGACGAGAAATCCATCCTTCGGCTGCGGCTCCTTGTGCCGCTCGCGGGCACGGGCAAGGGTCGACACCGAGGGCGCGAAGCTCATGGCCCAGCGCTCGAAGAGAGGCGTTCCGTCGGGATCGAGAAGGGTTTCGAACGGCAGCTCGTGCAGCGGACCGTGCGGAACGATCACGAGCGGCCCGCCCGCCCGCCCCTCTGCCGAAAGACGCGCCGCGAAGGGCGCGAGCAGCAGATCCCACAACTCGCGGCTCTGTTGCGCCGCACGGTCCGCATAGAAGGGGTTCGCCTCGTCGTGGATGTAGCGCTGGACGGCCTCGGTCAAGCGGCTCTGCGAGACATCGATCCGGGCGGTGAAGACATCGGTCCCGTCGGAAGGCACGAGAAAGCCGATCAGCTCCTTACCCGCCGCATAGTAGAGAAGAATGGGCCCGGTCTCGCGTGCAACGGCTCGAATCGACGCGGCGTCCAGAGGTTGGGCGGCGAGGAAGGCATTCTGCTCGGCGGCAAGCGTCTGGTATTGATTCCAGTCGAGCTCGCGGTCGATCCGATTCCGCTGCCTTTGAAGCCGTGCCAGGGTATCTGCATCGGCGACTTGCCGGCTCTCGGTCTCGACCTGAGCCAGCTCACTTTCGAGACGCCGGCGCTCCGCGCGCAACTCGATCGCCGTCCCTGGTTTGCCATATTTGAAACCTGCCGCCACGAGGTCCAGGAGCACGTGGGACCGTGCTTCCTCGGCAGCGGCCAGGGCTTGCTCCGTCCGTGTCTGAAACAAAAGGACAGGCACCAAAATGTCATAGGCGGCCGAGATCGACTCGTCCTCGTCCGCCCGCTGCGATTCGCAGATCTTCTTGGAACGCCAAGCCGCATGGAGGCGAACAGCTTCTTGAGCAGCCGAGACCGCAGGCTCCAATTTCCCTAAAGAGTACTCCGCCTCGGCCACGACGAGCCAAGCTTCCCTTTCACAGCCCACCAAGCCTGTCTTGTGGAAAACGTCGGCAGCTTGAAAGGCGAGGTTCTTTGCATCGCGCTCGTTCCCCTGACGACGCTGTAATCTTGCCTCACCCAGGAGAGTAGTTCCAAGAGCGCCAGGAATCCCGACTTCCTCGAAGATCTTGCGTGCGCTTCTGAAGGTGTCGAGAGCCTTTTCATTGTCGCCTAACTCAGACAGGACCTCCGCCTCGCTACGTAACGCGCCTGCCTGTTCCACTCGGTTCCCGACCTCCTCGAAGATCTTGAGTGCGCTTCTGTAGCTGTCGAGTGCCTTCTCATGCTCGCCCAACCGAAACAGGACGCCCGCCTCACTTTGAAGCGCATCTCCCTCTCCTACCCGGTCCCCGGCCTGCTCGAAGAGATCGCGCGCGTGTTTGTAGGCATCGAGAGCCTTCTCGTTCTCGCCCAATTGAAGCAGGATGTCCCCCTCGCCCCTGAACGTGCTTGCCTGGCCGAGGAGGAACCCGACCTGCTCGAAGAGCTCCCGTGCGTGCTTGTAGGCGTCCAGGGCCTTCTCGTTCTCGCCAAACCGAGCCAGGACATCCGCCTCATTAACAAACGTGTTTCCCTGTCCTAGGCGGTCCCCGACCTGCTCGAAGAGCTCCCGTGCGTGCTTGTAGGCATCCAGAGCCTTCTCGTTGTCGCTTGACATATACAGGATGTTTGCCTCGCCCATGAACGTATTTCCCTGTCCTGGTAGAAATCCGACCTCCTCGTAAAGTTTGCGCGCGTGTTTGTATGCGGCGAGAGCCTCCTGGTAGTTTCCCAACAAAAGCAGGACGTTCGCCTCACCATTGAAAGTGTTTCCCTGTCCCAGGCGATCACCGCCCTCCTCGTAGAGCTTGCGGGCGCTTCTGCAGGCTTCGAGAGCCTTCTCGCTGTCGCCTAATTGAACCAGAAGGGGCACTTCACCGTAGAACGTGTTTCCCTGTCCCCTGCGATCCCCGACCTGCTCAAAGAGCTTGCGCGCGGTTCTGTAGGCTTCGAGAGCCTTCTCGTTTTCGCCCAACGTATACAGGACGTTCGCCTCACCAGAGAACGTGTATCCCTGTCCCCGTCGGTCCCCTATGCCCTCGAAGAGCTTGCGGGCGCGTTTGTAGGCATCGAGCGCCTTCTCGTTCTCGCCCAGCCGCCGCAGGACGGCCGCCTCACCATTGAACGTGCTTCCTTGTCCCCATCGGTCCCCGGCGTCCCCAAAAAGCTTGCGGGCGCTTCTGTAGGCGTCGAGAGCCTTCTCGTTCTCGCCCGCTGCGTAGAGGCGGGCCGCATATTTGGAGAGGACATCTGCTCTTCCCCGTGTGGCATGGTCCGAAGGGGGAAGGCCTGCCCAGCGAGAGGCGATTTCGAGCAAGCTCCTCGACTCTCCTCGAAGAGATAACCGCTCCACCCCCAAACCGGCGGCCAGGAGGAGCGCGTCTTTCCGGCCGAGGGCCTCCGCCCATTCCAGCCAGGCTTCTACATAGAGCGTTGGCTCCTCCAGGCTCTTCGTTCGAAGCTCGTCGGTAAACTTCTCCGGAAGCCAGACGTCGACCTCGGAGAGCGGCCGGGCCTGAAGCTCCCGGTTGATGAGCGCGGCTCGTTCTTCCGAAGGGCTCAGAGCGAGAAACGTGATCCATTCCGAGACAAGGGCTTGTTCCTCCTCGGAAGCCGCGGCGAGAACCTCTTCGGAAGACCGGCCTGAGATCGGGATCAACGGCTGGGGGATCTCGTCCCAGCGGTCGGGTAGAGCTTTCAACCGGGCTTCCAGACGGGCGGAGATGTCGTCAATGCAACTGTTCGTTTGAGCCGTTCCCGGGACCGCCAGCAGCGCGAAACCCATCGGAATTAGCCATCTGCGGAGGGTCATGGTTTCTTCTCCTGGGCCTCGACTTCCGCCAGGTAGGCGAGGCTTTTGCCGTCCGGCTGCCAGGCCGGGAGGATGTCGTCCTGCTTGCGAGCTTGCAGGTCTTTGACAAGGCGGCCCTTGTCGTCGGCGAGCACGAGGTCCCAGCCCTGGTCCGTGGACACGTCCTCGAACGAGACAACCGAAACCCCAGTCTCGGGGGAGCGGAAGGCGACCTGATAGAGGGTGGGGCTGTAGCCGAGATTCTGGACCGTGCGCTCGGCGAGATCGATTTGTAGAAACGAGGGCAGATTCTCCCCGATCCCGAGGCTCAAGGCGAGAATCTGGCGGCCGTCGGGCGAGCTCGCGAGGAGCTGCTGGATGCGGAACGGCAGCACGACGTCGTGAGCCGGATCGATCCTCCCGTCGGCCCAGAGACTGAGGAAGGCCACAGGCCGTCCCTCGGCGGATTCCTGGCCGGGCAGCCTCTGGCGGACGAACACGATCTTATCGCCGGTAGGGCCGCCGGGAAGCGCCAGCGGAGCGGCGGCGGAGAGGCCGTCCTGCGCCGGGTCTTTCCAGAGGACGGTGGGCTCCCCTTCGAGCGGCACGCGGAGGAGCTTCGATCCGGCCTCGGTGGCGGTCACCACGAGAGTCTGCGGGTTCAGCCAGGCCACGCCGGTCGCTCCCCGGGTGCCGGCGATCGAGACGGGCGGTGCGTCTCCGGCCGGCTCCAGGCGCCTCACCTCGAAAGTCTTTTCTTCGAAGCCGAGAGGGCCGCGGTGGCGGCGCAACGCCTGGGCCACGGCGCTCTGGCTGCATGCGCCGAGGCGGAAGACCTCCAGCGTGGCCTGCCAGAGCGTGCACGGATCGTCGACCAGCCCGAAGAGAGTCAGGACCCCCTGCTGCGAGCCCGGCCGGGAGGCGCGCAGCCAGAGAGCCCGATTCCGCGGCAGGGAGGTGCCGCTCTTGTCCAGGGCATTGAAATCGAGAGAGTCCTCGACCCTGTTCTGCGAGCCCGCCTTGTTGCTATCCCTTGCAAACAGGGGGCTCTTGCAGTCTCCCTGGTCTCGAAGGTCGGGCCGGTGATCGCTATTGCAATCCTGCAGGATCTGAAGCGTCACCATCTGCCCTTGCGGGATGCCGCCGACGTCGATCTGCATCGGCTGGTCGGCGTTCTGGATGGCGTTCGGGTCGACCTCGACCCAGGCCGGCGGCCCCGGATCAGTCGCCTGTGCTGCGGCGATCAGCAGGAAGGCGGTGCCGAGGATCAGAAGCGCGCGCGGCATCGACATCTCCTTAGAAGTGTCTTCTATAGACAGCGGCTGTTCACGGTCTGCGGCGTCAGAGCCTGGCTGAGGCAGCCCTTGCCGATCGCCTCGACATCCTGGGGGGCCTTGAAACCGGCGCCGCCGGGGCAGCCGCTCCCCCACAAGAGCAACTCGGTGCCTTCGGCCGCGTCCTCCGAGACGTTGAAGGCGCAGCACGAGCCCGCCGCGAGCGCCTGGCCGAGCGCTGGATCGCAGCCGGGCAGGTCGGTTCTCACCGTCACCGGCGGATAACGCACCCCCCAGGTGCTATAGGCGTGGGCTGCCGGCACCAGCCGGAGGAAGAACAGCGCAAGGGCTGCGTGGACAGCCACGAGCCCCCACCGAGCCCACGACGCCCGCGGCCCGAGACCCTTGCTCCGCGCCCCCATCCAGGCCCCGCCGCCGGCGGCCAGGAGAAGAAAGCCGAGGACGCCGCCCAAACCCTGCCGCCGGCCTTCATTCCTCGGTGTGTCATTGATCAGCCAGGTGCAGGTCTCGAACGCCGCGCTCACGTCCCAGCGCAGGCTGAGCTGCTCCTCGCAGGCCAGGCCGCGGCCTGGGCCAGGAGTCTTCAGGCCGGTATGGACTGCCGCGGAGTACAACCAGGCGCCTCCGAGGAGCACACTGGCGCTGAAGGCAAGCGTGGTGAGCGCCAATGTCCCCCGGCGCCCCCGCCGCGGGAACCATGCACCGGCGAGGAGAGCCGCGGCGAGGAGGAGGCAGGCGATGGCGCACCCGCGAAGCACCGGGTGCGGCGCGGCCAGAGAGGCCACGGCCCGCCAGGGCAGGGACCAGAGCGATTGGACGCCCGTCAACACGAGATCGGTCTTCGAGTAGGAGAGCGGCGGCAGCCCGATCAGCCCCTCGCGGGTACGCTCGGTCACCAGGCCCAGGATGCCCAGACCTGCGCCGAGCGCCAGAAGGAGCGTACCGGCGGCGGCGATCGCCTCGACCGGCTTGTGCCGCGCCCAGTCGAGCTGCGAGAGCTTGGCCCCCTCTTCGGTCTCGTGCGGCGAGGGGAGCGGACCGGCGGGCAGGCGGATGGCGCGGCTGTCGAGGTGACCCAAGGTCGCCGGATCGAACCCCAGGGTCGTCGGGGCGACCTCGGCCGGGCCCGAGCTTCTCGGCAGGCCGGACAGCGCCTCATCGAGCACGAGGCGGATGTGGCTCATCAGCGGGCGCAGGTAGGCGTCCTTCGCCAGGCACTGGCGCAACAGGTCCACGACCCCGGCCGGAAGCTCCGCCGGGAGCTCGCTCCACGACGGCTCAGCGTCGAGGATGGCGCGCACGAGCTCGGTTCGGGACTTCCCGGTGAAGGCACGCTGGCCGGTGACCAGCTCGAAGAGCACGCAACCGAAGGCCCAGACATCGGTGCGCCAGTCGGTCTCGAGCCCACACAGCTGTTCGGGGCTCATGTAGGGCGCCGTCCCGAGAGCTCCTTGCGTGCGCGTCTCCTCGGTCTCCTGAGACATGGCGGCGGAGCCTTCTCCTTCGCCGGACAGCACCTTGGCGATCCCGAAGTCGAGCACCTTCACCCAGCCCTCGGGCGACACCATGACGTTGGCGGGTTTCAGATCGCGATGGACGATCCCCTTGCGGTGGGCGGCCTCGAGGGCGGTTGCGATCTGGCGGGCGATGCCGAGAGCCTCCGGCACGTCCATTCGGCCGGTGCCGAGCCTCTGTGCCAGGGTCTCCCCGTCCACCAGCTCCATCACCAGGAAGCGGACGCCGCCGTCTTCGAAGGTGCCGAAGATGGTCGCGATGTTCGGGTGGTGGACCGCCGCGAGCAGCCGCGCCTCGCGACGGAACCGGCGCATGGCGTGGGGTTGAAAGGTCAGCTTCGGATGGAGGAGCTTGAGCGCGACGTCGCGTTCGAGATCGTTGTCCCGGGCGCGGAAGACCTGTCCCATCCCTCCGGCGCCGAGACAGCCGAGGATGCGGTAGCCGCCCAGGATGTCACCGATCGCTGGAAAGGGCTCCCCATCGACGCGCCCACCCTCGTGCACGGCGCTTTCGAGGGGAAGCGATGAGCCCTCCTCCGGCCAGCTTCCGGACCCGTCAAGCGACTTTTGTCGCACTCCATGCCTCCAACCCTGCGGAAGGCGCACCACGGGGAACCTCATTGTTTCTCAAATTAGTGTGCAGAGGATACCACAGTTCCTGCTCGAGGTGGGCAGGCAAAGAGGCTGTCTTCTGTTCCGCGAAGCAAGCCCGCTCCACTGCGAGCCGAGGGCACCGGCGAAGGGCTTCGGAATCCGACTTTTATGTAGAAGAGAAGGACGAGCGCGACGAACAAGCAGGATACGCGCGAGCGCAGCCTCCGCGAGATCGCGAGCATCCTTCCCCTCTTCTCAGCAGTCAGCCGGTCCGAGCCCGTCCCTGTTCGAGAAGGCTCCGGAGCGACCCAGCAGGAGCCGCCCCGGTTGTGCTTCAGGCGTAGACCCTGGGACCTGCTTTAAGATTTGTCTTGACCTTCATTGCGGTTCTCCTATCGGTTCAGTGCCGAACCATTCGGCACAGAGCGCCCTCATTCTCATTCATCTTGAGGGGGTGGCGAAGCCCTGTCCAGCCGTGAAACTGTCGTAGGCGGGAGGATGAAACGGTGACCTAGTCCATATATTGATAATAGCAGCAGCATTCACAGGATGTCTGGCCGTTGTACGTCCAGCACACTTCTGTGATTTCGACACCTTCGTGGTCTTCACCGCATGATGATGCGCAAAAGATCTGCTGTGCCGTCAGCGCAGATTTCGTTCGCCTGCGCAGGAGTGGCCAAACCGGGCACCAACGAAATGGACGCGACGAATGCGGCGAATGCGAGGAGTACAAGCACTCTGCTGGTCATGTGGACTCCTTCTGTCAGACGTAGCCGTTAGTATTCGTTACACCCTTCTGGTTCTCCTTGAAGCCTCACGCGGAGCTCAGTGTTCCCATAAGTTCAGGTGTCGCTCCCCCTTCAGCCGGGACAGCCGGGGGACATACCAGAGGCGAGGCCGCAGGCCGATGCCCTGGGGCAACAGGTTCCGCAATCCTGCGGCCTGACAGGCCGCGAGAAACTGAACCGAGAGTTGAGCCGCCTCCGGCAGACACTCTGGCGGCCTTTCAGGCCGCGGGGTGGTCTCCCCCACCGCGGGCCGTGACACCACATCGGCCCCGCGGCACAGACAAAGCGCCTCAAGTACGGGGAAATACCACGATCGAGGGATTCGCCCCGGCCGCATGCTCATCACCCGCCCGGTGCTCACAACTATAGACTTGACGTGTATAACCACCGTGGCTATAGTAGAAACATGAACGAGGGATGAGTGCGTTGCTCTTCGGCGTAGCGCCGTGGGAAGGTATCTATGACAAAGATTCGATGGATGTGGATCGCCTTCGTGGCGATCGCCGCGGCCATTCCCGCTGCGGCGGACGATTCCCTCCTGGGCATCTGGGCGAGCGAGACGACGTTCGGTCCCGCGCTGCGCGGCGAGCTCACCGTCGCGCGGGAGGGGAAAAGCTGGCACGCGACGCTGGCGGGCGCCGACTCGAGGTTCAACGTGACCGGCGACGTCGTCCGTTTCACGTTTTCCGGCGATCGAGGGAAATTCCGCGGCGTGATGACGGCCGGCGGCAGAGCGATCTCGGGTTTCTGGCTGCAGCCCCAAGGCACGACCGAGGAGCGCCCCGACCCGGTGGGCTCGCGCCAGGCGTTCGCGACGCCACTCGTCCTGCAACGCGTGGGCCGCGACAGGTGGCGCGGCACGGTGCGGCCTTTGGAACAGCGCTTCACGCTCTACCTGAAGATCTATCAAAACGCCGAGGGAGTGCTCGTCGGCGCATTCCGCAATCCGGATTTCAACTCGAACGGCGGCGCGTCGCTGTTTCGCGTGACGCAGGAGAGTGAGAAGGTGCTCTTCACCGCGCCGCTGGACGGCACGCCTGAGGTCCGTCAAAGCGCGACGCTCGCCCGTTCTCCGGACCGGCTGCAGATTTTCTGGCCCGACGTCGGCCGCGTTCTCGACCTGACCCATCGCACGTCGAAGCAGGCGCCGGATTTCTTTCCGCGCCCGCCGGGCGAGCGGCTGTACGCGTACAAGAAGCCGCCCGCCACCGGCGACGGTTGGCGCACGGCGGGCGCTAGCGAGGTCGGCATCGACGAGGCCGCGCTCACGCGCGTGGTGCAAAAACTGATCGATGCCGATCCCTCCGTCCGCCGTCCGTCGCTGATCCATTCGCTGCTGGTGGCGCGGCGCGGCAAGCTGGTGCTCGAAGAGTACTTCTTCGGCTTCGATCGCGACACGCCGCACGACACGCGCTCGGCCGGCAAGACGTTCGCCTCGGTCCTGCTGGGCGCGGCGATGATGCAGGACAAGAAGATCGGGCCCGAGACCAAGGTCTATGACCTGCTCGCGGGAATGGGACCGTTCGCCCATCCCGATCCGCGCAAGCAGCAGATCACCCTCGCCCATCTCATGACTCACACCGCGGGCTTCGCCTGCAACGACAATGACGACGCCTCGCCCGGCAACGAGAACACGCTGCAGACTCAAACGCGCGAGCCCAACTGGTGGAAGCTCACACTCGATCTGCCGATGGCGCACGATCCGGGGCGCCGCTATGCCTACTGCTCGGCGAACATGAACCTGATGGGCGCTGCGCTGACGACCGCGACCGGGACCTGGCTGCCCGAGCTGTTCCGGCGCGCGGTGGCGGACCCGCTGCAGTTTGGCCCCTGGCACTGGAACCTGATGCCGACCGACGACGGCTATCTCGGCGGCGGCTCGTGGCTGCGGCCGCGGGACCTGCTGAAAGTCGGCCAGGCCTATCTCGACGGCGGCGTGTGGCGGGGACGGCGGATCGTCGGTGCGTCCTGGGTGACGCAATCCACCGCGCCGCGGATGCACATTTCGCCGGCTACGACGGGACTCAGCGAGGAACAATTCCCGGAGTTCTACGGTGAGGCGGACGACGCCTATGCCTGGCACCTCGGCGAGGTTCGTTCCGGCGAGCGCACCTATCGCTCCTATGCGGCGACCGGCAATGGCGGCCAAATCCTCATTGTGATCCCCGAAGTCGAATTGGTGGCCGTTTTTACCGGCGGGAATTATCGGCAGGGCGGCATCTGGAGTCGTTGGCCCGAAGAAGTCCTCGGCCGGGAGATCATTCCGGCAATCCGGCGCTGATCGGAGACGTACGAAGGTGAAAACATTTCAAATCTTGACCTGCCTCGTCGTCTTGTCGATCGCACCGACGGCCGCCGGCATGGCGGCCGACACACCGGCCGACGAGCTCGCCGGCCTCTGGAAGGCGAAGCGGCGGTTCGGGCCGGACGCCCGAGGTCTACTGGTCATCCAACGAACCGGTGCGGCGTACTCGGCCGAAATGGTCGGGCGGAACGTGCCCGTCCGCGACGAGAAAGGCGAGCTGTCGTTCGAGCTGCCGAATGGCGAGGGCGCATTTCGCGGCAGGCTGCAGGCCGGTGGCGCCATTGCCGGCCATTGGTTTCCACCAAAGGGAATGGCCCAGAACGCGGGCGGCATATTCGTTTCGCCTGTGCGTTTGAAACCGGAGGGTCCAAATCGGTGGAGCGGAGCCGTCGTGCCTTGGGAGGATGCGTTCACCTTCTATCTCCTGGCGCAGGAACTGCCGGACGGAACCCTGGGCGTAGTCCTGCGCAACCCGGAGCGTGACTTCGGCGCATGGCTCGGCGTCAATCGGCTCGTGCGTGACGGCGATGCCGTGAAGCTCATCGGAAAGCGTCCGGGTTGGAAGGAAGAGGGAGAAGTTGCCAGTGGAACGTACGACGCGGAAAGCGAAGTGATCACCCTCTTCTTTCCCAATCGAGGAGGGCCCTACGACTTCCGGCGCGACGGCGACGACAGCGACTTCTATCCCCGCGGCAAGAACCCGGTGCGTTATGAGTATAGCCCGCCGCTGGCGCGCGACGACGGCTGGCCGACAGGGACGCTGAACGAGGTGGGCATCGATCACGCGGCCATCGAGAAGCTCATCCAGAGGATCGTCGATGCGCCGATGGAGTCGGTGGACTCTCCGGAGATCCACGGCATTCTGATTGCGCGGCACGGCAAGCTGGTGCTGGAGGAGTACTTCCACGGCCAGCACCGCGACAAAACGCACGAGACGCGCTCGGCGGCCAAGAGCGTGACGGCCACCCTCGTGGGCGCCGCCATGCAGGCCGGAGCGCCGCTGAAGCTCTCCACTCCCGTTTACCGGATCATGAACGGCGGCGCCTTCCCGGCGGACCTGGAGCCGCGGAAGCGGGCTATGACGCTCGAGCACCTGTTGACGATGTCGTCCGGTTACTTCTGCGACGACACCAATCCCGAAGCGCCCGGCAGCGAAGAGCTTATGGCCAATCAGGAGGAGGAGCCGGACTTCTACCGCTACACGCTCAAGGTCCCGATGGCCTGGGAGCCCGGAGAGAAGGCCGTCTACTGCAGCGCCAGTCCCAACCTCGCCCTCGGCGTCGTGGGCCGCGCCACGGGTGAATTTCCGCTCGACACCTTCGACCGCCTGATCGGCGTGCCGATGAAGATCGAGCGCTACGGGTGGCCGCTCGATCCAGCGGGGAACCCTTACGGCGGCGGCAGCGTGCAGTTTCTGCCGCGCGACTTCATGAAGTTCGGGCAGCTCATGCTCGATGGCGGAACCTGGCAGGGCCGCAGGATCCTCAGCCGCGATTTCGTAGCCCGCGCCTCCGCGCCGTTGTACCACCTCCGCGGGATTACTTACGGTTATCTCTGGTGGGGCATCGACTACCCCTACAAGGACCGCACCGTGCACGCCTTCTTCGCCATCGGTGCAGGCGGCCAGATGGTGATGGCGGTTCCGGATCTCGACCTCGTCATCGCCACCTTCATCGGCAACTTCAGCAGCAAGGGCATGGGAAACCCGCAGAACCTCCCGCCCCGGTACATCCTGCCGGCGGTGCGCGAGCCCGGCGACGACAAAAACGCGCCGGTGATCTTCCATGAGGACTATGTCACTCCGTATGGTCCTTCGCCGGAGGCGGGGCCTGTCACCCGAGCGCGGCCATGACCTGCCGTGCCGCTTCCTCAGCGGTGCAGACCACCCCGGCGCTCACCGGGGAACGCGAGACAGCGGATAGTTATTCCGCCAGACCCGGCGCTCAGCCTCCGGGGGCCGCGCCTCCTGGTCACAACATTCGCTGATCTCTTGCTTGACAACGACCGAAAAACATTGTAAAATCGCAGATTCTGTGAAGTTGGTTGGCCTCGGCCATCCTGCCACGTGCCACGCGCGACCTGCTCCCCAGCAGTCCATCAGTCTCACTCGGAGTACCGCATGAACGTACCTTTGAAGCGAAGCCTTGTCGTGCTGTTCCTTGCCTTCCTTGGTTTCAGTGCGACGGAGAAACCAGCATCGGCTCAAGCCTGGAGCCTCACCACCGCGCAGCGTGCTGCGTACCTCAACTATTATGCGCCGGTGATCCTGAAGCGCGGGGATGAAGACGAGGGCAAGCAGGGGCGGGACTGGATCACCAACTATGATTTCGACCAGGATGGCAACTTCTCCACGAATCGGGTGAACTGGCTGAACATCAACCAGTATGTCGCGGCTTCGGCCTACGGACCGAGCGGGTACGACCGTTGGCGCATCCGGCCGACCCTCTACACCGCTCTCATCGAATACATGGAGGGCAGCAGCAAGTCGTTGGTCTTGCTGTACCACATCTATCACGCGGCCGACAAGAGCGGCAGCGACATCCACGACTGGGAACGAGTCGAGATCGTGGTGCACGGCATCAGCGGCACACCGGGGGCGACGGCCGGTGAGTACGTCAACCATGTCACAGTCACTCATCATCACGATCATGTCATGCGCCGTTATTACGACTCGGGTCTCAACTTCATGCAGACGCCGACTGGGAAGCATGTGCTGGTCTGGCAAGCCGATGGCCGCAATGTCTTCCTCTCTTGCGACACCTACGGGCACGAGCTGCGCCTTGTCAACAACCCTTACTACGGCTGGATCGGCAGCCAACAGAGCTCCCTCTACGCCGCCGCCGAGGTGAACGTCAGCGGGAGAGACGAAAAAAAGAACGTCCACTACGTCTTTGTTCCCGAGGGTTCACCAGCGGCAGTCGACATGTGGTCGGCCATGCCGTTGAACTACGCCGCCGCCGCGGCCCTGGCCAGCGGCTTCGACCACGGTGACACGGTGGGCTGGTCTCAGGTGAAGCGCATCACCTATGAGTTGCAGGATCTTGCCGACATCATCCCGACCCACTGGCAGTACAATTCCTGGCAGCTCCATTGGCTAGCGAGCGACTCAGAGGACATACTGCTGGAGAGCCCGATCCTGAACGAGGCGGGGCAACTCGAGGTCAGCGCGGGCCTGCAGCGGTTTTATACCAAGGCTTATGACGTGGGGAGCTCCGACACCGATGTCGGGATTCTTGAGAAGAAATGGTTTCACGGCGGCTATTCAGCCGAGTTGGACGAGGACTGTCCTTCCAGCGGGGGCGATTTCAAGGCGTTCGAGGGCCTCGGCACCGACAGCTATGGCCTGAGCCGTGGGGCTGCCAGCGGCTACTACAATTCACACAACTCCTACTGGTGGCAGCACGATTTCTTCGTTCATTCAGGCGCCATCGATGACGCCGAAACACGTGAAGCCGGCAGATGGCTCCCGGGGGGGTGGTATACGGCCGAGAACGGCGGATTCGACGGGCGCTGGGCGCAGCTCTTCGACGACCGCCCGGGCTATGAGCCAGTCATGCCACTCGCCTTGACCCTCGACCACGAGCCGTACAAGCAGTCCTGCAGCAGCGCAAATCGCCTCGTCACGGCCAAGGCGAACGGTGGCACTCCGCCCTATACATTTATCTGGTCCAATGGGGCTCCCACGACGACCTCGAGCTCGATCAGTCAGGCGCAGGTGGCAATCAACACCACGGTGACGGTCACCGTTTGGGATGCGGCAGGAGGAACGCGCTCCTCCTCCAGGTACATCGATGCCACCTGTAACGAGGGCGACATCCGATAGTTTAAAGTTCACAATGGCGCGCCTCGTCGACGGCAGACGAGGCGCGCCGGACTTCACCGCCTCGTGGTCCCCCGATGAGACGATGGCGCTGAAGCAGCCGGGGTCCGAGGTCCTCGCCACCTCGGCGACGCCAATGAGCGCTACGCCTATGGGGAACGTAGTCTCTCTCCCACCTCCTGCGAGACTCACCTTGAAATCTGGGAGCCCCCCTCCCAAATTTCAAGGTAGACTCCCCCATGCTCCCCCGCCCCGCCCACTTCGAAACGCCTGCGCGAGCTCCTCTCCCAGTTCCCGGTCGTGGGTTCACCGTCGACGTCGCCGCTCCCGCTGGATGCTGGCAGCCATCAGCGGCCGGAGAAGCTTCCGGCAAGTCACTGCTGCTGCGGGGTGGGCTGTGACCGCGGCTGGAGGCGCCGGTAGAGGAGCATGAGGCGTTCTTCGATCCCCGGCACGGAAAGCACGACTTCTTCGATGTGCTTGGCGAAGCCGGGAAACGCGGCGAGCTCGCGGATCTCCGACAGGAGCGGATAGATCTTCGAGAAGGTGGCGAAGATCTCCCCGTTGCCGTCGAGGAACATCTGCCGGTCGATGGCGCCGTGGGTGACCAGAGACGCCGCCATATCCCAATAGCCGACGACCATGCGGAGCTTCGCGTAGTGCTCGCCGGCCATGGCGGCCTTGACGTCGTCGATCGTCTCCGCGTGAAACTCCCGAGTGAACCAGGTTCGAGCTTCTCGCAGGAGAGGGTCACGCCGGAGCTCGAAGAGCTTCAGGATCAGTTGCGCGCTTTCAAATGGTGTCGGCAAAGGCTCCCCTTTCGTGGACGGACATTCACTTACCGCCTCCGGCGGGGCGGGGGCAGCACGCCGCAGTCTACAGCGGGCCGTATAAGACCGAGCTCTCCGGGCTGCGACATACGTCCCCGGCATACCCCTCACCTGCTACAAAGTGGAAAGCCCGTGTCGCAACCTGCTGAGCCTTTGTTACGCGGGCTCGAGCCCATGTAGCACGGGAAGTTTCCCTTGTAACACGGGCTCTCTCCAGTGTCGCAGGTTGAAATCGGTTTGTCGCAACTTGGAAGCCCTCGGCATCCGGTCCCTCTCTTTTGTCGCAACGCCCTGGAGACTCGTTACACTTGCCGATCCTCTGTCGCAAGGTTCCGGCCCTTTGTCGCAAAATATCTGCCCTGTGTCGCAACTCGTCGAGACTTCCTTGCAACAAAGATTGCCTCCGTCGCAACATCTCCGGATTTCGTCGCAGAACGTAGAGTCTTTGTCGCAATGTCGATCGCGATTCGCGCAATTGATTGACAGGATGCGACATTCTACGGTGCTCGCGGGTCGCGGGGCGGAGGGAGGCTCTCACGCGAGGGAGGGGTTGCGACAAAGGATCCGGTCCCGGAGGCGAAGGAAAGGCTGAGGGAGGAGCGGGAGATAGATTTTGGCGCAACCCTCCAGGCAGTTGCGACACGCCGTTGCGCCCGACAGGGATGTCCTGGCCATGTTGCAACGACCTTCCGACCACCTGCGACACAAGGAAGGGCCTTTCAGGCTCGGGAGAGACCCCCGGCGAGCCGGCGGCTCTCCCTTGCGCGAATCCTGGCGGTGCGGAAGGTCCGGGGCAAGGTCCCGAGAGGCGGGGGGAGAGGTTGCTGCGACGTTCTGCCCGATGGAGATCCTGCCAATTGTAGAGACGCCCCGTGGGGCGTCTCCTTCCGAGGTGCCCGCTGTATCTCAGGGATCTTTGGGGATGAGGGCGCCGCCGCAGGAGACGCCCCACGGGGCGTCTCTACGGTTGGCAAAGTTGGCGTCTCTGAGGGGCCCCCTACTCCACGATCAGATTGACGTACGGCGGCACCGGCTGGATCGCCGAGTAGTCGTTCTCCATGATCATCACGTCGCCGTTCCGGGCGACCTCTTTGAAGCCGGCGAACTTGTAGGTGATGAGCATCTGGCGGTTGCGGTCGGTCGAGACGAACTCGGCGCGCAGCTTGACGCCGGCTTCCTTGGCCTGGCGCGCGAGGTGATGGATGGTCACCATGCCCACGCCCTTCGACATGACGCGGCAGGACATCAGGAGGAGCTTGATGGTCCAGACGTCTGCGTCGGCTTCGATCAGGGTGAGGCCGATCTTGCCGTAGGAGCCGTGCTTGTCCTCCAGCTGCGAGACCAGCAGCTTGTGGCGCGGCGACTTGGAGAGCTCGGCGAGCTCCTCGTAGGAGTAGGTGTAGCCGGTCGTGTTGAGCTGGTTCGTGCGCACCGTCAGCTCCTCGGCGCGCTTCAGGTCCTCGGCGCGCGCCGGGTGGATGCTGAAGATCATGTCGAGGGTGGCGAGGAACTCCTCCTTCGCTCCGACGTACTCCTCCTCGGCCTGGTTGCGCCGGATGTCGGCCATGTACATCTGGCGGCGCAGGCGCGAGTCCTCGGTGATGAAGCGCGGCTTGAGCTCGGGACGGTCGAGCATGTCGTCGAGCAGCGCCGAGTCGATGCACAGCACCTTCTCGTGCGTGAACGCCACCTCCTCGCGCTCAAACGGCTGGTCGTCGACGAACGCTACGGCGTCGAGGCCGATGTTGATGTCCTTGGCGATCTGGGCCACCGATCCGGACTTCGGGCTCCAGTTGATCTGCGGATAGAGGAAGTAGTCGGCGATCCCGAACTCCTGCAGCTTCGCCATGGCGAGGTCGTGGTCGTTCCGGCTCGCCACGGAGTGCAGGATGCCGCGCTCGTCGAGCGTCTTCAGGATCTCGACCACGTGCGGACGGAGCACGACCTCCCGGTCCTCCAGGAGGATGCCGTCCCACACCGTGTTGTCGAGGTCCCACACCACGCACTTGATGGTCTGCTTGTCCTTCTTTTTCTTCTGGATCTCTGCCTCGGCGATCATGTTTCAAAGCTCCTGGAAGTCGAAGCGGGCGATCGTCATCTGCTGGATCTGGGTGCTCCCCTCGATGATCTCCATCACTTTCGCGTCGCGGAAGTAGCGGGAGACCGGGAAGTCGTCGGTGCAGCCGTTCGCCCCATGGATCTGCACCGCGTCGGTCGCGACCTTCGCCGCGACGGTCGAGGCGAGGTACTTGGCCGCCATCGTCTCCATGAACGCGCCCGGGTCGTTCATCTGCCGCAGATAGCCGGCGCGCAGGCACATGAGGCGGGCGGACCGCACCTGGACGATCATGTCGGTGAGGAGCGCCCGCACAAGTTGGTGATCGAAGATCGGCTTGCCGAACTGCTCGCGCTCGCGGGCGTAGCTCAGGCAGGCGTCGAGACAGGCCTGGGCGATGCCGACCGAGCCGCAGGCCACGCTGTAGCGGCCCTGCTCCAGCGCGGCGGCGACCACGTGCGAGACACCGAAGCCGGGGCGGCCGACCATGTTCTCCGCCGGCACCTTGCAGTTGTCGAACGTCATTTCGGCGAGCATCGAGGCGCGGGTGCCGAGAAGGCCCTTGATCGGCTCGAAGCTCAGGCCGGGCGTGGTGCGCTCCACCAGGAACGCGGTCGGCTTTCCCTCGCATTGCAGGAAGACCACGAAAAGGTCGGCGATCTGCGCGAAGGTGATCCACTTCTTCCGGCCATTGATCACGTAGCCGTCGCCGTCCTTCTCCGCGGTGGTCAGCACGCCCTTGGCGTCGGAGCCGGCCTGCGGCTCGGACAGGGCGAAGGCGCCGATGACCTCCCCTTGCACCAGCTTCGGCAGCCAGTGCTCGCGCTGCGCGCGGCTTCCCCACCGCAGGATGCCCTGGCAGGCCATGTCGTGCACGGTCAGGAGCGACCGGGTCGACGAGCAGCCGCGGCCGATCTCCTCGGTGAGCAGGCCGTAGGTGATCAGGTCGAGGCCGGGGCCGCCGTACTCGGGCGGCACGATGGTCCCCAGCCAGCCGCGGTCCGCGAGCTTCCGGATGAGCTCGGGCGGCAGCGCCTCGTCGCGGTCCCACTGGCCCGCGAAGGGAGCGAGCTCGGCCTCGGCGAAGGCACGGTACTCCGCGCGGGCGGCCCGCTGATCGGGCGTGAGCTCGAGCTTCATGAGGCCGCGGGCGCCGCTGCGCCGCTCTTCTTCGCGACCAGGTTGGAGATCGCCTGGATCGAGCGGAAGTTGTCGAGGTCCAGGTCCTCATCCTCGACGCGGACCGAGAACTCCTTCTCGACGAACGCGACGAGCTGCATCGCGAGGAGCGAGTTCACGAAGCCGAGCGCGAAGATGTCCTCCTCCGGCTGCAGGTCGTGGTTCTTGAAGAAGCGCGACAGAAACTCTTTGATCTTGATCTGGGTCTGGTCCATGGTCGATTCATCCATTCGTTACAGCGAGACGCTGTAGTCGTAGAAACCTTTTCCATTCTTCCGCCCGTGGAGGCCGGCGTCGACCATCTTCTTGAGCAGCGGAGCGGGACGGTACTTGCTGTCGTTGTACGACTCGTGCAGGACCTCGATCGAGAACAGGATCGTGTCCAGCCCGATCAAGTCGGCGGTCTCCAGCGGGCCCATCTTGTGCCCGAAGCAGGTCTTGAACAGCTGGTCGACCTGCTCCGCCGTGGCGACGCCGTCCTGCAGCAGGAAGACGGCTTCGTTGATCGTCAGCATCAGCACGCGGTTGGAGACGAAGCCCGGGTAGTCGTTGACCAGGATCCAGTCCTTGCCCATCTGGCGGAGGAACTGGTGGGCGGTCGCGATCGTCTCCTCGCTGGTGTGATAGCCCCGGATCGCCTCGACCATCGGCTTCATCGGCACCGGGTTCATGAAGTGCATGCCGATGATCCGGTCCGGGCGCTTGGTCAGCGCGCCGACGCGGGTGATCGAGAAGCAGGACGTGTTGACCGCGAAGACCGCGCGCTGCGGGCAGATGACGTCGATCCGCGGGTAGATCTGGCTCTTGATGTCCCACTTCTCCGGGACGTTCTCGACCACGAAGTCCACCTCGGAGAGGTCTTCGAGGCGCGTGGTGAGTTGAATGCGGCCAAGCACCGTGTCCGCCGGCTCGGGTTTATTCCCCTGGGGGGTGCCTCCCCCCTTCTGGAACATGCCCTGGAAGCGCAGGTTCTTGCGGATCTCGTCCCGGGCGCGGCCCAGGATCTCGTCGGACGTGTCCACCAGGATGGCCTTGTGGCCCGTCGTGGCCAGATTCTGCGCGACACCGACACCCATCACGCCGGCGCCGATGACGCCGACCGTAGAAATTTCCATCGCGATCCCCCTCTTGAGCTTGAGCACGCTGCGGCGCCTGCGCCCCAGCGTCGCGCGGGATTGTAGTTGATCCACCGTCGATCCGCGTCCGCCGACGCGGTCAACAGGTACGGTGCCTGCCACCCCGCCAGGTGGGACATCGTCGCCGCAGAAACGTCCGCCGCCGTCCGTCCCCCTCAGACCTCACCCCCTCAAGCTGGCCCGATCCTTGCTCTAGACCCAAGCGTGCGGCGAGGCCGGCAGACCGGCCCCAGCGGCCGAGGAGGTTTCCCTTGAGTTACTCCCCAGGAAGTGCAGCGACGGGTTTCCTTCTCTTCGCTGGTCTCGCCCTCTTTATTTCTCCGTCTCCGGCGGCGGCCCAGCCGGTTCATTCGTTGACCGAGGCACAGGTCGACTGCGAGGCCACCCAGCTTCGCGCGATCCTCGGCCGCTCCGCCATTCTTTTCGGCCCCGGTTATGACGACCGGGCCGCCATGTTCCTGTTCAGCTACGGCTCGGGCGAAGGCAACCTGTCGGGACTCGGCCTGATGGAACAGCACGACGTCGAAGGCAATCCGGCCGGCCCCGAGCGCCAGATCGCGTTCGCGGTCGAGCCGAGCGATGCCAAGCTCCTGCGCAACCCGACGCGCCCCCGGCTCAACACAATGTACCTGATCCGCGACCGGCCGAGCTCCGACCTCGCCGCGCTGGAAGACTCCCATGCCATGGCGGTGATCGTCGATCCGACCAACGACCCGCTGCATAACGAGGACCCCTTCTCCCTCCTGATCATCAACAACCTTACAGATGAAGAGGGGGGTACCGCCGCGGACGGCAAGGTGGGCCGCGGTCTGCAGACCATCTTCAAGCAGTGCGCGCACGCGTTCACGCCGACCGACCTGCACGTCTTTTCCGTGCTGGCCCGCACATTGCGCTTCACGGCCTGGGACCCGGAGAGCTCCGGAGGGCGCGTGCACAAGCTGGTCAGCATCTATCGCGGCGCTTCGGCCGAGCCGATCTCGGGAGGCGTCCGCGCCTCCTACCTCGTCGACGTCCTGCCGGTTCAGCCCAACCAGGATCTCGGCCGCGTGTCCTTCGAGGTACAGATCGACCTGGCGGACAACGGTACGCTGGGCGAAGCGCGCCTGCGCGTCCTCCCCGCCTGCGCGGCCGCCGGCGAGCTGCACTGCTCGTCCGCCGTCGCCCGCATCGACGCGTCCGTCATCCGTCCCGTCTTCGGCAATCAGAAATGGAGCCAGCCGGCTCCGACGGTCTGCTGGAAGGGCGCATCGGGCTGCGTTTCCGAGGTGAGCTTCTCGTTCGGCGAGCGCCTGCAGGGCACAACCTGGCTGCATCCATAGCCACTTTCCCCACTTTTATTAAAAAGTTTGTCCTCTGCCGGCGATTCGGCGGTGCAATTCGGCATCGCGGACCGGTAAGGTGGAGCTTCCGCCGCGTAAAGATGGTAAGTTGCGACTTCCGTTTTTGCGGTTTTGAGAGGAGGCCACCATTCCGGCCACTATTCCGGTCAATTCAGGCGCGGAGCCCGTCGGTGCCGGCCCCGCAGATCAAGGCGCAGGCGCGCTGACCGTCCACGGAGACGCGCCCGGCGAGGAGCGCCGCCATGGCCGCGGCGCCCGACAGCTCGGCCGCCAAGCCCATCTCGAACCAGAGCCAGCGCGCCGCTTCGCGCATCTCCTCGTCGTCGACCAGGACGATCTCGTCCACCGTGCGGCGGATGATCTCGAAGTTGAGATCGGCGCTGCTCCGCGGGGCGAGGGTGTTGGCCGCGGTGGTGATCTGGTCGAGCTCGATCACGCGGCCGGCGCGGAGGCTCGAATGGAGAGTGGGAGCGCCGACCGGCTCCACGCCGACGACGCGGATGCCGGGACGGAGCGCCTTGACCGCCGTGGCAACGCCCGAGATGAGGCCGCCGCCGCCGATCGCGACCAGCAGCACGTCGGTCTCGGGATCGTCCTCCAGGATCTCCAGGCCGATGGTCCCCTGGCCGGCGATCACCGCCGGATCGGCGAAGGCGTGGACGTAGAACGCTCCGGATGCGAGCGCGGATGCGCGGGCCGCGGCGTCGGCCTCGTCCCAGACGGCTCCGGCCCAGACCACGCGGGCGCCCCAGCGTTCGAGCTTCTCCGCCTTGGCGGGCGGAACGTTGGACGGGAGGTAGATGGTCACGGGCGCGCCGGCGAGGTGGCCGGCGTAGGCCACGCCCAGCCCGTGGTTGCCGCCCGAGGCCGTCACCAGGCCACGCCGGAGCTCGTCCGGTGCCAGGGTGAGCACCTTGTTGGTGGCTCCCCGGGCCTTGAAGGAACCGGTGACCTGGAGCGACTCCAGCTTGAGCGTGAGGCGAGACGCCGCGACCGTCCGCAGCAGGGGCTCGGCGCGGACCAGGGGGGTCCGCCGTACGTGGCCCGACAGTCTCTGCCGAGCCTGCTCGATCGCCGCGAGCCCCGGGGGAAACGCGTCCATAGACGGGGATGGTATCAGAGGAAAACTTACGCCTCTTGCCGCTTGATTTACGCCTCTCTTTCGCCTATGCTTCCGCCTATGAAGACGAAGGATCACACCACTCCCGGTCCGCGGCTTTGTGCCCGCCGGGCTACTACCAGGAGACAGGAGCCGTGCGTACATCTGTTCTGACCGGCCTCGGCCACGCGCTGCGATGGCTGCGGGACCGGCATGGCAGGAAGCAGTACCAGGTGGCGGACGCCGCCGGTATTACCAAAGGCATGCTCTCGGCGTACGAGACGGGACGGCAGAAGCCCTCTCTCGATACGATGGAGAAGCTGCTGGACACCCTCGGGTGTGACCTGTACGACCTCCACAACGCGCTTCAGATCGTCAACGGCAAGCCCACGGTCCCCCGCAACCGGGAGTCCGAGGCGGGCTGGCGGATCGGCGCGGAGGTGGGACTCGCGGGCCTGGACGTCCGCAAGCTCCTCGGCCTGCACGGGCCGGTGGGAGCTGACGAGGAAGAGGCGCTCCAGCGGCTGATCGAGGCATTCCATCACCTCATCGCCGTCTGGCGCCGCAACGCCCTCGGACCGGAGAGCGGCGGGCCCGTGTCCTGAGAGAGAGAACAGAAGGGCAGGCACAAGGCCTGCCCCTACAGAATCGTTTCACCCTGAGGTTTTCGTAGGGGCAACCCTTGTGGTTGCCCGGGTGGTGGCGCCCCCGGCGGCCCTAGGCCGCGGGTGTGAAGCGCGAGAGGACGCGGCCGAGGCGCTGGATTCCCTCCTCGATCCGCTCCGGTGAACAGTTTCCGAAGCTCAGGCGCAGGCAGTTCCGAATGTCGGAGGTCTCAGTGGCCGCGAAGGCCTCGCCCGGAGCGAAGGCCACCTGCTCCGTCTCCGCGGCGACGCGGAGCAGGGCGGTTGCGTCCCAACTCGTCGGCAGCTCGACCCAGAGGTAGAAGCCGACGTCCGGGCGGTTCCACCGCGTTCCGGGAGGCATGTGGGCGGCGAGTGCGGCGAGCATCGCGTCCCGGCGGAGGCGGTACTCGCGGCGCAGCGTTGCCAGGTGGCCCGGCAGATGCCCGGTCGCCAGGAAGGCCGCGACGGCGCGGTGGCCAATCGACGCGGTGTCGACGTCCGCCGCGTGCTTGAGCATGGAAAGCCGTGGGATCAGCGACTCGGGCACCACGGTCCAGCCGACCCGCAGAGCCGGCGCCAGGATCTTGGCGAACGATCCGATGTAGAACACCCAGTCCTCCTCGAAGGACCGCAGTGCCGGGAGTGTCCGCTCGGCATCTCCCAGGAGGCCGTAGGTGTCGTCTTCGAGGAGCGGCACGCCATAGGTTCGAGCGAGCCGCGCGAGCCGCTGGCGGGACTCCAGGGGGATGCTCACGCCCAGCGGATTGTGGCTCTCCGGAATCAGGTAAAGGAAGGCGGGACGGGCGCCGCCGGCGAGCAGGGCCTCGACCGCGTCCACGTCGATCCCCGTATCCCCGGAGGTCGGCACGGTCAGGATGCGCGGCTCGAAGCGCCGCACCGCGATCCGGATTCCGTCATAGATCGCCTCCTCCAGCACGACCTGGCCGCCGGGATCGAGGAGGAGATGCGCCAGGAGGTCCATCGCCTGCTGCGCGCCCGAGGTCAGGAAGACCTGCTCCGGCCGGCAGTGGACGCCGCGCAGGGCCATGATGCGGACGATCTCGTCCTTCAGCGCCCGCAGAGGCAAGGTGTACTGGAGCGCGGCCGGCTCGGTCCGCAGGACGTGCGCCGTCGCCTCGGCGAGGGCCTCGCGGGGGAACAGGTCGGTGGCGGGGAGGCCGACGGCGAAGGAGAGGACGCCGGGGCGGGAGGCGATCTCCATCACCTCGCGGAGGCCGGAGGTGCCCATGGAGCACGCGCCGCGCGCGAGTTGGAGGTCCTCCTGGATGTAGATCATCAGCGGTCCGCTTCCTTCCGGCAGGTGATGCTATCCGACAAAGAGAAGGTGCCGCTCGGCGGCTCGAACGCGCTCCGCCGTCAGGCGACCGCGGGAGCCAGCTGCCCCCGAAACACGGTAACCGCCTGACCGCCGAGCTTCACCCGGTCCCCTTCGACCCGCACCCGCACCGCGCCTCCCCGGGCCGAGGCCTGCCAGGCGAGGAACGAGCTCCGACCGAGCCGTGCGGCCCAGTACGGGCCGAGCGTGCAGTGCGCAGAGCCGGTCACCGGGTCCTCGTCGATGCCCGCGCCCGGCGCGAAGAAGCGTGAGACGAAGTCGTACGGCTCGGCGGACGTAGCGGTGAGGATCACGCCGCGCACCGGGAGGGTCCGCAGCCGGGCGAGATCCGGAGCCGCGGTGCGCACCGCCTCCTCCGAGGGCGCCTCGACCAGGTAGTCGTAACGGCTCCTGCCCACGAACCGGGTTGTCACGCCAAGCGCCTCCGCGAGGCCCTCCGGCGGCTCCACCGGCTCTGCTTGCGGCGCCGGGAAGTCCATCTCGATGGCGCCGTCACGGCGTTCTGCCGTGAGCAAGCCCGAGCGCGTGTGGAAGCGCGCCGGCTCCACGGGAGACAGCCGGCTGGATTCCCAGAGCACGTGGGCGCTCGCCAGGGTCCCATGCCCGCAAAGCTCGAGCTCCACCGTGGAGGTGAACCAGCGAAGGTGCCATTCCCCTTCCTCGAGCGGAGAGAGAAATGCGGTCGCGGGCACGTTCATCTCGCGCGCCACGCTCTGCATCCACTCCGTCTCGCGGGGCTCCGGCAGCAGACAGACCCCCGCAGGATTGCCCCCGAACGGGCGGTCGGCGAAGGAGTCGACGCGATAGAGATCCAGAGTCATGGGGGCTCCCACTCAGACCAGGAGCTGGCCGCGCAGCACGGTGACCGCCTGCCCTCCCAGCTTGACCCGCTCCCCTTCCACCCGCACCCGCACCGCACCTCCTCGTGCGGAGGCCTGCCAGGCCAGAAAGGAGCTCCGGCCCAGCCGCGCCGCCCAGAACGGGGCCAGCGTGCAGTGGGCCGAGCCGGTCACCGGGTCCTCGTCGACGCCCGAGCCCGGCGCAAAGAACCGGGAGACGAAGTCGTACGGTCCCGCGCCAGCCGCGGCCGTGAGGATCACGCCGCGGACCGGCAGGGTGCGCAGGCGCCCGAAATCCGGAGACGCGGTGCGGACCGCCTCCTCCGAGGGCGCCTCCAGGAGATAGTCGTAACGGCTCTTGCCGGTGTAGACCGGCGTGACGCCGAGCGCCTCGGCGAGGTCCGGAGGCGGCTCCACTTCCGCGGCGGTCCGCGCCGGAAAGTCGAGCTCGACGGCGCCATCCCGTAGCTCCGCCCTGAGCAGGCCGCTCAGCGTGTGGAACCGGGCCATCTCCGTGGGCGCCAGCCGGCCGCTTTCCCAGAGCACGTGGGCGCTCGCCAGGGTCGCGTGCCCGCAGAGCTCGACCTCGATGGCGGGGGTGAACCAGCGGAGGTTCCAGCTCCCCTCTTCCGCCGGGTGCAGGAACGCCGTCTCGGACAGGTTCATCTCCCGCGCCACGAGCTGCATCCACTCCGCCGGGCGCGGCTCCGGCAGCAGGCAGACGGCCGCGGGATTGCCGCCGAACGGCTGGTCGGTGAAGGCGTCGACTTGATAAAGATCCAGGCTCATGAGGTCAGCCTATCTTACTTTGCATGGCAAAGTCCTTTCGAGTACAATCCGGCTTCGGAGGACAGCACGCGGCACGGATTCTGAACGATCTTCTGATCAGGCTCGCGCGCGGGTTAGACTCTCGCAGGTTAAACTTCGGGCAACGAGAGAAAAGAACGGGACGACAACACGGCATGGGTCCATCAGCGGCATCGTCCATGGTCCGCCCGCAAGCGGCGCCTGGGGATTTCACCACCCTCCTCGACGGCTTCCGGGAGAAGCTCGACCGCGAGCTCGCGGCGTGGCTGGCCGCCAAGCGTCAGGCGGCGTCCGGCTCCCGGGAGATGCTCGATCTGATCGAAGGGGTCGGCGAGCTGGTCACCCAGGGTGGCAAGCGCTTGCGCCCGGCCCTGGTCTACTATACCTATCGCGCCTGCGGCGGTCGGGAGGATGACGAGGCGCTGCCCGTCGCGCTGGCCACCGAGCTCCTCCACACGTATCTGTTGATCCACGACGACATCATGGACCATGCGGAGGTGCGCCGCGGCCAGCCGTCCGCGCACGAGCGCTTCCGGCAAACCCACCTGGCGCGCGGCTTCCATGGCGACGCCCAGGACTTCGGCCGCTCCGTGGCGATCCTGCTCGGCGATCTCGCCCATACCTGGGCGGTCGAGCTGTTCACCGGAGCGGAGCTTTCGGGCGAGCTGACCCGCCGCTTCTCCGCGATGAGCGAGGAGGTCATCGGCGGCCAGTATCTCGAGCTGCTGGTGGCGCAGCGGCGCGCGGCCCGCGAGGAGGAGCTGCTGCGGGTGCTGCGGCTCAAGTCCGGCCGCTACACGGCGGAGCGCCCGATCCAGCTCGGCGCCCTGCTGGCGAGGGCTCCGGAGCCGGTCCTCGCGGCGCTGTCGCGCTACGGCACCGACGTCGGCGAGGCCTTCCAGCTCCAGGATGACCTGCTCGGCATGTTCGGTGACCTGGGCACGGTAGGAAAGCCGGTGGGCGAAGACCTCCGGGAGGGAAAATTTACCTTCCTGATCTTCCACGCTCTCTCCGCGGCCACGCCCGCAGAGCGGCAGATCCTCGAAGCCGCGCTCGGCAATCCCGACCTGCCGGCCGAGGAGATCGCGCGCGCCCAGCGCCTCCTCGAAGAGACCGGCGCGCGGGCCCGGGTCACCGAGATGGTGGCCGAGCGCCTGCGCTCGGCGCGGGAGACCCTCGACGGGCTCGATCTGCGGCCCGACGGCCGGCTGTTCCTCGCCGGCCTCGTCGACTACCTCTGGGAGCGCGAGAGTTGACCGCCCTGCTCGATCCGGCGGTCGATCGCAAGGCGGAGCACATCCGCCTGGCGTTGGACGAGCGCATGCAGCTCGGCACGAGCGCCTTCGACGAGTACCGCTTCGGCCACGAAGCGCTGCCCGAGATCGACATGGCGGAGATCGACACCTCGGTCGAGTTCCTCGGCCGCCGGCTCGCCGCGCCGCTCCTGATCTCCTGTATGACCGGCGGCACGGAGGCAGCGGGCGCGATCAACCGGAACCTCGCGGCCGGCGCCGAGCGCACCGGCGTCGCGGTCGGCGTGGGATCGCAGCGCAAGGCGTTGGAAGATCCCGCCAAAGCTGATACCTTCCGCGTCCGCGACGTCGCTCCGTCGGTCCCCCTGCTGGCCAACCTCGGCGCCGTCCAGCTCAACTACGGTATGGGCGTGCGCGAGTGCCGGCAGGTGGTCGACATGATCCAGGCCGATGCCCTGGTGCTGCACCTGAACCCGCTGCAGGAGGCCATCCAGCCCGAGGGGCAGTGCAACTTCGCGAATCTTCTTCCGAAGATCGGCGAGGTCGTCCGCGAGGTGGGCGTTCCCGTGGTCGCCAAAGAGGTCGGCTCCGGCCTCTCGGCGCGGGCCGCGCGGGCGCTCGCCGGGCAGGGGGTGCGCATCCTCGATACGGCCGGCGTGGGGGGCACGAGCTGGGCGCGCATCGAAGCCGCGCGCGCCGGAGACGCCGAGATCGGTGAGATCTTCGCGGGCTGGGGCCTCCCCACCCCGCTGTCGATCCAGGAGGTCCGGCAGGTGCCGGACGTGACGGTGATCGCCAGCGGCGGCATCCGCAACGGTCTGGATGCCGCCAAGGCGATCGCGCTGGGTGCCGACCTGGTCGGCATGGCCTATCCCTTCCTGGCTCCGGCTTTGGAATCGCCGGAGAAAGTCGCCGACCGAGTCCGGCGGCTCATCCAGGAGCTCAAGATCTGCATGTTCTGCCTCGGGATGAGAACGGTCGCGGAGCTGCGCCACGCCGAGATCCGCAAAGGGACCTGAGATGACCAAGACGAACGCCAATTCGCTTCCCACGGCCCGCTCGACGCGCGAGGAGCTGGTCGATTCGCTGGTGCGTGGGGATCGCCGCTTCCACCAGCTACCCAAGGACCTGCCGGCCGAAGAAGCCGCGGAGATCCGGCGCGAGGCGCTGGAGCGGATGACCGAGACGCCGCTCCCCAACATCGCCCACCACTCGCTGGACGTCGGGCGTGCCTCGCAGCGCCACTGCGAGAACTTCATCGGCGTGGCCCAGATCCCGATGGGGGTCGTCGGCCCGCTGCGCGTCCGCGGCAAGGTGGCTGACGGCGACTTCTACGTGCCTCTCGCGACCACCGAGGCGGCTCTCATCGCGAGCACCAACCGCGGCTGCACGGCCATCCGCGAAGCGGGCGGCGCCGTGGTGCGGATCGAGGACGTGGGGATGACCCGCGCCCCGGTCTTCCGCACCTCCGGCATCGTCCAGACCCAGGGGTTCGTGCAATGGATCGCCGACCACATGGAGGAGATCCGGCAGCATACCGAGGCCACCAGCCGGCATCTGCGGCTGCTCGAGGTGCGCCCCTACGCCTTCGGCTCGACCGTCTTCCTCCGCTTCCGCTTCGACTCGGGCGATGCCATGGGCATGAACATGGTGACCATTGCCTGCGACCGCGTGGTCAACGAGGTCATCGAGCCGAAAACCGGCGTGCCCTGCATCGGCCTGTCCGGCAACTACTGCGTGGACAAGAAGCCCGCGGCGATCAACTGGCAGGAGGGGCGCGGCAAGCGGATCTACGCCGAGGTCCTCCTGGAGGCTCCGGTCCTCCACCACTCGCTCAAGACGAACGCGCGCGACCTCGTCGAGGTGCAGTACCGCAAGAACCTCCTCGGCTCGATCGCGGCCGGCTCGATGGGTTACAACGCCCACTTCGCGAACGTTCTGGCGGCCTTCTTCATCGCCACGGGCCAGGATCCGGCGCACGTGGTCGAGGGCTCGATGGGCATCACCTGCATCGAGCCGCGGGGGCCGGACGGGGTCTTCGCCTCGGTCTTCATGCCCGACGTCCCGCTCGGGGCCGTGGGCGGCGGCACGCAGCTCGACACGCAGCGGGAGGCGCTCGCCATGCTCGGCGTGACGCCCGATCCGGAGCGGCGGGGCGAGGCGGTGACGCGCCTGGCCGAGATCCTCGGGGCCGTCGTGCTGGCCGGCGAGCTGTCGCTGATGGCCGCATTCACCTCGCAGGACCTGGCGCGGGCGCACGAGAAGCTGGCGCGCGGCGTCACCGTCTCAGAACGTCCCGATCCCCCGGACCGGCCGCATCTCGCCTGACGCGGCGCACCGACGCATGATGCCGGCGCGCCGCCCGGTCGAGGTCTCCGCTCCTGGCAAGCTGATCCTGATGGGCGAGCACGCCGCGGTCTATGGGCGGCCCGCCCTGGTCGCGGCCATCGACCTCCGCCTCACCGCCCGACTCTCTCCGCTCCCCCCTGAGGAGATTGGGGAGGTCCGCCTGGACCTCCCCGGCCTCGCGCATCGGGAGACGGCCTCCTGGGAAGCGCTGCGCGCCTACGCCCGCGCCGCCCGCGAGCGCTGGGACCGCTATGCCGAGCACCCGGCGCCGGCGGCGTTCCAGGAGGTGCGTGGCAAAGATCCAGCCCACGTTGTCAAAATCGCCCTGGGGGAGGCCGCAGAAGTGCTCGGGGAGGCAGTCTCCGGACTCGGAGGCGCCTGCCTGCGCATCGACTCCGGCCTCCCGATCGGCTCGGGCTTCGGCAGCTCGGCGGCCACCGCCACGGCGGTGGTCGCCGCGGTCCTCGCGTTCGGCTCCGAGGGGGCGGAGGTGGAGCCGGTGCGTCTCGCCCGGCTCGCGCTGGAGGTGGAACGCCGGCAGCACGGCCTCCCCTCGGGCGTGGACGGCGCCACGGTCCTCCAGGGGGGCGTGGTCTGGGCGCGGCGGCTGGATTCGGGGGATCTGGAGACCGAGCCGGTCGCGGTGCGTTCGGACCTTCTCCGCCGGCTGCGGGTCTATGACACGGGGACGCCCGCCGAGCCGACCGGCGCGGTGGTGGCCGCGGTCCGCGCTCTGCGCGAGCGCGATCCCGCGCGGCACGAGCGCACGCTCGACCGCATGGAAGCCGCCACCCGCGCGTTGCGGGCCTCGCTCGAAGGGGACGACGGAGACCCGGATCGCACTTTGCATCTGTTTCGCGAGCATGAGGCCTGCCTCGAGGATCTCGGTGTGATCCCGGAGGAGGTCCGTGCCCTGGTGCGCCGGGTGGAAGCCGAGGGGGGAGCTGCCAAGATTTCTGGCGCCGGCTCGCTCTCGGGCCCCGGGGCTGGATCTCTCCTGGTTTATCATCCTGATCCCGAACGGGTCGCGCGCTGGCAATTTTTGCGACCATTTCCCTTTTACCCTGTCCACCTCGGAGCCCCGGGGTTTCGTCGGGAGGATCTCGGATGAGCAAGACCACCGTCTCCGCGCCAGCCAATATCGCGTTCATCAAGTACTGGGGGGCTCGCGATCTGGACCAGGCGCTGCCGATGAACCCGTCCATTTCGATGACTCTGGAAGAGTGCGTGACCCAGTGCACGGTCGAGACCCTCGACGGGGATCGCGACGAGGTCTGGATCAGCGAGCCCGACGGCGGCTTCGGGACCCCCGAGCCCGAGTTCGTCCGGCGCGCCGTCAAGCAGCTCGACAACATCCGGGAATGGGCGGGCCGCAAGGAGCACTTCCGGGTGGCGACGCGCAACACCTTTCCCTCGGCGGCGGGCCTCGCCTCCTCGGCGTCGGGCTTCGCGGCCCTGACGCTCGCTACGGCGGGCGTCCTCGGCAAGAGCAACGCCCCCATGGAGGAGCTGTCGCGCCTGGCCCGGCGCAGCGGCTCGGGCTCGGCCGCCCGCTCCGTGCTGGGCGGCTACGTGGAGTGGCCGTCGGACATCAAGACCGGCGCGACCGAGGAGGCGCGCAGCCACGCAGTGCAGCTCGCGCAGGCCATCCACTGGGAGCTGCGCGATGTCATCGCCGTGGTCGAGATCGGCCCGAAGATCGTCTCCTCGCGGGAAGGGCACCAGCGCGCGCCCACCAGCCCCTACTACACCAAGCGCCAGGAGCTCCTCCCGAAGCGCCTGGAGCAGGTCCGCCACGCCATCGAGGAGGCGGACCTCGACCTGCTCGGTCCGCTCATCGAGGAGGAGGCGATCGACCTCCACCTGATCGCCATGTCCTCCAAGCCACCGATCTTCTACTGGAGCCCCGGCACCGTCGCCGTCCTCCGCGCCGTCCGCGAGCTGCGCCAGGAAGGGCTCTCGGCCTGGGCCACCCTGGACGCCGGCGCCAACGTGCACGTGATCTGCGATCCGGACTCGGAGGACGAGATCGCCGAGCGGCTGGAGGATCTCCCCGCGGTCGGCTTCGTGATCCGCGACGGCGTGGGCGATGGACCGGACACCGAGACCCAACACCTCTTCTAGCGTGCAGGACGTCCTTCTCGTCAAGCTCGGCGGCAGCCTGATCACCGACAAGACCCGTCCGGAGTCGCCGCGGACGGAGGTGATCGAGCGGCTGGCCGGAGAGATCGCGCGGGCCGCCGGGCCCGTGGGCGGCCTGATCGCCGGACGTCTGATCGTGGGCCACGGCAGCGGCTCGTTCGGCCACGTGGCCGCCCGGCGCTACGGTCTGGCGCAGGGGATCCGGACCGCGGACCAGCTCCCCGGCGTCTCGCTCACCCAGGAGCGCGCCGCCGCGCTGCACCGCCTCGTCACCGGCGCCCTGGCCGCGGCCGGAGCGCTCCCCTTCTCCATCGCGCCGTCGAGCTGCGTGGTCTCGGCCGCGGGCGCTCCCGTCGCCCTGGCGGACGAGCCGCTCCGCCTCGCCCTCCGGCAAGGCCTGCTGCCGGTGGTTTACGGAGACGTGGTCACCGACCGCGACTGGGGGGTCTCCATCTGCTCGACCGAGCGGATGTTCGACCTGCTCGCGCGGCGGCTGCCGGCGAACGGCCTTCCCGTCCGCCGCGTCCTCTGGCTCGGCGAGACGGATGGGGTCTGGGACGACGCCGGCCGTACCATCCCGCGGATCTCGGCCGACACCTTCACCGAGGCGGCCAGGGCGATCGGCGCGCCGGCCGGCGTCGACGTGACCGGCGGCATGCTGCACCGCGTCGAGACGGCCCTCGGCCTCGCCCGCCTGGGCATCCCCTCGCTGATCTTGAACGGCCTCGTCCCCGGAGCCCTGGAGCGCGCCCTCCGGGGCGAGGAAGTCGAGGGGACCGAAGTGCTGGTATCCTGAGCCGCGTGGCGACAGCCGAATCGATGCCTCGGGAGAGCGACGACGTGGATCTGGAACAGCTCCTGATCGCAACGAGCCGCACCTTCGCGCTCGCCATCCCGCTCCTCCCCGATCGAATCCGGCACGAGGTCACGCTCTCCTACCTCCTCTTCCGGATCGCCGACACGTTCGAGGACGCGGCCGCTTGGCCGCGCGAGCGGCGCGTCGAGGCGCTGGAGCAGTTCGCCCAGCTCTTGGAGCGGCCCGATCTGGACACCACCGCCGAGCTGTCGCGCCGCTGGGTCGAGGAGGTCCCCTGTGAGCAGCCGGCCTACCGCGACCTGCTGGCCGAGGTCCCGGCGGTCCTGGAGGCTTTCTTCGCGCTCGCACCGGAGGCGGTGGCGCTGATCCGCGACCACACCGCGCGCACGGCGCGGGGGATGGCCGGCTTCGTCGCGCGGGTCACCCCCGAGGGCGAGCTGCGGCTGGCCGACATGGCCGACCTCCAGGACTACTGCTACGTGGTCGCCGGGATCGTAGGCGAGCTGCTGACCGAGCTGTTCCTGCTGGAGCAGCCGGTGCTGGCGCCGGTGGCCGCGGAGCTGCGCGGGCGCTCCCGCGCCTTCGGCGAGGGGCTCCAGCTCGTGAACATCCTCAAGGACTCGGCCTCGGACGCTACCCAGGGCAGGCTCTATCTGCCGGAGGGCGTCGAGCGCGCCCAGATCCTGGACCTCGCCCGGCGCGATCTCGCCGAGGCGGCCGCCTACGCGCTCACCTTGCAGCGGGCCGGGGCCGAACGGGGCGTGGTCGCCTTCAACGCCCTGCCGATCCACCTTGCCTATGCCACGCTCGACCGCGTCGAGACCGCGGGCCCGGGCTCGAAGCTCACCCGGCCCGAGGTCTTCGCGATCGTGCAACGTCTGCACCGTGCGCTCGACCAGGGCGATCCGGCGATATGACCAGAATCCACATGATACTTCTTACGAATCGTTCCCCTCTCCCTCTTCTCCTCCTCGGCCTCCTGCCCTGCCTCACCGCCTGTGCGACGCAAGCGCCGAAACCACAGCCGGTGGCCGCGACCGTGCGCGTGGTCCAGGAGACTTCCCAGGATCCTCATTCGTTCGCCCAGCCGGACGAGGTCGCCGTCGAGCACCTGAAGCTCGATCTCACGGTCGACTTCCCCCAGAAGCAGCTCACCGGCCGCGCCAGCCTGCGCATCAAGAACAAGACGGGAGCCGACCGCCTGATCCTCGACACCCGCGACCTCGACGTCCGGCGGGTCACGCTCGACAGCGGCCAGGCGACCCGCTTCACGCTGCGCGATCCGGTCCCGCTCCTCGGCCGCGCCCTGGAGGTCGAGATCACGCCGCAGACGCAGTGGGTGAACGTGGACTACTCCACGCGCCCCGAGGCCGCGGCCCTCCAGTGGCTGGACCCGGCGCAGACCGCCGCCAAGACCGCCCCGTTCCTGCTGACCCAGTCGGAGTCGATCCTCGCCCGCACCTGGGTCCCCTGCCAGGACACGCCCGGCGTGCGCATGACCTACGAGGCCACCATCCGGGCACCGCGCGGCCTGCTCGCTTTGATGAGCGCCGAGAACCCGACAAAAGACAGCGCGGACGGCGTCTACCACTTCAAGATGGAGCAGCCGATCCCGTCCTACCTGCTCGCCCTCGCCGTGGGCGAGCTCGAGTTCCGGCCCCTCGGGCAGCGCAGCGGCGTCTACGCCGAACCCGGCGTCATCGACCTCGCGGCCTGGGAGCTCGCCGACACCCCGAAGATGATCGAGGCGGCCGAAAAGCTGTACGGCCCCTACCGCTGGGGACGCTACGACATGATCATCCTGCCGCCGAGCTTCCCCTATGGCGGCATGGAAAACCCGCGGCTGACCTTCACCACCCCGACGATCCTGGCGCGCGACCGCTCGCTCGTCTCGCTCATCGCCCACGAGCTCGCGCATTCGTGGTCCGGCAACCTGGTGACCAACGCCACCTGGAACGACTTCTGGCTGAACGAGGGCTTCACCACCTACTTCGAGCGCCGCATCATGGAGGCCCTCTATGGCAAGGAGTACACGGACATGCTGGCCGTCCTCGGCCGGCAGGATCTGCAGACCGCCATCGACGAGCTCGGCGCCGACAGCCCGGACACCCACCTCTTCCTGAACCTGACGGGGCGCGATCCCGACGAAGCGACCGGCGACGTCGCCTACGAGAAGGGAGCCCTCTTCCTGCGCACGATCGAGGAGGCGGTCGGGCGCCAGCGCTTCGACCCCTTCCTGCGCTCCTGGTTCGAGTCGCACGCCTTCCAGTCGATGGACACGGCGCGCTTCGTGGCCTATCTCCAGGACAACCTGTTGAAGGGCCAGCCGGGGCTCGCCGAGAAGCTGCAGATCGAGAAGTGGATCTACGGCCCGGGCGTGCCATCGAATGAAGCGAAGATCCGCTCGACCGCCCTGGCCCAGGTCGACCAGCAGGTCAAGGCCTTCGCGCAGGGCACCCCGGCCGCGCAGCTCCAGACGCAGAATTGGACCACCCACCACTGGCTGCACTTCATCCGCAACCTGCCGGAGCCCCTCGGCGTGGACAAGCTGGCGGATCTCGACGCCGCCTTCCGCTTCACCCAGTCGGGAAACTCGGAGATCCTGAACGCCTGGCTCCTGCGCGCCATCCGCGGCAACTACGAGCCGGCAAACCCGGCGCTGGAGCGCTTCCTCGTCGGCATGGGCCGCCGCAAGTTCCTGCGGCCTCTCTTCGTGGAGCTCGCCAAGACCCCCGCGGGAGCCGAGCTGGCGCTGCGGATTTACGAGAAGGCCCGCCCGGGGTACCACCCGCTGTCGCAGCAGATGGTGGATGAGATTTTGGGGTGGCGGGAGTAGGGAGCCCTCACCCCCGGCCCCTCTCCCACAAGCGGGAGAGGGGTGTAGGTAAGTCGGTCCCACGGTATTTCGAGCTGAGAAAACTAACCCACACACCCCTCTCCCACTTGTGGGAGAGGGGCCCGGGGGGGGAGGGCCACTACTCCACCGGCACCGGCGGAGGCCCCTCCGGGATGTACCCCTTGTACGTTTTCCCCTTGGTTTTCTCCTCGAACTCCTTGCGGATCGCCGCGCGCTTATCCGGGCTCTCGAAGAGGTCCACGGCCGTGGCCGCCAGGGCCTTGGAGGCGTAGATCATCCCCGCGTGGCCCACGGTCGTGCCGGCGCAGGCCACGACCGGCCAGGCGTGCCAGGCGGTGTTGTTTGGTGCGGTGGACACCGAGAGGTGCAGGATCGGCACGTTCCAGCTCACGTCCGCCACGTCGGTCGATCCCCCCTCGGGAGGACCGGGGTTCTCGTCGATCGCCTGCACCGAGCCGTCCAGCCCCTTCTCCTCGACGCCCGCCGACTTCTGGAGCTGCCGCGCGAACTCCTGGTCCTTCTCCGTGAAGGGGACCGGTCCGAGCCACTCCAGATTCGCGTGGAGGAGACGCGCGCCGGTCCGGTTGACCAGCATCTCGTAGTCCCCGGACTGGACCCGGACCTCCCCTTCGACGCCCGCCGCCAGGGCCGCGCCCTCGGCGATCTTGCGCGCCCGCACCAGCAGATCGTCGACCGAGGCATGCTCCGTGTCGCGCAGCCAGCACCAGATCTTCGCGTGCTCGGGGACGACGTTGGGCACGTCGCCGCCGTCCTTGATCACGTAGTGCATGCGGACCGACGGCTTGACGTGCTCGCGCATCAGGTTGAGACCGTGCGTGAACAGCTCGACCGCGTCGAGAGCGCTGCGTCCGTTCCAGGGATCGAACGCGGCGTGGGCCGCCTTGCCCCGGAACTCGACGATGAAGTCGACCAGCGCCTGGGTGCTCCGCGTATCGGCGCGGACCTCGCCCGACGGGTGCCAGGCGAGGACGGTGTCCACGTCCTTGAACAGCCCCTCGCGGACCATGTAGAGCTTGCCGCCGACCGACTCCTCCGCCGGGGTGCCATAGAAGCGGATGGTGCCCTTGAGCTTGCCGGCCTGGATCAGCTCCTTGATCGCGGTCGCGGCGCCGAGGCTCGCGGCCCCGAACAGGTTGTGCCCGCACCCATGGCCGGCCGCGCCCGGCTCCAGCGCCTCCTTGCCAGGCTGCGCCTTCTGGGAGATCCCGGGGAGAGCATCGAACTCGCCGAGGATGCCGATCACCGGCTGTCCCTCGCCGAAGCTCGCGATGAACGCCGTCGGCATCCCGGCCACGCCGCGCTCGACACGGAAGCCCTGGCCCTCGGCCCAGTCGGCGAGCGTCTTCGACGACCGCGTCTCGCGCAGAGCCGTCTCGGCAAAGCGCCAGATCTGGTCGGAGAGCCCCGTCAGCTCGGAGCGATGCGTGTCGATCGAGGCCACGGCGGCCTCTTTGTTGGCGCTCATTTTGACCGGATTTTTGGCGACCGTCTTCTTGGCGACCGGCTTCTTGGCCGGAGCCGGCGTTGCGGCAGCCAGGGACGGGAGCAGAAGGAGCAGACAGACGGATGCAGCGGTCGTGGACAGGCGGCGGCTCATGAACCCTCCTCTCGGGATTTCAGGGAAAACCGCTGGGGATTGTAACGGGAAACGAGTGATCCGGCCGCTCTACGAGCCGCCTGTGCGGGAGCGTCGTACGGGCCGGCGGGTCAGACGGGCGGTCTTCTCAGTAAGCTCCAGCAGGGACAGCAGAGCTTCATTGACCGCCTCTGACGTGGGGAAGGCTCGCGCCACCCGTGGATCGAGGAGAACGAGGTTCGCCTGCTTCTTGAGCCTCTCCGCATACTTTCCTCGGATCAGCTCGCCGAAGTCGGATTTTTTGTACTCGGGCCGGAGGTCGTCTTCCAGCTCCGGATCAACCTGTTTCATAAAGCTTCCTTTCTGTCCGAGTCGCTTCCCGAGCACTGATGATGCGGATGCGGTCTCCCCGCTCCGCGTGTGCGACGGTCAAAAGACTCCCTGACCATGATAGACCGATCGTGACGAACCGGCGTTCACCAAAGGAGTGTTCCGGGTCCTGACCTGTAACAGACAAAGAGTCGAAGAACACTGTGGAGGCTTCTTCGAACGAGACGCCGTGCTTCCGGTAGATCCTTTCGGCCTTGCCGTCGTCCCATTCGAAGTCCATGGACACTCATACTAGCAAATCGAGCTCACTCGTACCGCAACGCCTCGATCGGATCCAACCCCGCCGCCCGCCGCGCCGGCCAGAGGCCAAAGAAGACTCCCACCGCGGCCGAGAAGAAGAAAGCAATCACGATGGCTTCCATGGAGACCGCGGTGTTCCAGCCGGCCATCCGCTGCATGGCTACCGCCCCTCCCACCCCCACCATCACGCCGACGGCCCCACCCGCCAGGCAGAGCACCAGCGCCTCGATGAGGAACTGCAGCAGGATGTCCCGCTTGCGCGCTCCGAGGGCCTTGCGGACGCCGATCTCGCGGGTCCGCTCGGTCACTGAGACGAGCATGATGTTCATGATGCCGATCCCTCCGACGAGGAGCGACACCATGGCGATGCCGGCGAGGAGGAAGGAGAAGGTGCGGCTGGTCGAGCGGAAGGTCTCCAGCAGGGTCGTCTGGTTGCGGATCGAGAAGTCGCTCGGTTGCGCCATGCGCAGGCGGTGCGCCCGCCGCAGCACTCTGTCGATCTCGGCGATCGCCGGCTCGATGTCCTTGTCGCTCAGGGCCTGCACCTGGATCGATCCGACCCGGTCGGTGCCAAAGACGCGGAGCTGCGCGGTCGAGAGCGGGATGTAGACCTCGTCATCGGGGTTCTGGAAGCCGGTCGATCCCTTTGACTGGAGCACCCCGATCACCTCGAACGGGATGCCCCGGACGCGGATGGTCTGTCCCACCAGGGCTGCGGTCTCCGTCCGCAGGGAATCGCCGACCAGGGCGCCGAGCACGGCGACGCGGCGACGTCCGCGCTCTTCGGCCTCGTTGAAGATCCGGCCGATGGCGAGCTGGTGGCTCTGGATCTCGAAGAAGGCCGGCCAGACTCCCTCGACCGTGATATTGCCGTTCGCTCCCTGGTACTCGACCTGGAGCCGCTGCTGCATCTGCGGGCTCACCCGGAGGATCGCCTGGGGATCGGCGGTCAGCGCCTGGGCGTCGCCGGGCGTGAGCCGCGCGTCCCCGCGGTCGACACCGCCGAACAGCTCCTGGCCAGGACGGACGGTCAGCACGTTGGTCCCCAGCCCCTGGAGGCGCTCCTGCACCATGCGCTGCGCCCCTTCGCCGAGCGCGACCATGGCGATCACTGCGGCGATGCCGATGATGATGCCGAGCGCCGTCAGGAACGAACGGAGCTTGTTGGCGCGGACCGCCTCCAGGGCGACGCGGAAGATCTCACCGAGCAGCATGGGCCGTTCCTCCTCCGCTCACTGGCCACCCCGCCGGCCGCCTCCCTGCGCGCCTCCTTGCCCACCACCCGAACGCTGCGCGCCGCCGCCGAACATGCCGCCGCCGGCGCGCTCGCGCATCCGCGACGAGAACTGCTCCTGCTGCTGTTGCAGGCGTGCCACCGAGATCATGTAGACGCTCGTCCCGGGCTCCAGGCCGCCCACGACCTCGGTGTAATCCCAGTCGGAGAGCCCGAGGATCACCACCCGCGGCTCGGGCCCGTTCGCCCCCTGCACGAACACGACGCCGGGACGGGCTCCCGCCGTGGGATCGACCGCCGGCTCCCCCCGATCCGGACGCGGACCCCGAGGACCTTCCGGGCCGCGGGGACCTTCCGGGCCGCGGCGCTGCCGCAGAGCCGCCAGGCGCGACCGGACATCCGCCTCTTTGAGCCCCAGCACCGCTCCGGCCGTAGGCGCCTCGCGCATCGAGACCACGGCGCCGTTCGGCACCGCCGTCACGTTCTCGCGGCTCGCGATGTCGATCGACACCTCGGCGTTCATCCCGGGCTTCAAGAGACCTTCCGGATTGTCCAGCTGGATGAGCACCGGGAACATCGTGACGTTCTGCTCGACCACGGCCTGCGGCTCGATCTTCGTGACGGTCCCCCGGAAGGTGCGGCCGGGATAGGCCTCCACGGTCACCGCCGCCGGCTGACCCGGCGCGATGCGGCCGATGTCGATTTCGTCGACCAGGGCGCGGGTCCGTACGGTCCCGAGATCGGCCATCTTGACCAGGGTGGTCCCCCCCGAGACGTTGCCGCTCGCCGAGGCGATGATCTGCCCCTGCTCCACCGTCTTTTCGATCACCGTGCCGGAGATGGGAGAGCGGATGGTCACGTCTCCCGTCTTCTCACGCGCCAGCCGGAGGTTGGTCTCGGCCTTGAGAAGCTGGGCGCGCGCGTTGGTCTCGGTGAGCTGAATGTTCTCCAGATCCTGCGTGCTCAGCACGCCGGCACCCGCCAGGTGCTCGATGCGCTTGCGCTGCGCCGCCGCCGTGCTCACCTCGGCCCGCGCCACCTCGACGTCGGCCTCGGCCTGCTCGAACGCGTTGCGCACATCGCGCGGATCGATCTCGGCGATGAGCTGACCCTGCCGCACCTGGCTCCCGGTCTCGACCGTGATCCGCTTGAGCTCGCCCGCCACGCGCGACTTCACCTCCACCACCCGGAGCGGCTCGATCTGCCCCGTGGCCTCGGCCCGGATCTCCAGGTCCCGCCGCTCGACCGGAGCCCGGTCCGTCGTCTTGCGGATCTCTTCGGTCTCACCCCGGTCGCCGCATCCGGCCGCCATCGTCGATAGCAACGCCAGCATGCCCAGCGCACCCAGCCCCTTGTTCATCATCAACACCTTCGTCCTCCTCTTGGACGCACGAATTCCTTGCCCCTGACTGTATCAATGCGCTTCGATCAGGAGAACCGCCTCCTCCAGGTTTTACATCTTTTGCAATCCAGCCCATTCGGGGCCCGGAAGCGGCGGCGCGAGAGCATGGCCCCTCCGGCTTAGTGGACAGGCGGCACAGCGAGGTCCAGGGCAAAGGCAAGGGCGCGGTCGAGTTCCAAGATCTTTTCTGGAGAGAGAAGGCCCACGTAAGTCAGTGAGCATGGACTTGGGAAGACTGATGAGATCGTCGCAATGGATGCTGCTGTCGTGCTTGAGTCCTTCGTCGATCCCAACCGGAACCTGGCTATGCAGCCCATCCCGCCGGGTATAGACAGGAGCACACACGACACTCGAGAAACGAGAGTCTAGAAGAAGCTGCCGGCTCACAACGACGAAAACTCTGGATTTGCGGGGATCGGTACCTGATGGATGCTTGACGCGGTAAAGCTCACCTCGTCTCACGGGATGACCTGGTACTCCAGGACATCGGCAGCTTCTTCATTGAGCTCCGCCGAATTGGCGTTGATGATCTCGAGATCACCAGCATCCTCGCCGCGGCGCGGCTGTGCGAGGTAAGCCCGCAGAGCCGCCTCGACGATCTCTGATCGGTCTTGCGGATCTCGGGTCCGGAGATCCAGCGCCGCCATGACGTCTTCGGAAAGGGTAACCGTGGTCTCCACCTTCATGACGAAAATCTACCTCTCCAGGGCCTGAATAGTCAACCGCGCTCCCCCGCCTCCCGCCGGAACCCCGGCCACGCATCCACCAGATAGATCCCGAACGGGATCCACCAGATGAAGTCGTTCGTCAGACAGAGGACCACCGTGGCTGGAGGCCAGGCACCGCGCAGGATGAGCATCCCGAGGCCGATCGGTCCCAGTATCTTTCCCGCCAGCCCCACCGCCGCCAGCAGCCACCCCCGCTCCGGCCGGCGCGCCACCTCCAGGTAGAGGATGCCGTAGAGACCCACCACCATCGCCAGGCAGGCGAAGATCTCCGGATACGGCGACAGCGGCATCCCCGCGAAACGGAACAGCCATTGTGGATCGAGGGCCGAGAAAAGCCCCCAGCCGATGTTGTAAAGACCGGCCAGCACGAAGACCGTCCGATGGAAGCGGCGGCGCGGGATCATCCGGGGGAGTCTACTGGAAGCCCTCCCCCAACGACCTTGCTGTCCTTGATGTCCTTGCAGTCCTTTGCCTTGGTTTCTATCCTCTATTGCGCCACCTGCGACCGCACCGCCTCCGCCTCCAGGCGGCTGGCGGACTCCAGCAGCTTCGGCTCCGCGAACGGCAGCGCCGTCATCACGCCGAGCTTGTAGCCCTTGGTCACGTAGGCGTTCTCGACCAGATCGTTCAGCGCGTTCGGCATCCGGCCGGCGGTGGCGAGCGCCAGCGTGCCGAGACGGTATGGGCCGGCGACCTTGCGGTCGTGGAACATCAGGCCGTAGAACGGCAGCTTGATCCATTGCCGTCCCGGCTCCAGGTTGGCCGCGGCCTGGGCCGTGCCGATCGGCTCGCCCGCCAGCGAGTAGAGCGTGCCGGAGAGATGGAATCGGCCCGCCTCCCGCACCTCGACCTCGGCGGAGATGACCAGATTGCCGTTGCGCACCGCGTCGCGATACCGGCCGGTCAGGTGCGCCGACGGATTGCTGTAGAGGAAGCCTCCGGCGGCCTGACGGAGGTCGCCGTCCAGCAGCCGCGCCGTGGCCCGCACCATATAGGCCTCGGCCCCCTCGGGCTCCAGACCGGCCGGCAGTGTCAGGCGGGCCGACCAGACGCCGTCGTTGGCGCGGCGGTCGGGCGTGCGGCCGTCGTCGTGATAGACCACCTGGGCCACGATCTCACCGGCCGGACCGGCGATCTCGGCCGCGAGGTCCAGCGGCAGGAGCGGCTGGCCGCCGGTCAGGATTTCGGCGAACAGATCGATCGGCTTGCCGACCTCGACGCTCACCGCCGAGGCCCAGACCGACAGCTCCGGACCCGCACCCTCGGGGCCGCGGCGGCTCTGCTTCGTGGGAGTCCGCTTGGCGCGGACCGGATCCGCCTCCCCCACCTTCAGGGCGCGGGAGCTCTCGGGATAGCGAGCCTGCTCGCGGTACTCGCGGGCGGTTTGCAGGGCCAGCTCGCCCGGCTTGGGCAGTTGCTGCGCCGCGGCCGGCAGGGCCGCGAACGCGAGAAGAGTAAGGGACGAAACCACAGGACGCTTCAGATTTTCGAACATGGCAAATTCTCCTGGCTCGATTTCAATTCGATCAATACAGAATGCTGATGAAACGGGCCGTGGTCATCGAGCTCTGGACCGTAGTGTTCGCCGCGCAGGGCACGCCGCTGCACGTCCAGATCCCGCCCGGGACCTGCTTGCGCACGTCCGAATCGCTGTCGTCGCGCTCGTCGCTGTGGTTCTCGTGGGCCGCGTCGAGATTGCGGAAGCCCGAGGACTCCTGCTTGGAGGAGTTGCCGCAGACGTTCGAGTTGTCATAGCTCGCCGTCGCGCTGCCGTTGCAAGCGAAGATCGAGGCATACTGCACCACCCCGTCGTCCTCGCCATTCACACAGGCGCTGGCGCCGAAGATCGCTTCATAACCACCTGTCAGATAGATGGTCTTGGCCGGCGCATTGGCATAGGTTTTCACCTGGACGTCGTCCGAGCTGCGCAGCCAGTACGTGGCGTCGTCACACGACTGGATGAAGATCGCGATGAAGCTGCACAGCGGATTCGCCTGCAGGCAGACCGCGTCCGCGCCCTGCGAGCCGCGGTGAGCGCCGCCGGTGGTGATCACCATGCTGGCGCGAGCCGCCACCTGGTCATAGGGGCCGTTCGCGTTGAAGTTGGGATCGGACGCATCGTTGTTGCCGAGGATGTAGTCCATCACCGTGCCGCCCATGCTGTGGGCGATCACCCAGAACGTGCCGCCTTGGGCATAGGTCCGGGCGCAACGGTGGCCGCCGCCGTCCGCGCCGCCGTTCGTGGCATTCACGATTTCGTTGGCGACCTCACCCGCCGATTGGGATTCCCAATACGGCCGGGTGCCGTTGTAACCGACCACGTAATAGGACGTGGCGAAGCTCTTGGTGGCCGTGCGAATGAAGTCCGCCGAGCCGTTGACCCAGTAGTTCCTGGCCGACGTGTAGCTGGTGTACGTGTTGGTGTTGGTCTGCTTGCCGTGCACGAAGATCAGGCAGGGCTGGGCCACGGCCTGGCCGGCCACAGCGAACAGCGCCAGGGCCAGAAGACATGGGACGATGAGATGACGACCTGACATCAGGGACTCCTCCTCTTCAGGGTAAGTTGGGACGGCAAAGCTCCGCGGCCGCCGCGGACTCTTCCGTCGCGTTGCAGAGGTCTCGTCAATCAGGGTGCAGGAGAGGGCTGCAAGCGAGCCGCAGGCTGGAAGCCCGGGTGACTTCGGGCAAGGATCCCCTACCCTTCCCAACCACACCGCAGGAACGTCAAGGCGGTCTCGGCAAACCGTTCGGCCATGTCACCGAAGATCGGTCCGTGCCCGCCGTTTGGAATGACCCAGAAGTATGCGCGGGGGATCGCCTGGAACATCTCCAGCGCGAGGTGGACCGGATACAAGGGGTCGCGGTCGCCGTGCACGATCAGGGTACGGGCGCTGATCGTCGACAGATAGGGCGGCGTGAAATTCATGTCGTCGTAGCTGTCCTTGAAAGCGTTGCCCTGGGCCCAGAGAGCGCGGATCTGCTCGTCGCCGTGAATGTGCCACTGGCGCATGAGCGCCCACTCCTCCTCGGTGCGGCTCTCGGGTGTCATCTGGCGCATGATGACGCGGGCCTGCTCCGGAAAGTACGGCGTGGCACTGACCAGGACCATGGCATCGACGCGGTCCGGTTGCCGGGTGGCGAGGTGCAGGAGGGTCTTGGCTCCGGCGCTCATGCCGATCGCCTGGAATCTTCCGATCTCCAGCTCATCGAGCAGGGCCAGCACGTCGAGCGCCGACTGTCTGTGCGTGAACGTTCCCGCGGGATTCGTCGACCGGCCATGGCCCCGCAGGTCCGGGATGATCAGCCGGTATCCTTCGGGGATCTCCGGGAAGATCAGATTCCAATTGCTGCCGACGCCCGTGAAGCCATGCAACAGAAGCAGCGGCTCCCCTTCTCCGCGGATCTCGAAGTACATCTCGATCCCGTTGACCGGCGCGATCCTCGACGTTGAAGTGGTCATCCTCGGCTCCTATGGAATTCAGCCTCCAACGGACACGGCGGGGGAGAGGGCACCATGCTTACACTCGCCGTCTGGCGACCGACCCTACAATATCCGCACCCCCTCGTTCGTCTACAACCATAGATGAAGAACGCGGCGAGCCTCAAGCAGATGCCAATCGAACAGAACCAGCGGATCTCCAATGTCGTCAACCGGGAACAGCTCCGGCTGCGCAACTTCATTCGCCGGTACGTGCCCGACCCGCGCGACGCCGAGGACATTCTGCAGGACGTCTTCTATGAGCTGGTGGAAGGGCGCAGCTTCAAGGCGATGGCCGCCGAGACCGGCGTCAGCGTGAACACGCTGCTCTCGCGGAAACGCTATGCGGTGCGGCATCTGCGCGAGCGATTGCAATGCATTTACGACGAATTCATAAAAGCATGAGGAGACAACCGTGAGAAAAAGACTGCTTTTCATTGCTCCACTGGCGATTCTGGGGATGCTGCTCTTTACAGCCATCGGCGGCGAGATCGTGCTGCAACTGTGGAATTGGTTGTTGCCGTCGCTTTTCGGTTGGCCCCGGATTACCTTCTGGCAAGCGATTGGACTTCTGGCGCTGTGCCGTATCCTCTTCGGCGGACTTGGGCTCCGCGGTTCCGGTCGCTCCAATTTCCGCCGTCGCATGGAAGAGCGCTGCGAGCACATGACCCCGGAGGAGCGGGAACGATTCCGGCAACGCATCCGCGCACGTTGGGGCTTCGACCCATCCACCGGCGAGAGCAAAGCGCAGTGAAGCCATGGTCCGGGCCTTGTCTTGGGTTTGCCAAATCCATCGCCCTGTGGTATGCAATGCCACGGGTCGCCCGGCGGAGGACAGGCGGCACTCCTCTCCCCGCTCTCCGTGCCGCGATCCACCCGCGGGACCCTCTGCCCGCACTGTCCGCAGGGTGCGTCAAGGAGGTGGATCGATGAATCCTACCCGCAGGGAGTTCCTGAAAATCGGCACGATGGGAGGCCTGGCTGCCACAGTCTTCGGCTTCGACCTGGCTCCCGCCTATGCGCAGCTCCGCACCCTGAAGATCGCGCGCGCCACCGAGACGCGGTCGACCTGCCCGTATTGCTCCGTGAGCTGCGGAGTGCTCATCTACACGCTGGGCGACAAAGCCAAGAACGTCACCCCGCAGGTGATCCACGTCGAGGGGGATCCGGACCATCCGATCAATCGCGGGACGCTCTGTCCCAAGGGCGCGTCTCTCCAGCAGGACATCCTGAACCCGCGGCGCCTCACCAAACCGCAGGTCCGCCGGCCCGGCTCCGACCGCTGGGAGGACATCTCCTGGGACACGGCCATCGACGAGATCGGCCGCTGGGTGAAGAAGACCCGCGACGCGTCGTTCGTGGAGCAGGACGCCGAGGGGCGGACGGTCAACCGCTGCGAAGGGATCGCCTGGACCGGCGGCTGCACGGATACCAACGAATTCAACTATCTGGTCGTCAAGACCATGCGCAGCCTGGGGGTCTGCTACCTGGAGAACCAGGCCCGGGTCTGACACGGCCCCACGGTCTCAAGTTTGGGACCATCCTTCGGGCGCGGGGCCATGACCAATGGCTACACCGACATCAAGAACACCGACATGATGTTGATCATGGGTGGCAATCCCGCGGAGAACCACCCCTGCGGTTTCAAATGGGCGATCGAGGCCAAGCGCGTCCGCAACGCCAAGATGATCGTGGTGGACCCGCGCTTCACGCGCACGGCGGCCACCGCCGACCTGTTCCTCCAGATCCGCGCCGGCGCGGACATCGCGTTCCTCGGCGGGCTGATCAACTACGCCATCGCCAACGGCCGCCTCGCCAAGGACTACCTCCTCCACTACACGAACGCCTCCTTCATTATCCAGGAAGGTTTCAAGCTGCCGGAAGACGGGCTGTACTCGGGGTTCAATCCCACCACGCAGGTCTACGACAAGTCCACCTGGAACTACGAGGCGGGCGGCAACGTCACCGGCCAGGCGAATGCGACGCCTCCGGCGAGCGTGGAAGGCCAGCCCGCTGCGGGCGCCGGTTCCGCCGGCTCGCCGCACCATGACGCGGGCGCCCGTAGCGCGAGCGGCACGGGCGGCGGCGGCGAGGCGCCCAAGGGCTTCTACCCCACCGAGGCCGTCGTCGGCGGCAAAGGCAGCGCGGGCGCTCCGCCCGCCACCTTGCCGCCGAATGTCGCCTATGACCTGTCGCTCCAGCATCCACGCTGCGTCTTCCAACTGCTCAAGCGGCAATACTCGCGCTATACGCCGGAGATGGTCGAGCGCGTCACCGGCATTCCCAAGGACCAGTTTCTGAAAGCCGCCGACCTGTTCACCTCCGTGCGCAAAGGCGGCGACATGAAGAAGGCCGCCACGATCATCTATGCGGTCGGCTGGACGCAGCACACGTTCGGCTCGCAGATCATCCGCACCGCGGCCATCCTGCAGCTCCTCCTGGGTAACGTCGGCCGGGCCGGCGGTGGCGTCAACGCCCTGCGCGGGCATTCCAACATCCAGGGCGCCACGGACATGGCCGGCATCTTCGACAACCTGCCGGGCTATCTGAAGGTACCGGCCCCCGCGGACACCGACTTCGCGGCGTACACAAAGCGCGTCACGCCGACCTCCGCGAAGCCCTCGGAGTGGGAATCGTTCAATTATTGGAGCAACACGCCCCAATTCACCGTCTCCTTCCTCAAGGCGATGTACGGCGACGCGGCGACCCGGGACAACGACTGGGCCTTCCACTACCTGCCGAAAATCGATCGCAACTATTCGTGGACCCAGCTCTGGGACAGCATGTACCGCGGCCAGATCAAGGGCATGTTCGCCTTCGGCATGAACGGCGTGGCCATCGGCCCGGACTCGCAGAAGAACATCGAAGCCCTGAAGAAAGCCGACTGGCTGGTCGTCGGCGAGATCTATCCGGACGAGACGAGCGAATTCTGGATGTCGCCGGGCGTCACGAAAGAGGAGATGCGGAAAATCCAGACGACCGTCTACCGCCTGCCGTGCGCGGGATTCGCCGAGAAAGACGGCTCGATGACCAACTCGTCCCGCTGGCTGCAGTGGAAGAACGTGGCACTGCCGCCGCCAGGACAGGCGCGGCTGGACCAGGACATCGTCGCGCAGATCTTCCTCAAGGTGCGGGAGCTCTATCAAAAAGAAGGAGGGAAATTCCCCGATCCCATCCTGGGCCTCACCTGGGCCTACACCGATCCGCTGCATCCGTCGCTCTCCGAGGTGGCCAAGGAGATCAACGGCAAGGCGCTCGCCGACCTCGAAGACCCGAAGACCGGACAGCAGATCAAAACAGGCCAGCAGCTCCCCGGCTTCGCCTGGCTCAAGGACGACGGCACCACCGCGTGCGGGAACTGGATCTACAGCGGAAGCTGGACCGAGGCCGGCTCGCAGATCGCGCGCCGGGGGACGGAGGACCCGTCCGGGCTCGGCATCTATCCCAACTGGGCCTGGGCCTGGCCGGCCAACCGCCGCGTGCTCTACAACCGCGCCTCGTGCGACCCGGCCGGAACGCCCTGGGACCCCGAGCGGCGGCAGGTGTGGTGGAACGAGGCCGCGCAGAAGTGGGTCGGCAACGACGTGCCCGACTTCAAGCCGGACTCCCGTCCCGACGAGCACATGGGGCCGTTCATCATGAATGCGGACGGCGTGGGGCGCCTCTTCGCGCCGCTCGCCCTGTTTGCGGACGGACCGTTCCCGGAACACTACGAGCCGATCGAAAGTCCGGTGGCGAACGCGTTCCATCCGCAGCAATCGACCAACCCCGTGGTCAAGAAATTCAACACGGCGGCCGACAAATACGCCAAGACGGGTGGCGAGCTCAACGTGATCTGCACCACATACCGGCTCACCGAGCATTACCACTACTGGACCAAGAACAATCCGGTGAACGTGCAGCTCATCCCCGAGCCGTTCGTCGAGATTCCGGTCGAGCTCGCGGAGCTGGGCATCCAGGGCGGCGAGAAGGTGAAGGTGACGAGCGCGCGGAGCTACTACGTCGCCAAGGCGTTTGTAACGCGCCGCATCAAGCCCATGCTGATCGATGGCAAGAAGCTCTACCAGATCGGCATTCCAATCCACCAGGGCTACCGCGGCATCGCCGAGGATGAAGGAAGGAACGAGAGGACGCTGGTCAACCGGCTGTCGCCGACGGTTTTCGATCCCAACGCCTACACGCCCGAGTTCAAGGGCTTCCTGGTGAAGATCGAGAAGGCATAGGTCACCATCATGAGCCAGGCCAATCTGGAAATCATCAGGATCTCGGGCCATGCGGGTCCCGTTCCCGGCGCGGGCTTGAAGCGCGAGATGGAGGTCGCCAAGCTCGTCGACACCACGACCTGCATCGGCTGCAAGGCCTGCGAGGTCGCCTGCCTGGAATGGAACGGTCTCTCGTTCAGCGACACTACGTTCCAGAACAGCTACCAGACCATGCCGGAGACGGACTGGAACTTCTGGAACCTGATCAAGTTCAACGAGCACGAGCGTGACGACGGCGGCCTGATGCTGTTGATGCGCAAGGACCAGTGCATGCATTGCGCAGAGCCGGGATGCCTGGTCGCGTGCCCGGCCGACGGCGCCATCGTCCAATACGCCAACGGCATCGTCGACTTCCAGCAGGACCAGTGCATCGGCTGCGGATATTGCATGAACGGCTGCCCGTTCAACATTCCGAAGTTCAGTCCGACCTCGCGCAAGGTGTTCAAGTGCACGCTCTGCTCGGACCGCGTCAATGAGGGTCTCGAGCCCGCCTGCATCAAGGCGTGCCCCACCGGCTGCCTGCACTTCGGCACCAAGGATGAGATGAAGGAGCTGGCCGAGACCCGCGCACTGCAGCTTCGCGAGCACTCGGGTTTTCCCAACGCGGGGGTCTACGATCCGTCCGGCGTCGGCGGCACCCATGTCCTCTACGTCCTGCACGACGCCACCAACCCGGAAGCCTATGGCGGCCTGCCGAAGGACCCGCGGATCCCCTGGACGGTCCGGCTGTGGAAGTACCCGCTCAAGTGGCTCGGCAACCTGGCGATGATCGGCGGTGTCGTCGGCATCTTCGTGCACTACCTGCGCTACGGACCGAAGACCGTCGAAGAGGAGAGGGAGGTTCCGCGGGAAGGAGAACAGCCATGAGCGATCACATCACAGCCGTGAGCCATCCCATCAAGACCGCGAGCCATCCCTACCTGCTTCCGCACGGGCGGGTGCTCCGCTATACGTTCCGCGAGCGGCTCATGCACTGGACCGCGGGAGCGTCCTACATCTATCTGATGCTCACCGGCCTCGCCTTCTGGTCCCCCTGGCTCTACTGGATCGCCTACGTCCTCGGAGGCCCCACGATCTCCCGCGCGCTGCATCCCTGGGTCGGCCTGGTCTTCACCTTTGCGGTCCTGTGGATGTTCCGCGTCTGGAGCGCGCAGATGCACACCACGGAGAACGACAAGCGGTGGTGGCGCTCGGTGGGACAATACATCCGCAACGAAGACGACGAGCTCCCGTCCGAGGGGCGGTTCAACGCCGGCCAGAAAGCGCTCTTCTGGGGATTCTTCTGGTGCGGGATCATCCTCCTCATTACCGGCCTGATCCTCTGGGAGCCGCACTGGATCCCGTGGAACCTGCGCGCCTTCCGGCTCATCGCCGTCCTCGTCCACCCGATCGCCGCCCTGCTCACGATTGCTCTCTTCATGATCCACGTCTATATGGGAACAGCAGTCGAGCGAGGCGCCTTCGGCTCCATCATCCGCGGCGACGTTCCCCGCTGGTGGGCGGCAAGGTACCATCGTGCCTGGTATGAGCAGATCTCTCGCGAAGTGGGACCAGAGGATCCGGCGAGCCGCTGAGCTCGCCACACAGCATTCGTTCGCCACCGAAGCCCTGCGCTTCTACGAGCGCCTCACCGGCTTCCAGAAGTCGGTGTACGCCAGCCTCGAAGCCGGAAACGGCAAGGGCGGGCTGCGCGGCGGTCTGGATCTGCCCCTCCTCCTCCCCCACCTCCCGCCCTTTCTCGCACTGATCGAAACCATCGCCCCGCCCCCCCTCGCCCAATCAGCCGCCGAGCTGAAATCCGGGAAAGACGTGCTCGAAGAATTCTGGCGCCACGGCCGGCAGGGCAACGAAACCCTCACCGACGCCGAGGCCCTGCTCGCCTGGATCTTCCTGCAACCCTACGCCGAGCATCTCGCCGACCACACTGAACGGCCGGAAATGGAGGAGACCACACCATCGCTCTGCCCCCTCTGTTCCGGCAGGCCGCACGTAGGAGTTCTGAGGCCGCAGGGAGACGGCGCCAAACGCTCGCTGATCTGCTCGCTCTGCGCAACCGAGTGGGAGTATCGCCGGCTCGTCTGTCCCGCCTGCGGCGAGGAAGAGGTCGACAAGCTTCCAGTCTATACCTCCGACGGATTCGATCACATCCGCATCGAGGCCTGCGAAACCTGCCGCCATTACATCAAGACGATCGACCTGACGAAAAACGGCCGGGCCGTGCCGGTGGTGGACGAGCTGGCGGCGATCCCCCTCAGCCTGTGGGCGGCGGAGAAGGGGTATACGAAAGTGCGAACCAACCTCCTGGGGCTGTGAGGAGGCCTGCGCTGCGCCGACAGGACCCGTCGCGTGGCCACGGTCTATGGTACCCTCTTCGCATGACTCTCAAGGCCCGTGTTCACAAGGGTCGGCTCCTGGTGGATGAGCCGACAGAGCTTCCGGAAGGAACAGAGATTGATCTCCTGCCCCTCGATCCTGGCGACTGGCTCGACCCGAGTGACCGCGCTGCCCTTCACCAGGCGCTGGCTGCTTCTCAGGAAGATCTCGAAGCCGGGCGTCTCGTCGATGCCGAAGAAGTATTGAAAGAACTGCGCACATCGTGACCCGGCGCAGGGTCCGTTTCACAGCAACCGCCCGGAAGCACGCCGCTTCTACCTTGAGCGGCTGATGTCACATCTCTACTACACCTTCGACGAGCGCGAGTTGGTCATCAGATCTCTGTGGCACGCGAGGCGCGGCTCGGGACCAGATTTCGGCTGATGCGCCTTAACCGCTCTATCATTCCATGGCGCGCGGGGAACGCCGCGTCATCCCGGATTCGGTGCACTCCATCTCCGCGAGATGCTCCGCCTTCCAACGCATGGCCATCAGGATGCGGTTGCGGCCGCTCGGGTGGTCGAAAAAAATGAATTCTTCCAGCGGGCCGGGCGAGAGCTTGCGGTCTTCCGCGTGCTGGAGGACGACCTCGGCCCGGCCGTCGGGTTGGCGGGCGGTGTTCAGGCCGAAGAGATCGGCCTCGGCTTCCTGGGTGCGGGTGATGGTGTTGGTCACCGGTGTCAGCAGGAGGAAGTAGAGCGTCACCAGGGCGACCAGCAACGGCAGGCCCGCGGGGTCGGCGATGCCGGTGATCCGCCAGCGCTCGCCACGGTGTGCGAGCACCGCCGTGAACGCCCACCGGAGGAAGGCGAAGCCGAGCAGGAACAGAACGCCGAAGGCGACGATCGAATATTCGATGTGGTGGAGGACGTAGTGGCCGATCTCATGACCCATCACCGCCTGCACTCCCGCCGGTGAGCTACGGCGCAGCAGGTTGTCGTTGAGCGAGATCCGCATCGTACTTCCCAATCCGCTGACGTTGCCTCCTACCCGGTTGCTCTGCTCCGACATCCCCAGAACCCAGACGTGGTCCGTCTCCACACCGTTCGACCGCGCCAGCGCCAGGATCGGCCCGCGCACTTTTTCGTCCGTCAGCTCGGTCGATTTCAAGAACAGCGGCAGAAGAAAGATCGGCACGATCAGACTCAGGACCATGAGGAAGAGCACGCTGACCGCCGTGCCCCAGATCCACCAGGTGCGCGGTGCCCGCCGGAAGATCGCGTAGAGCACGGTCACTCCCAGGCCGCCGAGGATCATCGTCAGGAGGAGACCGACGATCTGATCGCGCATCCAGGAGCTGAAGCCCTGGTTGAGCAGGCCGTAGGCGCGCTCGCGGAAGAAGCTTTCATAGAGCGTGAGAGGAAGGGTCAGGATTGCCGCCAGCAGGAAGTAGCACGCGGCATAGATGAAAGTCTGGAGCGTCCGGAAGCGCGTGAGCCGCGCCGCGCGGTCGCGCAAGGACGCCGAGAGGCCGGTGCCGAGGAAGATCGCGGCCACCGCCATCGCGGCGAGGAAATTCCACAGGATCAGCCATTCGCCGCCCTCGAAGTAGGAATCCGACCGGGCGCGCACGTCCGGCGGCACCTGCGCCAGCCAGGCATTGGTCGCGGCTTTTGGATCGAACGCGGGCTGGGCCGCCGGCACTGGCGAGGGCACGGCGGCGAAAGCCAGCAGGAACAGGACAACGCAGAGGACGCGGCGCATCGGAGCCTCCAGTCAGGACGGATCGTCCCGTCCTCCGCAAGTACGCCGGAACCCCGCACTGTGTTTCTCTGGAGGTGGTTCGTAGCTGCTAACCATCGTCGGCGAGCCGCTCACTGTCGTCGAGCCGGAAGGGTCGGGGCGGAGAACGGGTACACGAAGGTGAGCACCAACCTGCTGGGACTCTGAGCAGGCATTCTCCGGCTCCTTTGCCATCCCAAGGAGGGTGGGTTACGGGTTGCTACCAGTTGCGGAATCTCTGCTACACTGAGTCAGTCCAGCAATTGCAGTCTAGTTCGCACCCAAAGGAGACGTGCCATGCAACGCACATCGTTTATGAGCGTTATCGTACTCGCTGGAGGGCTCATAGCAGCTCTCTCGCTGCCCGGGGAGTCGGCTCCGGAACGCCCCCGTACGCGGCGTCCACCATCACCATCTGGAGAGACCCTGTCCGTACCGTCTCCGCAGAGTCAGGTGCAGCTCATCACGGGAGAATTGGACCTTACGTCCACGTTGACGTTCGTCGCCATCGAGCCGTGCCGCGTGGTGGATACGCGAGGCAATGGGTTCAGCGGCGACTACGGTCCCCCCAACCTGTCGGTGGGAGTGCCGAGGACGTTCGTGATGACGGGCACGTTGACCGGGGTTCCAGTGCAGTGTGGGATTCCCACCACCGCGGAGGCGCTGGCGCTGAATGCGACGGCCGTGGCGACTTCGGGGACCGGCAACATCCAGCTCTATCCGACGGGCTCCCCGCCGGCGGTCGGCTCGACGGTGAACTTCCGGCCGGGGATCAACACCGCGAACGCCGCCATCATCGCTCTGGGTCCTAGCGGCGACATCGATGCAGTGGCGAACTTTGCCGCCTCCGGCCTGGTGATCGACCTGGTCGGCTACTTCATCGAGGGCGGAACCGGTCCTACGGGCCCGACCGGCGCCACGGGAGCAACGGGTGCCACAGGCGCGACCGGTGACACTGGCGCGACCGGTGACACCGGCGCTACGGGTGCGACAGGCGACACAGGGGCGACGGGTGCCACCGGTGCGACAGGCGCCACCGGTGACACTGGCGCAACGGGTGCGACGGGCGATACCGGCGCGATGGGAGCCACTGGCGCGACGGGCGCGACGGGCGATACCGGTGCCACGGGGGCGACGGGTGCGACCGGCCTGACCTGGCAGGGAGCCTGGAGCAGCGGCACCACCTATGCCGCGAATGACGCGGTGAGCTACAACGGAGCGAGCTACATCAGCCTGGTGGACGGCAACCTGGGCAACACGCCGGACACCTCGCCGACCGACTGGGACCTCCTCGCCGACCAGGGCGAGACAGGTGCGACGGGCGCCACCGGGGCAACAGGAGCGACGGGTGATACCGGAGCCACGGGGGATACCGGAGCCACCGGTGCCACGGGCGACACTGGTGCCACGGGCGCTACCGGTACCACAGGTGCCACGGGCGACACCGGTGCCACGGGCGCTACCGGAGCGACGGGCGACACCGGTGCGACAGGTGCGACGGGCGACACCGGTGCGACAGGCGCCACCGGTGCCACAGGGGATACCGGAGCCACCGGAGCGACCGGCGATACCGGTGCGACGGGCGCGACCGGAGCCACAGGTGATACCGGTGCGACAGGCGCCACCGGTGCCACAGGGGATACCGGAGCCACGGGTGATACCGGAGCCACCGGAGCGACGGGCGATACTGGTGCGACGGGCGCGACCGGAGCCACAGGTGATACCGGTGCGACGGGCGACACCGGTGCGACAGGCGCCACCGGAGCCACGGGTGATACCGGAGCCACCGGAGCGACGGGCGATACCGGTGCGACGGGCGCGACCGGAGCCACAGGTGATACCGGAGCCACGGGCGACACCGGCGCGCCGGGCGCCACAGGTGCCACGGGTGCCACGGGTGCTGATTCGACCGTCCCAGGACCGACTGGTCCGACCGGCGCCACGGGTGCCACGGGCGCTACGGGTGCTGATTCGACCGTCCCGGGACCGACTGGTCCGACGGGCGCCACCGGCGCCACGGGTGCGACCGGTGCCACCGGAGCGACCGGTGCCACCGGAGCGACGGGCGCTGATTCGACCGTCCCAGGACCAACCGGTCCGACGGGCTCTACAGGTGCGACGGGTGCCACAGGTGCGACTGGTGCGACGGGTGCGACTGGCGCCACGGGCACCGGCGGCGGCTCGATCATCGGCGGCAACTATCTGAACTCGTCGAACAACGATTTCCTCCTGCCCTGGGGCAGCACCAGCAACGGCACGGAAGGCGATAACAACTTCCCGGTCGCCGCGGGGACCGCCAGTCACCTCTTCATGAGCTTGACGACCGCTCCTGGCGTCGGCAAGTCGGCGACGATCACCCTCCGGAAGAATGGGGTCAACACGGCTCTGACCTGCACGATCAGCGGCACGGCGACCTCCTGCTCCGACACCACCAACACCGTGACCTTCGCGGATGGGGACATCCTCGCCGTCATCTACAACGAGGCCGGTGGACCGGCGAACTCCCGGATCAAGTTCACCCTCCGCTACACCTCACCGTAGCGGCGGCACTCCCCTGCATGACACCCGGCGGCAGGCCTCAAGGCCTGCCGCTTTTTTCTTCTCCTGAGCGCGTGGAACCTTCTCGGGATGCGAGCTACCGGTTGCAAATCTCTGCTATATTAAAAGCACAGCACTTGCAGTCCTGGTGCCCACCAATGCCTATCTAAAGGAGGCGTGTCTATGCAACGCACATCACGCATGAGCATTTTTGCGCTAGCGGGAATGCTCGTAGTGGCTCTCACGCTGCCCGGGGAGTCGGCGCCGGAACGCCCGCGCACGAGGCGTCCACAACAACCCTCTGGAGAGACCCTGCCCTTGGCCTCGGCTCAGAGTCAGGTCCACCTCATCACAGGTGAGGCGGACCTCACGGCCACGTTGACATTCATCGGGATCAGCCCGTGCCGTGTAGTGGACACGCGTGGCAACGGATTCAGCGGCGACTACGGTCCTCCCAACCTGTCGGTGGGAGTGCCCAGGACGTTCGTGATGACGGGCGTTCTGACCGGCGTCCCGACCCAGTGCGGGATCCCCACGACGGCGAAGGCGCTGTCGTTGAACGTGACCGCGGTGGCGACTTCGGGGACGGGAAACATCGCGCTTTATCCGACGGGCTCCCCGCCGGCGGTCGGCTCGACGGTGAACTTCCGGGCGGGAATCAATACTGCGAACGCTGCGATCGTTCCTCTGGGTCCGAGCGGCGATATCGATGCGCTGGTGAGCTTCGCCGCCAGCGGCATGGTGATCGACCTCAATGGCTATTTCGTCGAAGGAGGCACCGGCGCGACGGGCGCCACCGGAGCAACGGGGGCCACAGGTGCGACGGGCGAGACGGGTGCGACCGGTGCCACGGGGGCCACCGGAGCGACGGGTGATACCGGAGCAACGGGTGATACCGGAGCAACGGGTGATACCGGAGCGACAGGTGCAACGGGTGCGACGGGCGATACCGGAGCGACGGGAGATACCGGCCCGATCGGCCCAACGGGTCCGACAGGCGACACGGGCGCGACGGGGGCCACCGGGGCCACGGGCGCGACCGGCCTGACCTGGCAGGGAGCCTGGAGCAGCGGCACCACCTATGCCGCGAACGATGCGGTGAGCTACAACGGAGCGAGCTACATCAGCCTGGTGGACGGCAACCTGGGCAACACTCCGGACACCTCCCCGACCGACTGGGACCTCCTCGCCGCCCAGGGCGATACGGGAGCGACGGGCGCGACCGGTGCCACGGGCGCGACGGGAGCTGATTCGACCGTTCCAGGACCAACTGGTCCGACGGGTGCTACAGGTGCGACGGGTGCTACCGGTACCGGCACGACTGGTGCGACGGGTGCCACCGGCGCGACCGGTGCCGCGGGCGGTGCCGGGGCCGTGGGTGGCAGTTACGGCAACCCGACGAACAACGACTTCCTGATCCCCTGGGACGTCACCACGACCGGGACGGAGTCGACGGGCAGCATCCCGATGCCCGCCGGGACGGCCAGCCAGCTGGTGGTGAGCGTGACGACGGCTCCGACTGGCACCAAGTCGTTGACGATCACCATCCGGAAGAACGGCGTCAACACGGCGCTGACCTGCACGGTGGCGACCTCGACCACGACTTGCAGCGACCTGGCCAACTCCGTGGCCTTCAACGCCGGAGACCTCTTGTCCATCCGCTACACGGAGACCAACGGCGCGACGAACACGCGCGTCCGGCTGGGCTTCCGCTACGCCGTACCGTAGCGGCCAGGACGACCTCATCCTCATACCCACCCCGGCGGCGGGCCTCACAAGGCCCGCCGCTTTTCATTCCGACGTCAGCCGGGCAGGCGGCTCTTCACCCAGGCCAGGTTGTTGCGCGCCAGAGCGAAGTCGGGGCGCAGGCGCACCGCCTCCTCCAGGATGGGCACGGCCTGCGGGAAGAATCCGAGCTTGCCGAGCGTCCAGCCCAGGTTGTTGAGCGTGTCCACGGAATGCGGATCCAAAGCGAGGGCGGCGCGGTAGGTCAGGACGGACTCGAGAAACCGTTCGCGGCTCCCCAGGGCGACCCCGGTCTGAAAGAGCGTGGTCGCGTCAGCTCCTGCCGCGGGGGGTGCTGTGGCGCCGCTGTCGCCGCGGGCGGCGAGGAGGTCCCGCCGCAAAGCATGGGCGGTCTCGAAGGCCGGCGCCAGGCGGATCGCCGTGTCGAGGTGCTCGAGGGCCTCGGGACCGCGGCCGCGGTCCACCAGCCAGCGGGCGTAAAAGTAGTGGCTTTCGGGCTGATCCGGACCGAGCTCGAGGGCGCGCGCGAAAGACCGGGCGGCGGCCTCCTGATCGCCGAGCGCGGCGTGCACGACGCCGAAGTTCACCTGCAGCGTGGAATATGCGGGCAGCAGGGGGAGCGCGTGCTCGAAGCAGGCACGCGCGCCGGCCAGGTCGCCGCGGGCCATCAGGGCGACACCGTAGTTCATCCAGCCACGGCCGTTGCCCGGGCTCTTCTCGGTGACGTCCTTCCAGAGGCTCTCGCCCGTCCTCCATACCTCGTTGCGGGCGTGCGTGCCCACAGCGTGGGCGGCGAGGATGAGCAGACAGATGGCGACCGGGAAGACCCGGCCGGGGACGCCGCGCGCTGCTCGAAATCGCGCGGCTGCCGCCTCCCAGCCTAGGCGTGCCCCCCAGACCACGGCGAGGATCAGGCCGATGAACGGCAGGAAGATGCGGTGCTCGTTCAACGGCTCAGCCAGGGGCAGGACGCTCGATGTGGGGGCGAGCGTCAGGGCGAACCAGGCCAGCCCGAACGCTACAGGCCAGGCGCGCCGGCTGCGCGCGCAGCGCCAGCCGATCACCGCCAGTCCGCCGAGGATCAGGAGGCCGGCGAACACCCGGGTGTCGGAGACATCGCTCAGGAGCCTCAAGTCGGTGTCGGCGCTCAAGCCGCGGGGCAGGGCGAACAGGCGCAGGTAGTGGACCCAGGTCCAGACCTGGGTGAGCGCGTAGTGAAAGCGGTCGCCACCGCCATAGGTTTGGCCCGGCGCTCCCATGCGGTCCACGAAGACGAAGAGGGCGGCGCCGACGAGGACGGCGGGCACCGCGGCCATCGTGGCCGCGCGCAGGGCCCGTCCCCAGACGGCCCGGGGAGCGGGCTCGCGGCGGGTCTCCGGCTCCGGCGGCGGCGCCCAGCGCCGGGCGAGGAGCTCCAGGACGAACAGCAGAGGACCGAACAGCACGGCAGGCGGTTTCGCCAGGGCTCCGAGGGCGACCGGGACCAGGTAAAGATGGAGCCGCCGCAGGCGGGAGCTCGCCAGGTAGACCAGGAAGCCCGCCACCACCCCGAGAGCGGAGAGGATCTCGGAGCGGGCGTGCATCAGGTTCATGGTCTCGGTGTTGACGGTGTGGACCGCGAACCAGCTGGCGGCGAAGAGAGCCAGCCAGCGGTTGCCGGGTTCGGGGCGGCAGAGGTCGAGGACGCGCCGGTAGAAATCCACCAGCGCGAGCCAGAGGAGGGTCAGGAGCGCGAGCTGGGTGGCATGGAAAGGCTCCGGCCGCAGGCCGCCGGCGCGGTGATAGTCGAGCGCCAGGCTGAGGGTGACCAGCGGCCGATAGGTCGCGTTGGCCGGCAGGCTGCTGCCGGTGCGCGCGTCGGTGAAGAAACGCCCGGTGTTGCCGAGGTCGCGCAGGAACAGATTGTTCACCAGGACGTGGGGGTCGTCGAAGTGGAAGGCGTTGGCGAAGAAATTCGAGTACGCGGCCGCGATCAGCCCGAGGCAGAGCAAGGCGGCGAGGACGAAGGCGGCGGAACCGGTCCGGGAAGAAATGGTCATTGTGCGGGAGCTCGTTCAGATTCCGAGCAAGTATACCTTCGTCACCAAAGGATCGCGGGCGGCGGACGAGCGAATGGCGGAAGCGAAGAGAATCTGGGACTGCTAGGCCTGGGGCTTTCCGAACTTCTTGCGGATCGATTCCAGAACGTCCTCGGTCTGCCGGTCCGCCTTGGCTTCGAGGACTCTCACGCGGCTGTCCACGGATCGGACACGGCCATCCAGATACTGGACTTGATCGTCGATGCTGTGGACGCGGCCACTCAGATTTTGGTAGACCGGAGAGAGCAATGCCTTGATCTCGGTAAAGCGAGCTGCCATCTCCCCCTGAAACGTCTCCAATCGTTCCGTGACGCCCATGACCCCCTCGCCGAGCAGGCGGATGTTGTCGTGCATTCCTTCCAACAGGACGCGGGTCTGGCGGCCCTCGGTCTCCACCCCCCCCAACCGATCGTCCAGCCCGCCGATCCGTTCGTCCATACGGGCCTCCAGCCCGACGATCCGCTCGTCCATACGGGCCTCCAGCCCGACGATCCGCTCGTCCATGCGGGCCTCCCGATGCTCTGCGCGGGCTTCCATCCGGGCTTCCATCTCCTCCAGATAGGCCTTCAGCTCCTGGTCCACTCGTACCCTCCGTCTTCTCGATGCGAGACAGACTACCACACCAGGTGCCGCCATTCCACTCCTTCTTTTCCTGAAGAGGGTGCGGACGCCGCGCCTACCCACGAGGTGCCCAACCTCACCTGGAACCTATCTTGTGACAGCGATGATCGGCCCTAAGTCCATTCGGGAATCGCTCCGTTTGAGCTCGGGTGCGTGCAGACTGGAGACGGTACCGTCGAGAAAGAGTGCGTCCGGACAGTGGAGCTTGTCGCGGAACAGCATGGCGAGCTCGTAGAAGCTCACGGGTGCCTCGCTGATGACGAACAGCGCAGTGTCGGGCGAAGGGACGCCGACGCCGTTGCGGAAGAGGCGTGACTCGGAGTTGGGCTTGAAGGTGGGGTGGAGCTTCCCGGCGCGCACGAGTAAAGGCCCGGACTGCGTGGCGAGGACGACACGCTCGCGGAGCATGGGATACTCGGATGACTCCAGGACACGCGCTCCGCTCTCGGTGACGACGAAAACACCGTTGGGTTTGAGGAAGAAGTTGCCGACTCCGTTGGCGGTGTTGAGTGGGACGACCTGCTGACCGCCGGAGACGAAAAGCCCGACCGCAGAGAAATCGCCGTGATACATCCCGGCGTTCATCGCGAAAACGAGCTTCTGGCCGCGCGACTCGAGCCAAGGCGCGAGCCGGTCGAATCGCTTGAATGGCTGGCCGGTGTCGTCGCGGTGGAACAGCTGGAGATGTTCCTTCCCGACGTTGACGCGGCAGACGGTAAAGCGCTTGCCGGCAAACTCGACGGTGCTGTACTCGACGGCGTAACTGGGCAGAGCCAGCATTGCGAGCCAGACAGCGAGGAGCAGAGTTTTCATGACAGGCTGACGCAAGGAATCGTCGTACGCGGAATCATAGGCCGTCGCTCAGCTTGAACTTTAGCACGCTGACGGATCGGCTCGACGCCCGGCTCGGCGTCCAGGCATGGATCGAGCCGGGGGGCACGACCATCGTGGACTTCGCGCGGCGGGCGCTGGGTCGATGAAATGCGGTCCAGATATCATGGTGCCGTACGGGCTCGGAGGACACGATGAACCAGGACTTTACAGGGAAGGTCGCGCTGATCACCGGCGCCGCGCGTGGGCTGGGACGGGCGACGGCGGTGCGGCTGCTGGAGCACGGCGCGTCCGTCGCGGTCAATGTCCGTGACGCCGAACGCGCCGAGGCGGTGGCCCGCCAGTTGGGAGCGGGAGCGTTCGCGGTGCCGGGAGACATCGCCGACGCCGCAGTCGTGTGCGAGATCGTCGAACGCACGCTCGACCGCGGAGGCCGGCTGGACATCCTGGTCAACAATGCGGCGCTCGCTCTCTCCACCCGCTTCGAGCGCATCTCGGAGGAGGAATGGCGTCGCGCGATGGACGTCAATGTGACGGCGCCGTTCCTCCTCATCCGAGCGGTCGTCCCCGCGATGAAGGCCGCCTGCGGCGGGCGGATCATCAATATTTCGTCCACCGCGGGAAAGAGCGTGAGCACCCTGGGAGGTGCCCACTACACCACCTCGAAGGCGGCACTCCTCGGGCTGACGCGCGCCGCGGCCAAGGAGCTCGGACCTTACGGAATCACCGTCAACGCAGTCTGTCCAGGGCTGATCGATACCGAGCTGACGCGGGAGAATGCCTCGCCGGCCGACCTCGCGGCCTATGCCCGCTCCTTCCCCATCCAGCGCCTCGGCCAGCCGGTCGAAGTCGCGGACCTGATCTGCTTCCTCGCCTCCGACCAGGCCGGCTACATCACCGGCGCCTCTCTCGACATCAACGGCGGCGATCTCATGGTGTAGGCTGGCTTATTTGGCACCTATCCCCCGGAGCACCTCTCTGAGGAGCCCATCTTTTCCAACGCAGAGTCCCGCACCTGCCCAGGGATTGAAATCACCCCAGCCTCCTCTCTCCTACTGGATGCCAGCTCCGAGGTCTTCGCCGGAAAAGGCGAAGCGCGTCCGTCCATCTACTCCAAAGGGGGATCCACGATGAAGATTGCCATCGATCCCGGACACGGAATGGGTAACCGCAAAACAGGTGTTTTCGACCCCGGTGCTACGAAGAAGGTCGGCACGGAGACTTTCGCCGAGGCGGACATCGTCTTGCGGTATGGCCACACGCTGAGGAAGCTTCTGGAAGATGGCGGAATCAACGTCTTCATGACCCGGACCAGCAGCGCCGACTCGGCTTCAGTCGGGCGACGGGCTCGGCGTGCGGCTGAGGCGGGCTGCACTCACTATGTGTCCTTGCACCTGAACTCCTCGGAAAGCCGACAGGCCAACGGAGTCGAGGTGCTCTTCCGGGACGAACTCAAGGACAAACCGCTCGCCGATCGGCTCCAGAAAAGGCTCTTACAGATCACCGGGTTCGCTGATCATGTAAATGACAAGAGGACAGATCTGGCGGTCTTGAAGTTCACGCCCGGTCCTGCTGTCTTGATGGAACTCGGCTTCATCTCAAATGATGGAGACCGGAGCTTCCTGATCCAAGGTGCGAACCGGGATGCCATCTGTCACGGCATCTTCGAGGTGCTAACGGGCGGAGGCTGAGGGGGCCCCCTATCCCATCGGGCTCGCGCCGCCCTCGCCCATTCTGCTACCTGATGCTCCTACTTCCGCCTCCCTCTCCGACTTGATTCGATAGAGCGAGCACACCTCGATCCTCCGGGCGAGGTCGCTCGATATCCTCAAATCCTCACTCGGCGGCCAGGGTGGCCGGCCGAGACGGTAGCCTCCACCCAGGCCCTCCACGAACGGCAGCCGGGGCGGGAGTTCCACACTCCAATCACTCGCCCGCAGCTTCTCCGCCGCTTCGCCGTCTGGCAAGTCTCGATTCCGCTACCGCGCAGGGTCTATCCGAGAAGTAGGCTGTACCTCTTCCAGGGAAGACCCGGCGGTCAGGTGGCCGTTGCGCCGGCGCGGGAGCGTAGTCGCGGCGGGGCGAGCCGCCGCCCCACCAAATACGTGATAAAAGCCACGGCAAAGCCGACGAACCAAGCGTAGTGGTAGAGCTCGGCGAGCGCCGGGGGGGCAGTGCCTTCGGGGAGGAGCTTTACCTCCTCCAGGAAGCCAGGGAGGCTCGGCAGGACGCCGGCGGCCAGGGCGACCATCGCGACGACGCTCACTCCGCGCGTGTAGCGATACTCGCCCTCCTCGTCGTAGAGGGCGTCGAGATCGAGCCGGCACCTCCGGACGACGAAATAGTCCGCGATGAGGATGCCGCCGATCGGGCCGAGCAGCGCACCGTAGGCGATGAGCCAGACGAAAATGTAGCCGTTGGGATCGGCCACGAGCTTCCACGGCATCATCAGCACGCCCAGGAGGCCGGTGATGAAGCCGCCCATCCGGAAAGAAATCCGCTTCGGCGCGAGGTGGGCGAAGTCGTTGGCGGGACTCACCACGTTGGCGGCGATGTTGGTCGCGAGCGTTGCGACGCAGAGCGCCAGCATGGCCGTGACCAGCACGATAGGGTTCTTGAAGCGGGTGAGGACGTCGACCGGATCCCAGATCGTCTGCCCATAGATGAGCGTCGTCGCCGAGGTCACCGCGACCCCGATGAATGAATAAAGCGCCATGGTGAGGGGCAGGCCCAGCGCCTGGCCGAGCGCCTGGTCGCGCTGGGTCCTGGCGTAGCGGGAGAAGTCCGGGATGTTGAGCGAGAGGGTCGCCCAGAAGCCGATCATTCCGGTGAGCGCCGGGAAAAAGTAGGCGAGGAACTGTCCGGCTTGGGGCTGACCCGGAGCGAAGTGCGACGGCTGGGAGAGGATGGGCCCGAACCCGCCCGCCGCGCGCCAGGCCCAGGCGAGAAGCGCCAGGCCGAGCGCGATGAGGAGCGGCGCCTTGATGTTGAGCAGGAAGCGGATGGTGTCGATGCCACGGTAGATGACCCACATGTTGGCGCCCCAGAACAGGAGGAAGCAGACGATTTGCATCCCCGTGATCCCGAGCACTGGCAGCGGCTTCCCCGTGGCGAGGGACGGCACGAACAGGCCGGCGATCTTGTAGATCGCGTTGCCGCCGATCCAGGTCTGGATGCCGAACCAGCCGCACGCGACAAGGGCGCGGAGGAGGGCCGGCACGTTGGCGCCCGATGTGCCGAAGGCGGCGCGGCAGTAGACCGGGAACGGGATGCCGTACTTCGTGCCGGCATGGGCATTCAGGACCATCGGCACGAGCACGATCAGGTTGCCCAGGAAGATGGTGAGGACGGCCTGCGACCAGCTCATGCCGCCGCCGATCAGGGACGAGGCAAGCATGTAGGTCGGGATGCACGCCGCGAGGGAGATCCACAGCGCGGCAAAGCTCGCCATTCCCCACTTCCGCCCGGCAGCGGGCACGGGCGCCAGGTCCTCGCTGTACAGCCGGCTCTGCCGGATGTCGGTTACGCTCACGGCTCCTCCTTCGGGTTGGTGATGGCCGAAGCATACCGCAAGGAGCGGCCGGGCGGTCGTACCGACGCTCGTCGTCACCGATCCGGCCTTGGACCCTTCAGCAGATCGTTCCGTAAGAATTGGTTATGATTCGACAAACGGGCGTTCTTCTGCTTTCCCTCTCCATGGCGGCGGCGGTCTCGGCCGAGTCGCCCCGCTGGACCAGGGCTACCCCCTTCGGCAGCCAGGTGGTAGCTCTGACGCAGACACTTTCCTCGCCGCAGACACCGGCACCTTGCTGGCTGCGGCGCAGGGCAGTGATCCGTACTTCCCCCTGGTGGCTATCGCGCGGAGCGTCGACCATGGAGCGACCTGGGAGAGCGCTTCGATAACCCCACCCATCATCGGCTCCTACCCGAGCCGGCCCCGCTTCGCGTTCGATTCCGCACACCCGGGGACCGCGTACGTCTTTTTCAACGGGTGGGTTCGCGCTGTTCGGGTATACTCTCCATAAAGGACGAACTTTTTGACAGAGCCGACGCAGCAACGATTCGAGGAAGCTCTCGCCCTCTTGAAGTCCCGGGTCGAAGACCATTATGGGATCAGCGTCCGATCTGTCGACGTCTCCGCTCCCTTCAGCGGCGACCTCGACGGCCAGGAGATCCGGCTCGATCCCGAGTTCGGCGTCGAGCTCATGGTCTTCAACCTGGTCCACCTCTTCGGACACACTGTGCAGTGGAACCTGCTGGGAAGAGTTCCAGACATCGGAACGAAGCCTCCGGGCCAGTACTCCGCCGCGGACCTCGAGGAAGTCACGAGCTACGAAAGAGACGCCTCACGGTACGGCCAGGAGCTCCTCCACGAGACAGGCATCCGGGACCTCGACCACTGGCTGGCGGATCTATCCGCGAGCGACATCACCTATCTCGAGCACTACTACGCGACAGGCATCAAAGGCTCGCTCGCCGATTTCCGGAAGACCCGCCAGCCCCTTCTCGACCCCCTGCGCATCCCCGCGATCAAGCCGCAGCGCCTCAGCTTCCGCACCGACGGCGTGGTGATTTAAGAGAGCTCACCTCGAAGGCTGTCTCCTGACCATAGAGCGTTTCGTGGAGAGGCTTGCCCTTGCGGGCGAGCTGGAGCCGGCCTGTTGTAACGAATCACAGCTCCGGGCCGCCTATCTCGCGTACGAGGTGCGAGTGGGTGTCGCCGGCTGGATTCACCTCGAGAAAAGGGGGAGCCATGCGCAGATATATCCCGTCGCCCAGGCGTCAGCTCATTCCGATCCGGCTGGCCTGCCTGCTGGGAATCGCCCTCTCGGCGAGCGGTCCGTTGGCAGCCGAGATCACGCAGCAACCCAACAACGCTCTGTCGCGCCGCACTGTTCGTAGCGAGGAGCTCGCTCCCTCGCAGCCGATCCAGCCGCTCGAGGGTTACCCGGGCGCCGTCCCATCCGCTGTTCAGGGGGCCTGGACTGCGTTCCTTCGCACCCACACCGACTGGAAAGCGGCGGTCGACCAGCGGACCGGCCTTCTCGCCTCGGCGGAGGGACCCGGCATTCCCTGGATCCCTGGCCCTACCACACTATCCGCCCCAGAAGCCGGCCGCGAGCCCGACCTGAAGGCTCTGGAGGCGAAGGCGCGCGGCGAGCTCGAGCGCCTCGCCCCAGCGCTGGGAGTCGAGAGTCAGGACCTGGTCTTGAATCAAGGCCGTTCCGGGCACCCCGCCGAACACCTCTGGGTCATCGATTTCGACCTCGTGCGCGACGGTCTCGTCGTCGAAGGTGCGCACGTCGTCTTCCGGGTCAACAACGGCAAGCTCATCCAGATCGGCAGCGAATATCTGCCGTCCCCCGGCACCGAGGTTCCGCCGACGTCGGTGGACCGCGAGAAGGCTCGGGACGTCGTGTTGAAGCACGTCGGAGGTCTCCGCTCGACGGACGAGCTGCTGGACGCGGGCAGCCTTCATCTCCTGCCGGCCAACGTCGAGAGCCGGAAATCCTCCCGCGGCTACGAGGTGGGCCGAGGGCGCAGGATCGTCAAGGTGTGGCAATTCACCTTCCGGCGTCAGGGCGTCATCGGCACCTTCCAGGCCCGGGTGGACGCCGCGACCGGCAAGCTGCTCGAATTCCAGGACATCAATCAATACGCGCAGGCGAGCGGCGGTGTGGCCTCGAACACCGCGGCGGGGACCGAGGTGGTGCGGCCGCTGCCGTTTACGGACCTCGGGGGAGGCGTCTTCACCAACTCGGCCGGGATTTTCACGTTTTCGGGCACGCCGCTCACCTCGGTCCTGAACGGCCAGTTCATACGCGTCGTCGACACGTGCGGAGCGATCTCCCAGACGACTGAAGTCGGTGGCAATCTGGGGTTCGGCACCGCGGCCGGATCGAATTGTGCAACTCCCGGCTTCGGCGGCGCCGGCAATACCCGCTCCTCACGCACCACCTTCTACACGCTCAATCGCGGCAAGGAGCTCGCCCGCGGCTGGCTTCCCGGCAATACCTTTCTCAACGGCCAGTTCACCGCCAGCGTCAATCAGACCGGCACCTGCAACGGCTTCTGGAATGGCACGGGCATCAGCCTTTTTCGGGCAGTGGGAGGCTCCTGCGGTGCGAGCGGCGAGGAGCCGGGCTTCATTCTCCACGAGCTCGGGCACGGCATCGACCAGAACGACGGCACGCCGCTGGAGAACACCAGCGAGGCCTATGCCGACATCCACGCGGTCATTGCCCTTCGCGACTCCTGCGTCGGACACGGCTTCCGCACCGGCAACTGCGGGGGATACGGCGATGCCTGCACCGCCTGCACCGGGCTGCGCGATGTGGATTTCGCCCGGCATGCCTCGAACACTCCCGCGACAGTGAGCAACTTCACCCAGGTCAACTGTCCCGGTGGCGGGGGTCCTTGCAGCCGGGAGGTCCATTGCGAGGGTTACGTCGCCACCGAAGCGATCTGGGACTTCGCCAACCGCGACCTTCCCAATCCGGGCAGCGGCTCCGCCTGGGCGGTCCTCGAACGTCTGTGGTTTCTCTCGCGGTCGTCGTCCACCACCGCTTTCTCCTGCACGACCGGCGGTACCTTCACCTCGGACGGCTGCAACGCCGGCTCCTGGTGGAAGGCCATGCGAGCAGTCGACGACGATGACGGCAACCTGGCGAACGGCACCCCGCACGGCGGCGCGCTGTTCGCCGCCTTCAACCGTCACGGCATCGCCTGTCCGTCCGATCCGGGCGCGAACGTCACCTTCGCCGGCTGCACGCCGCCGAGCCCGCCGACCTTATCCCTCACCGCCGGCGATAACGCGGTGGCGGTGACGGTCTCCGGCACCGGCGTCTTCGACATCTTTCGCAACGAGGCCGGCTGCAACTCCGGTTTCACCAAGATCACCAACGACTTTGCCGGCGGCACGATGATCGACACCGGGGTCGCCACCGGCACGACCTACTTCTACCAGGCCGTAGCCCATCCCGCCGGCAACGAGGCCTGCTCGTCGGTACCGACGGCCTGCCTGTCCGTGACCCCCACGCTGGTCCCCCAGATCCAGGTGCCGGGCAATCTCGATCTGGGCCAGACCTGCGTGAGCGCCACCGGCGTGGGGACGCTCAACGTCTGCAATACGGGCAAGAGCGATCTGATCGTCTCGGCCATCGCCTCGTCGAATCCGAGGTTCGCCGTGACGGCGCCTTCTTCGGGTTTTCCGGTCACGATCAGCCACGACTTCTGCTTCCCCTTCCAGGTGACCCTGCAGCCGACGGCCAAGGGACCTCAATCGGGGACGCTCACGATCTCGAGCAACGACCCGCTCAAGCCAAGCACCGCGGTTCAGGCTTCCGGCGAAGGCACCGAGCCGGACATCCAGGTCACCGGCTCGACCGACTTCGGCGTGGCCTCGGCCTGGAAACCGGCCGAACGGACGCTCTCCGTCTGCAACACGGGCGGCTGCCCGCTGTCGGTCGCCTCGGCGTCGGTCGGGTGCTCCGATTTCACGCTGGTGCAGAACCCCTTCCCGGCCCCGGTCGCTCCCGGCTCCTGTCTGGATCTGGTCGTGCGCTTCACTCCCGCGCTTCCCGGCGCGAAGAGCTGCACGCTGACCATCGCCAGCAACGATCCGGATACGTCGGCGGTCAACCGCACACTGACCGCCAGGACGCCCCCGTTCCTGAGCCTCCATGCCGGGCTCGCCGATCCGCACGGTGCTCTGAACAGCGTCGTCAAAGACGGATCGACCTTCCACCTCGACTTCGTCTATCCCTGGAGGCCCAGGTGGGCGTGGGACGTCCGGCTCGGCTCGACGCTCTTCGACGGCCGTCCCTGCTGTGAGGACATCGACCTTTCGACGCTTTCGGCCAACGTGAAGTACACCTTCAACCCGGCGGCGCCGGTCCACATCTTCTTGAATGGCGGCCTCGGCCTCTATCACTTCGATCCCGGAACCTTCGAAGGCGGCGGCAACCTGGGCCTCGGCCTCAACGTGCCGCTGGGTTCCCGCTTCGCCCTCGAGCTGACCTACAACTACGATTCGGCGTTTACCGCCTCACCGAATCTCGAATTCAGCCAGGCTCAACTAGGGCTCCTGGTCTCCTTCTAAGTCGCCTCTCCATAGTCCCCCGAGGGCCCGTAGCGCCCTCGGGGGACTATAGGGGGAAGCGCAGGAGATCTGGGCTACTTCACTGCGCCATTCGGCGAAGGTGAGCACGAGCCTGCTGGGGCTCTGAGGAGGCAGGTCCGGCACCCCTCTTGCACAATCGATCAGCTCTGCGGCTGGGAGCCAAGGAGGTGCGTATGGGCCAGACGGCAGCCGATATCCTGATCGACACGATCCACAGGTGGGGCGTCGACGTCGTCTTCGGGCTTCCCGGGGACGGCATCAACGGCATCATGGAGGCGCTGCGCAAGCGCCAGGACGAGATCCGCTTCATCCAGGTGCGTCACGAGGAGGCGGCGGCGTTCATGGCTTGCGGCTACGCCAAGTACACCGGCAAGCTGGGCGTCTGCCTGGCCACGTCCGGCCCCGGGGGCATCCACCTCCTGAACGGCCTCTATGACGCCAAGCTGGACGGCCAGCCGGTCCTCGCCATCACCGGCCATCATTACCACGACCTGATCGACACCTTCGCGCAGCAGGACGTCGACCTCGACCGCGTTTTCGAAGACGTGGCCGTCTACAACACCCGGGTGATGGGCGCCACCCACGTCGAGAATGTGGCCCACCTCGCCTGCCGCGCCGCCCTGAGCTACCGCGGGGTCGCCCACATCAACTTCCCTGTCGACCTGCAGGAGCAGGAGGGAGGCGAGCCCTCGGAGCGCAATAAGGCCGGCAAGGAGTCCAGCGTCTTCGCCCGCGCCGCGGCCCTGCCCTCCGAGGAGGATCTCTTCCGCGCCGCCGAGGTGCTCAACGCCGGGCGCAAGATCGTCATCCTCGCCGGTCGCGGCGCGCTCCACGCGGGGGACGAGCTCGAGCAGCTCGCCGAGAAGCTCGGCGCGCCCATCGTCAAGGCCCTGCTCGGCAAGGCGGCGGTGCCGGACGACAGCCCCTATACCACCGGCGGCATCGGCCTGCTCGGCACCCGCCCCTCCCAGGAGGCCATGGAGGAGTGCGACACCCTGCTCCTGGTCGGCACCTCCTTCCCCTACATGGAGTTCCTGCCCGGGCCCGGGCAGGCCCGCGCGGTGCAGATCGACCTCGACCCGGTCCGCATCGGCCTGCGCTACCCGGTCGAGGCCGGCCTGATCGGCGACAGCCGGGCGACGCTCCGGAAGCTCGTCCCCCTGCTGATCCGCAACGAGGACCGCGGCTTCCTGGAGAAGGCCCAGGAACGGATGCGCGACTGGCGGCAGCTCATGGAGGAGCGCGGCACGCGGCCGGACAAGCCGATGAAGCCGCAGGTGGTCGCCCGGGAGCTCGGCAAGCGCCTCTCCCCCAACGCCATCATCTCCAGCGACTCGGGGACGGTCGCCACCTGGTTCGCCCGCCAGATCCCGATCCGGCGCGGCCAGATGTGCTCGCTGTCGGGCACGCTGGCCTCGATGGCCAACGGCCTCCCCTACACCCTCGCCGCTCAGATCGCCTATCCGGACCGCCAGTGCGTCGCCTTCGTCGGCGACGGCGGCTTCTCCATGTTGATGGCCGAGCTCGCCACGGCGGTCAAGTACGAGCTGCCGATCAAGGTGATCGTGATCAAGAACAACACGCTCGGGATGATCAAGTGGGAGCAGATGGTGTTCCTGGGCAACCCGGAGTACGGCTGCGAGCTGCAGCCGATCGACTTCGCCGCCGTGGCACGCGCCTTCGGGGCGACCGGCCTCACCATCGAAGATCCGGCCGACTGCGGCGCCATTCTGGACCAGGCGCTCGCCACGCCCGGTCCGGTGCTGGTCGAGGCGGTGGTCGACCCCTTCGAGCCGCCCATGCCGCCCAAGATCACTGCCAAACAGGCGGCCAAGCTCGCCGAGTCGCTCGCCAAGGGGGAGCCGAACCGCGGCAAGATCGCGCTCACCGTGCTGGAGGACAAGGTCAAGGAGATGGTGTGAAGTGGTGGAGGCCGCGGTATCTGCAAGGAAGAGTGGCGCGAGGAGCGGGACCCGGCGCCTGGATGTCCCGATCGAGCGGATCGAGGTCTCGGCGTACACCATCCCCACCGACTTTCCCGAGTCGGACGGCACGCTCGCCTGGGACTCCACCACGCTCGTCCTCGTCGAGGCCGTCGCGGGCGGCGAACGCGGCCTTGGCTTCACCTACGCCGGGACTGCCAGCGCGCGGCTGGTCCACGACCGTCTCGCCGAGGTGGTGCGCGGGCGCGATGCTCTGGCGCTGGCGGGCGCCTGGGCAGCCATGATCTCCGCGGTACGTAACCTGGGCAGGCCAGGAATCGCCTCGACCGCCATCGCCGCCGTGGACACGGCGCTCTGGGACTTGAAAGCCCGCCTGCTCGGCCTGCCGCTGGTCCGGCTCCTAGGAGCGGTGCGCGAGAGCGTGCCGGTCTACGGCAGCGGCGGATTCACCTCCTACTCCGTCGACCAGCTCCGGGAGCAGCTCGGCGGCTGGGTGGCCGAGGGGATCACGCGCGTGAAGATGAAGGTCGGCCGCGATCCGCAAGCCGACGTGGCCCGGGTGCGCGCCGCGCGCGAGGCGATCGGCCCGGCAGCCGAGCTGTTCGTCGACGCCAACGGCGCCTACACCCGCAAGCAGGCCCTCGCCCTGGCCGAAGAATTCGCGGGCTCCGGCGTCACCTGGTTCGAGGAGCCGGTCTCCTCCGACGACCTGCAGGGGCTTCGGCTGCTGCGCGACCGCGCTCCGGCGGGCATGGACATCGCCGCCGGCGAGTACGGCTATGACCTCTTTTACTTCCGCCGGATGCTCGCGGCCGGCGCAGTGGACGTCCTCCAGGCCGACGCCACCCGCTGCGCCGGGATCACCGACTTCCTGCGCGTGGGGGCCCTCTGCGCGGCCGAGCCGATCCCGCTCTCGGCGCACACAGCGCCGTCGATCCACGCCCATCCCTGCTGTGCCCTCACCCCCGCCGTCCACGTCGAGTACTTCCACGACCACGCCCGCATCGAGCAGCTGCTGTTCGACGGCGCGCTCACACCGCGCGGGGGGATGCTGCGGCCGGACCTCTCCCGGCCCGGCCTGGGCCTGGACTTCAAGCACGCCAACGCCGCGCGCTTCGTCGTACCGTTCTGAAGCCCTCGCGAGCCGGCGACCTTGGCTTCATAACGGCATGACAATTGCACAATTGTAAAAGATGGCACGTTGCGCGCTGATGCATCCGAACAAACAGAGGTCTAGATATGAACCGCTTGGTGAAGGCTGTTGCACTGATGCTCGTCACTGGGCTCTGCGCCTCGACCGCGGCACACGCCCACTCAAAGATGGCTTTCCACGATGGGATGCGCACCCTGTGGGAAGACCATGTCGCCTGGACACGGCTCTACATCATCAGTGTGGCCGGCGGCCTATCCGACACGCAATTGACGGCTGAGCGACTCCTCAAGAACCAGAAGGATATCGGCGACGCCGTAGCAGACTTCTACGGGCGAGAGGCCGCAAACCAGCTCACGGCCTTGCTGAAGGACCACATCCTTATCGCAGCGGACCTCGTGGGAGCTGCCAAAGCCGGCGATCAGGCCAAGACCGCAGATGCAAAGAAGCGCTGGTACGAGAATGCGAACGACATCGCGGGTTTTCTCCACAAGGCCAACTCTAAACACTGGCCCCTCGCAACACTTCAGTCAGCGATGAAAACACACCTCGACCAAACACTCGATGAGGCCACACATCGGCTCCAAGGGAAATACGTAGAGGACATCAAGGACTACGACGAGATCGTCAAGCACATCTTGATGATGGCCGACACGCTCAGCGATGGGATCGTTGCGCAATTCCCGCAGAAGTTCGACAAGAACTGACCTGGCACAGCCGTTGCCGTCTTTTTCACGAGCGCGCTGTCGCGCCCTTTCAAGAAGGGAGGAGGAACATGCGGTTGTTCGGCCATCCCATCCACCCGATGTTGATCGTGTTCCCGCTGGGGTTGCTCGGCACGTCCCTGCTTTTCGACATCCTGCACCTGGCCACCGGCGGCGACCATTGGGCCCTGGTTTCCTATTACATGATCGCCGCGGGCATCCTGTCCGGTCTGCTCGCCGCCCCCTTCGGCCTCATCGATTGGCTGGGGCTGCCCGGTGGGACCCGGGCCAAGCGGATCGGCCTCCTGCACGGCGGCGGGAACGTGGTGGTCCTGCTGCTCTTCGTCCTGAGCTGGCTTCTGCGGCGGGACCATCCCACCGCGCCCGGCGGGCTCGAGGTCGGCCTCTCCGTGGTCGGTGTCCTGCTGGCGCTGGTGACCGGCTGGCTCGGCGGCGAGCTCGTCAACCGCCTCGGCGTCGGCGTGGACGAGGGTGCCAACCTCGATGCCCCGAGCTCCCTCTCCGGCCAGCCTGCGCGCCGGCCGTGAGAACGAAGCTCCTGCACGACGGCGGCGAGAAGACCTGGGTCCTGATCTTCGACAAGGGAGACGAGGTCGTCTCGGGCCTGACGCGCTTCGCGGAAGAGCAGCGCCTCGGCGGCAGCCGCTTCACCGCCATCGGCGCGTTCAGCGACGTCACACTGGGTTATTTCGACCGCGAGCGCAAGGATTACAAAAAGATCCCCGTCGAGGAGCAGGTCGAGGTGCTGGTCCTGGCGGGCGACGTCGCTCTGCGGGATGGCCGGCCGCAGGTCCATGCCCATGTGGTGATCGGCAAGGCGGACGGCACGGCGCACGGCGGGCACCTGCTCGAGGCCCATGTCTGGCCGACGCTGGAGCTGATCCTGGTCGAGTCGCCGCGGCATCTGCAGCGCAAGCTCGACGAGGAGACGGGCCTCGCGCTGATCCGGCTCCAGGGATAGAACCAAGATTCCCGTCCTGAGGTGAAACGGATGACGAGGACACCCCCGCGGTCACCGAGCTCGCCGCCGCCGGCCGCCGCGCTGGAGCCCACGCTACGCGCCGCGATCGAGGGCGAGGTGCGCTTCGACGCCGGCAGCCGTGCGCTTTACGCGACCGACGCCTCGAACTACCGGCAGGTGCCGATCGGCGTCGTGGTCCCCCGCACGATCGCCGACGTGGTCGAAACGATCGCCGTGTGCCGCCGCTTCGGCGCTCCGGTGCTGGCGCGCGGTGGCGGCACGAGCCTCGCGGGCCAGTGCTGCAACGTCGCGGTCGTCCTGGATTTCTCCAAGCACCTCAACCGGATCCTCGATCTCGACCCGGAGGCCCGGCGGGCGCGGATCGAGCCGGGGGTGGTTCTCGATGAGCTGCGCGACGCGGCCGAGGCCCACCACCTCACCTTCGGCCCCGATCCCGCCACCCACACCCATTGCACCCTGGGCGGCATGATCGGCAACAACTCCTGCGGCGTGCACTCGGTGATGGCCGGCAAGACCGACGACAACGTCGAGGAGCTGGAGGTCCTCACCTACGACGGCCTGCGCTTGCGGGTCGGCGCGACGAGCGACGAGGAGTTGGCGCGGATCGTCCGCGCGGGCGGCCGGCGCGGCGAGATCTACGACCGCCTGCGATCGCTGCGCGACCGCTACGCCGGCCTCATCCGCGAGAAGTACCCCGACATCCCGCGGCGGGTTTCCGGCTACAACCTGCCCGCCCTGCTGCCGGAGAACGGCTTCCACGTCGCCCGCGCGCTGGTCGGCTCCGAGGGTACCTGCGTCACCGTCCTCGAGGCCACGGTGCGCCTCGTCCCCAGCCCGCCGGCGCGCACCCTCCTGGTCCTGGGCTATCCCGACGTCTACACCGCGGCCGACCATGTCCCGGAGATCCTCGAGCACGGCCCGATCGGACTCGAGGGGATCGATGACGTGCTCATCGCGAACACGCGGCGCAAGGGTCTGCATCCGGAAGACCTTCGCCTGCTGCCCGAGGGCGGAGGTTGGCTTCTCGTCGAGCTCGGAGACGAGAGCCGGGAGGAGGCGGACGCCCGCGCCCGCGGCCTGATGGAGGAGCTGAGAGGCAAGCCGGACGCTCCTTCCATGACCCTCTACGACGACCCCAGGCAGAAGAAGATCCTCTGGCGCATCCGTGAGTCCGCGCTGGGAGCGACGGCGCGCGTGCCGGGCGAGCGCGACACCTGGGAAGGCTGGGAGGACTCGGCGGTGGCGCCCGAGAAGCTGGGGAGCTACCTGCGCGAGCTGCGCAAGCTCCTCGACAAGCACGCTTACGCGTGCTCTCTCTACGGCCACTTCGGCCAGGGCTGCGTCCACACGCGGATCGACTTCGACCTGGTGACCGCGCCGGGGATCGGCAAGTTCCGCGCTTTCCTCGACGAGGCGGCCGACCTGGTGGTCCGCTTCGGCGGCTCGTTCTCGGGGGAGCACGGCGACGGCCAGTCGCGGGCCGAGCTCCTGCCCAGGATGTTCGGCCCGGAGCTGGTCGCGGCCTTCCGGGAGCTCAAATCGATCTGGGACCCGGACGGCAAGATGAACCCGGGCAAGATCGTCGATCCCTACCGCCTCGACGAAAACCTGCGCCTCGGCACCGGCTACAAACCGCCGCAGCCCCGGACGCACTTCCAGTTTCCGGACGACGACGGCAGCCTCTCCCGCGCCACGCTGCGCTGCGTCGGAGTCGGCGCATGCCGCAAGACAACGAGCGGCACGATGTGCCCGAGCTACATGGCCACCCGCGAGGAGATGCATTCGACGCGTGGCCGCGCCCGGCTGCTCTTCGAGATGCTGGAGGGCGATCCGGTCGCCGGCGGCTGGCGGGACGAGCACGTCAAGGAGGCGCTCGACCTCTGCCTCGCCTGCAAGGGATGCAAGGGGGAGTGCCCGGTCGAGGTGGACCTGGCCACCTACAAGGCCGAGTTCCTCTCCCACTACTACGCGCGCCGGCTGCGCCCGCGGTCGGCCTACGCCTTCGGCCTCATCCACCGGTGGGCCCGCCTCGCCTCCCGGGCTCCCTGGGCCGCCAACCTCGTCACCCAGACGCCCGGCCTGCGGCAGCTCGCCAAGCTCGCGGCGGGCATCGCTCCGCAGCGCTCGATTCCGGCTTTCGCCCGGTCCACCTTCCGCAGCCGGTTCGCCCATCGGCAGGTGCGCACCGAGGGCAAGCGCCGGGTGCTGCTCTGGCCGGATACCTTCAACGACCACTTCCATCCCGAGGTCGCCGAGTCGGCGGTCGAGGTCCTCGAGAGCCTCGGCTATCGCGTCGAGATCCCGCGCCGCCCCCTCTGTTGCGGCCGGCCGCTCTACGACTTCGGCATGCTCGCTCGTGCGAAGCGCCAGCTCCGCGAGATCCTCGGCGAGCTGCGGGACGAGATCCGGGCCGGCACGCCGATCGTCGGGCTCGAGCCGAGCTGTGCGGCGGTGTTCCGTGACGAGCTGGTCAACCTCTTCCCCCGCGACGAGGACGCCCGGCGCCTCTCGCAGCAGGTCTTCCTGTTGAGCGAGCTCCTGGTGCGAGAGGAGGCTCTCGACCGGCTCCCCAGGCTGCACCGCCGGGCCCTCCTCCACGGGCACTGCCACCAGAAGGCCCTGATGACCAGGGACGGAGAGAAGGAGATCCTCCAAGCCATGGGAATCGACCTGGAGATCCTCGACTCCGGCTGCTGCGGCATGGCGGGATCCTTCGGCTTCGAGCGGGGCGAGCACTACGAGGTGTCGATCCGCTGCGGTGAGCGGGTGCTCCTGCCGGCCGTCCGGCAGGCACCGCGGGACGCGCTCATCGTCGCCGACGGCTTCAGTTGCCGCGAGCAGATCGCGCAGGGAACCGGCCGCCGAGTCTTCCATTTGGCACAGGTTCTGCGAATGGCCCTGCGCGAGGGGTGATCGGCACCGGGATTGCGACCGAAGGCGATTCTTTCATTCGACCACAAATTTCCTCCCAAACCCATCGAAAGAGACATATGCAGTGGCATCTCTAAGATTGCAGAAACGTAGGATGCGACGTATGGTCGGCGACGTCTCGAGCCGGCTCCAGGGGTGTAGAAGAACACAACCGAACCGCCGCGTTGCTGCCCTTCAGCAGAGGAGAGAGCCATGTCCAGTCGAACCTGTATCAGCACCCCCGACGCACCACCGCCCATCGGACCCTATTGCCAGGGAAATATCGCCGGACCGTTCGTCTTCACCGCGGAGGAGGGAGGCAGCAAGCCGGACGGCACGCTTCCTCCGACCATCGAAGAGCAGACGGACCAGGCCATCAACAACATCGAGGCCATCCTGAAGGCAGGCTATTGCTCGCTCGCGGACGTCACGAAGGTCACGGTCTATCTCGCCAATCTCAGTGATTTCACTGCGATGAATGGTGTGTACGCGAAGCGCTTCCAGCAGCCGTATCCCGTCCGCTCGATCATCCAGACGGCACTGCCGGCGCCGGGAGCGCTCGTGGCGATGGACGCGGTCGCACTGCGGCCCGAGGTGGAGAAATGAGCGCGGCTTCTCCCTGTCCCGAGCATGCCGTCGAAAACGGCTACCCGCACGTCCCCATCAGCACGATCCTCCGGGAGATCCGCGAGCAGAATACCGGCCCGCGCCATGTCGTGATCCTCGGAGCCGGCATGTCGGGCCTCGTGGCCGCCTATGAGCTGCTGAAGCTCGGCAACACGGTGGAGATCATCGAGGCCAGCGGCGCCGCCGGCGGGCGGGTCCACACGCACCACTTCAAGGACGGCTCCTACGCCGAGCTCGGCGCCATGCGCGTGCCCATCACCCACGATTACACACATTATTACATCGCGGAGATGGGCTTGCGCGACAAGCTGATCACGTTCATCAATAACGTGGAAAACGGCTTCTGGGACATTCACGGCGTCGTGACGCGCCAGACGGCCACGGGCGCGGCGAGCATCTACCAGCACTATCGCCTCTCGGAAGCGTTCCGGAAGGTTCAGAACTTTCCGAGCGGCGGGGCCATCTTCGGCTTTCTGATGGACAACTTCATCGAAGGGCTGACCGAGGACGAGAAACAGATGATGTTCGACGGCGTGGCCGGAACGCGCCTGTTGGAGCTCCTGAGCGGCACCAGCCTCGGCGAGTTCCTCATCCGGAGCGCCGGCGAGGAAGTGCAGGACGTGATCGGCGTCTTCACCAGCCTCGACGTCTGGTGGGACAAGGCGCTGTCGATGTACCTGCGCGATGAGATGGTCGGCACCGGCAGTTGCCTGCAGACTCTGGAAGGAGGCATGAGCCAGTTGCCGGACGCCCTCTACGAGAAGGTGCAGGAGCACATCACCTTCAACCGCGAGGTGGTCCGGATCAAGCTCCTGGATGGCGGCGTGCAGGTGACGACGAGGACGCCGGACCAGGAGGGGACCGAGAAAACCCAACAATATGATTACGTTCTCTGCACGATTCCGTTCTCCGTCCTGCGGCGCATCGACCTGGAGAATCTCAGCTACGCGAAGATGTCGGCCATCCGCGGCATGACGTACGCGAGCTCCACGAAGGTGGCGCTCGACTGCAAGGAGCGCTTCTGGCAGAACGGTCCCCATCCCATCCTGGGAGGCTCGTCGACCTCGGACCACATCCAGCGGCAGACCTATTACCCGATGGATCATCTGCCGGTGACGAAGCCGCTGCTGCGTGAGTCGGTGCGCCCGACGGTCGAGGGGGCGCGCTTCCGTCGCCCCAGCATCCATACGACGACGCCGCAGGCCGCGCCGCCCGCGGCGCTCATGAAGAGTGCCGAGAGTGCCGAGTCGATGCCCGGCGCGCTGCTCGGCGCCTATTGCTGGGACCAGGACGCGCGGCGCCTCGGCGCGCTGTCGAATGACGAGCGCGCCGAGGTGGTGATCGAGAATGTGAGCCGCTTCCATCCCGAGCTTCGCGAGCACGTCGTCGACCACGCCTCGATCGATTGGGATCAATACCGCTGGACGGCCGGCGCCTTCGTGATGCTCAAGCCGAACGAGCTGGAGCGCTTCTACCCCGCGGCGATCCGCCCCGAGGGACGGCTCTACTTCGCCGGCGAGCACTGTTCGACCGACCAGGGCTGGATTCAGGGGGCGCTCATCGCCAGTCTGCGGGCCGTGCTGCAGATCGTCAGCACGAAGTGAGGAATCCGGCGGATCGGCGTGTCGATCGTTCGATCGCCTATCCGCCGGGTGTCTAGGCGACCACCGCCTGGGGGGCCGGCGCGCGGAAGACCATCTCGTCGATCGACTTGGTCCTGGCGACCAGGTCCGCCAGCCGGATAATCGCCACTTCGCCGCCCAGCCCGCACACCGCCCCGGTGACCTCCAACCACACGGGATCGCTCTGGCGGATCAACGACTCCTCGACCAGGGCCAGCAGCCAACAGCCAAGCACGATCCTGGCCGCATCGGCGGAGGCCTTGTCCATCCCTATCTCCGTGCTGAAGAAGTCCCTCGCGAGCTGGCAGCACTCGGCGGGCGACCCGTCGAGCAGGCCGCAGGCCACACTGTCGATCCGGCCCAGCTCGTAGGCCAGCCCCGCCTCGGTCCTGCGCCGTTTGCCGATCGTCCTGCCCACCGCTTCGAGAGTGACGGTATCCGCCATGGTACCGACCTCGTCGCACAGGCGGAGAGCGTCGCGCGCACCACCGAAGGTCACCGCCGCCACCGCGCGGGCCAGCCGCGGCTCAGTGGCATCGAGGCCCAGGCGACCGAAGTGCTCGACCACCACCGCGGTGGCCTCGTCGATGGTCAGCGGGCGTATCCGCACGACGTGATCGAACGAGCTGTCGATCTCGTTCTTGCCGTCGATCGAGCCGAGGTAGAGAGCGCCGAAGGCGTCCTCCGCCAACGACAGGTAGTAGTGGACGCCGGGAACCTCGAAGATGCCCTTGATCCGGCGCACGAACTCGCGCACCTCGCCGAGGTCGATGATCTTGTCCAGCTCGTCGATGCAGATGACCAGGCCGAGGCGGTCCTTGCTCGTGCCCAAGGCTCCCGAGTTCACGCGCTGCACGACGGAAGCGACGTACTCGCGGTACGTCCGCAGCATCCCCATCAGGTTCCTCTCGTTCGGCCGGGCAGAGGTCGTGCGGCGGGCGAACAACCACCCGAGCAGCCCGATCCCGAGCAGCATCCCGGTCCAGATGGGGAAGACGACGATCAGGATGAGCAACGGGATGCTGAGGATCAGCCCGACGCCACCGGCGAAGATCCAGAGAGCCGTTTGGTAGGGTGACTGCGTCGGGGTGACCGTGCTCTCGCCTGGACGACTCAACGCGGCCACCGCCTCGCGATACATGAGGACGGTCTGGGAATGGGCGGAGTGGCGCGCTTCCAACCAGGCGCTGAGGTTGACCGGTTGCATCGTGGCGGCGTGGAAGAAGCCGATACAAAAAGCCGCCATCAACACGACGACTGTGGGAGTGAGCGCCAGCAGCAGGATCGGGTCGGCGAGACTCGCGTTGATCGACACGAAGACGAGGCCGAAGACGACAGCGACAGCGGCGAAGTGAAGAGCGGTTTCCTGGCGAAGGCGGCCTTTGAGCTGACGCGCCGCCAGCGGCTCGGCGCCGAGGTGGAAGGCGACGGCGCGCTCCACCTGGGTAGCCACCTGATCGAGCACGCTGGAGATGAACTCCTTTTCGTCGAAGCGGGCCGGGGCGGTGATCCAGACTCCGATCGCGGGGGGGTTCTCGCCGCCCGCCGCGGGCACCAGCAGCTCTTGCAGCAGGCGGGTCTTGCCGATGCCGCGGTGGCCGACCAGCGCCACCGTTCCCCATCCTTTGCGCGCGAGCTTGGAGAGGTGGTCGAGGATGCCTTGGCGGCCGTGGAGAGCGAGGCCCATGGCGAACGGCGGCGTCGGCGAGGAGGTGCGGCCGCTCTCGATCGCCGCCGAGGCGAGCAGCACGTCGCGGCCGTTGAGCATGCGCGCGAGCCAGCGGGCGAGGAAAATGGCGCCGACAAACAGGGGCAGGAAGAGCAGGCTGGCCAGCAAGACTTCGAGGTGGAGACCGTAGGTCTGTGCGTTGCCCATCGCGAGCGGCAGCAGATCCTTCAACGGCTGTTGGTAGAGGTCGTGCGCGAGGAGATCGAGGAGCGCCTCCTGTTGGCGTTCCGGCTGCTCGAGGTTGCCGAAGGCCTTCAGGTTGGCGAGCAGCGTCGCGCGTGGATCGACGCCCGTCGACTCGGCGGTGGGGGTGAACCTCTGGGCCATGCGCTCCACGGCAGGCGTCACCGGGTCGGCGGAGATGGCGAGGAACGCCTTCAACCGCTCGTCCGGGGGGTCCGCGGCCACGAGCTTGCCGGCAAACGTCAAGGACTCCGGCGAGAACAGGTCCATCACCGAGGCCTGGGGCGCGTCGGCCTGCAAGAGCTTCGAAAAAGTGTCGCGGTAGTCTGCAAGCCGCTCCGGCGCCAATCCCGCCAATCTTTGTTGAGCGAAGTACGTCTGGAGGGCCCCTGCCAACTGCTTGCCGGCGTTGGAGGCTACCAGATTTTTCGACACGGCCTCGCCTTCGGCAGCCTCGTCCGCCACCGGGGGAGCGGGCTCGGTGGGCTCCGGCTCGGTGGATTCCGCCGCGGCGTCCGGTCCGCTGGCTTCATTGGCCGGCGCGACAGGCGCCGCCGGGCTCGCTTCCACTGGCGCCGCAGAGGATGGGCTGGAGGCGAAGAGAGTCGGGAGCTGGCCGTTCAGGTAGGCGACGTCGCCGACCGGGTTGTAGGTACCCTGCACGGAGCCGGCGAGCGCGGCGAGCTCCCTGAGCAGCTTGTAGCGCGGCATCAGCTCGTCTCCCGCGAGGTAATGCACCCAGGCGTTCTGCACGTCGGACGTCAGCTGCCCGAACTCCTTGAAGAGCGGACCCAGCCCGCGATCGCCTTCCGCGTCCGCCGCCATCTTGCGGTACTGCTCGAAGGCGACCCTCGCCTCGGTGGGGGTGGGCAGGGCCATCTGAATGCGCAAGGTGGAGGTCCCGCTGTGCGGCTCGAACGCGGGGAGCAGGTCGTCTCGCTTGCCAACCTGCGAGCGCCGCCCCAGCACCAAGGTGGTGAGCAGCGCACCAGGGCTGCCGTGGCCAAGCTCGCTGCCGACGGCCTGCTTGATTTCTTCGGGATACTCGTACAGCTTCTGCAGGGTGTTTGGGTCGGGGCTCTCGGCGAGGCTCTTGACGATCCGGTAGTCAGAGGTAGCCCTGAGCCTTTCCTCAGCGATACGACCCGGCACGGGAATCCGGGCTTTGGCGGTCCCGTCGCCCAACGGGTGCACCCAGCGCAGCCGGTTGAGCATGTAGACCTCTTGCGGCTGGACGTCCATCGCGCTGAGCAGGAATTCCTCGAGGCTCTCGCGACGCTCCCGATCGCTGGCCCTGTCGAAGCGGTTGCTGATTTCGATGCCCTCGTCGCCGTCGGCGGCGGCCGCGGCCGCCGCGGCGGTGGCGTTGCTCTCCACCAAGGAGCCAATGCCCTCCTGCCGGCTCGACGGACGGTACTGCTTCGAATAATAGGGAACAAGAGCCATCTCCGACGCGAGTTGGTAGAAGGCGCTCTGACTTTCGGCCGGGCTCTGGCGCACGTCGCGCAGGAGGCGCCGCCCGTCCTCGTCCAGAGACGGTGCCTTGCCGTCCTCGAAGGTGGACCGCGCCAGCTCCAGACCGCCCACCAGAGAGCCGGTGAGCACGAGAAGGCCCATGGCGGTGGGCACCAGCCAAACGCGGTGGCGGCCGATCAGCCAGGACGTCGAGCTGCCGCGAAGGTAGAGAAGGTAGGTCGCGGCCATGACAGTGAGCAGGACGAGAGGGACGATCGACGACGAGGTCTCCTCCGCAGATCCCGCGAACAACCCCCCGCCGGGGGTCATGAGGACGATGACCAAGGAGAGGAAAGAAAGCCCGGTCAGGGCCACGGCGAGCCGGTCTCGGTACCACGCGAGAACGGTGGTCGCCGTGACGGAGATGGTGAGCAACAGCGACATGCCGGCCAGATGCGAGAGGTCGAGGACGCGAGACACCCCGAGGGCATTCGTCCACAGCAAGGAAAACAGCGCCCCGTAGGCCAGCGCCAGCGCGAGGTCGGATTTGCGCAACGCGGGCGAGTGCCGAGCCACCTCGAGCAACGGCTCTGTCCCGGCGCCCGCCTTGGGCTCGCGGGCGTCCTTGCGCACGTCGCTCACCAGCTTGTAGAGGCCCGCCGCAAGGGGGGTCAGCGCTACCGCCAGCTGAGCCAGCGCCTCGACATTCTTGATCAGTCCGCCGCCACCGTCATCCATACGACCTCCCGCGCCAAGCACGTGGCGATCTCTCAGAATCGCCTGGAAAGCCTATTTCGGGTTCGCTGACACCTTCTTCAACATTTCCATATGCGCACAGCTGCCTGCTTTTCTCTTACCTGGAGGAAGACTACAACAAAAGCCAACAATTTGGTCTTGTTGATTGATGATTCATCTCGAGCATGCCGCAAATCCTCCAGACCCTCCCAGGAATCTCCACTCCTTTGAGACGGACGCGTAAAGGTTTTTACCGACAGAAGAGGGGGCTTTCAGGAGTTTTCCTGCACCATCTCGCGCAGCCGGGAGAGCCGGATGTCCGGATCGGCTGCGATGCGAGCGAGCAGGGTCTCGAAATCCCGCGCGATCGTGCGCATGCGCTCGGGCGTGAAGAGGTCGGCCGCTCCCATCAGATCGAACAGCACGGCGCCGTCCTTCTCGGCGCAGGTGAAGACCAGGTCATGCTTCGTGCCTCCCTCCTCTCCGGGGAGAGCTCTCAGGGTGAGGCCGTCCGGGAGAGCCTCCCCGCCGGCCGGGGCGTCCGCGGTCTCGGAGAAGGTCATCATGTTGAAGCAGACTCCGGAGAGGAGGGTCCGGGTGAGCTGGCGTCCCGGGAAGAGCTCCTGGAGCACCCGGGCGAACGGCACCTCCTGGTGAAGGTAGGCCTCGAGCGTGGCATCGGAGACCCGCTCGGCGAGCTCCCGGAACGACGGGTTTCCCGAAAGGTCGACCCGGAGCGCCAGGGTGTTCATGAAGAGACCGATCTGTTCCCAGAGCTCCGGATGGGTGCGGCCCGCGAAGATCAGGGAGACGATCAGGTCCTCCTCTCCACTGTAGGCATGGAGCAGGGCGTCGGCTGCGGCCAGAAGGACCATCGGCAGCGAGCACTGCGTCTCGTAGGCGAAGGCCCGCAGAGTCTGCGCCGGCTCGGGTGCGAGCCTCACGGAGCCGTGCACCGCGCGCGTGCCCACGACCTCGGGCCGCGGCAGGTCGCTCGGCAGCGCGGGCGGCGGGGGCAGGCGCGCCAGAGTCCTCCGCCACCAGCCGATCTGGGCGGCGAGAGGCTCGCCGCCGAAGATCCGGCGCTGCCACCAGGCGAAGTCCGTGAACTGGATCGGCAGAGGACGCAGCGGAGAGGGACGGCCTTTTGCGAATGCCGCGTAGAGGAGCGTCAGCTCGCTCTGGAGCACCTGGATCGACCAGCCGTCCGAGATGATGTGGTGGACGTTCAGGAGCAGCGCGTGGTCCCGGTCGTCGAGCCGCAGGACCTGGGCGATGAAGAGCGGCCCTCGGGTCATGTCGAACTCATGGCCCGCATGCTCGGCGATCAACCGGTCCAGGAGCTCCGTCCTCCGCTTCTCGGGGAGCGCCGCCAGATCGATGACCGGGAGAGGCAGCTCGGCCGGAGGAGCGATGACGAGATGCGCCTCGCCGCCGTCCCAGCGGAAGCTCGTCCGCAGGGACTCGTGGCGGCGCACGATCTCCGTCAGGCTGCGCCGGAGCACGGTCAGATCGAGCGGCCCGGTGAACCGGAGAGGGACGGGGATGCTGTTCTTCGTGATCCCCGCGAGCTGCAGCGCCCATTCCTGAGCGAGCGTTGCGGGCAGCGGCTGGTCGCGCGACACCGGAACCGGGGAGGGGCAGCGATTCACTCCTGGCCTCTTCCCCCGGCCTTCTTCGAAAGCCGATGCTCACGAAAGAACGCCCACATCTGGCTCGTCGTGTCGACGCCGTTGCTGGTGAGCCCGACCAGCGACTCCGGCATCGGCTTGCCACCAGGCCAGGCGTGGCCTCCTCCCTGGACTGTATAGAGCACTACGGCAGCATCGTCTGCACAGCTCGGGTATTCGAGGCGGGTGACATCCGCAGCAACCACGGATTCGACGGGGTTCGGTCCGCACCGGTTTCTTCGCGCCCACTGCGCTGTCCAGGTTGGAATGCTCGGCAAGACAAACGGGTCCGGGAAAACCGGCGAGCGACCGCCATGGTATGGAGCGAGCGCATCCGCCGTGCCATGAAACGCGATCATCGGCACCGGTCGAGGGTCCGTGCACCAGCTCCACGGCAGTGAGTAAGCCGCCGCCACCATCCCGACCGCCGCGATCCGATCGGACAGCGTGCAGGAGAGGACGAATGCCATGCCTCCGCCGTTGGAGAGCCCGTTTGCATAGATCCTCGCCGGGTCGATGTTGTAGGCCGCCTCCAGGGTGTCAATCAATTCAGAGATGAATCGGACGTCCCTCGCGAGACCGGCTCCGTGGCCCACGCTCCAGGCCCTGGGCGCACCACGTCCCGCCGGGTAGACGACGATGAACCCCTGGCTGTCGGCCAGCCGGTTCCACCCGCTCGTGTCCCTCTGATGGGCCGGCCATGCCGCCCCGCCGTGCAGGCTGATGACGAGCGGCGTCGGCTTGGAGCGGTCGTAGCTGCTGGGGACATGGAGCAGATACTCCCGCCGCTGGCCCGACGAGATCATGGCGCCGCTCGTGCGATTCAGGAAGTAGAAGGACACCGAGGCCAGGAGGATCGACACCGCAGGCAGGCCGAGAACCAGCGCGGCGCGGAGGACCAGCTTCCCGGGCTTCATCGCCCTCCTCGGCCGGTCAAGATGCCGATTCCACGCCAGCGCCAGTGGCGCCGCGGAGAGTCGCACCAGAGGGATGGCCAGGACCGCGACCATCGCCAGGAAAACGCGCGGGATGAGCGGTGTCGTGAAAAGCCACGAGAGCAGACCGTAGAGAGCGAGCACGACGACGAGCCAACAGGCCGTGACAGTCACCAGCGTGCGATCGCCGAGCAGCCGCTGGCGATGGAGCCGTGTGGCGATCCAGGCAGCGGCGGACAGCTTGAGGCCGATCAGAGCAGCGGCGATCCACGGCAAGACGTTCGTGGCCAAGGCCATCACGTACAAAGAAAGGATCCATCCGGCGAGCGGCCCGAAGACGAGGAGATACGACAGGGCGAACAGAACGCTCGCTTTGACGATCCATTCGCGGCCGGTCAGGCCGAGGTACAGATTCTGCCCGAGTTGCTTCCACGTCAACCCCAACAACCCCAGGAATCCCAGCAACACGATCGTGACGGCGCGGAGCGTCCCTTCGGCTTCAATCCACCGAGTTGTTCGCTCGATCACCACCGGCCAGGTCGAGGACGCGGTGAGCGCGAGAGGGATGGCGATCACGACCAGCAGCCACGCGGCCAGCGTGCTCCAGATCGCCACTTTCATTTGGGCGGCGACGAGCGCGGCGCTGGTCAACGGCCTCGTCGCATCGAAGGACGTTACGCCCCAGGAATCGCGCACATCGGAATTTGCCTTGCTCACCGTCGCGGCGGCGAAACTGGCCATGCAGGGCGGGGTGAGCAGCACGCCGAGAAGCGGGTAGACGACGAGCTCCGGCCGGTCGTCGCCGGCGACGAAAAGAAGGGCCAGCTCGAACGGCAGAAGGAGGCCCATCAATGCCGGTAGCCGCCGGCCCTGCCGCCGCCACTCGAACCACATCTGGGCGCGGGCAGGCGAAGAAAACCGTACTTGCCGGCGCGGCAGGACATCGGCGATCTGTCCGAGCCGGGCGAATGCTCCGCGCCAATCGGGTACGTCGCCGCGGCGAGCCCGTGCAACGGCAGAGCAGGCGACGAGATAGGCGAGGGGAAGCTGCGGCGCGAGGGCGGCCACCAGCAGGGGCTCGGGGACTTCGCAATGGATCGCCAGGAGAACGGCGGCGTCCAGCGCAACCAGCCACAACACGGCGACGATCACACGCAGCCCCGGCAGACCGTAGGGCATCCACATCAGCGCCTGCGTCCAGGCGAGAAAGACCGCGGCCAGCAGTCCCGGCCAGATCAATGGTACGTCGATTCCAAACGCCAGCAGTGCGAAAAGTGCCGTGGCAATCCACAGGCCCGCCATGGCCGCCGCGCCATACAGCATCGGCCAGCCCGCGAGCGCCGTGGTCGTCACCGGCAGCGTGAACATGCGGGCGGGATAGATCGATGGGCGCGCGGCCAGGTCGCCGGCCAGGCCGAAGCTGAAGACCGCCAGGAGATACATGAATGTCACCGAGAAAGGCAAGATCAGCAGAGCTGCCGTTTCATTGGGAGTATCTAGCTCGATGGGCTCCCACGGTCCGGGAATCAGGAGCCTGATCATCCCGAGAACAAGAATCAAGGCGGCCAGCGCGATCAGTGCGAAGCGATGCCCCTGGCGAAATTCCCAGGCGATCGCGGCAGCGGGGGAACGCATTGATTACGCCTCCGGGTCTGGCGCCGCGGGCATCTCGATACGGGCGCCGACATGGGCGACGAAAATCTCATCGAGAGAGGGGACGCGCTCGCCGACGCGGTGCGATTCCTTGATTTCGTCGAGCGGCGCGCTCAGCGCGATCGTGCCCTGATGGATCATTGTGACGTGATCGGCGACCTGCTCCACTTCCTCCAACAAGTGCGACGAAAACAGCACCGTGCGGCCCTCATCGGCGATGGTGCGAAGGACGGCGCCGAGAATGTCGCGGCGAACGATGGGATCGAGACCGGACGACGGCTCATCCAGAACCAAGAGCTCGGGCCGATACGCCAGTGCGATGAGCAGTCCCGCCCGGGCCTTCTGCCCCTTGGAGAGATTCCTGATTTTCGCCGCGGGGTCGAGAGCGAACTTCTGCCGCAGCTCCTCGGCGTACATATCGTCCCAGGCGGGATAGAACGCGCGCGAGTAGCGAATGAGCTCGTCAACCCGCATCCAGCCGGGGAGATCGTTCTCCTCGGAAAGGTAGCCGATGCGCGACAGGACGGCGACCGGATCGGCGATCGGATCGAGCCCGAAGACGCGCACCGAGCCGCTTTCCGCCCGCAGCAGGCCGAGAACATGCTTGATGAGCGTCGTCTTGCCGGCTCCGTTTGCGCCGACGAGGCCGTAGACCGCGCCGTGCGACATGGACAGGCTCACCGAGGCAAGGGCCGTCCTGGCGCCGAAGCGGCGCGTCAGCTCCGACACGTTGACGACTGATTCATTCATCTTCGAACCACCGGAACGTGCTGCCCCACTGCTCCCAAAGATAGCACCGCAGCCGGCGACGAATCCACTTCTCTGCTTTCCAACCGGCCCAACGGGCCGGCAGAGCGGAGCCCAGGGCTGAGGCCGCAGGCCGATGCCCTGGGTAGAAAGGCGATCAACCATCGCGGCCTGAAAGGTCGCGAGAGATTCTTGGAGCTTTATCTCTTCTTCACCATCAGATCTCTCATGCTCAATGTTGAAGGTAGCCCGCACCGGCACATAGATCCGCTCGCCAGCCACCTGAATCTCGAACCGCTCTCCGCTCTCTTTGGCATCTGCCAAACGCCGCAGCTTTGCCACGAAATCAGCCTTCGGGTAATCCTTTTCTACATCTCTATCTTGTTTCGATTTCTGGGCCAGGGAGCTGGCTGTGGCGCCTGAAGCCAATGAGCAGGAGAACGGAAGCCACGAGGATGGATATCCCGACGGCGACGAACCCAAAGGTGACGACGGCTTCTTGCCACCGCTGGCCGCGGAAGCCAGCTGAAGCTATGGGTGTCATAGCGGCCGTGCCCAGGACGGCAGCGAGGAGCGTGACCGCCCAATTGCCATACGTACCGCCGAGGGCCGCCCAGTAGGCCACGGCGCTCAGACGACCAGAGAGCCTGACCTTTGACCATGCCGCGCCCAGCGCTAGTAGGAAGATGCCGTTCATCAGCCCCTCCAAGTGTGCAGACAGCCCCATGCGCGGGTTTCTTAGCGCTTGTTGGACTAACCCGGTCAGGAGGCCAAGAAGAAACAACGCCATGCCGTGCCCTAGCAGTGCGCGTCCCCCTGTCTTGCATGGGTTCAGCTCTCCTTCAAGGCGCTGCGCGCCGCAGTGAGCTCTGGAGTCCGACTCTAAATGTTTCACGGGTCCGATAGCCTCGCTCGTCTACTCCACTGTTTCCAAAGATAGCACCGCAGGTGGCAACGAATCCACTCTCGATCTGTCGGGTGAGAGGGGCCAGCGAAAACGGGCAGCCAGCGATAAGAGGCAGCTGAATCGAGAAGTCTTGATCGCTTCTTCTCTGAGGAATCTCCAAAGTACCGCTGTCCCTCCGGGCGCCAGGAATAGGGGCAAGCTGATTGGAGACGCCGCAGTATGCCGAACCGGAGACGGTCCAGTTGAGCCCGCTCCCCTGCTGGAAGTATCTGACACCGGAAGCCTATCGCGGCAGGATCACCGAGATGGTCCACGCGATCGAACAGCAGGCTCGCGAGTTGCGCGACGCTTCCGAACTCGCGCCCTTGGGATCAAAGCGATTCTCGCCCAGAAGCCGGAGGGGCGCCCTGAGGACCCGAAGAAATCCCCAGCCCCTCTCTTCCACGCCTTCGCCAAAGCAACACGAAAAGCCCTTTGGGAAGCCTACGGCTTCGTAGCCGCCTACCGCGAAGCCGCGGATAAGCTCAGGAAAGGAGATCGAGACGCCACCTTCCCGCCTGGCAGCTTTCCGCCGCACCTGCCATTCGTCACAGCCGCAGGAATGAGCTGAGCGGCCGTCAGGCCGTTGCGATTACAGCTTTGCATATCTCGGTCGATTCGAGTATCGGAAGCCGATCGAGCGCTTGTGTCGCAACCTTATCGAGAACAATCCTTACCCGTACGTTCGCGGCGAGGCTTACGCCGGCACGGCGTCCGGCTCTCGCAAAGCCCGGCTCCGCAGCAACTATTCCACTCCGCCACCGTATGAGAGCCCATGACCGCCAAGACCTTCGTTCTCGGCCTGGCGCTGCTGGGCGGCAGCGCCGGGGCTCAGCAGACGTCCGCGGCGCCTCCGGCGATCGCCCTGCGCGTCCAGCCGGATCGCATCTGTGCCGACTCAAGAAGCGGCTATCCCAACTTCGACCTGCTGGTGCGCAACGGCTCCGCCCGGCCGGCGACGGCCGTCGAGCTCACCGCGCGGAGCTTCGATGCCGCCGGCAACCTGCTGGAGCACCGCATCCTCTGGCAGGACGCCCTCTCCATCCTCGGGCCGCAGCGCGTGATCGCCGCCGGCGAGGAAGGGGTGATCTTCAACCCGTTCAGCTTCGAGTCGGCCGGCCGCGCGGCGAGGATCGACTACCAACTGCGCTTCGACGACGGAGCCTCCGCCTCGGTGAGCATCCGCCCCGAGCCGTGCGCGACGCGCGCCAGGCTGATCCTGCCGCTCACCGGGCGCGTCCTGGTCTACGACAGCTACGATTTCCTCTCCCATCACCGCCGCCAGACCTATCAGTACGCCGAGGACATGCGTGCCTTCGGCGTGGTCGACAACTGGTATCGCTATGGCATCGACCTGGTGGCCATCGACGAGGCAGGCGGCATGTTCAAGGGAGAGAGGGCTCGCATCGAGGACTGGTACGGCTGGGGCTTGCCGGTCCGCGCCGCCGGCGAAGGCGTCGTCGTGGCGGTCCGTGACGACATGCCGGACAACGCCCTCGGCTCCGAGGACTGGCCGCGCAAGCGGCTCTCCGAAGACGAAATGGGTTCCGACGGGAACTACGTCCTCATCGATCATGGCGGCGGCGAGATGAGCTGCGCCTCTCACCTCAGGCGCGGCAGCGCCCGCGTCAAGAAGGGGGATCGGGTGCAGGCCGGTCAGGTCATCGCGCAGATCGGCAACTCGGGAGCGACTCCGGTGCCGCACCTCCACTACGAGCTGCGCACCGGCTGGGGAGTGAAGGGCGTGCGCAGCCTGCCGCCGTACTTCCATGATCTCGACATCCTCGGCCTGGCCCCGTCCAAGGAAGCGCTACCGGTCGGGACCGGCGACGTCCTGCTGCCGCGGTGACGCGGAGCCGGAGAGGGGATCCCGACAGGAGGGGAGTACCGCTCTACGGGACTGGAGGACGGTTGAGCCGTACTGGCGTACCGTTGAACGGGACTGGAGTACGGCTCTTCTGTACTCCAGTACGGCTGAACGGTTCTGGCGTGAGACAAAAGTCCTCAGTGCATCGACACCGGGGCCGCCGCCCGGCCGCTCCGCCGCTTGAACAGCAGGAGCAGCGGGATGCAGCAGAGGAAGAAGATCCCCACCATGCGGAAGGCGTCCATGTAGGTGAGCAGCATACTCTGCTGCACCACCCCCCCTTCCAGTGCTGCGTAGGCCTGCCGCTGCGCCTCGAAGAAGCTGGCGCCCTTCGCCACGAACCCCTGGGTCATCGCCGCGATCCGCTCGCGCACCGGCACGTCGTAGATCGACACGTGGGAGAGAAGCGTCGAGCGGTGCGACCAGGAGCGGACCTGGATATAGGTGGTCACCAGGGCGATCCCGAACGAGCCGCCGAGCTGCCGCATCATGTTGGTCAGGCCGGCTCCCGACGCGACGTCTTTCCCCTTCAGGTTCGACAGCGCCATCGTGGTCAGGGGCACGAACAGCAGGCCGAGCCCGACGCCGCGCAGGATGAGCGGCCAAAAGAAGTCGTGGCGGCTCGAATCCAGGGTCGAGTGCGACAACATCCAGGTGAAGGCGAAGAAGCTGAGGAAGCCCAGGGCGTTCAGGAGCTGCGGCGGCGCGCCTTTTTGCAGCAGCCGTCCCACGATGGGCATCATCACCGCCGTGGCGAGCGAGCCGGGCAGCAGGATGAGGCCGGTCTGCATGGCATCGAAGCCGAGCAGGTTCTGGGCGAAGACCGGGAAGATGAAGACCGAGGCGTAGAGCCCGAACCCCATGATGAAGGTGAAGAGCGTCCCCACGGCGAGCGAGCGGTCCTTGAGCACCCGCAGGTCCACCACCGGGTGCTCCACCCGCAGCTCCCAGAAGATGAACGCGGCCAATGCCACGACCGCGACGACGCTCAGGACCATGATGTACTGGGCGGCGAACCAGTCCTCGGCCTCGCCCCGCTCCAGCACGATCTGCAACGCCCCGATCCCCGTCACCAACAGGCCGATCCCCGCCCAGTCCACCGAGGTGATCTGCCGCGCTTCCCGGGCGTCCGGGATGAACGCGCTCGCCATCAGCACCGCCACGATGCCGATCGGCAGGTTGACGTAGAAGATCCAAGGCCACGAGTAGTTGTCGGTGATCCATCCGCCCAGGGTGGGGCCGACTGTGGGGCCCACCACCACGCCGAGGCCGAATAGAGCGTTGGCGAGCCCCAGCTCCTCCTTCGGAAAGGTTTCCACCAGGATCGCCTGTGACGTCGAGAGCATGGCGCCGCCGCCCGCTCCCTGGATGAAGCGGAAGATCACCAGCTCCCACAGGTTCGTCGCGTGGCCGCAGAAGAACGACGCGACGGTGAAGAGGATCATCGAGCCGATGAAGTAGTTGCGGCGGCCGAAGACCGAGGCGAACCAGCCCGTCATCGGGATGACGATCACGTTCGCCACCACGTAGCCGGTCACCACCCAGGCGATCTGGTCGAGCGTCGCCCCCAGGTTTCCCATCATCTGGGGGAGGGCGACGTTGACGATCGAGGTATCGATCAGCTCGATCATCGAGGCCAGGATCACCGTGATCGTGATGATCCATTTATTGGTACCCTGCTGCGCCATGGGGTCAACCCAGATCGACCGCGACCGCAACGTTCATGCCCACGCGCAGCGGACGCTGCGGATTCGGCGGATCGGTGAAGACGATCTTGACCGGCACGCGCTGCACGACCTTGGTGAAGTTGCCCGTGGCATTGTCCGGCGGCAGCAGAGAGAACTTGGCGCCGGTGGCCGCGGCGAGCGACTCGATCCGGCCGCGGAACGTGACGCCCGGATAGGCGTCCACCTCGACCTCGACCGGCTGGCCCGGCCGCATGCCGGCGAGCTGGGTCTCCTTGAAGTTGGCCACCACCCAGGCGTCATGCCCCTGCACGATCGCGAGGAGCGGCTGGCCGGCCTGCACCATCTGCCCCACCTCCACGTCCTTCTTCGACACCACGCCGGAGACCGGCGCCGTGATCGTGGCGTAGGAGAGCTGGAGCATCGCGGCTTGCAGCGCAGCCTGGTGCTGCGCCACCTGGGCCTCGGCCGCGCCGACCTGGCGCTCGGCGGCCTGGAGCTGGGCTGCCGCGGACTCGACGGTCGCGCGGGAGGCGTCGCTTGAAGAGCGCGATGCCTCGGCGGCGGCGCGGGCCGCGTCATATTGCTGGTGCGAGACCTCCTCCTTGTCCCACAGCTTCTGATACCGCTCGAGATCGGCGGCGGTCTGCCGCTGCCGCGTGCCGGCCGCGGACACATCGGCCCGGGCGCGCACCACCGCGGCCCGCGCGCTGGAGACGGCCGCCTGGGCGACCGAGACGGCGGCCTGCGCATTGGCCAGCGCCGCCTGCTCCTGGTCCACCTTGGCCTGCAGGTCGGCCGGATCGATGCGCAGCAGCACGTCGCCCGCCTTGACCGGCTGGTTTTCCTTCACCAGCACCTCGCCGACGTAGCCGGAGACGCGGGGCAGCACCGGGTCGATGTGCCCCTCGACCTGCGCGTCGTCCGTGGTGACGTGGTGCGCGTAGAACCGGTACGTCTGGAAGCCGTAGACGCCGCCGGCAATCAGCAGCAGGCTGAGGACGGTGAGGATCACAAACTTGCGGACCCTCCCCCGCTTCATCTGGGGCGCGCGGTCCGGCAGCGGCTCGCCTTCCGCAGGATTTTTCCGTTCGACTCTCATCGGGCTGCTCATGGTTCACCTCTCTCCTACAAAGGATCGGATCTGACCTGTGGCCCGCGCCAGATCGAAGCGGCCCTGGGCCTCGTCGGCCAGGGCGTCGATGCGCAGGTCGCGGGCGGTGGCGAGCGACGTCTGGGCGTTGTCGACCTCGATCGATGAGGCCACTCCCGCCTTGAACCGGTCGCTGGCCTGCTCCAGCTCGTCCTGCGCGAGCCGGACGTTCTGCTCGGCGAGCTCGACGCGGCTGCGAGCGTTCTCCAGCAGAAGGAGCGCCCGGCGCACCTCTTCCTCCACCTGCCGTTCCGTATCGCGCTGTTGCAGCAGGAGCAGCTCCTGCTGCGAGCGCGCCTCGGCGACCCGGGCCTCGATCCGCCGGCCGGTGAAGAGCGGCACGTTGACCGTGGCCACGAACGTTCGGTTCCACGCGAGGTCCTGCAGCCGGTTGCCGTTCTCCACGGCCTGCGCCTGCGCCGCGACCGTCGGAAGCTTCTCCGCCTTCGCCGCTTCCACCAGAAGACCGGCGGCGCGCAAGCGCTCCGTGAGGACCGCCATCTCGGGCCGCCCCTGCCGCGCCAGGGTCAGCGCCTGCTCCACGGTCGGGACCGGCTCGCCGCGGCGGCTCCAGTCGTCCATGAGCACCACGTCCATGCCGAGATCGGCGCCGATCGCCCGGAGTAGCGCCAGGCGCGCCAGATCGCGCTGATTGGTCGCCACCAGCAGGCTCTGCCGCTGGCGGGCGAGCTGGATGTCGGCCCGTGTGGTGTCCAGCCGCGTGCCGACCCCCGCCTCTTTCTGATCGACCGCGAGCTGCCGCAGCCTTTCGAAGAGCTCCACGTTCGCGCGGATCTCGTCGATGCGGGACGAGGAGCGTCCCAGCGTCACATAGAGCGACGCCACGGCCGCCGCCACCTCGTTCTCCGTGCGACGGCTCTCTTCCTCGCTCACCCGCACACCCGCCTGCGCCGCGGCGTACCGGCGGCGGGCCGCCAGATCGATCACATTCATCGCCACCGTCAGGTGGAAGTCGACCACGTTGAACGGGCCGACCACCGGAGGCTCCCCAGGCGCCGGCTCGAAGCCGAACGTCAGGAGGTTCAGAGACTCGTTGGCCGTCATGTTCCCCGCGCTCACCTGCGGTTGAAAGACCGAGCGGGCCTCCAAAGCCCGCGCCTCGGCCTCGCTGACCTGCGCCGTGGCGATGCGCGCCGCTGTGCCCTCGTCGAGCGCCCGACGGATCGCATCGGGGAGCGACAGCCGCAGAGGCTCCTGACCCTGAGCTTGGGCCCGGGCCGCGCTTCCCATCACTAACAGTAAAAACAGCGCCACCACCGCGGCGCCTCGTGCATGTCTCATTGCGTTTTCCTCTCCTCGTCTCCCCCCTCGCACCGGATCCACGAGAGGACGTAGGCGGGACAGTGGATCAGCTCCACCTCCAGGCATCGGCAGGAAGCCAGCCACCGGACCAGCTCCCGGTCCACCAGGACGATGCCGGCCAGATCGAGAACCACCCGCTGCCCCGCGGTGCGGGCCGCCGAAAGCAGCCGCTTCAGCTCCGGCAGGTGCTCCTGCGTGAGCTGGCCCGACAGGGCGTAGGTGATATCTCGGGACGTTTCGGACTGGGTTTCAAGGCGTAACATCATCAACTCCGCCCTGAGCCAAGTCCATGAACCGTGCCAGAAGGCCGGTCTCGAAGAATCAGTGACTTACGAGGAATTACGACGGCGGATCGTCACGAGATCTCGGGAATTCACGAGATTTCGGGAGGGCCTCTTACCGAAACTGCCGCTTATCGATCCCCAACCGCTTGATCCGCGAATCCAGCGTCGTCGCCGGTACCCCCAATCGCGCCGCCGCGCCGCTGGCGCCGGAGACCCGCCCGCCCGCTTGGGCCAGGGCCTCCTCGATCTGCCGGCGCTCCTGGTCTCGCAGGCTCGCCGGGAGCGGCAGAGCATTCGGGGCTGGCGGCGGTCCTCCGGAGCCTCCGAGGAGCGGCTCCTCGACCCGCAGGACCTCTCCCTCGGAGAGGATCACGGCTCTCTCGATGACGTTCTGGAGCTCACGCACATTGCCCGGCCAGGCATAGTCGATGATGCGGTCCAACGATGCCTTCTCGATGTGCTGGAACCGCTTGCCGAAGCGTGCCGCATAGCGGGCGGCGAAGTACTCCACGAGGATGGGGATGTCCTCGCGCCGTCGGCGCAGCGGCGGCAGCTCGATTGGGAACACGTTCAGGCGGTAGAACAGGTCGCTGCGGAACGTCCCCTCAGCCACCGCCACGGACAGATCACGGTTCGTCGCGGCGATCACGCGGGCGTCCGTGGTGATCGGGTGCGCGCCGCCCACGCGCTCGAACGTCCCCTCCTGGAGCACGCGCAGGAACGACGCCTGCACGTCGGGCGGCAGCTCCCCTACCTCGTCGAGGAAAATCGTGCCGCCGGCCGCCAGCTCGAAGCGGCCGATGCGGCGCTGCAACGCGCCGGTGAACGCCCCCTTTTCATGGCCGAACAGCTCGGACGCCACCAGGCCCTGCGGCAACGCCGCGCAGTTGACCGCCACCAGCGCGCGGTTGGCGCGGTGCGACCGGCGGTGGATCGCACGGGCGATCAGCTCCTTGCCGGTCCCGGTCTCGCCGGTGATCAGGACGGTCGCGTCCGTGCCCGCGACCTTCTCCACCCGCGCCAGCGTCTCGCGCAGCGGTCGCGAGGAGCCGACGATCTCCTCGAACATGTTGCGCTGGTCGATCTCCTCGCGCAGCACCAGGTTCTCCGCCTGGAGCTGCTCGGTGAGCCGCGAGATCTTCGCGAAGGCGAGAGCGTTCGCCACCGCCGCGGCGATCGGCCGGGCGAGCGCCTCCAGCACCTCCACCTGCTCGGGCGGAAACGGCCCGGGTGTCCGGCGGGAAAAAACCATCGAGCCCACCAGCCGTTCCCGCACGCGCAGCGGCACCCGCACGTAGGACCGGACCCCCACGGCCCGCAGGCGCTCGTCCTCGGGAAACCGCGTCCCCTGGTCGAGGTCCGGACAGACCAGGGCGCGCCCGGTCCTCCCCACGTGCTCGGTCCCCGACCCGGCCAGCGGCAGGGGCTTCTTGAGCTTCGAGCCGATCTCCTCCGGATCGAGATGGAGCCAACGCGCCACGACGTCCGCGAAGGAATCCCCCTCGCGCCGGTCCACCCCCTCGATATAGAGGGCCTGCGGCTCCACGAAACCTCCCTTGATCGTGTTGACGCTCACCCCCTGCACCGGGATCGCCGGAGCCAGAGCCCGCGCCACCTCCTCCAGGACCGCCGCCAGCTCCAGCCGGGAGTTGGCGCATTCAGAGATTTCGAGAAGGAGGCGGAACTTCTCTTCCGCGGTCAGGACGGCCGTGCTCATGGGGTGGATTGTAGCGCGTCACCTTAGACCTGCCCTGGCGCGTCAAAGCATCGTGGACGAAGCGGCCCGGGACATCACTCGCCCGGACCCATGGACGCAAACCAGGAGGGTCACCTCGCGGCGGTGGCTCGCCGAGACGCCCCCCTCGGGCGCGGAGGGGCCTGCCGCGGCTAATACAACTCAGCCGCCTCACTGGGAATTTTCGAAATTGCGGCCGTCTCCTATATAGGCCCAGAGGTGCTACTGCAAACAGAATTTTTCTACACAGCAAAGGACATTTCCATGACTGTTGCGACAATCAACACGAGAACCGATCCACGGGCAAGGCGGACCGCAGATGGAAAGATTTCCGCAAAGCCCAACTACATTCTTCTCTCGATGGGACTGGCGTTGGTTCTTGTTCAAATCTTGGCCGTCAGTGGGCATGTCCAGTCTCCGGTTGCGAACGCGACGCTGCTATCGCTGGGCATAACGCTCGCTCTCTATGGTGTCTATCCAGTCTCGATTATGAGTGGCGAGTTTACCGGCCTGCTCGGGAAGCTGGCGGTTACGGGCCCGGCAGCGCTCGGCCTCTTCGTCTTCGCCTACACCTTGAACTCGCTCAATGAGGAGGCAAAGAAACAGGATGATTTAGCCATAGCCCGTATGGCTGTTGAGCACGCCGATGATATCGTTACGTTGACTACATCCACCAACGACCGACGTCACAACTCGCGCAAGATTGATGGCACCACGATTAGGCTGCTGGATGTTGACTCCTTTGCCGACGAGCGAATCACTCAGGTCGTTGATCAGCTCGACTCCACACTGCAGAATAGCGGACTCAGCAATGAGCAAGAACGTCGACAAGAAATCCGACGCCTCTTGGCGACCGTAATTCCTCATCTACGGCTCGGGCAGCCGCACCAAGCGGGCGCTCTTGCCTCGATTGATACCTATCTCATGGGTCAGCCTGGTGCCAACAATGCATGGAAAGAGGCCATAGCCGCGTCGGCTGCCGATGCCCCTGTTCCGACGCAGGTTGTGAACCGCGTCAAGAAGTTGCCATTTGCAGTCCTGAAAATCACCGACAAGTCAAATTCTCGATTTCTTGCCTTGACGGAATCTAGCCAAATCTCCGTTGGATCCCGAATTTACGACCTGCCGGTGATAGCCAATCCTGCCAAGAGATATGTGCCGAACCTCGAAGAGGCTATCGTGCTGACCGCTGAGGCGCAGTATCTTGCCGAGCCCCATGGGAACGGTTTCAGTCCGAAATAGGTTTGAAGCGCAGGCGAAAGAGTCGATGATCTCGCCTGCCTCTCGAAATCGCGCGCCGATTCAAGGTTTGCAAGCGGGAGCGCGTGACGACGAAGCGGATCATGAGCACACAAAAAACGTTGACTTTGCGGTCCCCCAGCCAAGCGTGCCATCGATCCTCGACGTTCTTCACCAGAACGACGCCGAGGTGTCACAGCTCACGATCGGCGGCGTCAACGCACGCATCTCAGAACGGGGAATCCGGGCAGATTTCATCGATCGGTCGAATGAAGAATGGGGGAATTTGCAGCCTCTCTACCTCGACGCCATTCGTGCCGCCGAAGCGCAGGACGATCGATTCGAAGGGATTCCCGTGGCTCCGCCCGAGCATATCGTCGCCATGAAACTTGCGGCCGGCACCGACAAGGACGAACGGGATGCCATCCGTCTGATCGCGAAGGTCAAGGACCTCGATATCGATGCGACGCGCGAGCTCGTGCGACGATTTCTCGGGCCAGGCCTGCTCGGCAGGCTCGAGGAGTGTCTCCGCCGCGCAGGACACCCACGGGCCCTACAGCTTGGGTTCCTGAACTTGATTCGTTAGCCCGCAGCCACGGTAAACTCTACAGGCTCGCGGGACTGCATGGCGATCCATTCGTCGTGCGAGGTGATGACACGCCGGTCCGTCGCCGCGCCGCCGCGGGCTGGCAGCAGCGTCGCGTCCCAGCCGTTCTCCAGGACCTGCGTCAGCAGCGCCTCGAGGTCCACCGCCTCCCCGGCGCGGAACAGGTGCCCCGGCGCCGCCTCCAGCGAGCGGCGCTCCCCGTGCCCCTCGCGCCAAGCGTAGAACCGCGGCCAGTCCTCTCCCGAGGGCCACACACCCCACCCGGTCAGCCACACCAGGCACTCCTCCCACGCGCCGAGCGCACGCACCGCCGCGCCGGCGACAGCGGGCTCCCGGCCTGACCGCCGGCCCTCGGCGTAGAACAGGCTTGTGCGCTGCCCGAGCGCCGGATCATCCACGAGCGTGACCGGTCCCTGAGAGTCCGCGTCGTCGCCGGCGAGCGCGACGTCATGTGCGCGACAACAATCCCAAATGAGCGGGTGATCGAGGACGTTCATCGGTGCTCGTTGCGGTCAGTAACTCGATTCAGGACTCGCGTGTAGATCATGGTCGTACCCCACCCCTACTTCGCGTAGTGATCGGCGCCCAGGAAGTGGAGTGACACGTAGCGCTCCTCCCCGATGACCCAGCTGTCGTGCGCCGAAGGCGGAATGTAGAAGACCGTGCCCGGCGTCAGCTCGTAGACCTCGCCACCGATCATCGCTGCCGTCGCACGGCCGGACAGCACCAGGCCCACGTGCTCCACCTCGCAGAACTCCGTGCCGGTCAGGGGACCGACGTGCTCGGACCATTTCCATCCGGGCTCATAGGTCGCCCGTCCGACGGTGAGCCCGCCAATGTGAATGATTTCGAACCGCCCCTTTTCGAGCTCCCGCACCTCGTCAGGTTCCTCAAACCGCCGCAAGATCACGTCGAGCATAGAGTCCTTTCATCTCCCGGTGTTCCGGAGATGATACATCAGCGGCGGACCCTCGCGGGCTTCACGGCCCCGGCTCCCGAAACCTCCCGGCACACACCTCCCTGAGTAGAGATCGACTCGCCTGGCGAGCTGTCCGGCCAGGAGGTGTGTCCTTTCCGGCTCGCGGCAAAGCAGCCGCGACCGTTTTTGGGAGTTGGGAGGTACAGATGAAGAGCCGTAAGCTCGCTTGGTTGCTGTTGCTCGCCTTCGGCAGCGTGGCCCACGCCGCCCCCGAGGCCGCCGTTCCCACGGCTGCCAGTCATCCGGTGCTCGAGGTCAACCACCTGGACTCCGTCGTCCCGGCGCCGCTGGATCTGGCGCGCATCGGGCAGGAGGATGTGGAGCGGGACCAGCAGGGGCTGCCGCCGCGCTTCGCGATTCCGGAGCGGGTCAACATCACGCCCGCCAACCGCGGCACCTGGGAAGATCTCGGCAAGGGCCAGATGCTCTGGCGGCTGCGCATTATCGGCCGCGAGGGAACGACCAACCTGAACCTCGGCTTCACCCGCTTCAAGATGTCGAAGCGGAGCCGCGTGGTGCTGTACTCGACGGACGGCCGCCAGGTCACGCGGGCGTTCACCGCCGCGGACAACGAGGAGCATGGCCAGCTCTGGACGCCGGTCGTGGTCACCAGTGACCTCATCGTGGAGCTCACCGTGCCCAAGAAGGAGATGCAGGCGGTCCAGCTGAAGCTCGGGTGGATCAATCAGGGCTACCGCGGCTTCGGAACGGTCTCGGCCGATGACTACAACAAATCCGGCAGCTGCAATCTGGACGTCGAGTGCCTCGACGCCGGCGATACGTGGCGCGAGGAAATGCGGGCGGTGGGCGTGATCTCGACCGGCGGCACCACGTTCTGCACCGGGTCGCTCGTCAACGATACCGCCGGCGACCGCAAGATGTATTTCATGACCGCCAACCATTGTTCGATCACCTCGTCGAACGCGGCCTCGCTGGTGGTCTACTGGAATTATCAGAACTCCTTCTGCCGGGCTCCCGGCAGCGCCGCGAGCGGGCAGACGGGCGATGGCTCGCTCAGCCAGTTCCACACCGGCTCCTTCTTCCGCGCCGCCAATGCCCCTTCGGACTTCACCCTGGTGGAGCTCGACGATCCACCGGTCACCGCCTACAACCATCACTGGGCGGGCTGGGACCGTTCGACCGGCAGCCATACGTGCACCGCGTCGGCTCCCTGCTCATCGATCCACCATCCGTCGACCGATGAGAAGCGGATCACCTACGTTACTTCCGACCTGATCAGCACGAGCTACAACAGCCCGACCTCACCGGGCGACGGCACCCACCTCTGGGCCCGCTGGGCGACCGATCCTCCGGGTCCCTACACCGTGCCCGGAGTGACCGAGCCCGGCTCCTCCGGCTCGCCGCTCTACAACGCCGCGGGCCGCTTCGTCGGCCAACTCCACGGCGGACCGTCCTCCTGCGGCGCCACGGGCAACAACCTGTCGGATTATTACGGGCGCTTCAGCGTCTCCTGGACCGGCGGCGGCACGAACAGCACCCGCCTTTCGAACTGGCTCGACGCGGGCAACACCGGCGCCACGACCACCAGCGGCCTCAACGTCAGCGGCGGCGGTTGCACGCCCCCGGCGGCCCCGACCGGGTTGAGCGCCACCGCCGCGTCGGCGTCGCAGATCAACCTCGCCTGGAGCGCCGCCTCCGGCGCCACCTCGTACACGGTCTTGCGCTCGACGATCAGCGGCGGGCCGTACTCGTCGGTGGGGACCTCGGCCACCACCTCCTTCTCGAACACGGGCCTTTCCTGCAACACGACCTATTACTACGTCGTGACGGCGTCGAACGGCAGTTGCAGCTCCGGCAATTCGGCACAGGCGCAGGCGACGACCTCGGCCTGCACGGGCAACGTGCTGACGAACGGCGTTCCGGTGACCGGGATCTCGGGAGCGGCCGGCAGCCAGCAGTTCTGGACGATGAGCGTGCCGTCGGGGGCGTCGAACCTGCAGTTCCAGACCTCGGGCGGCACCGGCGACGCCGACCTGTACGTGCGGCTCGGCTCGGCGCCGAGCCTCACGACCTACGATTGCCGGCCGTACACGAGCGGCAACAGCGAGACCTGCAACTTCCCGACGCCGTCGGCGGGAACCTGGCACGTGATGCTGAACGGCTATGCGGCGTTCTCGGGCGTGACGCTCGTCGGGAGCTACTCGACGGGCTCGACCTGCAATGCCATCACGGACGTGGAGCCGAACGACAGTACTGCCGCGCCGCAGGCGATCTCGGGGACCTGCAACCAGATCTCGGGGACCTTCCTCAACGACGCGACGACGCAGCAGAACGATTACTTCCGCCTGAGCCTGCCGGCAGGCCGGACAGTCACGGCGCTGCTCAACGGTCTCACGGTGGACTACGACCTCTACATCTACAACGCGGCCGGCACCCAGGTGGCGAGCTCGACGGCCGGCGGTACCACGGCGGACCAGGCGACCTGGACCAACACGGGCGCCTCCGCGGTCAACGTCTTCGTCCGCGTCCTCCGCTACTCTTCGACCCGCACGACCTATCAATTGAGAGTCAGCTACTGAGCTGACTCGTTTCGCGGAGCCCGCCCCCGGACCGGGGGCGGGCGCATGCTAAGGCGGACCGATCACTGCACGGAGCTCGCCATCAGGGAGGAACGCTGGCTGAGCTCCGGCAGACGGCTCACATCGGTCGTGTAAACGCCGAAGGCGCGAAGTAACCAGCGAAGAATTCCTGGTCCGCCGCGATCACAGCGATGTCTGCGTCTGCCGGAGTCTGTGGCATGCCGGTTGCTGCTCATCCCGGGTGGGGGGAAGTGTGTCGTTCACCTCAGGACGAGAAAGGAGAACACCATGGAACTTCGTAGTACCCGTCGCGGCATCTTCGTAGCCGTCTTCTTGTCAGGACTGCTCGCCGCGACGGCAGCCTTGGCAGCCGAGCCGGGCAACTCCTATCAACGCCGGGATCTCGTTTCCGACGGTGGCGTTCCCGCAGAGCACCTGGATCCAGACCTCATCAACGGCTGGGGTCTCGCGGCGAGCGCATCCGGACCGTGGTGGGTCAACGCGGCCGATTCCGGCAAGTCGTTGCTCTACAACGGCGAAGGCATCAAGAACCCACTCGTCGTCTCGGTCCAGGGCGAGCCGACCGGAATCGTCTTCAACGGTGGTCCGCGTTTCATCATCCCGAACGCCGGCGCGGCCCGCTTCCTCTTCGCGAGCGAGGACGGAACGATCTCCGCGTGGAGCCCCGGTCTCGTGCCGAACACCCAGGCGGTCGTCGTCGTGGATAATTCCGCCTCGGAAGCGAGCTACAAAGGGCTCGCGATCGACTCGACGTCCGCCGGCACGCGCCTCTACGCGGCGGACTTCCACAACGCCCGCGTGGACGTCTTCGACGGCGCCTTCGCTCCGGTGACCGTGGCCGGCGCCTTCACGGATCCCAACCTTCCGGCGGGGTACGCCCCGTTCGGAATCCAGACGCTGGCCGGCAACGTGTTCGTCGCCTATGCCTTGCAGGACGAGGAGGGCGAGGAGGAGGTTGCAGGGTCGGGGCTCGGCGTCGTGGACAAGTACGACCTCGCCGGCCGCCTGATCGCGCGGGTGGCCACGGGAGACGCGCTGAATGCCCCTTGGGGACTTGCGCTGGCGCCGGCGGGGTTCGGCCGCTTCAGCGGCAAGCTCCTGGTCGGCAACTTCGGCAATGGCCGCATCAACGTGTTCGACCCTGTGACGTTCGAGCCGAAAGGACACCTCAAAGGGACGAACGGTAAAGCGATCGTGATCGATGGACTCTGGGGGATCGCTTTCGGAAACGGCGGGACCGCCGGTCCAGCGACCACACTCTTCTTCGCCGCGGGGCCGGACGACGAAGAGCATGGGCTCTTTGGACGTCTCGATCCGCCGTAAGAGCGTCCATCGTATGGCGCTCGGCACCGGAGCGTGTGCCGGGCGCCACTTCGCATCTTATGTGCCGGCCGCGATGCTGAGGATCGCCAGCGCTTGGTCCTTGTTGATCTCGAGCAGCCGCCGTTGATTCGAGCCTTGGGGCGCCGCCGCGTCAATGGAGCTTCCGCCCTCCGGAGCAGGTCGAGAATCCTCAGGGGGCAATGAGCGCCCTTGAGAATTTTGTCGCGCCGCCCGAGCCAATTCTCGACCTGACCCGAGCAAGACTCGGCCTCGCCCAGAGTCGGCGCCTCGCAGGCCGAGAAATAAGCCGAGGCCGTGCCGTGCGTCATCGGGGCCCTGCGCTGAGCGAAGAGGCCTTCATGACTTTCGGCCCGCCTTCGCCAGATTTTGCTTCACCCGAAGCTTCGCGATGCGTTCGACCAAGTCGTAGGGGATCGGTTGATCGAGCGGAAACCGGAGGTTGCCCTTCTCTCCCGCATAGGGCGCGACGGCCTTCTCAATCGCTGCGTCCCCTCGGATGGGCGGATAGAGGCCGATGTGATTCTTGAACGCAGCGAAGTGCACGAGAACCCCGTTCAACTTGAACGTCGGCATCTGATAACTGATGGCCTCCTGCGCACCGGGTGCGGCGCCGCGCACGATCCCCCGGATCTTCTCGAGAATCTCTTGGACCTCAGGCGAGAACGTAGCGATGTATTCGTCGATGGTTTGGGGCGTAGACGGTTTCGTTTCCATATTGTCTTCCCCTTCTTGGCGTCCACCTACTTCGCTTCTCGAAGGTACCTGGTGAAGTCTGTGCTGGGCGGAGTCTGCCCCAGTTGGCGCAACAGCGTCGCCAGCTGGCCGCGGTGATACGTCGAGTGGTTGACCACGTGCCGCATCAGGTCCCCGAGCGGATGCGAGAAGCTCTGTCCGTCCAACCCGTGGTACGTGACCACGCGCTCCAGATCCACATCCGTCAGCCCGGCTAGAAACGAGGCACGCTCCGCCTCGACGGCCGCGAGTCGGCCCTTGAGCTCAGCCAGAGCCGCCGAGCCGTCCCAGGCCGGCCTGGACGTCGGGCTGTCGCCCAGCCACCGCTGCAGCCAGATCCACTCCGATCCGACAATGTGGGCCAGAGTGTCGCGGATCGATGGAAAGCTGCTCACGACGAAGGCCTCGACCTGCTCCCGCGTCAGGGCCTCCGCCGCGCTGAACATCCGTGCGGTGGCCCAGGATCCGTAGCTGAAAAGCTCTCTCGCCTCGCCGGTCGTCATCTCCACTCCTCCTTTACAACAACTGTATCCCGGTCTCTCTCCGTGGCGCATGCACTGCTCGATGCAGCGCCGCCCGTGACAGGAGGCGTGTGGAATCGAGCGTGGGCAGCGATGAGTTCGAGTCGTTCATGATCAGCGGAATCTCGGTGCAGCCCAGGACTACGGCGTCACAGCCGAGATTCTTCATCCGCTCGATGACAGCCTGGAACGTTGTAATAGCCTCTGGTTTGAAGACACCGTAAACCAGTTCTTCCATGATGATGTGGTTTGTCTCTTCCCGTTCCTCCGCCGTCGGAAGAACGCACTCAAGACCGCGCGCCGCAAGCTTCTCGGGAGTATTCTAACTTCATTGCCTCTGCCAGGCGAAGACTGACTCGATCTAGCTCCTCGGGCAGCCGGCTCCCGGGAGGGATCGTCGCTCTCTACGACGGACGGGGCCATAATGAGACGCCTCTATGGCTGCCCGAGCAGCGTGCCCTCGTTTTCGCCGACGCGCTGACTGCACCGGGAGGCGAGCTGAGCGTCTGTGCGACGCCGTGGCATGCTCGTGAGCGTTTCGCACGGCGAGCCGGTACATACCCGCGCCGCCTACGAGCGCGCCCTCGAGCTCTCCCCCTGGAGCGGATAGGGCCGACTTCGCCGAGATGACCCCCTCAGGAGACCGCGCAGCGCTACCCCATTCTCACGACTGAGGCACCACAGCGGCGGCACTTGCCGCTGTTAGTGCAGTCCCAGCCGAAGTGGAGCCGGCACTCACGACAGAAGTAGGCGATACCGCTGATCGCCTTTCCGCACCACGCGCAGATGACGCTCATACCTTGGACTCCAATCTTGTCCGCAGCTCGATGTCTTCGAGGTACTTGAGCTTAGCTTGTTCGACATCGTCTACTACGGCGACAAGTGCATCTGGCTTCATGCCCGTCGCTGATATCGTGATCGACTGTCCAGATGAAGAAATGACGAGCACCACAGTGCGGGTGATAAAGTACGCCACGACGAGCGCGGCAGCGGTGAAGAGCAATCCATACATAATGCTCTGCTCCCCACCTTCCTCGGCGTTCCGCGAGAAGGCGCCAAATCCGCCTGCGAGCACTGCCAGAAGAAGTAGAATGGGGTGGCTTTTCGAGACAAGGCCGCACGAGGATACAGCGTCGAGCGTAATGCCTATTATCTGACTGGCGCCGGATGTCCTTTGATCGTAGCGCACACGATGCGTTGTGAGTGTTAAGCCCGCAACGCTCGCTTCTGAGAGAGTCGATTCCCCCGGCAAGAGTTTCATTGGTACCCCCAATGTGTTTGCAGATTATCCGGGACCAGTAGGTGGAGCGGAACCCAATTCGCCATACATCTGTACGCTTCAATTCGGACCGACCACCTCGCCTACTGGCTGAGTAGACCCGACCCCGGCCTCCTTTGTTTAGGGGAACTTCTCTCGAGCAGCGCACAACTCAGAATTCGTCGCGGGCGCAGCTGGGAAACGGGTCAGAAGGAGGCGCGTGAGCATCTCGACTTCGGCGAGCCCAGAGACGTGGTAGGAGATCTCGGGCGGCCAGAAGCCAGCGGACTTGAGGAGCTCCTCTACCGTGGAAACAGTCGTGTCGGCGAGGTGGTACAGGAGGACCCGCGGCATTTATGTCTCACAAAGTGGATAGAGCTTGTCCAGCTCAGCCTCCACATCAGAAATCGACCTGGCTTCCACAGCCTGTCGTCCAGGATAGCGCGTCAGATAGTCGCCGGCTTCCTTGGTCCCGATCCTCTGGTTCTCCAGATAAAAGATCACGGGGACCCCGTACTCCAGGGCGAGCTCGACTTCCGAGCCGGTACCGGACCCTCCTGGCAGGACAATCGCGACGTCCGCGGTCAGAACGTTGATGTGATTGCGGCTGCCCAGCTCTTTTCCTTGCTCTCCGCTCAAGGGCAGGTGCGTGTAGATGGGGATCTCGACCCAGTCGTTCACAGATCTGGGTTGATATGGGTGCTGATCATCTGTTCCTGCGCGGATGATGCCGAGGACCAGCCCTTTCCGGGGTTGGGTCCGGTAGAACGCCTCACTCACCTGCGCCATGACTCCCCCACCTCCCCCGGTCAAGAGGTGGAATCCCTTTCTGGCGATGAGCTCTCCGACGGGTGTGGCCAGGGTTGCATGGCTCGACTCGCCGCTTCCGAAGACGCCGACGATCTTGCGGCGCCTGGCGTGGCCCTTCTCGAATTCGGCTTTGTTCATCGCTCTCCCATGCTATAGGATTCCCCCGCGTTTCGACGATATGAGGTGCTGAAGATGGCTTCTTTTCTGGACCTGGAGCGCTGGCCGCGCCGCGCGACGTTCGAGTACTTTCGGGGCTATGACAATCCGTACTTCAACGTGTGTGCGCCACTGGAGGCGGGGCCTCTCGTGGAGCTAGCCCGCGGGGTGCCTGGCACCTCCTTCTTCCTCGCGTACCTCTATCTGTCCCTCCGCACGGCCAATGAGGTCGAGCCGTTTCGCTACCGCCTGTCGGAAGGGCGCGTGCTGGTGCACGAGCGGATTCACGCCGGGACCACCTTGCTGCTCGAGGACGACCGCTTCGCCTTCGCCTACTTCGACTACACGGAGGACTTCGCCCAGTTCCAGGCCGAGGCGCGGACGGCGATGGCGCGGGTGCGTGCGGAGGGTGGGTTCGATGCGCAGGATCACCGGAACGATCTGATTCACTACTCCACGCTGCCGTGGATCTCGTTCACGAGCTTCTCCCATGCACGCAACTGGGGGAAAGAGGACTCCATCCCGAAGATCGTCTTCGGCAAGCGCGAGGAACGGAATGGACAATGGCTCCTGCCGGTGTCCGTCGAGGTGCACCATGCGCTGATGGATGGTCTGCACGTGGGACGGTACCTCGAAAAGCTCCAAGGCTATTTCTTGGAGCCGGCGGCCGGGCTCGGTCTAGAATGAAGCATGGGACAATCCATGAGAGCTCACCTGCTCGGCCTGGCGCTCGCGGCGAGCCTTGCGGCGGCCCCCCTCTTCGGTCAGCCGGCTCTCACGGGCCCTGAATTTTTTGTGGACCCGGGAACCCCGGGAACGCAATTCGCGGTCTCGGCTGCCTCGAACAGCTCTGGGGATCAAGTCGCGGTCTGGGTAGAGCAGTCTCTCGTGGCGCCGGGCCAGCCGCGGGCGCGGGTGCGTGGACGGCGCTTCGACAGCTCGGGAGCGCAGCTCGGCCCGGCCTTCACGGTCCAGCCGACCTCCCTGAAGACTCGGCAGTGGTACCCGGATGTGGCGATCGATCCGTCCGGCCGGTTCGTGGTGGTCTGGCACACCGGCGACTCGGAGAAAGGCGGAAGCATCCAGGGTCGGCGTTTCGACGCGTCCGGCCACCCCGTGGGTGACTCTTTCGTGGTCAGCAAGGATAAAACGCCGGGAGTGGCGCCCCGGGTGGCGGTGCATGCTGCCGGCGGCTTCGTGGTGGTGTGGACGCGGCTCGGCACCAGCTCCACCGGCAGCCAGATCCTCGCGCGGCGCTATGCGGCCTCCGGCCGGCCCCTCGGATCACCGTTCGGAGTGGATCCGGAGAACAGCCCGCTGATTCGCTCCAATCCGGACGTCGAGGCTCAGCCGGGAGGGGACTTCGCTATCACCTGGGCGGAGTTCGACCGGGCGCAGCGCCGCTCCCGCCTCCGCGTCCGGGCCTTCGATCGGACCGGCACCCCCGTGGGACCGGTTGGTGACCTCAGCGTCTTGTCGAGGCGCTCGTCTTGGGCGGCCAGCCTGGCGCCCGCTCCCGGCGGTGGCTGGATCGCCGTTTGGGCAGGTGGCTTCAAAGAGAATGTGGGATACCGGATCTTCGGCCAGTCCATCGGTCCCGATGGCGGGCTCGCCGGAGCCGCGTTTCAAATCGGGACCAGCAACGCCGGGTCTTTCGAGCACCCGCACCCTCAGGTCGCATTCGATGGGGATCGCTCGTTCTTCGCCGTCTGGCCCATCTCCGTGATCGGCCCGGCGATCCGGGGACGGCATTTCGGTCCCGCGGGTGAGCTCTTGGGGCCGGAGCGCATCGTCCACGATCCCGGATTCTCCCACTTCGTCCCGGTGGTTGCCAGCTCCGGCAGCGGCGCCTTCACCGTGTTCTGGACGGGGTATCACCAGGGCGAATTCTTCGAGGACCGCCCGCTGATCGCCGCCCAGCGCCTCGTCGCCAGCGGAGGGCCTGGCACCATTCGGCTGGACCAGGCGGTTCTCGCCGTGCCGGAGGGGAGTGAGGCGCCCGTCGAGCTCCAGGTGCAGCGGCGGGATGGCACCTCGGGCGCTGTGCATGTCGAGATCCGCCTGGAGGGGGCCGCCTCCGGCTCCTGGCCGATCGACTTCGAGGACGGCGATTCGCTTCCCCGGACGATCTCCATTCCAGTGCCCGCCGCTGTCGACCACGATGACCGGATCGTCGTCTCTCTGGTCGACCCCACCGGCGGAGCCGTGCTCGACGAGCCGCGGCAGACCGTGGTGGAGGTCCGCGACCTCGACGTGCCGTCGCCGCTCATCGCTCAGGCCGGACCAACGATCAGGGTCGCGCGCACCTTCCCTCCCCTCTCGCAGAGCGATCCGTCCGTCGCGTCTGATGCGGCCGGCGGCTTCATCGTCTCCTGGCTCCGCAGGAACGATGACAACGGCAGTCTCGTCGTGGCCGGGGCGCGGTACGAGGCGTCCGGCGCATTGGCGACACATTTTGAATCGGACTCGTATCCCAGCACCGGCGGACGGCCGCTCCTCGCGGTCGAGCCGGACGGCGGGTTCGTCCAGGCTTGGAACGAGTTTTACCGGGCCAGATCCCACGGCCAGCGGAGAGCCCCGGCGGGTGCTCCTCTGGGGCCGGCCTTTTCGTTCGGCCCGGTGGTCCCGCTGGCGCTCGCACCGGCTCCCGGGGGATTCTGGTGGGCTGTGACCGACGGCCGGGACAGCGCCGGAACGGGCCTCTTCCTCCACCGCTATCGCGGCGGCGGCATCGCGGCCGGCCCGGCGGTCCAGGTGAGCGGCCCCATCCTGATGCAGCCACCGCAGGCCGACCTGGCCGCGGATGCCCAGGGGAACCTCGTGGCCGTCTGGACGGTGCCCCCTTCCGGGGACGGTCCGGGGGGCATCTACGCGCGGCTCTTCCGCGCCTCCGGAGAGCCCCGCGGCCCGGCGTTTCTCGTCGGAACCGGCGGCTTCGGCTTCGACGCCCGCCCTGCGGTGGCCATGGCAGCCGGCGGGGATTTCGTAGTGGCCTGGCAGAGGTTCGACTTCGACAACCGGCTCGACGTCTTCGCCCGCTCCTTCGACGCCTCCGGTGCTCCGCGGAGCGGCGACATCCCCGTCAACAGCAACATCGTGGGATTCCAGGTCTCCCCGGCCGTCGCGGTGCAGGACGATGGACGGTTCCTCGTGGTCTGGGAGGACTGGCACATCGAGGGATGGTCGGAAGCGCCGCGCGGCCACTATTTCGATGCGATGGGCATGCGCCTCGGCGGCGAGCTCAAAATCGCTCCAAGAGGCCGTCACGTGGACGTTTCGACCAACGGAGCCGGGCTCTTCGTGGTGGTCTGGGAAGGAAGCACGTCCGCACCGGCAAGCTTCATCGCAACGCGGCGATTCCCGGCACCTCCGTAGGTTTGTCTCCCGGCGAGATAAGCTGTACCGGCTTCGTCCCCAAGAGACGGGACACTGCCCAGGAGACATTCATGCCCTACGTTCGCACCAGCGTCTTCGCCGCCGTCTGCGCCCTCGCTCTGGCCACCGCCGCTCCGGCGTGGCAGGCCGCTCCGCCGGACGCGGAGGTCGACCGGGCGCTGTCGCGGATTCGGCCCGAGGCCATCCGCGCCCATATGCGGTTTCTGGCGGACGACCTCCTGGAAGGGAGGGGGACCGGCTCACGCGGATACGAGCTGGCCGCGAAATACGTGGCGGCGCGTTTCGAGGCGCTGGGGCTCGCGCCGGCCGGGACCGGAGGCGGCTTCTTCCAGCCGGTGCCCTTGCGCCGGACAACGACGGTCACGTCTCAATGCTCCCTGACGCTGATCCGGGACGGGAAGCGGACCGAGCTGAAGTTCGGCGAGGACTATCTCCTCAGCGGCTCGACTCTCGCCGCCGCCGACTCGCAGGTCACGGCACCGCTGGTCTTCGCAGGATTCGGTGTGGCGGCTCCGGAGCTCGGCTATGACGACTACGCGGGTCTCGACGTGCAGGGAAAGATCGTGGTGGTGCTGTCCGGAGCACCGACCACCTTCCCGAAAGACCAGCACGCCTACTATTCCTCGACCCAGCTCAAAGCAGACGTAGCCTTCTCGCACGGGGCCGTCGCACTCCTCGGAGCCCAGAGCCCGGTGGACGCGGAGCGGATTTCCTGGAAGACCATGATGAGCTATATCGGGGCACCCTCCTACCAATGGTTGAACGAGGCCGGCGTCCCGGACCGGGCAAGGCCCGAGGCGCGCGGCTTCGGCATGTTGAGCCGCGAGACGGCCGCAACCCTCTTCTCGGGGGCGCCACACTCTCTGGAGGAGGTCTTCAAGGCCGCCGAGGCCGGCCAGCCACAGCGGTTTGCGCTGCCGGTCCAGGCGAGCCTGCGCACGGTGAGCGAGCACGAGCGGGCCGAGAGCCCCAATGTGGCCGCTCTGCTCCGCGGCTCGGATCCCCGCCTGCGGGACGAGGTCATCGTCCTCACCGCTCATCTCGACCATATCGGAATCGGCAAGCCTGTCGACGGCGACTCCATCTACAACGGAGCCTACGACAACGCCTCGGGGGTCGCCTCCCTGCTGGAAATCGCGAACGCTCTCGCAAGCCTCCCCGAGCCGCCGCGGCGGTCCGTCCTCTTCCTCGCCGTCACCGGGGAGGAACAGGGGCTCCAGGGCTCGGACTATTTCGTCCACAACCCCACCGTGCCGCGCGACAAGATCGTCGCGAACATCAACGTCGACATGTTCCTGATGCTGCACCCGCTGCGGGACGTGATCGCCTTCGGAGCCGAGCACTCCAGCCTCGGGCCTCTCGCCGAGCGGGCGGCGCGCCGGCTCGGCCTGGCGGTGAGCGAGGACCCGTTCCCGAACGAGGTCGTGTTCATCCGGAGCGACCAGTTCTCCTTCATCCGCGAAGGGATTCCAGCCCTCATGCTCGACTCCGGCATCCAGTCGGACAAATCAGCCGGTGGCGCCACCGCTGCCCAGCAATGGCTGCAGACAACCTATCACCGGCCGAGCGACGACATGAGCCAGACGTTTGACTTCGAAGCCGGCGCGAAGTTCGTGCAGCTGAACTTCCTGGTGAGCTATCTGGCAGCGCAGGAAGATAAGACTCCCCACTGGAATCCAGGGGATTTCTTTGGAGAACGCGGCAAGAAACACTGATCGTCCCGCCGTCTAAGCCGAAGTTCTTTTCGATCCCGTGGCGTAAGCGTCAGAAGGTAAAAGAGATATCCACGAGAGGCAAGCTGCCTGCTGTCTACAGGGGAGCCACGGTTACGCCGAGCAGGGCAAGGGCTCTTTGCTGAAGCTGCGTGGGGCGCGCGAGAGTGTCGAAGGGAGGGGAAGCGAGAGCCGTCGGCTGAACGCGGTTCTTGGTGAGAGTGG
>Ga0190274_10000030_pt1 | contig 153210 bp, 43 predicted proteins | sample Popmic531T_FD_133002 | JGI IMG/M metagenome (GOLD analysis project Ga0190274, IMG submission 133002) | Populus adjacent soil microbial communities from riparian zone of Yellowstone River, Montana, USA - 531 T | ecosystem: Environmental > Terrestrial > Soil > Riparian zone | place: USA: Montana...
CGCAAGGGGGGCGGCCGTAAGAAGCTGGGTCGGCGCGTCGGGCGAGCAGGGGAGCCGAGTCATTGAAAAGTTGGTGGACAATATCAACGGTCCCGACGATCTGGGGAAAGTAATCAAGGCAGTTGTCGGCGGAGCCAGGCTTCTTGATGGCTCTGAACCTATACCACAGAAGCAGGTGGCCGGCTCGACCCCATCGGCTCTCTTGGAGGATGGCGAAACACCTAACGGGCCCTTGTGCGAGCTTCTCACCGAGCTGTCAAAGGAATTTATGAGACTTCCATGTCAGTCATCAGAGAGTAAGCATCTCCTCTCGGCAGCTCTCCATCTGGTAGGGGAGGTGGTCCGAGGGAAGGAGGCCGAGAATAAGGTGTTGCAGCGCTATTGGCAGGTTCTCGCCGACGGCTTCAAAAGGAACGTAGATGACATGGGCGAAGCACAGGAGAAGCTTTTTAAGCGCCTCAAGGACGTGGAGGCTCTTCAGCGGGAACTCTCTTGATAAGGAGACGGCGCAATGGAAGATGGCAAGCAGGAGCAGGGAAACGAAAGCATACCTTCCCAAAGTGGGGGCGAGGATGGCGATGCGAAGGGAAAACTTGCCGGCGACGACGACAGGGAAGGATCACCGCATACAGGGAAGATGGGGAGTGGGATGGCCGAGGGGGGGGCGGTACCCGCCGGATCGAAAAAGGAGCCGCCAAGACCGGAGCGAGGCAAGGATCAAGGAGGGGAAGGGGCAGCTCGTGATCGCGCCGAGAACTTGGTCAAGAAAAACTATGGCCGAGCTTACGCTGCCACCTACATGGAAATCCACGAGGCTTCTGGCACTTCAGAAGCAAGCGCAAAGGTACTTTCTCCTGGGCATTTCGAAACCTGGTCACCTAGCCGCCTGCAAAAAGAGGTAGGCGAATTGGAGTCTGATGAAGCACTGATTTCGAATCTTGTGGCAACTCTTATGGAACGACGTATTCTCATCCTTGTAGGCGAACCTGAACTCGGTAAGGCCGCCATAGCAATGCTCATGGCAAACCAAATCTGCCGCCAAGCTGAGGCCTCCGGCATGTCCCTCTGTCAGAGGCTCGAAGGGGCGGTACGGATCGACTTTAACGAGCTGACAGGAGATGAATCTGCCTATCATGATCAGCTCCTAATTATCAAAGACGCCTTCGCCTGGCATAATGCAGATCTCCAACGCTTCTGCGCCGAGATGACATTGACAACGGCACGGTCTTATGCAGATCGGCTAAAAGAAGTCGATAGCTATCTGGTGCTAACTTCGGATTCTTCAAAACTTCAAGAAACCGCAAGCCTGCAGAATCTCGGCATACTGCAGCAGATGCAGCGGCCGGCGCCTGACCTCCTAGCTAAAGGTTTCAAGCATCACGCCGTCCATCTAATGAAGGTCCTCGGTGAGAGAGCAATTCCGACAGACAAGGTGAAGAAGGTCGAGGAGTTCGTAAATAGTAATGGGCCGGCTCTAGCCGAAAAGCTCGGAACCTTTCCTCGTGTCGCTCGCTTCGTAAGGGACTATCTTGTCAGCACCGCAGAGGAACACTTGACTGAGGAACAGGCCCTGGAACGGATGGACGATCTCAGGAGGTGGCTGCTTTCTGACCTGATCGAAGACTTCGACGCTTTCTGCTTTGCCCTGGCACTCGTCCTCTGCTCTGGGACGCGTCCTGAAGGAATCCCCTGGCTCCGGTTCGAGCGGGTTCGGCGGGTGGTGGAAACGGCCTTGCGAAGGGAGTTGCGCCGTTCGACCAAAGACCGCGAAGTTCGAGAGCTCTGCCTTCACGAAGCTGTCGTCGCGAAGGCCCGGGCCGAGATTGTGCGCTCTCCATTTCCCGAGGGCGACATTATCCGCTTCACCGACGAGCGCTATCCAGTCCGACTCTGGCAGGTATTGACAGGTCCTGGCAGGAACCTTTTGGCGCTTCTGTTGCCTCTCCTGCACAGCATGTTGCATGAAAGGGATCTGTTCCAGCAGGAAGTCGCCGCCCAGGCTCTCGGTCGGATAGGTCAGCTCGACCCCACATTTGTCACCACGCCCTTACTCTATAACTGGATTCATGGTGAGCAGGCTGACCAGGCTGAGATTCTGGGCCAGCTTCTCCAAGGTGTGATGAGCAGCGGTGATCACAGTTATCGTAATGGACACCTTGCACTCCTGCTCCAAACTGCAGTGGGCGGAAATCTGAAAGCCGCGCGAGCTGCTGTTGTGAGCCTCAAAGGGGTCGGTAATATCGATTTGCAAGCCGCCTTGGCGGGGCTAAGACACGTTCTGAATGATAGAGTTGAGATCGCCTGGGATGTTCTCAATGAAGCTGTCAGTATGCTGCGCGAGTTTGAAGAATCAGTGTCCCGCGAGGAGCTGCGCGAGGCCGGATGGGTAGTATTATCGACAGGATTTGCGTCTGAGGAAGGGGCCTTCATTCTCGGGGCTGTTCAGTACACAATAGCTGGTTTAATGTTCTCTCTGCTCGACCTGACTCCCGTTCTCGAGGGGTTGGCGGACTGGATGGTCGAGGACAAGGAGAACTTGGCGCCGCTCGTGGTCTTTCTCTTTCTTCATGAAAGAGGTCTTGCCAACCTCATGCGGCGTTATAAGTTGACTATAGTCCGTGATTGGCGCGCTAAGCCGATGAGGTGCGATCGGATCGTATACGCCCTCGGCGCGGGTGATGAGGCGAACAAGCGGGTCCAAACTTTCCTTCTTAGGATTTTTCGAAGCCTCTCCCGGTTCCCGGGTCTCTTCCGCGAGATCCTTCGGGCAGAGCTTTTTGCAAAGCTCAAAGATTGGGCACAGGAAGCGTGTGAGGTTCCGGTGCTGCGTGACGCCGTCGTTCAACTCCTTGCTGAACTGCGCAACTCCCGGGATGCGGAGCTGAGCGCAGCCATCGATCGATGGCTGCGCGGAGACCACGACTTCGCCAACCGAGAATCGGAGCTTCACAAGATCGCGGTGGACGTTCTGACCTGGACCCGTGAGGCGTCACCGCTTCCAGTGGCTGTGAGCCGTAGCTGAGCGGAGGGCCAAACGCGAAGATCCGTCCGTTGGTCATCGGCCTTTCCAGGCGGCCATGCGACCGGCCTCGACTTCAGCACCGCTCGACGCACCGTCACCCTCCTGGGCTTCGCTCGCCGCCCTCAGGGTCTTGCCCGTGTTCGTCCCCTGCCCGCGGTAGGTGCCCCGCTCTTTCGCGAAAAGTCGGTCTCGGAGCCGACTTTCTCGGGTGGAAACCTGGCGTGGGCGCCGGGTTTCTCGGAAAGGGAGGTGGCCTAGGGGCTGCCTGGGGCTCGGCTCCTACCAGGGTGCGAAGGGTGGAGAGCTTCGCCGCGGCCGTGTGGTCCAACGTTCGTCCCTGTCTGTCCGAGAGTCCGTCGCCACGTCCGCCGCCTTTCACCCCTCTCCCGCTCGCGGGAGAGGGGCCGGGGGGGAGGGGGCAACTGTCCAACTTCTGGCCTTAAGAGGGGGAGGGGCGTCGCGAAGCGACCTCTCGGCCCGTTTTTAGGGCCTGACCCCCGACCGCGGTCTGGCGAAAAATCGCGCACTTCGGCCGGTCGCTTGCGGTCGCCGGTCAACCGCCCCGGGCCGGAGCTCCGCCCACAGCTCCCCCAGGAGCGCATGCGCGGTCGATCGCCCCGTGGCGCAGCCTCGCTCCGTAAGCACCTGCGCGAGCGTCCGAACGCTCGGCGGATCTTCGCCGCGATCGAGCACCGCCAGGAGAATCTCCCGCATCAACTCGCGTCGTTCCCGCGTCCGTTCGTTCCTCCCCTTCGGTCCGGTCGAAAGATTCAATCCGAGCCGCTCGATCCGCTCCCGATCCGCCACCGGATCGAGTCCCGCAAATTCCGCGAGCTTCCGATTCGTGATCTTGGACCCGTTCCGCGCCCATCCCACCGCGTGCTCCGTGATCCCCCGCAGCTCGGCGTCCGTCATCGGGTCCTCCGCCGGCTGCTCGCAGAGCTGGCGCCCGATCGTCGCCACCTTCGCCGCCAGCTCCGAAAGATCCCGCGTCAGCTTCGCATAGCAGTAGGCATAGGCCGAGAGCATGTAGTAGCGGCGGCCGTGGGGAATCACCCCGCCATGGACCTCGTCCCGCACCCGGTCGAGGAACCGCAGGCGATTTCGCCAGAGCTTCACATGCCCCTGCCGCCCCAGCTCCGACAGCCGCGGATCGACCCCGACCCGTGAGGCCTGCCGCCGCCGGCGCTCCTCGTCCCGTTCATCCTCCCGTCTGCGGTGCGCCTCGAGCTCCACGTCGAGCCGGTCCTCCTCCGGCTCGTCGAAAGGCCGCCGCCGTGCAGGAAGGCGCAGGCCATAGAACCCAGCCAGCTCCTCCAGGCTGTAACGGGTCGGCTCGCCGCCCGAACCGGGGAGCAACTCATAGCGCACCAGCCGATCGGCCGTGGAATTCAGGCTCCCATGCAGCCGGGTCACTCGCGTGAATTCGCCCGCCGTCCGGTCGAGCCTCAGCTCCGGAATTTCCATCGCAAGGGTGTCCGCCGTCCGTTGCTGGAGCAACGTCCACAGCTCCCGGTTGTCGGCGTTGGCGAACGGCGTCGTGCTCGGGTCCCGTTCGTCCCGGAGAAGCCAGAAGGCCCACAAGCCTCGGCCGGAGAACTGCAGCATCGAAGGCTGCGCCAGCCCGCCGGCCTGCACGAGATCGCGGAGAGCTTCCGCGGCACCCTCGGCCGAGTAGTCGAAATCACTTCGCCCGCAGTCGATGTCCACAAAGATCGCCCCCAGGCGGACGACATACTCCTGGCCGCGCCTCCAACCATAGAAGCGGTTGATGGAAGCGTAGGCATCCCGGTGGAGGTGTGGCTTGTTGTTCCGGAGCCACCGGTCGAGCCGCTCCGTCGAAATCGCGCGTTGCCGCCATGCGCGCCAGGCCATCCTGCCCAGCCAGGGGCCCGGCTCATCCCTCGGCACCTTCACACTGAAAAACGCCACCGCCCGCGGATCGCCCATCCAGAAGAGCCGATGCGGCCAGAGATCAACAGAGACGCTCAATACGAACCCTCATTCAGGCAAGCACATTGAGGCGCTAGCGTAGAGAGGCCAGCGCTCTCGTGCAAGCCGCGCTGCCGCGCTGGGGAGTTTGTTGGTGCCCTGTCACCCGTGCCCGTCCGTGTCAGTCCTTTCCTGCTGGAAAGGGCGAACCAGAGTGCGCCCTTTCCGCTCAAAAGGGCGTACTGGAGTGCGCTCTTTCTCGCCAGGCGCAGAGCGCCGTCTTTCGGGACCTGGTCCGCCTGATTCCAGCGCCCCCGGCCGGCCGCCCCGGCGACACCGTCGTGATCCACGTCCTCGGCGATTACCCCTCTGCCACCCGCCCGATCGCCGAGACCGCGGGGGACATCTGATCGGCGCCACCCCCGCCTGGGCGGAGGCCTATCTCCTCTGAAGGCGCCGCTAGCCCTCCGGAGACCACCGCCCTCGGCCCGCTCTGGATCGCCACCACGGACGCCGCCCGGCGTGACCGAGTTGCTCGACCGCCGCGTCTTCGCCGCCGATACCGTCATGATCCCCCTTCGCTGCGATCTCCTCAGCGCGCCCGGCCCAGTCGCCGAGGCCCTCGTGGTCCAGGGCGGCCTCATCCTGGAAGACAGACGAGCTCGATCTCCTCCTCGACGGCGCGACTCTCTACCCCTCCGCCGCCCAGGCCGACCATCGTCCCGCCTGGCCCTTCGACGCCGCGGGCCTGATCATGCAGGGTCGTGTCCACGAGCTGACCGAGCTGCACCCCGGCCAGCTCCTCCAACTCGTCTATATCGAGCACCCGACCGGCGGCACCCCTGCCTGGGTGGAGGCCCTGGCTCCTCTGCAGGAGGCCGAGATGGCGGCGCGGTCCGGCCGATTAAACGTCACTCTTTCACATGTTGACGAGCATGCGATACTAGCTGCTAGGAAACTCGAAGATAGGAGGCTTCTCTTGGGGTGAAGCACCTCTGGCTGGGAATGGCATCTCTGGCCACGAGCTTCAGCTCGTAGAAGAGAGAGAAGCCCTCAGGCGCAGTAGTAGAGGCCGGAGCTGCAGGGCATGCCCCAACGGCACCACGCTGCTGAGACGCTCCACCGCTTGGAAAATAAAGGGGGTACTCTCCGGCCAGGTATCGACCAGCCGACCTACCAGACTAGCGAACTTCTCTGCCGATCCGACGGAATCACCTCTCGTTAGCGCTGTCCAGCGAAAGGCTAAGAGAAGAAAGCTCCCCCACAAAACTTCGGGGGCTTCTGCATTGACGCTAAAGCCCGGAGGCTTGGACTTCTCTTTTCTGAAAATCTCCGCAGCCGCCAGGGCCTGCGTTCCAATTCGTTCGGAAACCGCCGGCATCGTAAGGCGAGATGCGATCTGAGCCACCCAAGAGAGGATTGCAGGTGCCTCTCTAGGCGCCCGCCGATAGAGTTCGGCAAAGTCAAATTCGGAGAGCCGGCTGGCCAAGTCGTCGGCAGCATCCTGCGGGGGACCCAGTGTTCCGACGAGTCCACTGAGGAGGGCCCATTGATCGAAATCGCTCGGATCGGCGCCAAGCTGCTCAAGGGTCTCTCTGATCTTCTCGCGAAAGAAATCCTCATGGGGTGGGAACCATGGCTCCGGCGCGGTGAACAAGCCGGCAAGGTGCTGCCACTGCTCCCAAGATAGGAAAGAGCTCAGGAGGTTGCCAGCACAACCATAAGCCTGGAGGAATGGGAGGCGCAACACCCTACCCTCTTCGACCTCCTTGGTGGTGAGCCTGAGCCACCAGTCTTGCCCAGATGTTGTGAGACCTCTCGGCAGTTGATCTCCCAAGGCGAAGAGCGCTCCATGGAAGAGCAATGACTCTGGCTCGATCCGATCCGGATGGGCCACATCATCCAAATAAGAGAGATTGGGGTATAAGATACTCGATCTCAACGCATCCTCGGCGTTGGAGGCGGAAAACGCCCCGCGCAGTCCTTCAGGCTGCACCCCGATCCCGGCGAACGCACGTGCAAGTTGGTGAGCATGGGACCATGTCATGGCGAGGCGGAGCGGGGCCGGGGCCGAGAGAGTCTCTTCCCAAAGCTCGAACCGCCGATCAACCCAACGCAAAAGAGTCACGAAAGCCTCAGCCCAGCCAAGAAGAGTAGTCTCCCAGAGAGGCTCGACCAGAGATGCGAAGATCTCGCTGCTTACCGGTGCCTTACCGAGCAGATGCAAGTGGGCGCGTACCAGGTGAAATATTGCCACCGGAGAACCCGGGCCACCCAGGACGCATTGGAGAATCTCTTCACGGCTCTCTATATCAAGATCGCTCAGGGCATCTAAAAGGAAGTTGGGAAGGGGTACCGGCAGTCCTGCCAAACGCCGAATGGCCTCGGCAAGGCCCTCTTCAACAAGCAGCCTGCGTGCTCCTTGGTCAAGTGCCGCGGAGAAGTCTATAGCGGCAAGATTGCGGTCCAGCCGCTGGTAGCGGAGGAGACTGTTGAGCGACGGTGGAAGCAGCTCCGAGATGTCGATGTTGGTCTTTCGAGCAGTGTCGGCAAACTTCCGGTAGTACCAAGCCGCGCTGTCTTTCCGAGCCACCACAACCATCTCAACCCTGCACCATAATTCAGGCTGAAGAGCGACTTGGTCAATCCAGGTGCTTTGTTCAGGTTCGCCATGATCGAGCCAGGCACGATTCTGCGCTAGGAGTGCGCGCCTCTCCGCAACGTCGCGGGAAACTAGCCCCAAGAGAGGGTCAGCAATATGCGCCCGGATACCCTGAGGATACTCTTCAAGATACAACTCATGGGACTCCGCCACCTGCTTAACCCAACGCACGATGAATCGCCGAGACCCATCCCAAGTCGATATCCGGATCTCTTTGCCGCGCGAAGCTGCCTCCACTGCACTCCAGAGCTTCCGGGCAGAAAAAGTTAACCCGTTAGAGCCCGTGATCGGCTCAACTACATCCCCAAGAGCGGTGAGCACCTCTTTGTCGGCGAGAAGCAGGTCGCGAATTCGCTCTGGCATTCTGTGCACGAGCTGGCCCTTGACCGCTCGGAGACTCTTCTGCGGTCGCTTCTTTGCTGCGCGTTCCTGCGCCGTGTAAAAGACTAGCTCCTTGAGAAAGCGCAAAATCTCCTTGTCGAGACCAGGGTTAGCTCGTTGGGACGTGGGCAGTACACGGTGCTCAAGCCACGTGAGCAGATCTTGGCCGGCTGCAGGTGCCTTCTCGATAGACCAAAGGGCTGACCGAACCAAAAGCTTAGAGAACTGTAGGCCAAGCCAACTGAGCCAGTCCGCTTCGCAGCGATTTGGCTGGACGAGGCTTGGCAGGTCCTCGACCCTGAGATTGTTCCAGACGTAGTCTGCTTGCGCCCAGCATTCTTCCCTGGTGGCTACTTCGTCCTGGAAGATCCGCACCAAGGCGTCTAGGATTGCCTCTTCAAAACTGTTTAGGAACCAGATCTCACCGTCGGAATTGCGGATCACATCTGGTACAGGCGGCCGTTGGATCAATTCTGCGTTCGCGAAGCAGGAAGCAAAGTAACGCCGAAGAGTCCGCAGCTCATGGGTCTCCACAAGGCGACCTTCTTCCACAGGCGCCGAGCGAAGGTGGTAAAGGAGCTCCTCTAGGGACAGCGGGAAGTACCGCGCACCGGCAGACCGCAACTGATGCAGCTTTTCAAAACGCTGCTTGCGAGTGATGCCGCCGTATGCCTCCAAGGCCACCAAGAGATCAGTGATCCCGACAATGAAGCCACCCGGTGCACGCAGGAAGGTGGTCACGAGCCGGTCGTCGATCCAAATGCAGTTCCCTGGCGCAGGCGCAAGCAAGAGAAGCTCGGTCAAGGTGAATTGCTCAGGAGGCAGCTTCTCTTGAGAAGATTGCACATACGCGCGGAACTCAGCCGGTTCGGGCAGGAAACGGTAAGTCCCACGGTCGATGCCGTGGCTGATGTTCGCACGAATCTTCCGGATCCACTCCATTCGCTCTTGGCGCGCTTTCTCGCCTAGAGCAGCTTCCGCTTCGCTAAGTGACACTGCGGCGACAGAATGGCGCTGGAGTTCTTCCAGCTCTTCGATATGTATCAGCGCGACCGGAAGGTTCTGCGGTACCGAGAGCGGTGCAAACAATTGCTCTACAAGTGGTAGTACTTCCAGGGCGTCGGCGACCAACAAGGCGGTCGTGTCGAGGTACAGGTGCCATTCTTTGGGGCTAGGCGGAAGCTCCGAAGGTGATGGCGCACGCCTTCCGCCGTGACAGAGGAAAATAGTAGGGTGCTGTAACTCGGAATTGTCTTTCTTTTCAGATCTCCGAAGAGGCGCTAAGAGCCAGGCGAGGGAGAGATCCAAGGGGCCTACCAAGGCATGAACCGGAAGTACTCCTTGCAAATAGGCGTTCTCGAGCCTCGCCGCCTCTTGAGCGGCGTAGCGCTGGAGGTCTCGAAGATCTGCCTGAGTCAACCTTCGGAAGGGGCCATTCGCATCAGGGCTGGCGAACTCATCTAATCGAGCAACCAAAGGTTGAACTCCAGCCGAGTCTCCCAGGCGCTGCGCCAGATAGATCGTTGCTGGCAAAAGTTCATTTGGGACACCCGCCTGAACGGCCTGTCTGAAGAGATCTCTCGCTATATAGGGGTCAGCAGAGGCAATGCGCGCTGCAGTGCGAAGCCCCTCTTGGGGGGATAGGTCCGATCGTGCACCGAGGGATCGAGCATGAAAAGCTGCAGCAGGAAGATCACCTTTCGCCCAATAGAGATTCACCAAACTAAGCAGATCTTGAGCCTCCTGCCCCTCTCGGGCACCCTGCTCTGCAAGCGCTATGGCTTCCGGTGAGCGACCTAGACGCTGCAGAGTCTGGACACGTAGCCTGCGGAGGTCAGGGGCGAGCCTTCTCTCGGGAAAGAGAGGCTCCGCCTGTTTCAGAATTTCAAGGCATTCCTCGTAGAACCCCTGATTGAATGTGATTAGGGCCGCAATTCGGGCGGTATCCCCGGTGCCAATCACTTCGATCAACTCGTGCGCAAAGGGAGCAAGAAGATGCCACTGTCCACATCGCGCGAGCGCTTCGCAGGCCTCGACAAATGCAGTCAAGTGCCGTTGCTCAAGCGCCACCTTCGCGAGACGGCTTAATTCTTGATTGTCCTGTTCTCCCTCCGCATTCAAAATCTCGACGAGCATTCCCACCTGACCAGCCTCAGCGATCTTGGGGGCCATTGAGGCCTTCCTGGCTTTGCCTTGAGCAGTCTCGCCGCTGGGCATTTGAGCCGCCTGAACAAACCACAAGCCAATTTGTCCCTCCTTTTCGAAAGCTGGCCGGGCTCGCCGAAGGATTTTTACCGCCTGGTGTCGTCTGTTATCGCGAAGATGACAGGCCACGAGAGCGATGATCTGGTTGAGATCCGTGCGCCCGGCGTTGAAGAGTTGCTGCAGCGCCTTACGACTCTTATCCAGATCGAGCCGGAATCCACGTCCCAGCGCCCAAGCGATGGCAGGGACATGGAGGCGGTCGCGGCGTACCAACTCTTGACAGAAGTATTCAGCCTCCTCCCTTCGCTCCGATTCGCAGGCAAGGCACGCCAGATGAAAGGTCTCCAGAAGGCGCCGAGCTTCCCCGTCAAGATCCGCCTCCTTAAGGATCTTCAGGGCTATCTCCGCCGCACGCCAGCGCCTTTCTGAACTCTCGTCATCCCGCCGCACAAGTGCCCACGAGACCGGCTGAGGCCAAGCCATTGCATGCTCCGGCAAGGCAGCGGGGGACAATGAGGTGAAGTATCCCACCATAGTGAAAGCTATGCGGACCGACAACCATTCCGGTTGATAATCCAGCGCCGTCTGGGCGCAGGAGAAAGCCCTCTCCACCTCGCCCAAGGAGAGGTGGGCTTCGGCTCGAAGGCGCAGGATTTCGGCGTCGCTTCTTCCGTCGCCGCTGGTCTCCAACCTTTCGATGGCCTTGGTGAACTCGCCTGTTTCCAAGAACAACGCCGCCTCAAGCCGACGAGCCTCGGGATCTGGTTGCTTGCCTAAAACTTCAAGAGCCTTTTCGGGCCCTTCCTCGCGGTGCACAATCGCCGCCCTGAGGACTCCTAGCCCGTCTGGAACTCCCAAGGCTTCAAGCTTGTGCAGCGACATGCGAGCAGCGGAGAGTTCCCCACGTTCCAAGGCCAGTCCGGTTTCCAAGCGGAGGGCCAAGGCATGAACTGCAGGATCGACGAAAGGCCATGTCGAATGGTCGGCTGCCAACACTTGAAGGCGCCGCTGTGCTTCGCCGGACTTGCCTCGCCGAGCTAGGTCACGAACGACCTCCAACTCACTGCGGATGCTCTCGGAAATGCGGTGCGCCAGCGGGATGATTCCGGGCAGGACGGAAAATCGAGCTCCTGCAGGAGTGGCTACCGGTTCGTATTGCTGCATTTCACGGCCACAGATCTTGCGCACCCAGTAATCGGGGCGCTCGACGAAGCGCCGCGCAACAATGGGTGGGTGCGGAGCCAGCTTATTGACCAGTATGCGGTTGGACCAAGCTTCGAATAGAACCCCTCGCTGCCTGAACAGCTCTTCCTGGCTCTCAATTACTTCATGGCACTTGCGGCTATGGAGATCGCAGGCGACAATCAAGATGAAACGCTGGACTGCCTGCTTGTGCCAGTAGTTCCAGTGGTCCAGGAACATCTCGGCGGCATCGCGGATCTCCGCCGGGGTGAACCTTTGCTGGGCCTTGCACTGAGCGACCTCAATTCCGCTGTTATCTTCCCGCCAAGCCTTCAGGTCAATTCCGAGTTGGCGCTCGCCTCGTTTACCGAAAAGTTCGCAGCGTGAGATTCCAGGCTCGTTGGCGAGGAGATCGCAGCATAGTTCCTCGAATGCATCCGCGCCGAGTTCCCATAAGGGCGGCGGGTCCTTGGCGTTTACACGAGGAGAGAGTTTCCGCTGAGCCACCGTACCAAATCCTAGATTCACCGAGGGTAGGTGCATGCCGTTTACTCAAGCCCGGCCGGGAGGAGTAGGTGCGGAGGAGTAGGTGCCACGCGTTCACTTACAGTTTTAAAGACATCCCCCGGCCCTCGAGAACTGCTCCTTCTCCCGCCTTCCGCCCCCTCCTGCAGCCCTTTTCCGGCCCCTCGCGCCCCATCCGCCGCCCTCACTTTCGCCTCCCTTGCTCCTGGCCCAACATTTTACCAGCTCGGCGAGCACACCTCCTCACAGCGAGAGTTTGCTCCGACCTCGTCCGACACCGACGGCAGCCCCCAGAGTAGGTGCCTGCCGTTTATGGGGGCTCCGCCCGGTGCGCCCTGCGCCGTCCCCATGACCAACTACCTCAGTTCATGGAGACTGCCATTCGTGACAGCGACTTCGTCCTGATCGTATGCACCCCACAGTACAGGGACAAATCGAATCGGCGGCGGAGCCGAGCACCGAGCCTCTTAACCCAGTCCTTGTGCTCCTCGCTATCCCACGAGTATAGATGAAGGCCGTCGGAATCTGTTTGAGAAGTTCGCTTGCCACGGTTGACCCTGGTGCCGTTTAACCTCGCTTCCTGCTAAGCGGCGGCGGGGCCGGTCGCTTGAGCAGGTGGGTTGGGCGTTTTTTCTCCCTGCTTGGAGCTCGTGCTGGATAAGACAGCCTGAGATTTTCTAGAAGCAATGAGGCTGTCGCGATTTTCCCTTAGGGCACTCTCGATACGCAGGAGGAATTTCCTTGGATCGAACTCGCGCCGGATGTAGATCTCATTCCAAATGAAGAGTAGAACGGCAACCATGGCCACTACTCCTAGCTGCCAGCGCTGAAGGTTCTCAACCGCGCTCACGCTACCGACGGATGCCAAGCCCGCTACTAGCAAGGTAATCCCTGAGTTCAGGAGGCGAATGGCTACTAGGTGGGCTGCGGTTGCCGTATCGCGCACGTCTGCCTTGACATGCTGTGCCCAGCATGCCGCAAAGCCTATTTCACCTAGCTCGAGCTCTATGGATGCCATATGTAGGCCGAAGACGTAAACGGCCCTGTTCACAGCGGCAAGCATCCGAACAGCCGCGAATACCACGGCGAGTAGAACTAGCCAGATACCCACTACTCCAGGATACTCAGCGTCCTTACCTAATGTGACCACCAATCCAAGAATGGTGAGACACGCACCAAGCACACCGAGCCGCATACTGGCGTAACTCTCTCTACTTCTATGCGCCGCCTCCCAGTCTTTCAGGAGGAAATCTCGGCTTCCAAACCTTGGCATCGACGCATTACTCTCATTCATAGGATTATTGGCTACCTCCCGCCCAACGATTCTGCATCTAAGCGGCGCGGAGCGTCCGCTTCATGTGCCGTGTTGGGCGCCAGCGCGCGATTGTGTCTAATCACCTTACTCCTTTCCGCTAAGGACAAGTGGCAAATGCCCTCGTATCCTGAATGGGTTGAAAAGGCTCCCCTTGCAGATTGACGTAGGTTCGAACTTCCCTTGTCTCGGTATCAGTAACCGTAAGCACCACTTGAACGTTGGTGAGACCTCCAGCGAATACCCAATAATAACCGAAACTGCATGCGTTCAGGACCTTTACGAGAATTTCGATATTGGCCGAGTTGAAAAACCAAATATAGCCTGTATCCGCAGTTAGTGGTACGGCCTGGCCGAACCCGGTTTTGCCATCCTCGGTTCGCCATACTGCCTCCACTCTGAAGCGACCATTGTTCAGACAGAGAGTAGTGGCGCCGGGAGTGCAGTCCTGTAAAGTAGGCCTTGCCTCGAAGTCCACCTGAGTAAAGCCACTACTTGTTCTGAGGAACAAAGTAGCGTCATTAGTAGGCAACGCAAATAGGGGTAGAGCATCGCTCGAAAGCATTGCCGGTTGACCTGGAGGAGTGATGAAGTCACTCAAGAAGCCGACCTCAAGAAATGATATTGACTCTCCTCCAAGCAAACTACTGAAGAAAACTGGCCCACCGAAAAAGGCAACTTGGTCAGATAGATTCCCCGTCGTTTGATCTTTTATGTTGTTCGCGGTCTGTGCGTTTCCGGTCGGCCCGGCGATCGCGAATACCTCAAGGTCCGGGAAGGTCACGGAAAGCGAGAGCACTGCATTCCTGAATTGTCCCAGCTGTGGGTCAGCATTTGAGTCTACCGCAAGCGGGTCAAGGGTATAGGAAATTACAACCCTCTCACCCGCAGGGACAAGGGCAGACTGAGGACCACTAGAAAACGTGACTACCGCGTTATAGCTTTGCGTGGCGGCTTCAACAGGTAAAAACGTGGCACAGACTAAGACGAGCCAGCCGATTCCGCATACAATTTTTCTGCTCATCTCCGACTCCCCTTCTTGTGAGCCCACTTGTGCACAAGCACCAGCCGCTTGGTTCCCCTTCAGGTGGAGTTCTTCCTTCGACCTATCTTGCCGCGCAACGGCTTGGGCTTCAGCGAGGCCGTCAGGCATCCGCTGCAAGCCCCGAGTTCGGCGATGCCTCAGTCCCAGGTGTCGCCACAGTCGTGCGATCCGCCATCCTCGGTGCCTGCCAAAGAAGGCCTCTTGGAACGTGGCGACAAACCAGACCAAACCAGGCATACGCAGAAATCAGATTACGGCCGAACATTAATCTGTACCAGGGAGTGAAAGATGTGCCCTTGAGAATCCGAGGCCACATAGGTCAAATTCTCAGTCCCAGTGAAACCGATATTGGGAGTATAGCGAAAGGTCCCATCGAGGGCCATATGAAAGTCGCCGTGATTGGGGCTTTCTACCAAGCCCACTGCTTTCGTCATTCCATAGTCGTTGGCTAGTAGATTAGTCTCTATTGCTGTGTTTATAGGAGTTTGGAGAATATCGATCGTGGGTTCTACGCAAATAAACGCCTTCGTGTCGTTGACGGTATCCGCCTTGTGGCCTTCGATATTCGTGTATTGCCTTACAGAGCCTGTTATGGCGTCAGTTACCGTAACCGTGAATCCGACATCTGTAGTTGCTGCGAGAAAAAGCCAGTTGTGCCCACCGAGGCTACACGCGTGGACCATTTTTAGCAAAATCTCCCAGTTCGCTGGGCCGAAGAACCAGAAAAGAGCTGAATCGCCCGGGTCTATTCTTATGGAAGCTCCATCTACGTCGAGATAAGGAACTTGGCCGAAGCCAGTTCCGAGCCGATCTACCGCCCACGTCACGTTGACTCTGTAGCGCCCATCGAGTAGGCAATAAGTATCGTCATCGGGTATGCAACCAGGCGTCGTTGCTGCGAAATGTGCAGGCCGCTTCTCTGAAGTGGTGGAGGCACCATGATAGTTGCCTTCGGTGCGGGAAGTTTCTATAGCATGAGGCCAAGCCGCTGGAGCAGCTGCAAATGCAGGAACTATGCTTGCCAAAAAAGCTGCCAAGGAAGTTATGGTCGTTCTTCTCATTCTGGCTTCCTCCTTGCGGCCATCAATTTTGTTCGTTGCTTGAGCATGGTTCAATGAGAGAACTCTGATCGACCGCCGTGGCGCCGAACGAGAATGCACTTCACCGGCGGCGAAGCCGTCCGGAGCAAGTGCGGGGTTCGGCGCTTCAGATCTAGATCTTGAGCGTTTCTACCCGTCGTCCTGCACATGTCCTCCAATCTGCCGAAGAATACTACGAAAGTTAAGCCGGATAACATCACGCTCGTGATCATCGATATAGCTATTGTGGGCAATCAGGTTCCGGCAATGCGCCATCTCCTCAATCTTGGTTCTTATCCAGGCTTGATCAGGGAAGTACGTGCCAAAGATTGTCCAATTATTGGTGATAATGTCCGCGAGTTCTTTGAAATCGACGTAGAAAAGGTCGGAACCTCCCCTGATGCTCAGCCACTTATTCCTTTCCTCGTTGCGCTTTCGAACGGCTATGCCGTCGCGGACAGTCTTTGGGATTGTCAGATTCGCCAAGTCGGTGACGCGTTCCGATGCGATTCTTTCAATGAATAGACGCAGGATATTCTCCGCGCAGTAGAGATACAAATAGACTTGGGCCATCTCCTGGCCTTTCTCGAGAAGATCCGAGGGCAACCGGGCATCGGAAGTAGTGCCATCTAGCGCCTTAGAGATCTCGGTTATCTCCTCCTCAAGCTGCTGCTGTGCCCCTGCCGCCCCGAACTTCGGGACTAGGGATACTTTCATGACATCAAGTCCAGTTTCTCTGGGCATGATCAGGTCGCAATACTCCTCAAGGGATCCCACTATGGCGTTTGAGACCTTAGAGAGCCTCTCTGGTGGCACTTGGAAGAGAACTTCGGTCCACAGGGCATTCCATCGCCGCCGCGAGTACTGACCGCTTGCCGAAATCGTACACGTGGCTCCGCGAAGAATTGTAAGCAGCTCGTCCTCACGCCTGCTCTTCAGCAGAGCGACAAGAGCCCCTAGGAATTCATCGGGGTCTGGTTCCGTGTAGGTGAAGGAAGACACTGATCTTATCACTAAATAATAGTATTGGACTGCCTTTTATGCCGAACCTCTGCCTTACGAATTCACGGCCAACCGCCTGAACGTCCGCCTTGCAGCGCTCGGCGGCCGGAACGGCGAGGCAGGGATGAGTGTAAGTTATTCATGTCCCGAGACTTCTCCGATCCTACGCCCGTTACGTATGCTCGTCAATACCAGCTTGGAGTGTCCTTCATCATCCTGCGGCTGCGGATTTAACGCTATCGGCCTCACGGCGGCTCGGTGAGTTGGAGCTCAAACGGACCCTAGGCATGCAAAGGAGTCGAAGTCCTATGCACACCCACGACGAAGATACCACCCCCGCCCCCAACGCCTTCACCCTCGAGTACCTGCAGCTCATGAAACAGTGCGACGATCCGGTCACCTCCACCGCCGCCGACGTCGCCGGCCCCTGGCACTTGGAGCCGCACCCCCTCGAAGAAGGCTGGGCGGTCCAGCGCCAGGGCGCCAGCCTCACCAGCAGCCCGGCCTACGCGTCCTTCAAACAGAAAGACGCCGCCCGCCTCGCCGCCGCGGTCCTCCCCGCCACCGGCCGGCGGCCGCGCTATCACCTCGGCAAAGAGCCCGACTCCCTCGGCTATCCCGTCTTCGACGGCCCCGAGCTCGTCGGCCACGTCCAGCACTTCGACCCGGCGTTCGTCGCCGCCCTCAACTTCGCCGACGCTCTCATCTCCGTCCCCGTCGATCTCGCCTGGCTCCTCGACGCCGCCGGAGGCCTCGCCCTCGATCACGCCGGAAAGATCGCCTTCGAGCGCACCCTCCCAGATTTCTGATCCGCCCGCACCCTCGCGCGCCGTTCACCCCTCTCCCGCTCGCGGGAGAGGGGCCGGGGGTGAGGGTCCTTGGGCGGGGGAGTCCGGCCCCCCGCGCCCGGGCGTGGTGGTCCCTCCGTACCCTTTTCCTTAAGGGCTCGTCCGTTCCGGCCATTCCGGCCCGTGCCGAGGCGAGCCCCAGGAGCCCCCACCATGCCAGGCCACTTCCTCGACTTCCTTCTCACCCTCTTCGCCCTCTTCGCCGGCTCCGAGCCAAGCTCTGCCACCGGCGATAACGGCTCCGGCCTCGATCCTGACGGTCGCCCTTAGGCGATTTCCTGCGGGCCGGGCTCTCTCCCCGGCCCACTTTTGCGCCCTCAGTGAATACTCGCCATTTCCGAAATACGCTATTATCCTCGCCCGTCAAGAGACTTCCGAGGAGGATCGCATGGAGCACCAACATCTCGATGCCGCTGTCCTGGAGCGCCTGCTCGCCACAGACCGCACCCCGGAGCAGAACCAGCAGCTCTTCCACCTGCTCGCCGTCTGCCCACATTGCCGGGAGATCGGCGGCTGGCTGCTCGAGCTCCACCAGGCCAACGCTCTCCCCCCGATCTTCGGGCCCATCGACGCCGCCCTCGCTCGCTCTCGCGCCGAGGCGCCCCGTTTCCTGCGGGAGCTCCTGCCCCTCGATTCGGAAGACCGCCTCGCCCGTCTCCACGCCGACCAGCGCTTCGTGAGCTGGGGTCTCTGCGAGCTGCTCATCCGCAGGAGCTGCCAGACCGCCCCGGAGCAGCCGGCCGAGGCCTTCCACCTCGCCGATCTCGCCGTCCACGTCGCGGATAGGATCTCGGAAAGCGGCCTCTTTGAGGAGCACTGGGTCTATCAGCTCCGCAGCCTCGCCTGGGCCGCTCTCGCGAACCCTCTCCGCGTGCAGGGCGATCTACCGGCAGCCGAGCGGAGCTTCGATATGGCCGACTCCTGGTGGGAAGCGGGGACCAAGGATGACGAGGACGCGCTCGGCTACGGGCCCATCCTGTGGGATCTCAAGGCATCTCTCCGCACCGCACAAAGGCGTTTCCCCGAGGCGATTCAGTTGCTCGACAATGCCGCCGAGACCTTCCTCCACGGCGAGCACCGGGATCCGCATCTCGCCGGCCGGAGCCTCATCAAGAAGGGCCTTCTGCTCACAGAGAAGGGCGACACCGAACCCGCCATTCAGGCCCTGAAGAAGGCGAACGGCCTCATCGATCCGGAGCGAGAACCCCGCCTCCTGCTTTGCGTCCGCCACAATCTCGCGGACAACCTCTCGAAGGCCGGCCACTACAAGGAGGCAGCCGCCCTCCTGCCTGATCTGAAGGAGCTGGCCGCGACGCACGGCTGCGCGAAGGATCGGCTTCGCCTGGAATGGGTGGAGGGAAGGACAGCCGCCGGTCTCGGCGACCACGAACGAGCCCGGGCGCTTCTCACCAAGGTCCGCCAGACGTTCCTCGCCGAGGGCAACGCCTTTGACGCCGCCCTGGCCTCCCTCGATCTGTCGATCTCCCATCTCGCGGTAGGGAAGACCGCCGAAGTCCGCGAGCTCGCCGACGAGCTGGTAATCGTCTTCCGCGTTCTCGAAGTCGCCCGCGAGCCCCTGGCCGCCCTCCTCCTCTTCCAGGAAGCCGCCCGCCAGGAAACCGCCACCGCCGACCTCGCCCGCGAAGTCGCCGCTTCCCTCACCCGGGCGAGAGGATGCACGTAGCGCCGGGATGTCAGCAGTTTCCCCTCTCCCGGTGGAAGGGGGTGCGATGGGAGAGGGGGCCAGGGGGTGAGGTCCAGGCGGGCCGGAATCGGCCGAAGGCCGACCCTGCGCAGCTCACCCCTCGCCCGCTCGCGGGCTCTGAATGGGGTCAATCGGCCGGGGGCGAGGGCGCGCTCTCGACCTTCCCCGCCTCGATCGCCTTCAATCGGCTCTCCAGCGCATCGTGGCGCGCCGTCACCTCGCGAATCAGCTCATCCAATCGGGCCATCTTGGCCGCAGTGGCCACATCTTCCGGAGTCTTCTGCCTCGGCCGAGGGTCCTTCTCCAAGAGGGCCACCAGGTCCGAAAGTTCGACTCGGTAAGCCACAATCAAGCGGCCGAGATTTTCGAGCGTGGGCCGAGGATTCTCACTCTCCCATCGCGACAACTGGCCCTGGTCGAACCCAAGCCTCTCCGCCGCCTCCGTCTGCGTCGCGAAGCCGCGCCACTCCCGGAGGTAGGCGAGCGCCTTGCCAAGACCTTCGAAGGGATCTCTCTCAGCCATACCCATATGATAGATGTCGCGCGCCGCATAAGCAAGGCCCTCAAGGAAGGGGCAAGTATTCCTGGTATTTACCTTGCCGCGGATGTTGTCCTCAGCATAGAATATGAAGAGCAGGACATTCACGATCCGAACCAGAGAGAACCGATGAAAAACGCCCCCAGTCCGCAGCAGCCCCTGCCGAGTCGGCCCACCGTATCCAAGCTCTCCAATCATCGTGAAGTGCTCCCCCGGTACATGACCTGGCCGGAGGTGATCAGTTGGTCGAGCCTGTCCCGGTCGACGTTGCGGCGGGAAATCGCGGCCAAGCGATTCCCCGCCCCCGAGACGCTCAGTCCGGGAAGGGAAGCCTTTCGCGTCGACAAGCTCCGCGCCTGGCAAGAAGGCCGGCGCGATTGGGCCGCCGGCTAGGCCTCGGCAGCAACGGCCTCGGCAGGCATCGCCCGAACCGCCTCGCCGAAGAAGATGCTCCGCAGATGGGCGTCCCAACGCAGCCCGGCCGCCCACTTTTCGTCGTCGTAGTCATACATGTTGTAGTGGACCGTCTCGATGCTCCCATCGCTGTGGTTGACCAGGCGCTGCCGGACCTCCTGCGGGATGCGAAGCCGGGCGAGGGAGGTCAGGAAGGTCGTCCGAAAGTTCCGCGCGACGAAAGGAAAGCCCACTTGAGCCGCGACCTGGGCACAGAACGCCACGAGGCTCTCCGGACACAGTGGCAGGCCGTTCCGGTGTTCGCTGGGGAAGACATACGGCCGTCCGCTGGTCAGTCTCTCCACGCGGGGCAGCACGTGCTCGGTCCACAGCGGAACCAGCGGCACCCGATGGTCCCGCCCCGTCTTCGTATACCGCCGCCGCCCGATATACCCCGGAAGATTCCACCACTGCGCCTCGAGATCCTGGCGGCGCATGCCGATCGTCTCGGTGCTGCGTTGACCCAAAAGGAGCCGCGAAAGCACGATCAAGGCGAACAGATCCCGGGACGACGCCCTGCCACGCCGGGATGTTGGTCGGCCGGCCGCCGGGTTGTCGGCGATCTCCAAGAGCGCGAACCACAGCACCCGCAACTGGTCCTCCGTCAGACACCTGCGCTGCGGCGGCGCCACCGCCTTCGGGTAGGGGAAACGCCGGACCGGATTGAACTCGACGAGCTCTCGCCCCTCGGCCCAGGTATAGATGGCGGAGATCACATTGAGCAAGTTGGCCGCACTCGTGGGATGGCCGCCGGTCACCAGCCGCTCGATGACCAGATGAAGGTGGCGCTTGCGCACCTCGCCGGCCGGCATCTGGCCGATGATGGGAATCGCGTCCTTGCGGACCTTGCGCTGGATATCGTCCCAAGTCACGAGATTCTCGCGAGCGTGCCGCTCCATGTAGAGCTCGAAGACCTCGGCGAACGTCATGACGTGGGCCTCGGGTTCCTCAGGCGGAGCCATCCGGAGCGTCTTCGGGTCCCGGCCCGAGCTGGCCGCATTGAGGTCCTGTCGAGCCTCCTCGCGGGCCTGAGCGATCGAGACTCTGAAGGAGGGCCCGATCGTCCGGCGGTCCTGCTTGTCCTGCCCCTTGACCCTGTAGACCACCGAGAAGGAGCCGTGCCCCTTCAAGCTCTTCCGGAAGCGAAGCCCCGGGACCACCGTGTCACTCCACTCCTGCCTGTCCTTCCCTTCGGGAACGCGGAGACCGCGCAGGATCCGATCCTCGAATTTGATGTTGTAGCTCATGGGCGTAATTGTAGCATAAGTCGGGTCATCCAGGGGTCACACAGCGCGACGCTAACTGGCCGTAAGTGGCCATCTATGACAACGCCTGAAACGCTTATCCCTCTAGCGCCGCATCGTTGATGCCTCCTGAACACCGCTGACGTATCTAATAGGGGTTGGGGAGCAAAGCGAATAGTTTTCCGTGTTGTCCCCCCTCTCCCGGCGGGCAGGGAGGGGATGGGAGAGGGGGTTAGGGGGTGAGGGGCTCCCCCTATTGCCGGTACGGCAACTCGCCCACCCCCGACAGATCCTTATACCGCTCCCGCAACCGAATCTGCCGGGAATCCCGCGGGACCTCGACACCCCGGATGAACACATGCTCCGGGTAGCTCGTGGTCTCCAGCGGATCGCCGTCCCAGACCACCACGTCGGCATCCTTGCCGGGCTCCAGCGTGCCGTAGCGGTCGACGATCCCCCAGATGCGGGCGGGGACGAGGGTCAGGGCGGCCAGGGCGGCGTCCCAGGGCATTCCATAGGAGACGGCGTTGCCGGCGGCCTGCTTGATGTTGCGGACGTCGTGCGAGTCGCCGGTCATGAAGGCCACGGTCACGCCTGCCTTGTGGAGGAGCCCGGCGGATTCCAGGGTTGCTCCGAGGGCTTCGAAGCTGTCCGGCAGGTTCGCCATGGGATCGAGCAGCACCGGCACCTTGGCGTCCACGAGCTGGCGGGCCACCATCCACGCCTCCCGCCCGCCCGCCACGATCAGCTTCAAGTGGAAGTCGCGCGCCAGGCGCAACGCCGCTTCGATGTCGCTCGCCCGGTTCACGGTGATCACCAGCGGCAGCTCGCCCTTCACCACTGGTTGCAAGGCCTCCAGGTCGAGGCGCGACAGCGCGTACTCCCGCCGGTCGCCGCTCTCGAAGGCCCGCCGGTTGGAGCCATAGTCGAGAGCATCCTGGAAAGCTTCGCGCAGGCGCAGCATCGCCGCCCCGCGGGCGCCTCCCGCCAGCCCGGCTCCGCTCTCGCCGAGCACCGCGTACATGGCCACGGGCGAGCGCAGCAGCCAGTCGCTCCGCTCGGTGCCCAGGTGGATCACCGCGCCCTGCCCGGCGATCAGGCTCTCGCCGGTCTGCGGCGCCACCACGGCCCGGGTCACTCCCTCGATCCGGGTGATGGGGAAGAGGATCGAGCGCGGATTGATCCCGTCCACCACGTCGAACGCCGCGGTGAACCGGTCGTCCTCGTTCGGCCGGGTGTCGTTGGTCCCCTCGACCTGGCTAACCTCGACCAGCCCGAGGCGGGTCAGCGAATCCATGAAACCGGGGGTCACCACCTTGCCCTTGGCGTCGATCTGCCGCGCGCCGTCCGGGACCGCCACGTCGCGGCCGACCGCGCGCACCTTGCCGTCTTCGAGGACAACCGTCGCACCTTCGATCTTCCCGGCTGGCCCGACGGTGTAGACCGTGCCGCCGACGATCGCCACCGTCTCCGCCCCGGCTGAGGCGGAGCCAAGAAGAAGCAGAGCAGAGAGAAGCGCTCCGGCTCTCATTGCGCACCTCCCACTTCACCCGGAAGACCCAGGCTGAAGTCCGTCCGCGGCTGGCGCGCCGGATCGTTCCGGTCGTAGACCAGGGCGCCGTCGATGTACACCTGCTCGGCCTTGCTGTAGACGCTGAACGGGTTGCCGCTCCAGATCACCACGTCCGCCATCTTGCCGGGCTCCAGCGAGCCGGTCTGTTTCGCGATCCCCAGCGCCTTGGCCGGGTTGATCGTGATCCAGCGGATCGCGTCCTCCTCGCGCAGCGGGAAGCCCATGCGCCGGCCGGCGGCCATGGCCTTGCCCGCCTCCTGGTTGAGCCGCTGGATGCCCAGAGCCGAGTCCGAGTGCACGATGGCGCACCCGTTCTTCGCGTGATCGACCAATGCCACGTTCTCGCGGATGCCGTCGAACGCCTCCATCTTGAAGCCCCAGGAGTCGGCCCAGAGCGCGGCGCAGATGCCGTTCTCGGCCAGCACGTCGGCGATCTTGTAGGCCTCCACCGCGTGGTGGAAGGCGGCGATCTTGTAGCCGAACTCGCGGGCCACCTGGATCATCTCCAGCATCTCGTCGGCGCGGTAGCAGTGGTTCTGCACCAGGATCTTGCCGTCGAGGACGCCGAGCAGCGACTCCATCTCGAGATTGCGCTCCGGCGGCGACTCGTCCTTCCCCGCGTCCTTCTCGCTCTGGTACTCCGCCCACTCCTGGCGGTAGTCGAGAGCCTCGGCCCAGGCCTCGCGGGTACCGGCGATGTTGCCCATCCGGGTGGAGGGGAAGCGTCCCTTCTCCGTGCCGTAGGTCCGCTTCGGGTTCTCGCCGCAGGCCATCTTGAGGCCGTAGGGGGCGCCGGGGAACTTCATGTCCTCGGCGGAGCGGCCGAGCACGTTCTTGATCGTCACCGACCGGCCGCCGATCAGGTTGGCCGAGCCCGGGAGGATGTGCTGCGCGGTGACCCCGCCGGCCAGGGCGAGCGGGATCTGGGGATCCTGCGGCCAGATCGAGTGCTCGGCCCAGACGTCCGCCGTCACCGGATCGGTGACCTCGTTGCCGTCGCCGTGGGCGTCGACCTCGGGAGAGGCGTAGACCCCCAGGTGGGAGTGGGCGTCGATCACGCCGGGGGTCACCCACTTGCCGCGCGCGTCGATCACCAACGCGCCCGCGGGCAAGGGGAGCTGCCGGCCCACCGCCGCGATCTTGCCGTCCCGCATCAGGACCGCCCCGCCCTCGATCCGCTCGCCCGCCGCCGTGAGCACCGTGGCGTTCGTGATCACCGTAGGACGGGAGGGGAGCGGCTTGTAGGTCGAGACGTAGAGGTCGGGCGGCTCGAAGGGGCGGTCCTTGGCGGCCTTCTTGTCCGCCCCCGGAGAGGGAGATGGAATGAGGGTGAGGCAGAGAAGGAAGACGAGTGAGCACGATCTCGCGGTCATGAATCTCCTCATCGGGTTAATCTGAGATGGGGGCTGAGATTGGAGCTGGGATTGGGGCCTTCACGTCACCCCTGCGTGACGGAGCGGTGCGCCGGGTGGCGCGGCGCTCGTACATCGCGGCGTCGGCGAGGGCGATCGCCTCCTGGATCGAGGTCCGGCCGCCGAACTCGGCGATCCCCCAGGAGATCCGCAGCAGCGTCTCCGGCAGCTCCGGCCGGGCGCGGAAGAGGACGCCGCTCTCCAGGCTGAGGAAGCGCTCGGCCGCGCGTTGCCCGTCCAGGCCGGGAGCGAGCACCAGAAACTCGTCGCCGCCCCAACGGAAGAAGAAATCCTCCACGCGGACGAGGCTGCGGATCGCCCGCGCCGCGGCCTGGATCGCCGCGTCACCTACCGGATGTCCTTCCCGGTCGTTGATCGCCTTCAAGTGGTCCAGGTCCACCATGATCACCGTGCCATGGCCGCGCCGGACGGCTGGATCGATCCCTTCGCCCTTGAGGATCGACTGAAAGGCGTGGCGGTTGAGCGCCTCGGTCAGCGGATCGAGACGCGCTTGGCGCTCGATCTGGTCGCGGGCGCGCCGCACCTCGATGAGCGCGTCGGTCAGCTCGCGCCGCGCCTCCTCCGAGACGACGAACACCATGCCGAAGCCCAGGAGGAGCTCCGCGAAGAGATCCGCCAGCGGCGTATAGCTCAGCCAGGGGAGGATCGTCTGCCGGTGGAACCAGAAGAGGGGGATGTAGGACAGGTGGAGCAGGAACAGGAAGACGAGAGCCACCTGCATCATCCGCAGGCCGACCGTGCGATGGACGGGAGTGACCTGCCGCAGCGCCACCAGGCCGAGGGCGAAGCCGGTGCACATCAGCAGCGACTCCACCGCGAACAGCCGATCGAAGCTCGGAAAGAACGGGACGATCATCGTGGCGATCAGGATCGAGCCCGGCAACGCCGGGAGGAACCGTTGCAGCGTCACCGGATGCCCGGTAGCCAGCTCGCGGGAGCCGGCGAGCAGATAGAAAAGGAAGACCCACTCGGCCGAGAGGAAGAGGACCCAGAAGCCGATCCCGATCTCGCTCCATGTCAGCGACGCGCGGACCGCGCCCACTCCCACCAGCAGCGACCACCATGCCACCGACCAGTGCCGCAGATAGACCCATGGAAAGAGAATCGATAAATACGAAAACGTTAGGGCAAGCAGCAGCACACAGACCAGATGAGCGGTCAGGGCGACCGACGAAGTGACGACGGCGACATCCACGCCACGCATCTTAGCCGGGAGGGCCGCCGGATTGCTCCCCCCGGCGTGCTAGCATCTTCCTTCTGGAGTTTCCGGCGGCCGGCTGGTCGCCAAGATCCATCCCTTTTGGAGGCTTCGGCATGACCTTACCCCTGACCGGCCGGGACGCTTCGCCCCTCGACCAGTCCAATCCGGAGCAGTTTACGAAGGAGAGCATCCTCCGCGACTACCGGATCGCGTTCGAGAGCCGGGAAGCGAGCCTGATCGGCGAGAAGCAGGTCTTCACCGGCAAGGCGAAGTTCGGCATCTTCGGCGCGGGCAAGGAAGTGGCCCAGGTGGCCCTGGCGCGCGCCTTCCGCCGCGGCGACTTCCGCTCCGGCTACTACCGCGACCAGACCCTGATGTTCGCCCTCGGCCTCTTGACGCTCGAGGAGTTCTTCGCGCAGCTCTACGCGATTCCGGACGTGACCCTGGAGCCCTGCTCGGCGGGCCGCTCCATGACCGCCCACTTCGGCACCTGCCTGATCGGATCGGACGGCCGCTTCCAGGACCTCGCGCAGCGGCTCAACTCCTCGTCGGACGTCTCGCCCACGGGCTCGCAGATGCCGCGCCTGGTCGGGCTGGCCTACGCCTCGAAGCTCTACCGGGAGCTCCCCGACCTCCAGGGATTGCATCAATTCTCGCACCATGGCGACGAGGTCGCCTTCGGCACCATCGGCAACGCGAGCTGCGCCGAGGGGATGTTCTGGGAGGCGATCAACGCCGGCGGCGTCCTGGGTATTCCGATGCTCGTCTCGATCTGGGACGACGGCTACGGCATCTCCGTCCCCAACGAGTACCAGATCACCAAGGGGGACCTCTCGGCCGTCCTCTCCGGCTTCCGCCGCGACCCCGAAGGGCGCGAGGGCTACGACCTCTACACGGTCCAGGGATGGGACTACCCGGGCCTGTGCGAGACCTATCTGAATGCCGCGCAGATCGTGCGCCGGGAGCACGTGCCGGCGATCGTCCACGTCACCGAGATGACCCAGCCGCAGGGCCACTCCACCTCCGGCAGCCACCGGCGCTACAAGACGCCCGAGCGGCTCGCCTGGGAAGAGGAGCGCGACGGCCTGCGCAAGATGCGGGAGTGGATCGTCGCCCAGGGGATCGCCACCGCGGACGAGATGGAGAAGCTGGAGAAGACGGCGGCGCAGCGCGTCCGCGACGCCCAGCAGCGCGCCTGGGAGGCGTTCATCGCCCCAATCGAGGAGGAGCGGAGGACCGTCCTCGCCCTGACCGGCGAGATCGCCCAGGCCTCCAGCCACGGTGACTCGGTGGAGAAGATCCGCCAGGACCTCCAGAAGGTCCAGGCGCCGCAGCGCCGCGACCTCATGGCCGCGATCCAGGGCGTCCTGGTCGCCACGGTCGGCGAGGAGATCCCGGCCGCCCGCCGGCTGATCGACTGGAAACGGGAGCAGGACCGGCTGAACCTGGACCGCTACAGCTCCGACCTCTACAGTACCTCCCCGCAGTCCGCCCTGAACGTGCCGGTCGTGCCCGCGTCCTATGCGCCGGACGCCCCGGAGAAGAACGGCTTCGAGGTGATCAACACCTGCTTCGACGCCGCCCTGCGGCGCCACCCCGACCTGATCGCCATGGGCGAGGACGTCGGCCGCATCGGCGACGTGAACCAGGGCTTCGCGGGCCTCCAGGCCAAGTACGGCCCGCTGCGGGTCACGGACACGGGCATCCGCGAGACCACCATCATCGGCCAGGCGATCGGCATGGCGATGCGAGGCTTGCGCCCCGTCGCCGAGATCCAGTATCTGGACTACATCCTCTACGCCCTCCAGATCCTCTCGGACGATCTGTCCACGCTGCGCTGGCGCACCAAGAGCCAGCAGGCCGCGCCGGTCATCGTCCGCACGCGAGGCCACCGGCTGGAAGGCATCTGGCACTCCGGCTCGCCCATGGCCGGCATCATCCACCTGGTCCGGGGCATGTACGTCTGCGTGCCGCGCAACATGACCCAGGCCTCGGGCATGTACAACACCCTTCTCCAGTCGGACGACCCGGCCATCGTCGTCGAGGTGCTGAACGGCTACCGCCTGAAGGAGAAGCTCCCGGCGAACATCGGCGAGATGACCGTGCCGCTGGGCATCCCGGAAGTCCTGCGCGAAGGCAAGGACGTGACCATCGTCACCTACGGCGCCTGCTGCCGGGTCGCGATGGAAGCCGCCGAGCGGCTCGCCCAGGTCGGAATCGACGTCGAGATCGTCGACGTCCAAACCCTCCTCCCCTTCGACCTCCCCGGTCGCATCCTCCAGTCGCTCAAAAAGACCAACCGCATCCTCTTCCTGGACGAGGACGTCCCCGGCGGCGCCACCGGCTACATGCTGCGGGAAGTCCTGGAAGTCCAGGGAGGCTACACCTGGCTCGACTCCGCCCCCCGCACCCTCACCGGCAAAGAGCACCGCCCCGCCTACGGCTCCGACGGCGACTACTGGTCGAAGCCGAACCGGGAGACGGTGTTCGAAGCGGTCTACGAGATCATGCAGGAGGCGAATCCGCGGAAGTTCCCTGGGGTGTTCCGCTAGGAGCCCTCACCCCCGGCCCCTCTCCCGCAAGCGGGAGAGGGGTGAAAAGCACATCTGCGGCTCCGGTCTTGCACCCCCTGGGACCGCCGGCGTCCCGCCGGCAGCACACTTCCAGCCACCTCGAACGCTCGACCAGAATGCCGGTCGAGAATCGGGGCGGGGCAGTCAGCGCCCTGCGAAAATAGGTCGAGACTGGCCGTTTATTCTCGACCTGACCCGAGAATTTGGGTCGCGGCGCCCGTCCAGAGGTCGAGAATCTGGCTTCTGCAGTCCCTTCTGTCGTCTCATAGGTCGAGAAAGAGAAGAATAAAGTCGAGAGTACGCCTCCGGAAGTCGAGAGTTGCAGACCGGATGGGGCGAAAAAACCGGCGGTGGTCGAGTCTTGCACCACACTCTCGACCTCCCGGCGTTCTGGCGTAGTCCACTTTCCGGGTCCGCTCCCGACAAATCCGGCAGTCGCGACGCCAGGTCGAGGGCGGGTCGAACATCTCAGATCCTGGCTTCCCTATAATCCAGAGAGTTGGGCGACGGATGGCCGGCTGTATCCACCGTTGCCGGACAGCCGGCGCTCAGTCCCTGGGCGTCCGGATTTGGCCCGTTGGCGCTCGAACCTGGATGCATTCTTCGATACGGGTTTCGAGTGCCAGAGCAGTGACTAGCTTTTCCATCGAGAGGATGCGCCAATGCCAGTGAAGAGCCACGGGCTGACCCACTTCGCGCTGGCTGTGCGGGATCCACATCGTTCCGCAGCCTTCTACTCGGCCGTCTTTGGATCGGTCGTTGTCTACGACCAACCGGACTTCGTTCAACTCCAAACGCCGGGCACTCGCGACGTTCTCGTCTTCGAGCGGGATCCCGACATGGCAGGCAAACCTGGCGGCATCCGCCATTTCGGCTTCCGGCTCCTTCGGCCCGAGGACATCGAGATCGCTGCGGAAGCCGTCACTGAAGCTGGCGGATCCATCCGAGACAAGGGCGAGTTCTGCCCCGGAGAGCCGTATCTCTTCTTTGTGGACCCCGACGGCTATGAAGTTGAAATTTGGTACGAGCTCCCCACCTCCGTCGATCCAAGTTGAGTGCCGTGGGGACAGGACAGGAGGCGGCCCTTGCCTCAGCGCTCGCCCCGTAGCCGGGCCAGCTCCTCGGCGAGCGACCGAGCCCGCTCCTCAGCCGCGGCGGCTCGCTCCTCGGCAGCTCGGAGAGCCGGTTCGAGCTCGTCGTTCCACAGGAGCTTCTCCCCGGTGGCCGTGTCCACCAGCCGCAGCCGTTCGCCCTCAGGGCGGGCTGTTACGCCGGCCGTCAGCAGATCCAGGGAGCCGTCGCTGTTCATGGGGATAGGGCGATAGAGGCCCTGTTCAAGGCGATAGCCCTGGAGCCGCGGCTTCAGATACTCCCCGTAGGGATCGAAAAAGGCCAGCTCGAACACACCGAGCCGCTCGTAGAGATTCTTCTTTTTGCCGGTGTCCTCGCGGCGGGTCGACTTGGAGGTGATCTCGAAGATCAGGGCCGGAGCCGGTTCTTCCCAGAGGAGATACAGGTCACGAGGCCACTTGTGAGCTCCCTGGCACAGCAGAACGTCGGGGGAGACCGATTTCGTCGGGTCTCCCTTCTGATAGTAGAGAAGGAGGTTGCCGCCCACCCACACGTCCGGCGTGGCGGCGTAGCGCCGCTCCAGTCCCTCGATCATGTCGGACATCACCACGCGGTGAAGTGTCGTCTCGGCCATAGGCTGGCCGTCGGAGGTGGGGTACTCGATCTCGTGCTCGAGTGGCAGCGCGGTCATACGTGCCTTGCCTCTTGAATCGTCCCGACGGGTTGCGCTATCTAACCACCGGAACGTGTCCGGACGCAACCTAGAGTTCCATGATACCACGCTGGCCCGCCAAGCTGGCCGGCTGGGCTACAATCCCTCTCGATGAGCACCCCCGCCCCGATTCCGCACCCTTCGTCGCCTGCACCCGTGCCGCCGCCGGCTCTCGCCGTACCGGCCGAGGTGGAGGTGACGGTGCTGGTGCCGGTGAAGGACGAGGAGGCGACGATCCAGGAGCTGGCGACGCGCGTCAGCGCGGTGCTCGACGGGCTCGGCCGCAGCTTCGAGATCATCTTCGTGGACGACGGCTCGGGCGACGGGACGGTGCAGCGGATCCGCGAGGCCCATGCGGCGGACCTACGGGTCAAGCTGGTGCGGCTGCGTCGGAACTTCGGCAAGGCCGCGGCGCTCTCCGCCGGGTTCGACCAGGCCCGCGGCCAGATCATCATCACCATGGACGGCGACCTCCAGGACGATCCGGAGGAGATCCCGCGGTTCCTGGAGACGATGGAGGAGAAAGACCTCGATCTCGTCTCCGGCTGGAAGCACCAGCGCCGCGATCCGGCGTCGAAGCGGCTGCCGTCGCTCCTGTTCAACTGGGCGACCCGCCGCATCGCCGGGGTCGACCTCCACGACTTCAACTGCGGCTTCAAGGCGTACCGCCGCGAGGTCCTGGAGCAGATCTCCGTCTACGGCGAGCTGCATCGCTACATCCCGGTCCTGGCGAGCCGCCGGGGATTCTCGGTGGGGGAGATCCCGGTCAACCACCATCCGCGGCGCCATGGCGTGAGCAAGTACGGATGGGACCGCCTCTATAAAGGACTGCTCGACCTCATCACAGTCCTCTTCATCACCCGCTACACCCGCCGGCCGCTCCATCTGTTCGGCGCGTTCGGACTGATCTTCCTCACGCTCGGGGTCGGCATCAACCTGTATCTCGCGATCCGCTGGCTGGACGGCGAGTACCTCTCGAACCGGCCGCTCCTCCTGCTCGGCATCCTGCTGATGCTGCTCGGCTTCCAGACCCTGACCACCGGTCTGCTCGGGGAGATGATCACGTTCAAGAACTTCCGGCGGCCCGACAGCTACTCGGTCAAAGAGCGACTGGAGTAGAGGCCTCTCTGCGCCTTCTCTTCCTCACCCAGACCTACCCCCGCTTCGCCGGCGACATCTCCGGGCCTTTCATCCGCGATCTGGCCCTGGGGCTCGCCCGCGGCGGCGACCGGGTCACCGTGCTCGCTCCGCACGCCGAGGGGCTGGCCGCAGGCTGGACCGAGGATGGCGGCGGCGTGGAGGTGCGGACGTTCCGCTACGCTCCCGAGCGCTACGAGGTCCTCGGCTACGGCCGCACTCTGGAGTCGGACGAACGGGTGCGCGGCGGCGCGGCGGCGATGACGCCCCTCTACGGGCTCGGCCTGCACCGGGCCGTGCGCCGCCTCCTCGCCCAAGAGCGCTTCGACCTGGTGCACGCCCACTGGATCGTGCCGAACGGGGTCATCGCCGCGGCGGCGGTGGGGACGACCCCGCTGGCCATCGGCCTCCATGGCAGCGACGTCTTCCTCGCCGAGAAGCCCGGGGTACGGATGCTGGCGCGGCGGACGCTGGCGCGCTCGCGTCTCCTCACCGGCTGCTCCCCGGAGCTCGTCGACCGCGTGCGCGCCCTCGGCTTCCCGGCCGAGCGCTCGCGGGTCATCCCGTATGGAGTGGACGTGGCCACGTTCGCGCCCGATCCGGCGCGACGAGGGGTCTGGCGCCAGAGGCTCGGCGTGCCGGACAGCGCGCCCCTCCTCCTGGGCGTCGGCCGGATGGCCACCAAAAAGGGGTTCCAGGTCCTCCTGGAGGCCCTCCCCGGGCTGCTCGCCGCGCGGCCGGACGCGCACGTGGTGCTGGCCGGCGCGGGAGACCTCTTCGACCGCTTCACCGCCCTGGCGGGACAGTGGCCGGGCCGGCTGCACCTGCCGGGGAAGGTCCTGCGCGACACTCTGCCCGACCTCTTCCGGGCCGCGGACCTCTTCGTCCTCCCGGCCGTGCACGATGCCAAGGGGAACGTGGACGGCCTGCCGAACGTCATCCTGGAAGCCATGGCGAGCGGCCTGCCGGTGGTGGCGTCGGGGATCTCGGGCATCCCGCTGGCGGTGGAGGACGGCGCGACCGGCCGTCTGGTCCCGGAGAAAGATCCGGAGAAGCTCCTGGCGGCGCTGCTGGAGCTGGTGGGCGATCCCGGGCGAGCGCGAGCGATGGGGGAGCGGGGGCGCGGCAAGGCGGAAGCCGAGCTCACGTGGGCCGCGGTCGCGGCCCGCTACCGGGAGGGGTATGAGCTGGCCTTGTCCATGCCGGTTTGATTCCATATACTTCAACCAGTTCTTCAGCCTCCGGGCTGCCGAGGCCAGTTTTTTTGAAGGCAAGTTTCTTTTCATCAGTCGGATCTTTTTCCAGAGACTGACATGGCAAGCAAAAAGAGCCTTCCCCCATCTGGCAAGACCAAGGCCGACCTCGTCGACGTGGTCTATGACCGCCACGGCGGCCTGACCAAGGACGAGGCGGCGGAGATCGTGGATGTGATCTTCCGGACCGTGAAGACTTCCCTGGGGAGCGGACGGACGGTCAAGATCAAGAACTTCGGAACCTTCGAGATCACCGATCGTCCCGGGCGGGTGGGCGTGAACCCGGTGAGCGGCGAGAAAATTTTCATCCAGCCGCACAAGGGGCTCAGCTTCAAGCCGGCCCGCCGTCTGCGCGAGGACGGCAAGCCGGTACGGCGCGGGAGCCCCCCGAGAGAGGAGCGCGAGTAACGCAGCATGGCGGGCAAAGCGCGGGTCCAGAAGCGGCTCTACTACAAGATCGGGGAGGCCTGCAAAATCCTCGGCATCCAGCCGTACGTGCTGCGCTATTGGGAGACCGAGTTCCCGGCGCTGGCGCCGAGCAAGAGCCGGTCGGGGCAGCGCGTCTACAGCGAGAAGGAAATGGAGGTCATTCGGAGGATCAAGGAGCTCCTCTATGGAGAGGGCTACACGATCGCCGGAGCCAAGAAGAAGCTCGAAGCCGAGCTCGCCTCCGGAACCCTGGGCGAGGGAGCGGACGAGGAGACGGAGGTGGTGGTGGAGGAGAGCGCTCCGGAGGTCCTGCCGCAACCGGCATTGGCCGCCAGCGCTCTCCTGCTGCGGGAAGACGCACCCACTCCCGAGCCGGCCGCTCCGCCCCTTCCGGTCCAACAACTTGACACAGACACCACGGAGCGGATACAAACTCTCCGCTCGGGGATTGCGAAGGCTCTCGACGAAGCCCGCGGGATACTCGTCCTCCTCGAAAAACCCCGCTAGTCGTTCTTTCCGGTCGGGACGTGGCGCAGCCTGGTAGCGTACCTGAATGGGGTTCAGGGGGTCCCGAGTTCAAATCTCGGCGTCCCGACCAAATTTCCCTCGAATTTTCAAAGACTTAGGTCAAGTTCCTCTGATGCCCCGAAGGGGCCTGAGTTGATTCAGATCTCCCCAAAGGCAAAGAGATTCACCTGATCGCGGACCACTACGCGATCCACAAGCATCCCAACGTCCAGGCCTGGCTGGAACGTCATCCGCGCTTCCCTTGAGGTCACCCGGGCCCGTCAGGCTATAGTTAAGAGCGTATCCGCCTGACCCACTACACCCCGGAATGGGTGTCGGCCGGGTCGGCCGGAGGCCTGAGATACCCCTGGTGGTCCGCCATCCAAGCCGCGAGCTCGCGCTCGAAGAAGCCGACGAGAGGCAGGACGTACTTGTCTGCCGAGTAGACGTTCTCGAGGTCTTCGGGAATATGGTGCTCGTGCACCAGTTGCCCTCGATGATAGCGCCGGAGGATCGGATGGAGATAGGCGGTTAGGTGTGCAACGGCTGGGTCAGGGTCGCGCTCGAGGTTGAAAGGATCGGGAGGCGTGTGGAAATCGCCGTACTCGAGCGACACGGTGTAGTACCAAGCGTTCTCGCCAAGGTCGCTGGCGTGAACGTAATCGGTCGGCATGTCCTCGAGGCATAGCACTCTCCCATCGTCTTCTATCACGATCGCGTCGCAGAAGAATGCAGGCTGGAGGAACATCGCCGAGCTTCGATTGATCCTTTCGACTACGTAGTTGGCCATCGCGGTCGGGTCCGAAGAAATCTCTCGGAAGGGTAGCGCGTGTTCTTCGTACTTGCGTTGCAGGATCTGGCTCAAGGCGCGCACGTTGTACCGGAAGCCGTGGATGAATCCGGACATGGTCCGCCGATAGTCGCGAGAGTGCATCAGGTTGCCGGCGAAGTACAGATCCGAGACGTTGACCGACTCCCATTCGTGGGTGAGCTCCGGGAACTTGCCGTGGCAGGCCAGCGCCGGCCGGCAGGTCTCATCGAACAGTGAGGCGTCGAAGCGGAAGCCGGCGCAGATCAGGATCCGGTCGAACAGGATCTGCCGCCGCTCGCCCTTGGCGTGCGTGTAGAGAATGTGCACCAGGTAACGGCCGTCGTGCGGCTCGATCTTCTCAATATATGCGTCGAGCACGGTGTTCTGCGACTTCAGTTGATAGGTATCGAGGAAGTTGTTGTTGACCGCGCGGAGATGGCCGACATAATGAGTCTTCCATGCCAATCTCACCGGCGTGGGGCTGCAGAGCTGGATGGATGCAGTAGTTTCGATCAGGTTTTCGGCCGTCTCGAATCCGGAGTTCCCCTTGCCAATGATCAAAACGCGCTGATCGACGAACTCCTGCGGATCGATCGAAAAGTCAACATAGCTCTCGCCGTGCTCGATCCCCGGAATATCGGGGATGTACGGCTGAGTGAGCCCGGTCGCGACGATCAGGCGCGAGCAGGTGTAAACGTGGCCCTTCTGATCAACGAGCTGGAATTTGCCATTCTTGCTCACGCCCTCAATACGAGTCTGGCAGCGGATGTTCAGGTTGAAGCGTTGGGCGAAGTCGGCAAGATAGCTCTTCAGCACCTCAGCCGCAGGAAAATAAGCTTTGCTATAGGATGAAAGATTCATGGAGTAGTCATCGGTCAGCAGCGAATTCCAATCCCAGCGCAAATTCATTTCGGGACAGCTGCAGCCAGTATGGACCTTGTTGATCGAGATCAACTGGCGGTGGCGCGGGAAGCGCTCGAAGAAGGTGCCCGGACCGTCGCCCGCCTCGAGGATCATGTAGTCGCGCCCGCTCTGCTGGAGGTGATACCCGAGTTGCAGGCCCGCCGGCCCGGCCCCCAGGATGATGTAGGGAACGTCGAATCGGTCCTGATCCTGGCCTCGCATCATGCGGCTCCTCCGAAGGTATGTTGCTCCCAAGCACGTCAGCGGATCGCCACCCGTCTCTCCCAGCCTTTGTACGATTGGGCAGCTTACTACAGCCTCCCTCTCCGGCCAAGCCCCTGCGCAGAGCTCATCCGCCCTCACGCTGCGGCCGCAGAATGCACAAAAAACCTTAAAATCCGCCGGTCGGACGTTTGGCCACTGCGCAGGCGGGTGGTTGACTCCTTTAACCCTTGAACTCATAATCCACTGCCTGACTCAACGACCCGGGAGCTGACGATTTGGCTGTTTTGGGGACTTCGCGGAGCAAAGTCGGTTCGACGTTTGTCGACGTCCTCTCTGCCCAGGCCGCCGATCATCCTGATCGCATTCTTTATACATTCCTTGATGACTGCGGCCACCAGGCCGCACAGGTGAGTGTCCACGATCTCCATCGCAGGGCGTGTGCCATCGCCGCGGCTCTCCAGAGACACCGGGCGGCGGGCGAACGCGCGCTGCTGGTCTACCCTCCGGGTCTCGAGTTCATCAGCGGCTTCTTGGGCTGCCTCTATGCCGGCGTGGTGGCGGTGCCCGCCTATCCCCCACGACTCAACCGGCCCGACCCCCGGTTGCGTGCCATCGTGGGCGATGCTCGGTGCCGGTTCGTCCTGACCAGCCGGGGTGTCCTGGCGCATCTCCGGGAGTCGACGGTCGCGCAGATCCCTGAGATCGGCCAGGCCGTGTGGATGGCGACCGACGAGGTCGACGACGCATACGCCGAGGAGTGGCGGCCGGTCCACTCGCGGGGAGACGACCTAGCGTTTCTGCAGTTCACGTCGGGCTCGACGGCGTAGCCGCGAGGCGTCATGGTGAGTCACGCCGGCCTCTGCCATAACGCGGAGATGATCCGTACGGCCTTCGGACAGTCGGAGCGCTCGGTAGTCGTGGGCTGGCTGCCGATGTACCACGACATGGGCCTGATCGGCAACGTGCTCCAGCCTCTCTACGCGGGCTCCCGGTGCGTGCTGATGGCGCCGGTCACCTTCCTTCGCCGGCCGGTGCGCTGGCTCGAGGCGATCTCCCGCTACGGCGGTACGACGAGCGGCGGGCCCAATTTCTCTTATGACCTGTGTGTGCGTAAGGTCACCGAAGAGGAGAAGCGCTCCCTGGACCTCTCCTGTTGGGAGGTGGCATTCAACGGTGCCGAGCCGGTGCGCGCCGAGGTGTTGGATGCTTTCGCTGCTACCTTCGCTGGCTGCGGCTTTCGCGCGGAGTCTTTCTATCCCTGCTACGGGCTGGCCGAGGCGACGCTGTTCGTCAGCGGCGGCTTGCAGACCTCGCCGCCACGGGTCGGCACCTTTCGGACGGAGAGCCTTGAGCGTGATGAGGTGGTCGCTTCCGATCCCGGACCCGGCGTGCGCCGGCTGGTCGGTTGCGGGACACCCTGGCTGGGACAACAGCTGGTCGTGGTCGACCCCGAGACCCGCACGCGTCGCCCGGAGGGGCGGGTGGGGGAGATCTGGGTGCGTGGACCCAGCGTCGCGCTCGGCTACTGGAACCGGCCGGAGTTGAGCGAGCAGGAGTTCCGCGCCCGCTTGGCGGGCGAGCCGGAGGGGGGGCCGTTTCTGCGCACCGGCGACCTCGGCTTCATCGACGGCGGCGACCTGTTCGTCATCGGCCGGCTCAAGGATCTCGTTATCGTGCGCGGGCGGAACCACTACCCCCAAGACATCGAGCTGACAGTGGAGCGCAGCCATCCCGCGCTGCGACCGGGCTGCGGCGCGGCGTTCGCCGTCGATGTCGACGGCGAGGAGAGGCTCGTCGTCGTCCAGGAGGTGGACCGCCACGCCTTGGAGGTCGAAGTCATCGCCGAGGCGGTCCGCCACGCCGTAGCCTGCGAACATGAGGTCGGCGTCCACGAGGTCGTCCTGCTGCGCACCGGCGGCGTGCTCAAGACGTCGAGCGGCAAAATCCAGCGAAGGGCCTGCCGGTCTGCTTATCTGGCAGGAGAGCTGCCGGTCGTCGGCCGCAGCCTCCTGGCCGCCTCGGCCGCAGCCGAAGAGGCGGCGGGGGAGTCGTCCGACCTAGCTCTCGCCGTACTGCCGCCGGAGGAGCGGGAGGCCGCTCTCCGGGAGCTGCTGCGCACCGAGGCCGCCCGCGCGCTCTCGCTACCGCGGTCGCGCATCGATCCCGCACGGCCGCTCACTGGTCTCGGCCTCGACTCCCTTGCGGCGGTGACGCTCAAGCAGGAGATCGAGGCGCAGACCGGCCTGCCGGTGGAGCTGTCCAATCTTCTGCAGGGGGTGAGCCTCGAGGAGCTCGCCGCGCATCTCGCGGCCTCCTGGAGCCGGACCGAGGCCGGAGAGGAGGAGCGCCCGGTGGTCGCCGCGGATCTACGGGAGGAGCGCTCGCTCTCCTACGGTCAGCGGGCGCTCTGGTTTCTCCAGCGCTGGGAGCCGGAGAGCGCGGTCTACAACATCGCCGCCGCGGCGGCGACCTACTCGCCGGTGGACGTCGATGCCCTCCGCCACGCGCTGGAGGCGCTGGTGGCGCGGCACGCTGCGTTGCGCACCGTCTTCGGGGATCATCAGGGCGAGCCCTTCCAACGCGTCCGCGAGAGCGCTGCACTCGATTTCCGAGTCGACGAGATCCCGTGGTCAACGGAGGAGGAGCTCCGGGCGCGGCTCTGCGCCGAGGCCTTCCGGCCGTTCGATCTCGCGAGCGGACCGCTGCTGCGGGTGCGGGTCTGGGGGGCGGCCCCGGGCTGTCGCGTCCTGCTCTGGGTGGTCCACCACATCGTCGCCGATTTCACCTCCGTCGGCGTCCTGCTGCGCGACCTGGACCGCCTCTATCGTGAGGAGACCGGAGAGGCGCCTGCAAGGCTGCCTCGGCTCTCCGCGGGGTACCTCGACTACGTCCGTTGGCAAGAGCGGCATCTCGCGGGTGAGGCAAGCGAGAAGTCCTGGCACTACTGGCGGGAGCGCCTCGGTGGCGAGCTACCGAGGCTCGGCCTGTCGACCGACCGACCGCGTCCGCCGGTGCTCTCGGGCCGCAGCGCAAACCTGGCGCTGCGGATCGGACCGGACACCTCGGAGCGCCTGCGCGCGCTGGGCCGCTCCTCGGGGACGACGCTCTTCACGGTTCTGCTCACGGCCTTCCAGGCCCTGCTCCAACGGCATTCGGGGCAGCCCGAGATCCTGGTCGGCTCGCCGGCCGCGGGTCGCGCCCATCGCGACTTCGCGGAGGTGGTGGGCTATTTCGTCCAGACCGTGGTCCTACGCACCGACTTCAGCGGCCAACCGGTCGCCGCCGACCTGCTGCTGCGCACGCGCGAAGTCGTCGCGTCGGCGCTCGAGCACCAGGACTTTCCCTTGCCGCTGCTAGCCCAGCGGCTGCAGCCGGAGCGCGAGGCGGGGCGCTCTCCGCTGTTCCAGGCAATGTTCGTCCTGTACCCCGGTCATCCCGCTGGCGGCCGGCTCGCGGTATTGCCGGCGTTCGCCCTCGGCGAGGAGGGGGTGCGGATCGAGATCGGAGGTCTAGAGCTAGAATCGCTGCCGCTGGCCGAGAGCCGGACAGAGCTCGACCTGATGCTCTCCGCCGCCGAATCCGGCGACGGCCTGCTGACCACCCTTCGGTACAGCCACGATCTGTTCGACGCCTCCTCCGTGGCCCGCATGCTCGGGCATTTCGAGGTTCTGCTCGCCGGGTTCGCTGAGGGCGCCGCCCGACCGGTGGGAGATCTGCCGTTGCTCACCGACGCCGAATGGCGGCAGCTCCTCGCCTGCGATGTCCCCCTGGAGCCCGCGCCGGATCGCTGCCTGCACGAGCTGTTCGAGGAGCAGGCAGCGCTGACTCCGAAGGCCGAGGCGCTGGTGGCCGGCGGTGACCGCCTCACCTATGCCGAGCTCGACCGGCGGTCGAATCGGTTGGCGCACCACCTGCGTGAGTTGGGGGTGGGGCCTGAAATGGTGGTGGGCGTCTGCCTGGAACGCTCCGCGGACCTCGTGACGGCAGTCCTGGCCGTGCTGAAGGCCGGCGGGGCGTACCTGCCGCTGGATCCGACCTACCCGGGAAAGCGGTTGGCCTTCCTACTGGAGGACGCGGGCGCTGGCGTGCTGATCACCCGGGGGCCCTTGCTGGCGCGCCTTCCGCGCTCCCCCGCCCAGGCCGTGCTGCTGGACGCCGAGCGGCCGGCGGTCGCCAGAGAGCACGGCGCCGGGGTGGCGCCATCCGTTCTGCCGGGCAACCTTGCCTACCTGATCTATACGTCCGGCTCCACCGGCCAGCCGAAAGGGGTCGCCATCCCGCACCACGGCGCCGTGGCGCTGGTGCGCTGGGCACGACAGGTTTTTTCGGACCGGGAGCTCGAAGGAGTGCTGGCTTCGACCTCCATCGGCTTCGATCTCTCGGTCTTCGAGCTGTTCGTCCCGTTGGCCTGGGGGGGCCGGATCATCCTCGCCGACAATGTCCTGGAGCTCGCGTCGCTTGCTGCGGCGCCTGAGGTGACCCTCGTCAACACCGTGCCGTCGGCCATCGCCGAGCTGGCTGAGCACGGAGCCCTGGCGGCTGGGGCGGTGACGGTGAATCTGGCGGGCGAGGCATTGTCGGCCACTCTGGTGCGGCGGCTCCACGAGCAGCCCGCGGTCCGGCGGCTGCTCAACCTCTATGGTCCGTCCGAGACGACGACCTACTCGACCTTCGCGGTCCTGCCGCCGGGCCAGGAGGGTGTCCCTTCGATCGGACGCCCGATCACGGGGACCCGCGTCTACCTGCTCGACACCCGGATGCAGCCGGTACCGCTCGGCGCTGTCGGCGAGATCTATATCGGGGGCGAGGGGATGTCGCGGGGCTATCACGGGCGGCCTGATCTGACCGCAGAGCGTTTCGTGGCCGATCCGTTCTCGCCCGTGCCGGGCGCGCGCTTGTACCGCACCGGCGACTTGGCCCGGCGGCGGACGGGGGAGGAGCTGGAGTTCCTGGGCCGGCGGGACCACCAGGTGAAGATCCGGGGCTTTCGGATCGAGCTGGGCGAGATCGAGGCGGCCCTGGAGGCCCACGCGCAAGTGCGGCAGGCGGTGGTCGTGGCGCACGAGGTCGCGCCGGGCGACCGCCGGCTTTGCGCCTTCCTGGTGTTTGCCGGTGAGCCGGTGCCGGCCAAGGAGCTTCGCTCATTTCTGCGGAGAACCTTGCCGGATTCCATGATGCCGGCGGCGCTCATCGCGGTGGACGCGTTTCCTTTGACGCCGCACGGCAAGGTGGACCGCCGGGCTTTGCCGATCCTGGCCCCGGAGGAGCCGCGCCGGGGTGGGATGGCACCCCGCAACGAGACCGAGGAGCTGCTGGCCGGCATCTGGGCGGAGGTCCTGGGGCTGGAGCAGGTGGGGGTGGAGGAGGACTTCTTCGACCTCGGCGGCCACTCGCTGCTGGCGACCCAGGTGATGTCGCGGCTGCGCGCCGCACTGGGGATCGATCTGCCGCTCCGCGCCCTCTTCGAGGCGCCGACGGTCGCGGCGCTGGCCGGGCGGATGGAGGAGGAGCGCCGGGCCGGTGCCGGGACGGGCGAGGCGCCGATCCCGGCCGTCCCGCACGCCGGCGAGGCGCCGCTCTCCTCGGCCCAGGAGCGCCTGTGGTTCCTCGAGCAGATGCAGCCGGGCTCGCCAATGTACAACATGCCGGCGGCCGTCCGGGTGGACGGGGAGCTCCGGCCGGCGGTGCTGGAGCGGTCGCTGGCCGAGGTCGTGGCGCGGCACGAGGCGCTGCGCACGACCTTCGCCGAGCGCGCCGGGCGGCCGGTGCAACTCGTCGCCTCCCGGCAGGAGGTGCGTCTCCCGGTGGTCGACCTGGCAGGGCTGCCCGCGGCGGCCGTGGACGCGGAGGCGCGCGCCCTGGCGGCGGCATGGGCGCGCCGGCCGTTCGACCTGGTGCACGGGCCGCTGCTGCGGACCGCCCTGCTGCGGCGCGGCCCGGCCGAGCACACGATCCTGTTCAACCTGCACCACCTGGTGGGCGACGGCTGGTCGCTCGGCGTGATCGTCCGCGAGCTGGCGGCGCTCTACACCGGATTGCCCCTCTCTGCGCCGCCCCTCCAGTACGCTGACTTCGCGGTCTGGCAGCGGGAGCGGCTCGCCGGCGGTGCCGCGGAGGGCGATCTGGCCTGGTGGCGCGAGCGGCTGGCCGGGGCGCCGGCCGTCACCGGGCTGCCGGCCGACCGGCCGCGGCCGACGGCGCGCAGCTTCCGCGGCGCGACCGTGGCGACCCTGCTGCCGCAGGAGGCGCTGCGCCGGGTGCGCGCCCTCGGCCGGCGCGAGGGGGCGACGCTGCACATGGCCGTGCTCGCGGCCTTCGACGCCCTGGTGTTCCGCCTGATCGGCCAGGAGGACCTGGTCCTCGGCGTGCCGGTCGCCAACCGCAAACGGGTGGAGACCGAAGGGGTCGTCGGCCTCTTCGTGAACACGCTGGCCGTGCGGGTGGAGGTGTCCGGGGATCTCACGGTCCGCGATCTCCTGGCGCGGGTGCGCCGCGCGTCCCTGGATGCCCATGCCCATCAGGACCTCCCCTTCGAGCGAGTGGTGGAGGCGGTCGCGGCGCGCGACCTCGGTCACGACCCGCTGGTCCAGACGATGGTGGCGCTGCAGAACACGCCGGTGCCGCCACTCGATTTTGCGGGGCTCTCCCTGCGCCCGCTCCCGCTGGAGAGCGCCACGGCGCGCCTCGATCTCACGGTTTCGCTGGAAGAGGCGCCGGAGGGGCTGCAGGGGTGGTGGGAGCTTTCCCTGGACCTGTTCGACCGCGTCACGGTCGAGCGCCTCGCCGGCTCCTTCCATATCCTCCTCGAAGCCGCGGCGGAGCGGCCGGGAGGGCGGCTGAGCGAGCTGCCGTTCCTGAGCGACGCCGAGCGGGCGCAGCTCCTGACGGAATGGGGCCCGGGCGCGGCGCGTCCGGTCTCTCCGGTGCCGGTGCATCTCCGCGTGGCCGTGCAGGCGGACCGTGCTCCGGATGCGCTCGCCGTGGCCACCGGAGACCGCCGCCTGACCTATGGCGAGCTCGTCGAGCGCGCCGGGGGCCTGGCGCTCTGGCTGCGCGATGCGGGCGTGGAGCCCGAGGCGCCGGTCGCTCTCTGGCTGGAGCGGTCGATCCAGCTGCCGGTGGCCGCCCTGGGCGTCCTGCTGTCCGGGGGCTCCTACCTCCCCCTCGATCCCGCTTGGCCGCGGAAGCGTCTGGTCCACGTGCTGGCCGACTCAGGAGCCCGCGCGCTGGTCACCACAGGTGTGTTGGCCGCGAAGCTGCCGGAGGTGGCGCTCCCGGTGCTCCTCCTCGACGAGGAGGGCCGCCTCGCGGGCGCTCCGGCGGGCGCGGCCCCGCGGGAGGAGGCCGATCCCGAGAGCCTGGCCTACATCATCTACACCTCGGGCTCGACGGGGCTGCCCAAGGGGACGGCGCTGCGGCACGCCGGCCTGTCCAACCTCCTGGCCTGGCACCAGGCGGCCTACGGCGTGGGGCCGGACGACCGGGCGGCGCTGATCGCTGGCCCCGGCTTCGACGCCTCGGTCTGGGAGGTCTGGCCCTGTCTCACAGCCGGAGCGAGCCTGCACGTGCCGCCGCCGGACGCCGGATCCGACCCGGCGCGGCTGGTGGCCTGGCTGGCCGAGGCCGGGATCACCCTCTGCTTCCTGCCGACCCCGCTCGCGGAGGCGGTGCTGGCCGAGCCCTGGCCCGCGGGGCTGCGGCTACGCGCCCTGCTGACCGGCGGCGACCGGCTGCACCTGGGCCGGCCGCCGGGGCTCCCGTTTGCCCTGGTCAACCACTACGGTCCGACCGAGAGCACGGTCGTGGCCACCTGGGGAGAGGTGGGGGAGGCGGGGACGGGCCTGCCGTCGATCGGCCGGCCGGTGGACAACACCCGAGCGTACGTCCTCGACCGCTGGCTCCGGCCGCTGCCGGCCGGCGTGCCGGGCGAGCTCTGCCTGGGCGGCGGCGGCCTGGCGCGCGGCTACCTCGGGCGTCCGGACCTGACCGCGGAACGGTTCGTGCCCGATCCGCAGGGAGAGGGGAGCCGGCTCTACCGGACGGGCGACCTGGTGCGCTGGCTGCCCGACGGTCGGCTCGACTTCCTGGGGCGGATCGACCAGCAGGTCAAGGTGCGAGGCTTCCGTATCGAGCTCGGAGAGATCGAGGCGGTTCTGGCTGCCGGCCCGGACGTCCGCGAGGCCGCGGTGCTCGCTCTGGGCGAAGGGAGCGCGCGGCGCCTGGTCGCCTGGGTGGCGCCGGTGCCCGGAGCTCGGATCGACGCCGCGGAGCTGCGCCGCCGGCTGCGCGAGCGCCTGCCCGAAGCGATGGTGCCGTCGGCCTTCCTTGAATTTGACGCCCTGCCGCTGACCCCCAATGGCAAGGTGGACCGCCGGGCCCTGGCCGCGCTGGCGCCGGAGACGGAGGAGCGGGAGGTGGAGGTGGCGCCGCGCACGCCGGTGGAGGAGCTCGTGGCCGCCGTCTGGGCCGAGGTCCTCGGCCGCGACCGGGTCGGGGTGCACGACGGCTTCTTCGACCTCGGCGGGCACTCGCTGCTGGCGACGCGGGTGGCGTCGCGGGTGCGCGAGGCGTTCGGCGTCGAGCTGCCGGTGCGCGCGCTCTTCGAGGCGCCGACCGTGGCGGCGCTGGCCGGGCGCATCGAGGCCCTGCTGGCGGGCCCGCGCGAGACCGCGCCGCCGCTGCGGCCCGCGCCGCGCCCCGTCGATCCGCCCCTCTCCTTCGCCCAGGAGCGGCTGTGGTTCCTCGACCGCCTGGAGCCGGGAAGCCCGCTCTACAACATCCCGGTCGGGGTGCGGCTGCGCGGCGTGCTCGACCCCGCCGCGCTCGACGCGGCCCTGGGCGAGATCGTGCGCCGGCACGAGGCGTTGCGCACGCGCTTCGCCGAGACCGCGGCCGGGCCGGTGCAGAGGATCGACCTGGCGGCGCCGGTGCCGCTGCCGCAGATCGACCTGCGCGGCCTGCCGGAGGCGGCGCGGCACGCGGAGGCCAACGCCCTCGCGCGTGCGGAGGCTGGGCGCCCGTTCGACCTGGCTGCGGGGCCGCTCCTGCGGACCCGGCTGCTGCGCCTGGATGAGGCCGAGCACCGGCTGCTGCTGACCGTGCATCACATCGCCGCGGACGGCTGGTCGATGGGCGTGCTGGTGCGCGAGCTGTCGGCGCTCTACCGGGCGGCGGCTGCGGGCGAGGCCTCGCCGCTGCCGGAGCTGCCGGTGCAGTACGCCGACTTCGCGGTCTGGCAGCGCGCATGGCTGCAGGCGGGGGAGCTGGAGCGGCAGGTCGCCTGGTGGCGCGAGCGCCTGGCGGGCGTGCCGGAGAGCCTGGACCTCCCGGCGGACCGGCCGCGGCCCGCGCTGCGCCTGCACCGGGGCGGCGTGCGCTCGGCAGCGCTGCCGGATGCGGTGGCGCGGGGCCTCCGCGAGCTGGCGCGGCGGACCGGTGCCACGCCGTTCATGGTCCTGCTCGCCGGCCTGGAGGCCCTCCTCGGCCGGATGACCGGCCAGACGGATCTGACGGTGGGCACGCCGATCGCCAACCGCACGCAAGTGGAGACGGAGGAGCTGATCGGGTTCTTCGTCAACACGCTCGTGCTGCGCGGCGACCTCTCCGGCGATCCCGGGTTCGGCGATCTCGTCGAGAGGGCGCGGGCGGCGGCGCTGGGGGCCTACGCGCACCAGGCGGTGCCGTTCGAGAAGCTCGTCGAGGCGCTGGCGCCCGGCCGCGACCTCGGCACCACGCCTCTGTTCCAGGTGCTGTTCGTCCTGCAGAACGCCCCACTGCCGGCCCTGGAGCTGCCCGGGCTCGATCTGGAGCCGTTCGAGATCCACACCGGCCGGGCCAAGCTCGACCTGACTCTGGCGGTGGCGGAGACGGCGGAGGGCTTTGGCCTTGTGCTGGAGCACGACGCGGAGCTGTTCGACGGAGCCACGGCCGACCGCCTGTTGGCCCGCCTGGGGGTCCTGCTGGCCGGTGCGGTGGAGTCGCCCGAGGTCCCGCTGTCGCGGCTGCCCGTGATGCCCGCGGCCGAGCGCGTCCAGCTCCTCCACGAGTGGGCCGACGGCGGACCGGGAATCGGATCTCCCGAGCTGCTGCAGGCCCGTTTCGAGCGCCTGGCGGCGGAGCGTCCGCGGGCGGTCGCCCTGAGCTGCGGCGGCGTCGAGCTGACCTACGGCGACCTCGACCGGCGCGCCAACCGGCTGGCCCGCCGCCTGCGCGTCCTCGGCGTCGGTCCGGAGGAGCGGGTGGGCGTCTGCCTGGAGCGCGGCCCGGAGCTGGTCGTGGCGCTCTTCGGCGTGCTCAAGGCGGGCGGTGCCTACGTGCCCATGGATCCGGCCTATCCGGCGGAGCGCCTCGCCTTCATGGCCGAGGACGCCGCGGCGCGGGTGGTCCTCACCCCGGAGTCCCTCCAGGATGTCGAGGAGCAGGAGGAGACCGCGCCGGCGTGCGGAGCGCTGCCGGCGAGCCCGGCCTACGTCATCTACACCTCGGGCTCGACCGGCCGCCCCAAGGGGGTGGCGATCACTCATGCGAACGCCTCGGCCCTGATCTCCTGGGCCGCGGAGGTGTTCTCCGCCGAGGAGCTGTCCGGCGTGCTGGCGGCGACCTCGGTCTGCTTCGATCTGTCGGTGTTCGAGATCTTCGTGCCGCTCTCGCTCGGCGGCACGGTGATCCTGGCGTCGGATGCGCTCCACCTGCCCCGGCTGCCGGAAGCCGGGCGGGTGCGGCTGGTCAACACCGTGCCGTCGGCGATGGCCGAGCTGGTGCGCACGGGAGGCGTGCCGCGGTCGGTGCGGACGGTGAACCTGGCGGGCGAGCCGCTGCCGCGGCGCCTGGCCGAGGACCTCTATGCCTTGGGCGTGGAGCGGGTGCTCGATCTGTACGGCCCGTCGGAGGACACGACGTACTCGACGGGCGCGGCGGTGGTCCGGAGCGAGGAGCGGGCGCCGTCGATCGGCCGCCCGATCGCGGGCACGCAGGCCCATGTGCTGGACCGCGCGGGTGAGCTCATGCCGGTGGGCGTACCGGGGGAGCTGTACCTGGCGGGCGCGGGCCTGGCGCGGGGGTACCTGGGGAGGCCGGAGCTGACGGCGGAGCGGTTCGTGCCGAATCCGTTCGACGGCGCCGGAAGCCGGCTCTACCGCACGGGGGACCTGGTGCGCTGGCTGGCCGACGGCCGCCTCGACTACCTCGGGCGCCTGGACTACCAGGTCAAGGTGCGAGGCTTCCGCATCGAGCTGGGCGAGATCGAGGCCGTGCTGCGATCCCTCCCCGGCGTGCAGGACGCCGCTGTGCTCGCCGCGGGCGAGGGCTCCGAGCGGCGGCTGGTGGCCTACCTGGCGTCGAATCTGCCGGCGAGCGAGCTGCGGGCGCATCTGCGGGAGCGGCTTCCGGAGCACATGGTGCCGTCGGCGTTCGTGGAGCTGGAGACCCTGCCGCTGACGCCCAATGGCAAGGTCGACCGCAAGGCCCTGGCGGCGCTGGCGCCCGCAGGGGCGGAGCCGGTGGGAGAGACGGCGCCGCGCACTCCGGCGGAGGAGCTGCTGGCCGGGATCTGGGCGGCCGTGCTGGGCCGCGAGCGGGTGGGCGTCCATGACGGCTTTTTCGAGCTCGGCGGGCATTCGCTGCTGGCGACGCGGGTGGTGTCTCGGGTGCGCGAGGCGTTCGGCGTGGAGCTGCCGCTGCGGGCGCTGTTCGAGGCGCCGACCGTGGCCGCCCTGGCAGCGCGGCTCGAGACGCTGCTGGCGGGTCCGGTGGAGACGGCGCCGCCGCTCCGTCCGGTGCCGCGCGACGGAGCTCTCCCGCTGTCCTTCGCCCAGGAGAGGCTCTGGTTCCTCGACCAGCTCGAGCCGGGGAGCCCGCTGTACAACATCCCGGTGGGCGTGCGCCTGCACGGCCGCCTTGACCGCGCGGCGCTCGCCGCGGCGCTGAGCGGGATCGTGCGCCGGCACGAGACGCTGCGCGCCCGCTTCGCCGGGACCGCGGCCGGGCCGGTGCAAACCGTCACTCCGGCGGCTCCGCTGCCGCTGCCCGAGATCGACTTGCGCCCCCTTCCGGAGCGGGAGGCCCGGGCCGAGGACCTGGTGCGGGCCGCAGCGGCGCGCCCATTCGATCTGTCGGCCGGACCGCTCCTGCGGGCGCTCCTCCTGCACCTGGGCGCGGCCGAGCACCGGCTGCTCCTGACCGTGCACCACATCGCGGCGGACGGCTGGTCCCTGGGGGTGCTGGTGGGCGAGCTGTCGGCCCTCTACCGCGCCTTCGCGGCGGGCGAGGCCAGCCCGCTGCCCGGGCTGCCGGTGCAGTACGCCGACTTCGCGGCGTGGCAGCGGGAGTGGCTGCAGGGCGAGGAGCTGGAGCGCCAGATCGATTGGTGGCGCGAGCAGCTGTCCGGCGCGCCGGAGCATCTCGAGCTGCCGGCGGACCGGCCGCGGCCGGCGGTGCGCTCGCCCCGGGGCGGCGTGCAGGCGGCGGTCCTGTCCGCCGGTCTGGTGCAGGGTGTGCGGGAGCTGGCGCGGGACGCCGGCGCGACGCCGTTCATGGTCTTTCTGGCGGCGCTCCAGACGCTGCTCGGCCGGATGAGCGGGCAGACCGACCTCACCGTAGGGACGCCGATCGCCGGCCGCACCCGGAGCGAGACGGAAGGGCTCATCGGGCTCTTCGTCAACACGCTCGCGCTGCGCGGAGACCTGGCGGGCGATCCCTCCTTCGCAGTCCTGGTGGAGCGGTCGCGGGCGGCCGCCCTGGGGGCCTACGCGCACCAGTCGCTGCCATTCGAGAAGCTCGTCGAGGCGCTCGCGCCGGAGCGGGATCTCGGCGCCACGCCGCTCGTCCAGGCGATGCTGGTGCTCCAGAACGCCCCCCTGCCGGCGCTGAAGCTGCCGGACCTCGCGATCACACCCTTCGACGTCCATACCGGACAGGCCAAGATGGACCTGACCCTCACCGTCCTCGAAGAGGGGGAGCGGTTCCGCGCGCTGCTGACCTACGCCGCCGATCTGTTCGACGCGGCGACGGCCGGGCGCGTCCTCGACCGCCTGCAGGCGCTGCTCGCCGCGGCCGCAGCCGATCCGCAACGGCCGCTGTCGCTGCTGCCGGCGATGAGCGAGGCCGAGCTCCACCAGGTCGTCCGCGAATGGAACGACCCGGGCGAGCCGGACCGGCCGCGCTGCTTCCACGAGCGGTTCGAGGAGCAGGCCGGCCGCGCTCCGGAGGCGCCGGCCCTGGCCTACGAGGGGACCGTCCTCACCTACGGCGAGGTCGACGCGCGCGCCAACCGGCTGGCCCTCCACCTGCGCAGCCTCCTCGACGAGCTGGGCACCGCCGGTCCCGGCGTTCCGGTCGGGATCTGCCTCGAGCGCTCGCTCGATGCGATCGTGGCGATCCTGGCGGTCCACAAGGCGGGCGCCGCATATGTCCCTCTCGACCCGGCCTATCCGCGGGAACGGCTGGCCTTCATGCTGGCCGACGCCGGAGCTCCCCTGGTGGTGACGGCGCCGGCGCAGATCCGGCTGCTGCCGGAGAACGGTCCGCAGCGGGTCTGTCTGGACGGGGAGAGAGCGGCGATCGCTCGCCGCCCGGCGCAGCGGCTGGTTGCGGCGGCGCTCCCGGAGAGCCTGGCCTACGTCATCTACACGTCGGGATCCACGGGGCGCGCCAAGGGAGTGGGCGTCGAGCACCGGCACCTCTCGGCCTATCTGGACGGTGTGCTGGAGCGGCTGGCCGTCCCCGCGGGGGCGGCGTTCGCCACCGTCTCGACCCTGGCCGCAGACCTCGGCCATACCGTGGTCTTCGGCGCGCTGGCGAGCGGCGGCTGCCTGCACGTCATTGCGCAGGAGCGGGTCCACGACCCCGAGCGGTTCGCCGAGTATTGCGAGCTCCACCCGATCGACGTCCTGAAGATCGTACCGTCGCATCTCGAGTCGCTGCTGGCGGCCTCGCGGCCGGAGCGCGTGCTCCCCCGGCGGAGGCTGGTGCTCGGCGGCGAGGCGTCGAGCCGGGCCTTGGTGCGGCGCGTGCGGTCGCTGGCCCCGGGCTGCGAGGTCTTCAACCACTATGGCCCGACCGAGACCACGGTGGGCGTGCTGGCGGGCCGCGCCGACGACGCCGGGTCCGGCGTCACCGTGCCGCTCGGCCGTCCGCTCGCCGGAGCGTGCATCCATCTCCTCGACGCGGGGCAGCGGCCGGTGCCGGCCGGCGTGGCGGGCGAGGTCTGGATCGGCGGCGCCGGGGTGGCCCGCGGCTACGTCGGCCGTCCCGACCTGACGGCGGAGCGCTTCCGGCCCGATGCCGAGAGCGGTGCGCCGGGCGCGCGCCTCTACCGCACCGGCGACCTGGCGCGGCGCCTGGCGGACGGCCGGGTCGAGTTCCTGGGCCGCATCGACCACCAGGTGAAGCTGCGCGGCTTCCGCATCGAGCTGGAGGAGGTCGAGGCCGTGCTCGCCGCTCTGCCGGGGGTCCGCGAGGCCGCCGCCATCGTGCGGGAGGACGTTCCGGGCGACCGCCGGCTCGTGGCCTACGCGGCCGTGGGCGCGCCGCTCCCCTCGGCCGCGGACCTGCGCGCCGGTCTCCAGGCGGCGCTCCCCGAATACATGGTCCCGTCGCACCTGGTGCTGCTCGAGCGGCTGCCGCTGACCCCCAACGGCAAGCTGGACCGGCGCGCCCTGCCGGCGCTCATGGCCGGAGTGGAGCCGGCCGCGGCTCCGGCGGCGCTCGATCCCCTCGATCCGATCACCGGGCTGCTGGCCGGGCTCTGGGCCGAAGTTCTCGGCGTGGAGCGCACGGGCCCGGACGACGACTTCTTCGCCCTCGGCGGCCACTCGCTGCTGGCCACCCGCCTGGTCTCGCGGATCCGCTCCACCTTCCGCGCCGAGGTCCCGGTCCGGGCGCTGTTCGAGGCTCCGACGCCGGCGGCCATGGCGGCGCGGATCGATGCCGGCCGGGGAGTGGAGCCGCCGCCGCCGGTGACGCCGGTCCCGGCCGGCGCGCCGCGCCCCCTTTCGTTCGCCCAGGAGCGGCTGTGGTTCCTGGAGCAGCTCGAGCCGGGGCAGCCGGCCTACAACCTGCCGTACCACGGCCGCCTCCGCGGGCTGCTGGCGCCCACCGTGCTGGCCGCCTGCCTGGGCGAGATTGCCCGGCGCCACGAGGTCCTGCGCACAGCCTTCGTCGACATGGCGGAAGGGCCGGCCGCCGTGATCGCTCCCGCGGCGGGCGCCGCGGCGCTGCCGGTCGTCGACCTGGCGGCGCTGCCGGCGGACCTCCGGGAGGCCGAGGCGCTCCGTCGCGCCCGGGAGGAGGCGGCGCGGCCGTTCGATCTCGGCGCGGCGCCGCTCTGGCGGTGCTCGCTGGTGCGCCTGGGCCGCGAGGAGCACCTCCTGCTGCTGACCCTGCACCACATCGTGTCCGACGCCTGGTCGCGCGGCGTGCTCATCGCCGAGCTGGGGACCCTGTATACCGCCGGCGCCGCCGGTGCGCCGTCCCCCCTGGCCGAGCTGCCCGTGCAGTACGGCGACTTCGCGGCCTGGCAGCGCCGGTGGCTCGCGAGCGGCGGCCTGGAGCCGCAGCTCGCTTGGTGGACCTCCCGCCTGGCCGGAGGGCCGGCGCCGCTCCAGCTGCCGCTCGACCGGCCGCGGCCCGCCGCGCCGCGCCGCCCCGGCGGCGTGCGCCGCGCCGTGCTTCCGGCCGTTCTGCCGCGCCGGCTGGGCGTTACGCCGTTCATGCTCTTCCTCGCCGCGTTCCAGGCCCTGCTCGCCCGCCTGTGCGACCAGACCGACGTGACCGTGGGCTCGCCCATCGCCAACCGCAACCGGAGCGAGGTCGAGCCCCTGATCGGCTTCTTCGTGAACACGCTCGTCTACCGCACCGACCTGGCGGGCGATCCGGGCTTCGGAGAGATCCTCGATCGCGTGCGCGAGCTGGCCCTGGGCGCCTACGCGCATCAGGATCTGCCGTTCGAGAAGCTGGTCGAAGCCGTGGCCCCCGAGCGCGACCTGACGCGGTCGCCTCTGTTCCAGGCGCTGCTCGTGGTGCAGAACGCCCCCATGCCGGCCCCCGCGCTGGGCGGCGCGGTCCTGGAGCCGTTCGAGGTCCACGCGGGCCGCGCCAAGTTCGACCTGACCCTGGCCGTGGAGGAGACGGCGGAGGGCTTCGGCCTCTCGCTGGAGCACGACGCGGAGCTGTTCGACGGAGCCACGGCCGACCGCCTGTTGGCCCGCCTGGCGGTCCTGCTGGCCGGTGCGGTGGAGTCGCCCGAGATCCCGCTGTCGCGGCTGCCGGTGATGCCCGCGGCCGAGCGCGTCCAGCTCCTCCACGAGTGGGCCGACGGCGGACCGGAGACCGGATCTCCCGGGCTGCTGCAGACCCGCTTCGAGCGCTTGGCGGCGGAGCGTCCGCAGGCGGTCGCCCTGAGCTGCGGCGGCGTCGAGCTGACCTACGGCGACCTCGACCGGCGCGCCAACCGGCTGGCCCGCCGCCTGCGCGCCCTCGGCGTCGGTCCGGAGGAGCGGGTGGGCGTCTGCCTGGAGCGCGGCCCGGAGCTGGTCGTGGCGCTCTTCGGTGTGCTCAAGGCGGGCGGTGCCTACGTGCCCATGGACCCGGCCTATCCGGCGGAGCGCCTCGCCTTCATGGCCGAGGACGCCGCCGCGCGGGTCGTCCTCACCCGGGAGCTCATGCAGGAGGCGGACGCTCCGGACGAGACCGCGCCGGCGTGCGGAGCGCTGCCTGCGAGCCCGGCCTACGTGATCTACACCTCGGGCTCGACCGGCCGTCCGAAGGGCGTGGCGATCACCCACGCCAATGCCTCGGCCCTGATCTCCTGGGCCGCGGAGGTGTTCACCGCCGAGGAGCTGTCCGGCGTGCTGGCGGCGACCTCGGTCTGCTTCGACCTGTCGGTGTTCGAGATCTTCGTGCCGCTCTCGCTCGGCGGCACGGTGATCCTGGCGCCGGATGCGCTCCACCTGCCCCGGTTGCCGGAAGCCGGGCGGGTGCGGCTGGTCAACACCGTGCCGTCGGCGATGGCCGAGCTGGTGCGCACGGGCGGCGTGCCGCGGTCGGTGCGGACGGTGAATCTCGCGGGTGAGCCGCTGCCGCGGCGCCTGGCCGAGGACCTCTACGCCCTGGGTGTGGAGCGGGTGCTCGACCTGTACGGCCCGTCGGAGGACACGACATACTCGACGGGCGCGGCGGTGGTCCGGGGCGAGGAGCGGGCGCCGGCGATCGGCCGCCCAATCGCGGGCACGCAGGCCCATGTGCTGGACCGCGCGGGTGAGCTCATGCCGGTGGGCGTGCCGGGGGAGCTGTACCTGGCGGGCGCGGGCTTGGCGCGGGGCTACCTGGGGCGGCCGGAGCTGACGGCGGAGCGGTTCGTGCCCGATCCGTTCGGCGGCGCCGGAGGCCGGCTCTACCGGACCGGGGACCTGGTGCGCTGGCTGGCCGACGGTCGCCTCGACTACCTCGGCCGCCTGGACCACCAGGTCAAGGTGCGGGGCTTCCGCATCGAGCTGGGCGAGATCGAGGCCGTGCTGGCCGCGCATCCGGCGGTGCGGGACGCGGCGGTGCTGGCGCGGGAGGAGGGGGGAGAGAAGCGGCTGGTCGCGTACGTGGCGGCGTCGGGGCTGGGCCGTAGCGAGCTGCGGGCGCATCTGCGGGAGCGGCTGCCGGAGCACATGGTGCCGTCGGCGTTCGTGGAGCTGGAGGCCCTGCCGCTGACGCCCAACGGCAAGGTCGACCGCAAGGCCCTGCCCGAGCCAGACTCGGCCGCGCGGGGAGGCTCAGCGACCCATGTGGCGTCGCGCACGCCAGTGGAGGAGCTGCTGGCGCAGACCTGGGCCGAGGTGTTGCGGCTCGAGCGCGTCAGCGTCGAGGACGATTTCTTTGAGCTCGGCGGCCATTCGCTGCTGGCTACGCAGGTGACGTCGCGGCTGCGCGGCGCGCTATCGGTGGATCTTCCGCTGCGATGCCTATTCGAGACGCCGACCGTGGCCGGTCTAGCGCGGGAGGTCGAGCGCCTGCAGCGCGTAGAGCGGGGAGTGACACTGCCGCCTCTGGTGCGCGTGTCGCGCGGAGGGCCGCTGCCGCTGTCGTTCGCGCAGCAGCGCCTGTGGTTCATCGACCAGCTAGAGCCGGGCAGTGCGGCCTACAACCTCCCGGTGGCGCTGCGTCTGGAGGGGGATCTCGACATCGCGGCGCTGGGCCGGAGCCTCTACGAGGTGGTGCGGCGCCACGAGGCGCTACGGACGGTGTTCGGCTCCATCGAGGGCGAGCCGGTGCAGGTGATTCTGTCGCCGTCGCCGCTCGCGCCTCCAGTGGTCGATCTGGCTGGTCTGTCCGTGCCGCGGCGCACCACCGAGATGCAGGCACAGGTGGACGCGGAGGCGCGGCAGCCGTTCGACTTGGCGCGCGGGCTGCTGCGCTTTAAGCTGCTGCGCCTGGCCGAGGCCGATCATGTCGTGCTGGTGACGATGCACCATATCGTCAGCGACGGCTGGTCGATGGAGGTGCTGCTGCGCGAGGTCACGGCTCTGTACACGGCTTGTGCGGCGGGCGAGCCGTCGCCGCTGCCGGAGCCGCCGGTCCAGTACGCCGACTATGCGGTCTGGCAGCGCAACTGGCTGCGGGGGGAGGTGCTCGCGGTGGAGCTGGCCTACTGGCGCAGCCAGCTTGCCGGGGCGCCGCCCCTGCTGGAGCTGCCGACGGACCGCCCGCGACCGGCGCTGCAGACGTTCCGCGGCGCCAACCTGCCGGTGGAGCTGCCGGAGGAGCTGTCGCGCTCGCTCGGGCGGCTGGGCCGGCGGCTCGGCGCGACGCCGTTCATGGTGCTGCTGGCCGGGTTCCAGGCACTGCTGGCCCGTTACAGCGGCAGCGAGGATGTGGTCGTCGGCTCGCCCATCGCCGGCCGCAACCGGCTCGAGATCGAGGGGCTGATCGGGTTTTTCGTCAACACGCTGGTGTTGCGCAGCTCTCTGTCGGGCCACCTCACGATGTCCACGCTGCTGGGCCGGGTGCGCGAGACCGTGCTCGAGGCCTACGCGCACCAGGATCTGCCATTTGAGAAGCTGGTCGAGGAGGTGGCACCGGAGCGCAGCCTGGCGTATACGCCATTGTTTCAGGTCTTGCTGGCGTTGCAGAACGTGCCGCGCGAGCCCTCCGTCGGCGGCGGGCTGCGAGCGAGTGCGCTCGGCGCACAGACGGTAACGGCGAAGTTCGACCTGTCGCTGGGCTTGGTGGAGCGGGAGGGCCGCATCGCAGGGTCACTCGACTACAACGTCGACCTGTTCGACCGTACGACGGCGGCGCGCCTGACGGCGCACTTCGAATCGTTGCTCGCGGGGGCCGCCGTAAGCCCGGAGACGCCGGTCTGGGAGCTGGCGCTGCTCTCTTCTGCGGAGCGCCACCAGCTCGTGGCCGAGTGGAGCGAGACGCGTCCGGCACCCGGCGGGCAGACGGTGCATGGGCTGTTTGCCGCACAGGCGCGGCGCACGCCGGAGCGTGTGGCGCTGGTGGCGGGAGAGCGCGCGGTCACCTATGGTGAGCTGGCTCTGCGTTCCGGCGCCTTGGCGCGGCATTTGCGGCGCCTGGGAGTCGGTCCGGATGTGCGGGTCGGTGTCTGTCTGGGGCGGAAGCCGGAGCTGGTGGTGGCTCTGCTCGGCGTGCTCGAGGCTGGTGGCTGCTACGTTCCTCTCGATCCGGGCTATCCTGCGGAGCGCCGGCTCTACATGCTCGCGGATTCCGGCGCTCGGCTGCTGCTTTCCGAGGAGAGTCTGGTATCACTGTTCAGCGGCTTCACGGGCGAGATCCTCCTGGTGGACGCCGGGACGGAGAGAATGCTCCCTCCGGGAGGTCGCGGCCAGGCACCGGATCTGCCAGGGAGCCTCGCCTATGTCATCTACACGTCGGGATCGACAGGCTGGCCGAAAGGCGTTGCGATCGAGCACCGCAGCGCCGCGGCGCTGCTGCTGTGGGCACGGGAGACCTTTTCGGCACGGGAGCTCGACGGGGTGCTGGCGTCCACCTCGATCTGCTTCGATCTCTCGATCTTCGAGCTGTTCGCGCCGCTGGCCTGGGGCGGCCGGATCGTGCTCGTGCAGAACGCCCTGGAGCTGGCGCAGCTGCCCGCTTCGTCGAATGTGAGCCTGGTCAATACGGTTCCTTCGGCCGCCTCCGAGCTGCTCGGCATCGGCGGAGTGCCGGGCTCGGTGCGGACGATCAACCTCGCCGGCGAGCCGCTGTCGCGGCGTCTGGCCGAACGTCTCTACATGGCCACGCCGGCCGAGCGGGTGCTCAACCTGTACGGGCCGACGGAGGACACCACGTACTCCACCTGCTCGCGGGTGATGTCGGGTGCATCGGCGGCGCCCTCGATCGGACGGGCGATCCATGGCAAGCGGATCCAGGTGGTGGACGGCGGGGGGGGAGTGGCGCCCGTCGGAGTGGTGGGCGAGCTGCTGCTTGGCGGTGCCGGCCTGGCGCGATGCTATCTGGGCCGTCCGGAGCTGACGGCGGAGCGGTTCGTGCCGGATCCGTTCGGGCCGGTGCCGGGCGGCCGGCTGTACTGCACCGGTGATCTGGTGCGCTGGCTGGCGAGCGGCGAGCTGGAGTTCCTGGGCCGTATCGACGCGCAGGTCAAGGTCCGCGGCTTCCGCATCGAGCTGGGGGAGATCGAATCGGCGTTGCGGACGCATGCGGGGGTACGCGAGGCGGTGGTGGTGGCGCGCGGGGAGGGGGCGGACAAGCGTCTGGTGGCGTACCTGACGACCTCGGCAGCGGGAGCGCCGCCGGTTGGGGTGTTGCGCGAGCACCTGCGCACACGGCTGCCTGAGCACATGGTGCCGTCGGCCTTCGTGGTGCTCGAGGCGCTGCCGTTGACGCCCAACGGCAAGGTTGACCGCAAGGCTCTGCCCGAACCGGACCTGGCCGCGGGGGGCGTCGCGGCGGCGCATCTGGCGCCGCGCACGCCGGTGGAGGAGCTGGTGGCGCAGATCTGGGCCGAGGTGCTGCGGCTCGAGCGCGTGAGCGTCGAGGACAACTTCTTCGAGCTCGGCGGCCATTCGCTGCTGGCCACGCAGGTGACGTCGCGTCTGCGCGGCGCGCTGTCGGTGGATCTGCCGCTGCGCAGCTTGTTCGAAGCGCCGACGGTGGCCGGACTGGCGCAGGAGGTCCAGCGCCTGCAGCGAGAGCGGCGGGGACTGTCGCTGCCGCCGCTGGTGCGCGTGCCGCGCGAAGGATCGCTTCCGCTGTCGTTTGCGCAGCAGCGTCTGTGGTTCATCGACCAGCTCGAGCCGGGGAGCGCGGCCTACAACCTGCCGGTGGCCCTGCGCCTGGAAGGGGATCTCGACGCCACGGCGCTGGGGCGGAGCCTGCGCGAGGTGGTGCGCCGTCACGAGGCGTTGCGGACGGTGTTCGGCTCCGCCGAGGGCGAGCCGGTGCAGGTGATTCTGCCGCCGCCGTTTCTCTCTCTGCCTTTGATCGATCTGAGCGGTCTGCCCATGCCGCGCCGTGCTGCCGAGATAACGGCGCTGATAACGGCTGCGGCGCAGCGGCCATTCGATCTGGCGCGCGGACCGCTGCTGCACTGCGATCTGCTGCGCCTGGAGGCCGCCGACCATGTGCTGCTGGCGACGATGCACCACATCGTCAGCGACGGCTGGTCGATGGAGGTGCTGCTGCGCGAGGTTGCGACGCTGTATGCCGCCGCTGTGGTGGGCGGGCCTTCTCCGTTGCCGGAGCTGCCGATCCAGTACGCCGACTATGCGGTCTGGCAGCGCAACTGGCTGCGGGGGGAGGTGCTCGCGGTGGAGCTGGCCTACTGGCGCAGCCAGCTCGCCGGGGCGCCGCCCCTGCTGGAGCTGCCGACGGACCGCCCGCGACCGGCGCTGCAGACGTTCCGCGGCGCCAACCTGCCGATGGAGCTCCCGGAGGATCTGTCGCGCGCGCTCGTGCGGCTGGGCCGCCTTTTCGGCGCGACGCCGTTCATGGTGCTGCTGGCCGGGTTCCAGGCGCTGCTGGCCCGCTACAGCGGCAGCGAGGATGTGGTCGTCGGCTCGCCCATCGCCGGCCGCAACCGGCTCGAGATCGAGGGGCTGATCGGGTTTTTCGTCAACACGCTGGTGTTGCGCAGCTCTCTGCCCGGCCACCTCACGATGTCCACGCTGCTGGGCCAGGTGCGCGAGACCGTGCTCGAGGCCTACGCGCACCAGGACCTGCCGTTCGAACGGCTGGTCGAGGAGGTGGCGCAGGAGCGCAGCCTGACGTACTCGCCGTTGTTCCAGGTGATGCTGGCGCTGCAGAACGTGCCGCAGGCGCCCGCTTTCGGCGACGGACCGGCGCTGCGGTCGAGCCTTCTCGACCCGGGCGCGGTGAGAGCGAAGTTCGACCTGTCGCTCCTGCTGATCGAGCGGGAGAGCCGCTTCGAAGGGGGGCTCACCTACAACGCCGACCTGTTCGACCGCACGACGGTGACGCGTTGGGTGGCGCACCTCCGGACGCTGCTCGCGGGCGCCGTGGCCCGGCCGGAGACGCCGGTCCGGGAGCTTGCGCTGCTCGGCGAAAGCGAGCGCCACCAGCTCCTCATCGACTGGAGCGAGGCGCGGCCTACACCCGGCGCGCGGACCGTGCACGGGCTGTTCACCGAGCAGGCGCGGCGCACGCCGGAGCGGGTGGCGCTGGCCGGCAGCGGCCGCGAGATCCGCTACGGCGAGCTCGACGCCCGCTCCGGCGCTCTCGCCAGGCGCCTGCGGGCCCTGGGTGTCGGACCGGAGGTGCCGGTGGGCGTCTGCCTGGAGCGGACGCCCGAGCTGGTCGTGGCGCTGCTCGGGGTGATGAGGGCCGGCGGCTGCTACGTCCCCCTCGATCCCGCCTATCCCGAGGCGCGCCGTTTCTACATGCTCGCGGACTCCGGCGCGCGGCTGCTCCTGACCGAGGAGGGGCTGTCGCCCCGGTTCCGCGGCTTCGAGGGGAGGGTCCTGCTCGTGGACACGGAGCAAGAGCCCTCCCTCTCCCCGGAAAGTCCCGGCTGGGACCCGGAGTTGGCGGGGAGCCTCGCCTACGTCATCTACACCTCGGGCTCGACGGGCCAGCCCAAGGGGGTCGCGATCGAGCACCGCAGCGCCTCGGCGCTGCTGCTGTGGGTGCGCGATGCCTTCTCCGGCGAAGACCTGGACGGCGTGCTGGCCTCCACCTCGATCTGCTTCGACCTGTCGGTCTTCGAGATCTTCGCGCCGCTGGCCTGGGGAGGCCGCGTCGTGCTGGTGCAGAACGCTCTCGAGCTGGCGCGGCTGCCCGTCTCCTCGGCAGTGAGCCTGGTGAACACGGTGCCTTCGGCCATGGGCGAGCTGCTGGACCTCGGTGGCGTGCCGGCCTCGGTCCGGACGATCAACCTCGCCGGGGAGCCGCTGGCGGCGAGCCTGGCCGAGCGGCTCTGCCGGGAGACGTCGGCCGAGCGGGTGCTGAACCTGTACGGTCCGACCGAAGACACCACCTACTCGACCTGCGGCCGGGTGACCCCCGGAGCGTCGGCGGCGCCCTCGATAGGCCGGGCGATCGACGGCACGCGGGCTCACGTCGTGGACCGGTGGGATGGTCCTGCGCCCCTGGGAGCGGCGGGAGAGCTGCTGCTCGGCGGTGCCGGCCTGGCGCGGGGTTATCTCGGCCGTCCAGACCTGACGGCCGAGCGCTTCGTGCCCGATCCATTCGGGCCGGAGCCGGGCGGGCGGCTGTACCGCACCGGCGACCTGGTGCGCTGGCGGGCTCGCGGAGAGCTCGAGTTCCTGGGCCGGATCGACGCACAAGTCAAGGTGCGCGGCTTCCGCATCGAGCTGGGCGAGATCGAAGCGGCTCTCCGCGCCCATCCCGCGGTGCGCGAGGCGGTCGTGGTGGCGCGCGGCGACGGGGCCGGCCGGAGCTTGGTGGCGTACGTGACGGTGGCTGGGGCGGGCGCGCCGTCTGCCGGGGCGCTGCGCGAGCACCTGCGCGGGCGCCAGCCGGAGCACATGGTGCCGTCAGACTTCGGGGTGCTCGAGGCGCTGCCGTTGACGCCCAACGGCAAGGTGGACCGCAAGGAGCTGGCCCGGCGGGCGGCGCAGCCGTCGGGCCAGCCCGGGTTCATACCACCGCGGGCAGGTGTGGAGGAAGTCCTCGCCGGCATCTGGGCCGAGGTTCTGGGCCTCGAGCGGGTGAGCGCGAACGCGAGCTTCTTCGAGACCGGAGGCCACTCCCTGGTGGCCACGCGCGTGGTCTCGCGGGTGCGGAGCCTCTTCCGGGTGGAGCTGCCGGTGCACAGTCTGTTCGAGACGCCGGTGCTGTCGGATCTCGCGGCGAGGATCGAGGCGGCGATGCGCGGCGGCCCGGGGCCGGCGGCGCCGCCGGCCCCGTCGCCGGGAGCCGAGCGGGTGCTCTCGTCCGCCCAGGAGCGCCTCTGGTTTCTCGACCAGCTCGATCCCGGCGGCTCGACCTACAACATTCCGGCGGCGGCGCGCATAGAGGGCGCCCTCCACGTCCGCTCCTTCCACCGCGCGCTCGCGGAGGTCTCCCGCCGCCACGAGACGTTGCGGACGCGATTTCCGGTGCTGGGCGGACGTCCCCTGCAGGAGGTCGTCCCCTTCGCCGAGCCGGCGCTGCCTCTGATCGACCTCCGCCCTCTCGCTTACCCGAGGAGAGCGGAGGAGGCGCGACGGTGGGTCGACGCCGAAGCGCAGCGGGGGTTCGATCTGGCGGCCGGTCCGCTCTGGAGGTTTGTCCTGCTCCGCCTGGCCGACGAGGAGCACGTCTTCATCGTCACGGCTCATCACTCCGTCTCCGACGGCTGGTCCATGTCGCTGCTCTTCGGCGAGATCGCCGCGCTCTATCAGGCATTCGTGCGAGGAGAGAGCTCTCCCCTCCCGGAGCTGCCTATCTCCTACAGCGACTATGCCGTCTGGCAGAGGGAGTGGTTGCAGGGAGAGGCGGTCAGGCGGCAGCTCGCCCATTGGCTGGACCGTCTCGCCGGTGCTCCCGGAGGGCTCCAACTGCCTACCGATCGGCCGCGGCGGGCCGTGCAGACCTTCCGCGGCGCGCGGCAGTCGAAAGTCCTTGCGAGGGGCCTCTCGGACGCGCTGAGATCCCTGGCCCGGCAGGAGAGCGCCACCGTCTTTATGGTCCTGCTCGCCGCATTTGGATCTCTCCTCGAACGCCAGAGCGGCCAAGACGATCTATTGATCGGTACGCCTGTCGCCGGCCGCAACAGGATCGAGGTCGAGAACCTCATCGGCTGCTTCCTCAACACGCTCACGTTGCGGCTCGACCTCGGAAGGGATCCCTCGTTCCGCGAGCTGCTTGCCCGCGTGCGCGAGGAGGCGTTGAGAGCCTACGTCCATCAGGATGTGCCTTTCGAGGCCCTGCTCCAGGAGCTTCATGTCGAACGGGATCTCAGCCGGACGCCTCTCTTCCAGGTGTTCTTGAATATGCTCACCTTTCCCTCGGCAGAGATCGAGACGCCGGGATTGCGGATCGAGTCGATCGGCCTCGGCGAGGTGGCGGCCAAGTTCGATCTCACCCTGTATGCCGCAGAGCGAGAGGATGGGATCACGCTCGACGCCGTCTACAACTCCGACCTGTTCGATCAGGGCCGCATCGAAGAGATGCTCGAGCAGTTGGAGCAGCTGCTGCGCCAAGCCGCGGCCGATCCGGACACCGCTGTCGGGCGCGTTTCCCTGGTTACCCAGCGGTCGCGAGAGCTCCTCCCGGACCCGGCGGCTCCGCTCGACGACTCCTGGCAGGGCTCTGTTCCCGAGGTCTTCGCCCGCCAGGTGCGGCAGGGTCCGGACCGGCCGGCCGTGATCGATCCCGTCGCGACGTGGACCTACAGCGAGCTCGACGTCCTCTCCAACCAGGTCGCGAACCTCCTGATCGCCGACGGTATCGATCCCGGCGAGCTGGTGGCGATTCTCGGGCATCGCAGCGCGCCGCTGGTGAGAGCGGTTTTGGGGGCATTGAAGGCCGGTGCGGGTTTCGTCCTTCTCGATCCCGTGTACCCGGTGGCGCGGCTCGCCGAGCTCGTCCGCCTGGCCCGGCCGCGCGGGTGGCTCCAGGTCGAAGGCGCGGGAGAGCCATCGGGCTTCCTCGCCGACATGCTGGAGACGCTGTCGGTCCGCTGCCGCCATACGATCGGCCGCGCGCCCCTGCCGGAGGTTTCCGGCCTTGATCCGGCCGTCCCGCGGGGGCCCGACGACCTCGCCTATGTCGCCTTTACTTCCGGATCGACCGGAGAGCCCAAGGGGACCGCCGGCCGGCACGGCTCGCTCTCGCACTTCATTCCATGGCAGCGGCGAGAGTTCGGTTTCTGCGAGTCCGATCGTTTCAGCGCGCTGTCGGGTCTCGCGCACGATCCGCTGCACCGCGACTTCTTTACACCTCTTCAGGTGGGCGCCGCGATCGTGATACCCGATCCGGAGCGCCTGGGCGATCCGGGTTGGCTGGCCTCCTGGGTCCGGCAGTCCGGAGTGACGGTCGCACACCTTACTCCCGCCATGGGGCAGCTCTTGGCCGAGGCTGGCGAAATGGAAGGGAGGGCAGGAGTGTTGCCGCTGCCGCTGCGCTGGGCCTTCTTCGTTGGAGATGTGCTCTCTCGGCGCGATGTGGCGCGGCTGCGGCGGCTCGCGCCGGCTGTGACGTGCGTCAATTACTATGGCTCCACCGAGACCCAGAGGGCGGTTGCCTACCACGTCGCAGAGGCCGCCGAAGAGACGGACGGCGCTGGCGAGATCCTCCCTCTCGGTCGCGGCATCCCGGACGTGCAGCTTCTCGTGCTCAATCGAGCGAGTTCTCTCTCCGGGATCGGCGAGCTGGGTGAGGTCTGCGTCCGCAGTCCGCACATCGCCCTGGGGTATCTGAACGATCGCGGGCTCACGGCCGAGCGCTTCGTGATCAATCCCTTCACGGGACGGGAGAACGACCGGCTCTACCGGACCGGCGACCTGGGACGCTACCTGCCGAACAGCGAAGTGACCTTCGCCGGGCGCGCCGACCAGCAGGTCAAGATCCGTGGCTTCCGGATCGAGCTGGGCGAAATCGAGGGGCTCGTCGGCAGGCATCCTGCTGTTCAGGAGGCCGCCGTGGTGGTGCGGGAGGAGGGCGAGAAGCGGCTGGCCTGCTTCTTCGTGCCCCGAGACCCGGGGAATGTCGGATCGGAGACGTTGCGTCGGGAGCTGCGGCGGTTCGTTGCCGAACGCCTGCCGGCGTATATGGTCCCTGCCGAGCTCATCGGGCTCCAGGCACTGCCGCTCACGCCCAACCGCAAGCTCGACCGGCGAGCGCTCCAGCGGCTGGTACCCGCGGGTGGACAGGAGCCTCGCGACGAGACCCTGCACACCGAGGTCGAGACGCTGCTGGCGGCGATCTGGTCGGACATCCTGCCGATGGAGCGCGTCGGAGCGCAGGCGAGCTTCTTCGAGGCGGGCGGCCACTCCCTCCTTGCCACCCGGCTCATGTCGCGCGTGCGGGATGTCTTCGGAGTGGAGCTGCCGGTGCGCATCCTCTTCGAGGCTCCGGTGCTGTCGCAGCTCGCGGCGAGAATCGAGGCGGTCCTGCGCAGCGGCTCAGGGGTGGGAGTGGGAGTGCCGCCGCTCCGCCCTCTGCCGCCTGGGACAGAGCCCGTGCTCTCGTTCGCGCAGCAGCGGCTGTGGTTCCTCGACCAGATGGAGCCTGGCTCGGCCGCCTACAACCTCCCGGCCGCAATCCTGCTGAGTGGGCGTCTCGACGTGCCGGTCTTGGCGCGCAGCCTCGGCGAGATCCTGCGGCGCCATGCCGTCCTGCGCCTTCAGATCGCAAACGACGGAGGGCGGCCGGTCGTGCGAGTCCTCGCTGGGTTGGAGCTGCCCTTGCCGGTCTTGGATCTCGGCGGCTTGCCGGAGGAGGATCGGGAGGCCGAGCTGCGGCGATGCGCGAGCGAGATCTCCGCGCAACCTTTCGACCTGTCGCACGCGCCGCTGCTGCGACTCGTGCTGCTGCGCATGAAGAGCGAGCATCATGCTGCCGTCTTCGTGATGCATCACATCATCAGCGATGGCTGGTCCACCGGAGTGCTGGTCAGTGAGCTCTCGGTTCTCTACGAGGCTTTCTGGCAGGGGCGACCGTCTCCTCTGCCCGAGTTGCCCGTGCAGTACACCGACTTCGCGCAGTGGCAGCGTGAGTGGCTGCAAGGGGAGGCCCTCGAGGTGCAGCTCGGCTACTGGCGTGTTCAATTAGCGGGGGCGCCGCTGCTGGACCTTCCGACAGACCGCCCGCGACCGCCGGTTCAGACGTTCCGTGGCGCAGCGTGCTCAGGCGCGCTCGATGCCGGGGATGTAGCACTGCTGACGGCATGGGCAGGGCGTCAAGGAGCGACGCTGTTCATGGCATTGCTGGCAGGGGTCTCGACGCTGCTGAGCCGCTACAGCGGTCAGGACGACGTCGCCGTGGGATCTCCCATCGCAAACCGCACCCGCTCGGAGCTGGAGGGGCTGATCGGGTTCTTCGCCAACACCCTGGTGCTCCGGCTGGATCTGTCCGAGGATCCGAATTTCGCAGAGCTCGTGATGCGGGCACGTCAGACCGCCCTGATGGCCTACCTGCGCCAGGATGTGCCCTTCGAGAAGGTCGTGGACGAGGTCCAGCCGCAGAGGGACCTTTCGCGCTCGCCGTTGTTCCAGGTGATGTTGATCCTGCAGAACGCACCCATGCCGCCGCTGACCCTGCCGGGTCTCACTCTCGCTCCGCTCGAGCACGAGACGGGGGCGGCGAAGTTCGACCTCACCCTGTCGCTGCGCGAGCGCTCGGGCGGGCTGGCGATCGTGACGGAATACAACACCGACCTGTTCGACGGTGTCACGATCCAACGTCTGATGGGACACCTCCTGCGCCTGCTCGGAGAGGCCGCGGCCGATCCGCAGCAGCGCATCTCGCAGCTTTCTCTGCTCGGCGAGGCCGAGCGGCTCCAGCTTCTCCGCGAGCCGAACGACACGTTCGAGACGTTGCCGGAGGAGCCGCTAATCCACCGACAGATCGAGCTGCAGATCGACCGCTCGCCCGAGGCTCCTGCCTTGCTGCAGAGTGAGCGCGTCTGGACCTATCGCGAGCTGGAGGAAGGCGCGAATCGTCTGGCGCATCGCCTGCGCGGTCTAGGCGCCGGTCCGGAGCAGGTCGTCGGGATCCACCTGGAGCACACTCCCGAGATGGTGGTTGGGCTCCTGGGCGTGCTCAAGGCAGGGGCGGCCTACCTGCCGCTCGATCCAACCTTTCCGCGTGAGCGGTTGGCTTATATGGTGGAAGGATCCGCGGCCCGGATCATCGTGACGCAGGCGAGCCTGGTCGATGACCTCCCAGCACCGGCGCATGTACAGCGGCTGGTGATCGATCAGGAACGGGGGCTCATGGCGGAGGGCAGCGCTCGCGTGGCCGTGGCCATGCACCCGGGCAACCTGGCCTACCTGATTTACACCTCGGGCTCGACAGGTAGTCCCAAAGCGGTGCTCCTGCGGCACCTAAGTGTTGTGAACTTCCTTGCCTCGATGCGCCGTGCGCCCGGATTGAGCGCCGCGGACATGCTGGTGTCGGTGACGACCCTCTCCTTCGACATCGCTGTCCTGGAGCTCCTGCTGCCCCTTACCGTCGGAGCGTGCGTGGTGCTCGTGGATCGTGAGACAGCGACCGACGGCGCCGCGCTCAGCGAGGTGCTGGAACGCTGCAAACCCACCGTCATGCAGGCTACGCCGGCGACGTGGCGGCTGCTGCTCGAAGCCGGCTGGGAGAGCCAGCCGGGGCTGAAAGTCCTCTGTGGGGGTGAGGCGTTGCCGCGCCAACTGGCCGACCAGCTTCTTACCGGGGGAGCGGAGCTATGGAACCTCTACGGCCCTACAGAGACCACGGTCTGGTCGGCCGCCGAGAGGGTGAAGCGGCCCAGGGGGCCGGTGCCTTTGGGCGAGCCAATCGCCAATACGCAGCTCTATCTACTGGATCAACGGCTGGAGCCGGTGCCCTTGATGGTCGCGGGGGAGCTGTGCATCGGCGGCGCTGGTCTTGCGCGTGGCTATCACGACCTGCCCGCGACGACGGCAGAGAGGTTCGTGCCAGACGCCTATGCCTCCTCCCTGGGAGCGCGTCTGTACCGGACGGGAGATCTGGTCCGCAGACGGTCTGATGGATCGCTGGAGTTCCTGGGGCGCATCGATCATCAGGTGAAGGTCCGAGGCTTCCGCATCGAGTTGGGAGAGATCGAAGCCACCCTGGAGCGTTGTGCCGGAGTGGCGCAGGCAGTGGTCGTCTTTCGTGCCGACGCGGCCGGAGAGCCCCGGCTGGTGGCCTATGTGGAGCCCTCGTCGGAAAGCGCACCCAAGCCGACCCCGGCCGAGCTGCGCTCTCTCCTGCGCGAGACGCTGCCGCTCTACATGGTACCGTCGCTGTTCGTGTTGCTCGACGCGCTTCCGCTCACGCCCAACCACAAGGTCGATCGGCGCCGGCTCCCTGCGCCTGAGAAGAAGGGAGATGACTTCGAGGTCACCTCTGCCGCAGACACTCCGATTCCGCAGTTGCTGGCCGGTCTGCTGGGTGACCTGCTCGACTGCGAGAGCGTGGGCGTCCACGAGGACTTCTTCGAGCTCGGCGGCCATTCCCTCCTCGCCACAGCGTTCACCTCGAGAGTGCAGAAGATCTTTGGCGTGCACCTGCCGGTGCGCACCCTGTTTGAGAATCCCACGGTCGCCGGGCTGGCCCGGATCATCGCGGCTCGCCTCGGCGAACGAGGAGCTGCTTCAATGCTGCCGCCCATTGAGCGGATCGCATCCCGCGAGACTCTGCCGCTGGCGCCCCTGCAAATGCGGATGTGGTTCCTGCAGCGGCTCTCTCCCGATGGAGCGGGTTTCATCATCCCGTCCTGCTTTCATCTGTGCGGCCGACTCGATCCCGCCGCCCTCGGACGCAGCCTCGGCGAGATTCTGCGCCGCCACGAGATCCTGCGCGTTACTTTCACGGAGCACCAGGGCGAGCCTTTCCAGAGCGTCTCGCCCTGCCGTCCCTTCCATTTGCCAGTGATCGATCTGGCCTCCCTGCCGCCTCGCGACCGGCAGGAGGAGGCCGCACGCCTCACCGATGCCGAGGCACACCGTCCCTTCAATCTGGCGCGAGGTCCGCTCCTCCGCGTGCTGCTGCTGCGTCTGGCGCGACACGAGCACATCGCGGTGTCGGCGGTGCACCACATCGTTTTCGACGGATGGTCGCAACGGGTCTTCCTCAAGGAGCTGTCGGCGCTGTACGGCGCGTATTCCCTGGGCCAGCCCTCGCCACTGCCGGAGCCGGCTCTGCAGTATTTGGATTATGCCGAATGGCAGCGCGGCCGGATGCAGGGCGAGGAGCTCGAGCGGCAGCTTGCCTACTGGCGCCGTCAGCTCGGGGGAGAGCTTCCCCAATTGAGGCTGCCGATCGAACGTACCCTGATGTCCGCTCCGAGCTTGCGAGCGGACAGCCAGCCGCTCACCATTCCGGAGGAGCTCGGACAGGCTCTGCGCCGGTTCGGCCGGCGGGAGGGGGGCACGCCATTCATGGTCCTGCTCGCTGGCTTGAACGGTCTCCTGCACCTCTATACGGGTCAAGAGGATCTTGTAATCGGTACCAACGTTGCCAATCGAGAGCGTACGGAAATCGAGGAGCTTATCGGACCATTCGTGAACACTCTCGCCTTGCGCTCCGATCTTTCGGGTAGACCGACATTCCGGCAGCTCGTCTCCCATGTGCGCGACGTGGTGCTTGACGCCGTCTGCCATCAGGATGTGCCGTTCGAAACGTTGATCGAGGATCTCCGTCCGCGGCGCATCGGAATAGCGCCATTGTTCCGGGTGATGTTCGTCCTGCAGGAGTTCCCACTGGCCGCGCGGCAGGTGCCCGGCCTGACGCTGACCCCTTTCGAAGTCTCCGCGCGAACGGCGAATTTCGATCTGATTCTTTTCCTGGCAGAGCGCGAGGGGGGGTACAAGGGCTCGTGGGTCTATCGGGCCGATCTCTTCGATCGGGCTCAGATCGCCCGCATGTCTGAGCGGTTCGGTCTGCTGCTGCGGGAGGTGATCGCCGATCCCGATGTGCTGGTAGCGGGCCTGTCGGTGCACGGGGGCGAAGAGGTCCTGAGTATGGTCGCGGCGTTTAACGATGAGATCTGAGGCAGACATGGAGCAGACGGAACGCGGCCGGCGAATCATGGATTTTGGCATCATGTTCTTCTCGAGCCTTCAGCCGCACCAGTCCGCAGCGGCCTACCGTCTGCTGCTCGAAGCGTCACGCTATGCGGACGATCACGGCTTCTGCTGCGTGTGGACGCCCGAAAGGCACTTCCACCCGTTCGGTGGCCTCTTCCCCAATCCATCCGTGGTTGGCGCCGCCGTCGCCATGGTCACCCGCAGGATGCAGATTCGCGCAGGCAGTCTGATCTCGCCGCTCCACGATGTTCTGCGGATCGCTGAGGAGTGGTCGGTGGTGGACAACCTTTCGGAAGGGAGGGTGGCGGTTTCCTTCGGCTCGGGGTGGAACATCGACGACTTCGTTCTTTATCCCGAGAGATACGGCGAGCGCCAGGCGATCATGTACCGCCAGATCGAGGAGATCCGGGATCTGTGGCGGGGCGGGCGGCTGTCCCGGATGACCAGCGCCGGCAGATCTATCGAGGTGGAGATCTTCCCGCGACCCGTGCAGCGTGAGCTGCCGGTCTGGGTCACGTCGTCCGGGCATCCCGAAACCTTCGTAAAAGCAGGCAGGATCGGGGCCAACGTGCTGACACATCTGATCGGGCAGGATCTCGGCCAATTGGCGGGACGGATCGAGCTATACCGGCAAGCGTATGCGGAAGGCGGGAGAGATCCGCTGGACGCCAAGGTCAGCCTGATGCTCCACACTTATCTCGATCGGGATATGGAAGCGGTGCGCAAGAAGGTGCGGGAGCCCTTCCGGGAATACCTCCGCTCGGCGATCAGCCTGGAGCGTCTGGCAGCGGAGGGCGGAGGAGTGATCAGCGGCGGGCACAAAGTGGCGCCCCACGAGATCCCTCCCACGGCGATGGAGGATCTGCTCGATTCGGCGTTCCACCGCTACTTCCGCACGGCCTCGCTGATGGGAGTGCCGGAGAGCTGCAATGCCCTGGTCTGGCAGCTGCACGAGATCGGCGTCGACGAGATCGCCTGCCTGATCGACTTCATCGACGACGTCGACGCGGTGATCGGAAGCTTAGCGCTGGTGGCCGAGTTGTGTGCCGCCTTCGGCCCGCAGGCCGGCGCCGCGGTGCGAACATCCGTCGCAGATTTCCTTGAGGACCTCGAGGCTTGAAGTCACGCCGGGAGGATGGCTGAGCGCATGTGTGGGATCGCTGGATACGTGGATCTGCGCGGAGAGGGCCGCGTCGTGCCCTCCGTGGTCACCGCGATGACCGAGACCCTGGTCCATCGGGGGCCGGACTCGTCAGGGTACTTCTGCGCTCCGGACATCGGCCTGGGGGTCCGGAGATTGAAAATTCTCGATCTGCAGACCGGCGACCAGCCGATCTATAACGAGGACCGCTCGATCGTCCTCGTCTGCAACGGGGAGATCTTCAACTACCGGGAGCTACGCGCCCGGCTCACGGAGCGGGGGCACAGGTTCCGCAGCCAGACCGATGTGGAGGTTCTGGTCCATCTCTATGAGGAGCACGGCGCGGAAGCCGTCAGCCACCTCAACGGCCAGTTCGCATTCGCTCTCCATGACAGTCGAAGGGGGCAGCTGCTTCTGGCCCGCGACCACTTCGGCATCAACCCGCTGCACTACGCGATCTTTGACGGATTCTTCCTCTTCGCCTCGGAGAGCAAGGCGATCCTGGCGCATCCCGCCGTGGTGAGGCAAATCGATCTGGTGGGTCTCGATCAGATCCTTTCTCTGCCCGGTCTGGTCAGCCCGCGGACCATCTTCAAGGGAATCGAGAGCCTGCCCAGCGGACACCTCCTCCGAGTTGCCGGCGGTGCCGCGAGCACACGGAAGTACTGGGATCTCGAGTACCCTCTGCAGGGCGAGGAGCCGCCCGAGCCGGACGAGCGGGAGTGCACCGACAGGCTGCGGGAGCTCTTCTACCGGAGCGTTGAAATGCGGCTGCAGGCCGATGTCCCCGTGGGCCTGTTCGTCAGCGGTGGCATGGATTCTTCTCTGGTCGCCGCGGTTGCATCCTGCTTCACGAACGCTCCGCGTCATTCTTTCTCGATCGCCTTCGCGGACGAAGAGATCGACGAATCGAAGTATCAGAAGCTGGTGGCGAGAGCGCTCGGCACCGAGCATCACGAGATCTGCATCGATGATCAGGCGATCGCCTCGCGGATGGAGGCCATGGTCTTTCACTGTGAATGTCCGGTCAAGGAGAGCTTCAATACATGTGCTCTCGCCTTGGCCGAGGAGGCTCGCGTCAGCGGAGTGAAGGTGGTGCTCGGCGGCGAAGGAGCAGACGAGATCTTCGGCGGATATCCGGGTTATCGTTTCGATGCGCTAGGCCCTCGCCGGGAGAACGGCTTGACGGGAGTGGACGCTATTCTGGAGGAGGAGCTGCGCGAGCGGCTCTGGGGCGACCGCAACCTTTTCTACGAAAGAGAGTACGTCGCTTTCCGAGAGCTAAAGACGGTCCTCTACTCCCCCACGGTGGTCGAGGCGATCGACGACGTCGATTGCCTGAACTACCCGCTCGTCGACAAGAAGCAGCTCGCGGGTCGGCATCCCCTGCATCAGCGGTCGTATCTCGACTTCAAGTTGCGGCTGGCGGATCACCTGCTCTCGGAGCACGGGGACCGCATGGTGATGGCCCACTCGGTCGAAGCCCGTTACCCCTTTCTCGACATCGACCTTGTCGAGTTCGCAACCTGCATTCCTCCGTCGCTCAAAGTCAACGGCTATATCGAGAAGTACATCGTCCGGCGAATGGCGGAGGGAGTGATCCCGCCACAGATCCTCAAGCGGGAGAAGCTCGGGTTTCGTGCCCCGGGTACTCCGCTGCTTCTGCAGCGCGGCAGCGCCTGGGCGAGCGACCTGCTTTCCTACGACAGGATTCGACGTCAGGGCTACTTCAGCCCCGAGATCATCGAGAGGCTGAAACGACAGTACTCACAGCCAGGATTCCGGCTGCATCCGCACCTGGAGGTGGACATCCTCATGATCGTCCTGACATTCAGCCTGTTGTGCGACCGGTTTGGTTTGCCGAGCCTGAACTGAAACGCGGGCGCTTTGCCCACAGGAGAGAAGAGTGTACGAGCCTATTCATGAAATGTTCCGGCGCGCAGCCGCGCAGTACGCCGGTCGTCCGGCCATCGAGTCGGGAGGACGTCAGGTCACCTTCCGTGAATTGGAGCGGAGGGCGGGCCGGATCGCAGCGAGGCTGCTGTCCGGTGGCTGCGAACAAGGCTCCCTGGTCTGTATTCTCGCCCACCAGGCCGATCAGGTCGTCGCCGCGATGCTCGGCACGCTCCAGGCAGGCTGCGCCTTCGTTCCTCTCGACCTCGAGTTTCCCACTGTGCGGCTGCAGACAATTCTCGAAGAGGTAGACCCCAAGTTCTGGATCGTGACAGCGCCCAACCTGCAGAGACTCGACGACATCTGGCGGAAGCCCGGCGAACGAACGGTGATCACTCTCGACGATGCCGACTCCGAGGCCGCGCCTCTGGACGAAACGGCTCCGCCGGCACCTCCCTGGGATCCTGACGGCCTGTGCTACGTGTACTTCACCTCGGGCTCGACCGGCCGGCCGAAGCCGATCGCGGGCAGGTTGAAGGCGATCGACCACTTCGTGCGCTGGGAAGCCGAGACCTTCGGGCTTGGCGAGGGGCTCCGGGTCGGACAGCTCACCTCCCCGGCGTTCGACGCATTCCTCCGGGACGTCTTCCTGCCCCTGACGGTGGGGGGGACCATCTGCGCTCCCGCAGATCGCATGTCCATACTCGACGGGCGGCAGTTGGTCGACTGGATCGAGCATGCGCGTCTGCACCTGCTCCACTGCACGCCTTCGCTGTTCCGCACGATCCTGAGCCAGGACCTCACTCCGGACCTCTTCCGCGAGTTGCGTTTCATCCTCCTGGCTGGTGAGCCGCTGCTGCCGGCCGACGTGCGTCGATGGCACGGTGTTTTCGGCGAACGGGTCCAGGTGGTCAACCTCTATGGCCCGAGTGAGACCACCATGGTCAAGTTTTTCTATCGGGTCAAGCCGGAGGACGGCTACGCGCCGTCGATTCCGATCGGCCAGCCGATGTCCGGCGCGCGGGCGATCTTGCTGGACGAGAAAGGGCAGCCCTGTCCTCCGGGAAAGCTCGGCGAGATCTACATCCGAACTCCCTACCGGACCCTCGGTTATCTCGGGCGGCCGGAGCTGACGCGCGAGGTGTTTGTACAGAATCCGCTGGGCGACCGTTCCGACGACATCGTCTATCGGACCGGCGACCTCGGGCGCGTTCGGGAGGATGGCGAGTTCGAGATCGTTGGCCGGCGCGATCAGCAGGTGAAGATCCGCGGTGTTCGTGTGGAGCTTGGCCCCATCGAGGAGGTTTTGCGCTCCCATGAAGCGATTGCCGATGTGGCGGTGGTGGATCGCGAGGATACACAGGGCACCAGGTTCCTCTGCGCCTATTTTGTGGCACCGCAGCCGCTCGAGACAAACGATCTGCGAGATTACCTGCTGCAGCACCTGCCTCCGATCATGCTGCCTTCCGTTTTCGTCAGGATGGACGCCCTGCCGAGGACGTTGACCGGCAAGCTGGACCGTCGTCTGCTTCCGAAGCCGGAGCAAACGGATCGCGAGTATGCTCCCCCGAGAACGCCGGTCGAGAAGACCCTCTGTCAGCTCATCGCCGAGCTTCTGGCGCTGCCGCGGGTGGGGGTGTGCGACGATTTCTTCCAGATCGGAGGTCACTCCCTTCTCGCCACGCTCCTGCTGTCCAGAATCCGATCCACCTTCGGAGTGGATCTGCCATTGTGGGAGCTGTTCCAGAAGCCGACGCCGGGTGAGATGTCGAGCGCGATCAGCCGGCTCCAGATGGAACAGGTCCAGGAGGACGAGGTCAGCGCTTTGATTTCGGAAATCCGCGACATTCCCGAGGAATCCCTCGATCACTTGATCGACCGAGAAGCGGGCTGGCTGGAGCGCGAGCAGCAGGGGTAATTCAGGTTTACACACAGGGCAGATCAAGCGATGGTAACAACGGCTGAACAGATGGCAGACCTGTCGCCGAAGCAGCGGGCGATGCTGGAGCTGCGTCTGTGGAAACGTTCGGCGCTTGCGCGAGCGGACGGAATCCTCCCGCGTCCCGGCGGCATGGTGCAGCTCCCGCTTTCGTTCTCCCAGCAGCGGCTCTGGTTCCTCCAGCAGCTCGATCCTGCCTCCCCGGCCTACAACATGCCGTACGGGCTGCGGCTGTACGGATCGCTGCGCCCGGAGATCCTGATCCGGATCCTGGACCGGATCCTCGAACGGCACGAGGTCCTGCGGACGCGGTTCGTCGTCGAGGACGGGCAGCCGGTCCAGGTGATCCTGCCTGCCGCTGCCACCCTGTCGCTCATCGATCTGACAGCCCTCGACGCGAGTGCCCGGGAAGCGGAGCTCGGCCGTCTGGCCACCGAGGAGGCCCGGCTGCCGTTCGATCTCACCCAGGCGCCGCTGCTGCGGGCCCGGTTCGTCCAGCTGGAGCCGGACGAGCACGCGCTCCTTGTGACGATGCATCACATCGTCTCCGATGGCTGGTCGATCGGCCTCTTCGTCCGCGAGCTGACTGCGCTCTATCGGATCCTCGCTGGCGGACAGCCGGCGAAGCTGCCCGATCTACCGATCCAGTATGCGGACTATGCGCTCTGGCAACGCACCTGGATGGCCGGGGAGGAGATGCAGAAAGCGATGGCCTACTGGCGCGAGCAACTCGCCAGCTCGCCGCCATTGCTCGAGCTTCCGGCCGACCGGCCCCGGACGGCGCTCCAGACAGGGCGTGGCGGCAGTTTCTCGGATCCACTCCCGGCGAGGCTCTGGGAGGACATCGCAGCTCTGAGCTCGGCGGTCGGCGGGACTCCGTTCATGGTCTTGCTGGCGGGATTCCTGGCCTTGCTGCACCGGTGCACCGGGCAGGACGACTTGGTCGTCGGCTCGCCGGTGGCGAATCGCAGGCGAAGGGAGGCCGAGAACCTGATCGGCTTCTTCGTGAATACGCTGGCCCTGCGCGTTTCCGTGGTGGGTTGCTCCAGCTTCCGCAAGCTCTTGACGAGGGTTCGCGACGTCGCGGTGGGAGCCTACGTGCACCAGGACCTGCCATTCGAAATGCTGGTCAAAGAGCTCGACCCGGACCGATACCTCTCCCACTCGCCGCTGTTCCAGGTGATGTTCGTCCTGCAGAACGTGCCGGCGGCGGCGCTCGAGCTGCCAGGGCTGACCCTCAGCCCTCTGCGCATGGCGACGAATGCCTCGCGGTTCGATCTGTCTCTCCTGATGTCAAAGGGCCAGGATGCCGTCTACGCCGCATGGGAATACGATCGGGATCTTTTCGATCCAGCGAGCATCCAGCGGATCGCCTCTCATTTCGCCAACCTTCTCACGGAGGCACTGGCGGAACCGGATTTCGAGCTTGGAGCTCTGTCCCTGCTCTCGGATGCCGGCCGGCATCAATTGCTCTGCGAGTGGAATGACACACGAGAGCCGCGCTCGGAGACGTGCGTACCGGACCTCTTCGCGGCGACCGCACGGCGTGCTCCCGACACAACGGCGATCGTCTTCGAAGGGCGGTCGTTGACCTATCGCGAGCTCGACCGCCGTGCCAACCGGCTGGCGCGCCACCTGCGAGGGATGGGTATCGGGCCCGAGAGTTTGGTGGCGGTGGTGACGGAGCGCTCTTCAGAGTGCTATATCGGTTTGCTGGGGATTCTCAAGGCAGGGGGGGCTTATCTGCCGCTCGATCCCGATCTGCCTCCGGAGCGGATGGGCTTTATTCTCGACGATGCCGGAGTGGATCTGCTGCTGACCTTCGATGACCGGCCCGGTCCGTCGGGCCCGTACCTGACTCTGTGCGCCCTCGGCGCCGGATATGACGAGACGGCAGCTGGCGATGGCGACGAGCCACCGCTGAGCGGAGCGCGGCCGGAGAGTCTCGCGTATGTGATCTACACCTCGGGCTCGACCGGCAGGCCGAAGGGGACCCTGATCTCGCATGGAGCTCTGGCGAACTACGTCCTGGCGATCAGCGCGCTGTACGAGCTCGAGCCGCAAGACCGGGTGCTGCAGTTTTTCCCGTTTACCTTCGATGCCTCCATCGAGGACGTCTTCCCGGCTCTCAGCCAGGGTGCCACGCTCGTCTGCCATCCCGCGCCGTCACGGCTGTCCAGCATCGAGATGCTCGAGCTTTGCGATCGCGAGTCGATCACCGTCCTGCATCTGATCTCCTCCTATTGGCATCAGATGGTCCAGGACCTGTCCCGTGCCGCCGCCGCTCCGCCTGCCTCCGTGCGAATTGTCTCGGTCGGTGGGGAAGCGGTCTCGGCATCCCGTTTGCGCATCTGGGCCGAGCTGACCAAGGCCCGCGGGGCTTTTCTGAACGTCTATGGGCCGACCGAGGTGACGGTCACGGCAACCGTCTATCGTACGACCCAGGGTCGCGCCGCCCAGGCGCCCTACGTGCCGATCGGGCGTCCCCTCGCGAATCTGCAGGCGCGTGTGGTCGATCGCGATTTCCGCCCGGTGCCGATCGGTGTCTCCGGCGAGCTCTGTCTCGGCGGTGCCGGACTGGCGCGGGGCTATCTATCGCGGCCCGATCTGACCGCGGAGCGCTTCATCCCCGACCCGTTCGGAGCGGAGCCCGGAGGGAGGCTCTATCGGACCGGAGACGAGGTCAGGTACCTGCGGGACGGACTCCTCGAGTACCGCGACCGCCTCGATCGGCAAGTCAAGGTCCGCGGCTTTCGCATCGAGCTCGGAGAGATCGAGGCCGCGCTTGAGGAATGCCCGCTGATCGACCGGGCTGCCGTCGTGGCGGGAGAGGAGCGGCTCGGTGGAAGCCGGCTCGTCGCCTATGTGGCGCCACGCAACGGTGCGTCGATCGACCCCCGCGAAGCCCAGGCGTTCCTCAGGGAGCGCCTGCCGGACTATATGGTGCCGTACACCTTCCTGGTGCTGCCGGCGCTCCCGTTGACGCAGAACGGCAAGGTGGATCGCAGGGCTCTGCCGCCTCCCCCCGAGGAGACCGGGGACGCCTGGGTCGCCCCACGTACGCCGATCGAAGCGTCCCTCGCGCAGATCTGGGCCGAGCTCTTGGACCGGGAGCGGGTCGGGTCCAGTTCGGATTTCTTCGAGCTGGGCGGTCATTCTCTCATCGCCGCCCAGATGATCCATCGGGTACGGACCGTTTTCGATGTGGCGCTTCCGTTGCGCGCCCTTTTCGAGCTGCGCACCGTCGCTGCTCTCGCGCTCGAGATCGCACGCCGCAAGGCCGACTCGGAGGCCGACCCGCCGGGAGAGATGCCGCAGATCGTTCCGGATGCGGAAAACCGCCATCGGCCATTTCCGCTGAACGAGGTGCAGCAGGCCTACTGGATCGGCCGCGGCGACTCGTTCGAGCTCGGCAACGTCGCCTCGCACAGCTACACCGAGATCGAGTACGACGAGCTGGACATTCCGCGTCTGAACCAGGCTCTGGCCCGTCTCATCGAGCGTCACGACATGCTGCGGACCGTCATCCTGAACGACGGCACGCAGAAGATTCTGGAGCTTGTGCCTGTCTTCCACGTCAAAGTCATTGATCTGCGGAGTCTCGCGGCTCGCGCGGCCGATGCACTCGTCGCGATGCGGGAAGCCCTGTCGCATGAGATCCTGCCTGTCGACCGCTGCCCACTGTTCGAGGTCCGCGTCTCTCTGCTCGCGGAGCGGCGCATCCGGGTTCATCTCAGCCTCGACGCGCTGCTGACCGATGCCTGGAGCATCGGTGTCTTGTTGCGCGAGCTGTCCGGGTTCTATAGCGATGCGGCCTTGGAGCTGACGCCTCTCGATCTCTCCTTCCGGGATTACGTGCTCGCCACGGAGCAACTGGTCGACTCTCCGCCCTTCCGGCGCGCCGAGGAGTACTGGCGCGGTCGTCTCGCGACCCTGCCTCCTGCGCCACAGCTTCCGCAGGTGAAGAGCTTTCAGCAGATCGCGCGGCCTCTGTTCCGGCGTCGATCCGTTCTGGTGCCGCTGGAGGAGTGGAGCCTTCTCAAAGCGCGCGCGGCACGTGCCGGCCTGACCCCCTCGGGGCTGTTGCTCGCCGCCTTCGCCGAGGTGCTCGGTCTCTGGAGCAAGAGCCCGCGGTTCACGCTGAACCTCACGCTGTTCAATCGCCTGCCGCTCCATCCCCAGATCCATGAGATCGTTGGGGACTTCACGTCTCTGACCCTGCTGGAGGTCGATCTCACGCGCGGCGAGTCTTTCGAGATCCGCGCGCGACTGATCCAGGAGCAGCTCTGGCACGACATCGAGCATCGCCACATTGGAGGCATCCGCGTCCTGCGCATGCTGGCCCGTGCACAGGCGAGAGCTTCCGACGCCCTGATGCCGGTGGTGTTCACGAGCACCTTTGGCCAGCGGCAGGACGGTCCTGCCGAAGAGGGTGGAGCCGAACCGCGGAGCCGCGTCCTCTATTCCGTATCCCAGACTCCTCAGGTGTCGCTCGACTTCCAGGTCTCGGAGCGACGCGGTGCGCTGGCAATCGTCTGGGACGTGGTTGATGAGATCTTCCCCGCAGGGCTGATCGGCGACATATTCGCGGCGAACCGATCGTTCCTGGCGGCTCTGGCCGAAACGGATGATTGGGCGCGGGTAGAGCGTCCGGCCGCTCCGGGAGACCAGCTCGGCCTGTTCTGGCAGGTGAACGCGACGGAGAATCCGGTCACCGCGGCCCGTCTCCACGCTCCGTTCGAGGAGCAGGCGGCGAGGCGCCCCGATGCCATTGCAGTCCTGGCCCCCGAGCGCACCCTGGCCTACGCCGAGCTCGACGGTATGGCCAACGCGCTCGCGCACCGCCTGCTCGAGGCGGGAGCCCGGCCGAATCGGCTGGTCGCGGTGGTGATGGAGAAGGGATGGGAGCAGATCGTCGCGGTGCTCGCCATTCTCAAAGCCGGAGCGGCCTATCTGCCGACTGACCCCGAGCTGCCGGTGGAGCGGCGGCATTATCTGCTCTCGCACGGTGAGGTCTCCATCGCCCTGACGCAGACCCATCTGGAGGGCACCCTGGACTGGCCGGAGGGCATCCGCCTACTTTCTCTGGGAGCGGGGGACAGGGACATGGCGGATCGGGCTCCCGAGACGGCCACGCGGGCCGAAGACCTCGCCTATGTGATCTTCACCTCGGGCTCCACAGGGCTGCCCAAGGGAGTCATGATCGATCATCGTGGCGCCGTGAACACCGTCCTCGATGTCAATCGGCGCTTTGGCGTCGGACCCGAAGACCGTGTCCTCGCCCTGTCGTCGCTCTCTTTCGATCTTTCGGTCTATGACATTTTCGGCGTGCTCGGGGCGGGCGGCGCCGTGGTGCTGCCCGAGCCGGCGGCGAGGAGAGATCCGCACCGTTGGCTGGAGCTTGCGCGCCTGCACCGGGTGACGCTGTGGAATTCGGTGCCGACCCTCCTGGAGATGTTGGCCCGCTATCTCGAGGAACAGCCGGCGGCCGACCTCTTCCCGCTGCGAGTGGCTCTCCTCTCGGGTGACTGGATTCCGGTCAGTCTGCCGGATCAGGTACTGAGGTTGTGGCCCGCCACGCGCGTGATCAGCCTGGGAGGAGCCACCGAGGCTTCCATCTGGTCCATCCTCTATCCCATCCAGGAGGTGGACCCCGCGTGGTCCAGCATTCCCTATGGCCGTCCGATGGATAATCAGCGATTCCATGTCCTCAATGGGTGGCTGGAGCCCTGCCCGGTCTGGGTGCCGGGAGAGCTGTACATCGGCGGTATCGGTCTGGCCCAGGGGTACTGGCGTGACGAGGAGAGGACCCGCGGCAGCTTCTTCGAACATCCCGGCACGGGTGAGCGCCTCTATCGCACTGGCGACCTGGGACGCTTCCTGCCGGACGGACAGATCGAATTTCTCGGACGCCAGGATTCCCAAGTCAAGATACAGGGATACCGCATCGAGCTGGGGGAGATCGAGTCTGTCCTGGAGCAGCATCCGCAGGTGCGATCCGGAGTGGTCACTGCCGTGGGCGAGGAGCGCGGGAACCGGCGTCTGGTCGCCTTCATCGTCCCGCAGACCGAGGAGATATCGTCTCCGGCTCCCGCCGCAGGGAGCTTCCAGTGGGTGGCTGCGCGGCAGACGAGGGTCGACGCTGCGGCGGAGGCACGGCCCCGGTTGCGGAACGATCAGATCGGGCTCCTGGAGTTCAAGCTGGGCGAGCCGGGCCTCCGTCGCGGCGACACGCAGCGTCCCGCACTCGCCCTGCTCCCGCCTGCGCAGAGCCAGGCCGTGCTGTCCCCGTATCACCGCCGGCGCAGCCACCGCCGGTTTTCTCCCGAACCCGTCACGCTCGCCGCTCTCGGCCGCCTGCTCGCCTCTTTCCTGCCGCTGCGGCTCGAGCGTTTCCCGCTTCCCAAGTATCGCTATCCCTCGGCCGGTCACCTCTATCCGGTCCAGGTCTACATCCATCTGAAGCAGGGCCGGATCGAGGGAGCTCCTGCTGGAATCTACTATCACCACCCCAAGGAGCACCGCCTGGCCGCACTCGCTCCCGGAGTGGAGGTGGATCGCAGTGTCTACGATCCTCTCAACCAGCCGGTTTTCGACGGTTCCGCATTCGCGATCTTCCTGATTGCACAGCTCGAAGCCATTGCGCCGATCTATGGTCGTGAGGCCTTGGATTTCTGCCTGCTGGAGGCGGGCTATATCGGGCAGCTCCTTATGGAGGTCGCTGCCGGAGAAGGGCTCGGATTGTGCCCGATCGGCGGGCTGGATTTCGACAGCATCCGCGGCCATTTCCAGGTCGGGTCGACCCAGGTCCTGATCCACAGCTTCCTTGGCGGAGCGGTCGCATCAGCGGAACCGGCCGCCGCGACGGCTGCCGCATCGGACAGCTCGCCGCACGAGAGGCAGAGGTCACCTTTGAGTTGGGCCGCGACGGCGGATCTTCCGATCAAGCTGCTGAGCTCCGAGGTGGACCGCCTGGAGTTCAAGCTGGCGGAGCACAACGTACGTCGCGATGGGGAAGGATCAGGAATTCAGTTGCCCAAGGTCGACGCAGGGGCTCTCGCCGAGATCTACGAGGCCCGGCAGAGCTATCGGGACTTCCTGACCGAGCCGATCCCCGTCGGGCAGCTCAGCTCCTTCCTGGCGGTCCTCCTGCAGGTCGAGCTCCCGGGACATGCCCTGCCCAAGTACCGCTACCCCTCCGCGGGAAACCTCTATCCGGTCCAGACCTACATCTACGTCAAACCGGACCGGATCGAGGGGGTACCAGGTGGCATCTACTACTATCATCCGAAGCTGAATCGGCTCGTCCAACTTTCCCCGGAAGCCCGGATCGACCGCTCGGTGCATGGAGAGATCAACCGCCCACTCTTCGACGCGTCGGCCTTCTCGATTTTCTTGATCGCGCAGATGGATGCGATCGCGCCTGTGTACGGTGAATGGGCCCGCGATTTCTGCCTGCTGGAAGCAGGCTACATGGGACAGCTCCTCATGGAGGCTGGCCCCGAGCAGCAGATCGGGCTCTGTCCGGTCGCAGGCATCGATTTCGCAGCTCTTCGCGGCTCCTTCGCGCTGGAAGAGGACCATGTCCTCGTGCACATTCTGCTGGGCGGAAGGATCCCTACCAGCCGCACTGCCACAGCGGCCGTCGGTACTTACGTTGCGCAGGAGCCACTGATCCATTCCGTCAGGATACATCTGGAACAGAAGCTCCCCTCGTACATGATTCCGTCCAGCTTTATGGTGCTCGACAGACTGCCGCTGACGGCGAATGGAAAAGTGGATCGGCGGGCCCTACCTTCCCCGGAACAGTCGCAGGATGCAATCGATCGTACCTACAGCCCGCCGTCCGGAGCTCTCGAGGATCGGCTCGCCGCCCTCTGGAGCGAAGTGCTGGGAGTGGAGCGGGTAGGACGGCATGACAACTTCCTCGAGCTCGGTGGAGATTCGATTCTCGCGATCCACGTGGTCACGCGAGCTGCCAAGGCCGGCATCTCGTTCAGCATCCGGCAGCTTTTCGAGCACCCGACCGTCGCCGGGCTGAGCAGGATGGCGACCACCGAAGCAGGTGCCGATGCTCCCTTGCCGCTCACCCCGTTCCAACGCTATCTCCTGGAGCGCCGGCAGGAGACGCCGGCCTGGTGCGCCGTTCTGGAGCCGACGGTACATCTGGACCGGCAGGGGATCGAATCCGCCGCCGTGGCTCTGGCCGCACGGCACGCGGTGCTGCGACTCGGCCTCGCTCGAGACAGGACCGCCTGGACCCCGATCGCCGGATCGGAGCTCGCTTGCCTCGAGCTCGATCTGTCGGTTCTGCCCCCGGCCCTGCAGCCGGCTGCGGTCTCGGCCGCCGCTGGGAACCTCCTCAGAAGCGGGGGTGGTCTGCCCCTTCGGCTGGTGCTTGCCAAAATCGATGCGGAGACGAACCGTTTGATCGTCTCTGCGAGCCGTCTCGCCGCCGATCTCCGGTCCTGGCGCCTCCTCCAGGCAGAGTTGGAGGTCGCCTGTGGGCTCGGAGGACCGGCTCCCGGCGCGCAAACGGGATCGTTCCGGAGCTGGGTGGAAGGGCTCGGCGCAGCCGCTCTCTCCGCGAGAGAGGTCGATCTCTGGCTGACCGACGAGAACAGGACGTCATCACCGCTCCGGGTGGACTTCCCGGAGGCGCACCATTCCGGTGCTCCAGCGCGCGGCTTCACCATCTCCCTCGACGAGAGCGAGACGGATGCCTTGTTGGGCTCCGTCTGCCGTGCCTGTCGGGCCCAGGCCGACGAGATTCTGCTGGCCGCCGCGGTGCACGCCTGCGGTCGTGTGCTCGGGGAGGATACACTCTGGCTCGATGTGATACGCGATGGTCGATCGGGCTCTGTCGAAGAGGTCGAGCCCACGGGTGTCATCGGGTGCTTCTCCGTGGTTTTCCCCGTCCTCTTGCAGACCGGTCCTGGTGAGACGCCCGTCGCGGGAGTGCGAGCTGTCAAGGAAAGGCTGCGCCGCTTCCCTCGACGCGGAGCCGGATATGGGTTGCTCCGCTACGGGCGGGACGAGGGCACTGCGGCGGCTTTGACAGGCTTGCCCCGTCCCCAGGTGCTGTTCGATGGTGCGGACGGTTTTCAGGCAGACCCCACTGGCGGTGTTCCGCTGTCCGCCGCGCCCGATCTCGCATCGGGTGGTCAGATCGGAGGCTACCTGTTGGAAATCCGCGCCGCTCTCGCAGGGAAAATCCTGCAGGTGCAGTGGCTCTACAGCTCCGCAGCATACCGCTCCGGCACCATGGAGGCGCTGAGCCGATCGTTTATCGAATCGCTGCGGGACCTCATTGCGCATTCTGCGGGCAACGACGATGCGGCGATCTCGCCGACGGACTTCCCGCTCATGCAGCTCGACCAGAGTCGTATCGAAAAGATTTTCAAGAAGTATGGCAAGAAGGATCGAGGAGAGTAGGCATGCAGGCGGAGCTCATCGAGGACATCTATCCGCTGTCTCCAATGCAGCAAGGAATCCTGTTTCACACCCTGTACGGTCCCGGATCGGGGCTCTACCTGGAGCAGCTGAGCTGTCCTGTATACGGCGACCTGGACAGGGAAGCGTTTGCGCTGGCTTGGCGGAAGTTGATCCAGAGGCACACGATTCTGCGCACTGCCTTCGATTGGGAGGAGGTCGAAGAGCCGTTCCAGGTAGTTTTCGGTGAGGTCGAGCTCCCGTGGGAAGAGCAGGACTGGCGCGGATTGGCGGACGGGGAGCAGGCAAGGCGCCTGAAAGAGTTCTTGCGGGCGGATCGCGCCCGGGGATTCGATCTCGCGTCACCTCCGCTGATCCGATTGGCCCTCCTGCGTCTGCGCGATGACTCCGTCCGTATCGTCTGGAGCTATCATCACCTGCTGCTGGATGGCTGGAGCGTCTCGCTTCTTCTCAACGAGCTCTTCAGCTCGTACGAAGCGATTCGCTGCGGAAACGAGCCGGCATTGCCGCCGGCCCGGCCTTATCGTGACTACATCGCCTGGCTGCAGCGGCAGGACCTTCGGCGCGCGGAAGCTTTCTGGCGTCGCTTCCTCGCCGGCTTCGATGCACCCATCGCGCTGGGAGGGAATGGCGACCGCAGATCCCAGAACCTCGCAGGTGAGATGGCGCCCCACCGCGAAATGCGGATCGATAGCGGGCTGGCAGGGGCCGCGAGCAGCTTCGTCCGGCGGCATCGCATGACGCTGAGCACCCTGCTCCAGGCGGCTTGGGCGCGGCTTCTCTCCTTCTCCTCAAACCAGGACGATGTGGTCTTCGGCCTGACCGTCTCCGGCCGCCCCAAGGAGCTGCCGGACGCCGGCTCGGCTCTGGGGTTGTTCATCAACACGCTTCCCGTCCGCATCCAGACCCCTCCGGGAGCCGCGCTGTCGGCGTGGCTCCACAGCATCCGAGACCAACAGCTCGAGCTGCTCGAATTCGATTTCAGCCCGTTGGCCAAAGTCCAGAGTTGGAGCGATCTCCCGCCGGGACAGCGTCTCTTCGAGAGCATCCTCATCATCGACAACCAGTCACCTGGCCAGGTGTCCCAGAGGACGGCTGGTGGGCTGCGCCTGGGAGAGATGAATTTCTCGGAGCGCACCGGCTATCCGCTAACCATCGATGTCCTGCCGCACAATGGGCTGGTCCTGCGGTTCCTCTATGAGGAGAGCAGCTTCGCGGCGTTCGAAATCGAGCGCATGATGGGACACCTGCGGGCTCTGCTCGCCGCCATCGTCGAAGGTGAGCCTAGTATGCCGCTGAGCTGCCTCTCGATCTTGACGGAAGCCGAGCGGCATCAGATCCTCGTCGATTGGAACGACACCGCGACAGGCGAGCCGGACTGTTGTGTCCATGCATTGATCGCGCGTCAGGCGGGTCACAGGCCGGATGCGGTGGCGGCCGCCGACCACCAGGGTGAAATCACTTACGCTGAGCTCGTGACGCGAGCCGAGCGGCTGGCCTGGCATCTGACAGCGAACGGGATCGGCCCGGGCACAATCGTCGGGCTCCTGGCCTCTCGAGACATCCCTTTCCTCACCACCATCGTCGGGATCTTCGAAGCCGGAGGCGCCTATCTCCCCCTCGACCCGCTCCATCCGACCGGAAGAATGGCTCAGATACTGGCCGCCAGCGCCGTCTCTTGCGTCCTAGTTTCGGAGGAGTGGGCCTCGCGACTCGCTGAGGCCTTGGCGAGCCTGGAGCCCGGCGAGCGGCCGATGGTCCTCGTGCTGGAGCAGTTGCTGCATGCGAGCGGCGGCCCGTGGGTGCGCCCTTCGCCCGCCGGGCCTGAAGATCTCGCCTACGTGATCTATACATCGGGCTCCACCGGCGTGCCCAAAGGAGCGATGGTCGAGCACCGGGGCATGATGAATCATCTCCGGGCGAAGATCGAGGATCTCGGATTGACGGCCTCGGACGTGGTGGCCCAGACCGCCTCGCAATGCTTCGACATCTCGGTCTGGCAGTTCCTGGCGCCTCTTCTCGTCGGCGGCAGGGTGAGAATCGTCAGCGACGAGGTGGCACATGATCCGGCCCGCCTGCTCGCGGAGATCGAACAGGATCGGATTTCCGTGCTGGAGACGGTACCATCGCTCCTCCGGTTGCTGCTCGACGAAAGCAAGCGGCAGCCCGGAAGCACGGGTTTCGAATCCCTGCGTTGGATGATTCCCACCGGTGAGGCCCTGCCGTCGGACCTCGCGGAGAGTTGGCTCGCGCGCTACCCTGCGGTGCCTCTCCTCAACGCCTATGGGCCGACGGAGTGCTCCGACGATGTGACGCACTTCCTCCTGCGAGGTGCGCCCACGGAGGCCCGCGTGCCGATCGGGAGGCCGGTGAGAAATCTCCGGGCGCACATCCTGGACCGGTTCCTGCAACCGGTGCCCGCGGGAGCGACAGGAGAGATCTGTATCGGAGGCGTCGGCGTCGGACGGGGCTACCTGCACGAACCGGCCCGCACAGCCGAGGCGTTCGTGCCGGATCCGTTCGGTGAAGCGGGCAGCCGGCTGTATCGGACCGGAGACCTCGCGCGGCAGCTTCCGGACGGTACTCTCGACTTTTGGGGCCGCATCGATTTTCAGGTCAAGCTGCGCGGCTTCCGTGTGGAGCCGGGAGAGATCGAGGCGGCCCTGGCAAGCCATCCGTCGGTCCGCCAAGCGGTGGTCCTCGCCCGCGAGGATGAGCCGGGAGACCGGCGCCTGGTCGCTTATTTGATGTTGGCGGAGGGCGCCGATCTTTCGTGGCACGTCCTGCGGGAGCATGTGAGAAGCCGCCTTCCCGAGCACATGGTTCCTGCGGCGTTCGTCGCCCTGGACACGTTTCCTCTGACCCAGAACGGCAAGCTGGACCGCCGGGCTCTTCCGGCCCCCGACCCGGCAGCTCGATCTCGTGAAGACGCTTTCGTCCCCCCTCGCAACACCGTCGAGGCGATCTTGGCGGCGATCTGGGCCGATGTCCTGCGCACCGAGCGGGTCGGCATCCACGACCGGTTTTTCGACCTCGGAGGAGACTCGATCCTCAGCCTGCAGATTGTCGCGCGCTCGCGTGAGGCGGGCCTCGCGCTCACGCCCCGACAGCTCTTCGAGCACGACACCATCGCCGAACTGGCGGGCGTGGTCTCCGGCTCGACGCTCCCCAAGGCCGAGCAGGATGTCATCGAGGGGCCGGTGTCGCTGACACCAGTGCAGCAAGACTTCTTCGCGCAGGATCTCGCCGATCCCCATCACTACAACCAGGCTCTGCTTTTCATGACACCGGAGAGGCTGGAGCCAGCGCAGATGGAGGAGGCTCTCCGGCGCATCGTCACACACCACGATGCCTTGCGGATGCGTTTCGAGGCGACGTCTTCCGGTTGGGAACAGACCAGTGTCGGGACAGGGGGCCTGGTTCCGTTCTACCGGCTGGATCTGTCCGCCCTCTCCCCCGAGGCACGGGCGGCCGCTCTTCACGCGACGTTGGATGCTCTGCAGGCGAGCCTCGACCTCGCTCGCGGGCCACTGTTCCGGGCCGTCTGGTTCAAGCTTGAGGAAGGCCGGCCAGGGCGTCTCCTGCTCGTCATCCACCACCTCGTCGTCGACGGAGTCTCCTGGCGGATCCTGCTCGAGGATCTGGAGAGAGTCTACCGACAGCTGGCGAGTGGCGAAGCACCCGCGCTGCCACCCAAGACGACCTCGTATCGACGCTGGGCCGAGATCCTGATCACGCATGCGGGATCGCAGGACGTCGAAGCTCAACTCGATCATTGGCTGGCGGGCCCGCGGGACGAGGAGTGCCGGCTGCCTCTGGATTTCGCCGCGGGCCCCAACATCGAAGCCTCCGCGAGATCCGTCACGATCTCGCTCACCGTCGACGCGACGCGAGCCCTGCTGCACGACGTTTCCCGGGCTTCGCGAGCGCGCGTCGACGAGGTGCTGCTGGCCGCCGTGGCGCAGGCTTTCGCCCTGTGGATGGAGCGCCCCTGGCTTCTGCTGGATCTCGAAGGCCACGGCCGCGAGCAGATCTCTCCGGAGCTCGATCTGTCGAGGACGGTCGGGTGGTTCACCGCCATCTTCCCCGTCTGGCTCGACTTGGCGGCAAGCACCGCTCCCGAGCGGGCCTTGGCAGAGGTCCGCACCCTGATCGGCAGCCTGCCGGACGCGGGGCTCGGCTACGGCTTGTTGCGCTACTTGAGGAAAGGCGGCGCCGCGGAAAAATTGCGTACAAAGCCCTCTGCCCCGGTCTCCTTCAACTACATGGGGCAGCTCGATCATGTCGTGTCCTCTTCAGCCCTTCTGACGCCAGCGCCAGAGCCGCCGGGTCAGCCGCGTAGCCGAAGGCAGCGGCGGCACTATCAGATAGAGATCGAGTGTGCCGTTGTCGGTGGCCGGATGCGGGCCACGTTCATCTATAGCGAGAACCTCCATCGGCAGGAGACGATCGAAGCCCTCGCTCATGGCTTCGGCGAGACACTGCACGCCACGATCGAACACTGCCGCGCGTTGCACGGCGGACCTCTGCGGGATGCGTCCCTCGGTCGCCCGGGGCCTGTCTCCCTCGACCAGATGCTTCCCGGATCGCCGCCGTTGGAGGATGTCTATCCTCTTTCGCCCCTGCAGCAAGGGATGCTCTTCCACTCCGTGAAGAGCCCTGCGGCAGGCGTCTATCTCCAGCAGCTCAGCCTGATGCTGCGGAAGCTGGACACGGCAGCGTTCGAGCGCGCCTGGGATCGCCTCGCGGCGCGTCATTCGGTTCTGCGGACGACCTTCGTCTGGGAGAATCTTGCGGAGCCGCTCCAGCGAGTGCATCCGCACGTGGTCCTCCCGTGGTTGCGGCAGGACTGGAGGAATCTCGAGGCCACCGAGCAGCAGCGCCGACTGTCCGCATACCTGCGGGACGACCGGCTCCTCGGCTTCGATCTTGCGAAGCCTCCCTTGATGCGCCTGGCGCTCTTCCAACTCGACGACGAGGCTTGTCGTTTCGTCTGGACCTATCACCATCTCCTCTTGGACGGCTGGTCGCTTCCGCTGCTCCTCGATGAGCTATTCGGCTTATACCAATCGGCCCAGGATGGGGCGGAGCCGCTACTGCCGCCTACCTTCCGCCAATACATCGATTGGCTGCGCAGCCGGGATCTGGTCGATGCGGAGCAATTCTGGCGGGACGCGCTGGCGGGGTTCGGGCCGGCGACAGCTCTGCCGGGTGCCGTGCCGGCATCGCTGTCTTCCGGACTCGGTCCGTCCTCCGGCTTCGGCAGGGAGGAGCTGCTCTTGAGCGCTCGAGAAACGACCGATCTCCAGACGCTCGCCCAAGCTCAGCGCCTCACATTCAACACCCTGCTCCAAGGTGCGTGGGCACTGCTGCTCGCCCGGTACAGCGGCGTCGACGACGTGTTGTTCGGCGCGGTTTCATCCGGCCGCTCGGCGCCCATTCCCGGGATCGAGAAGATGATCGGCATGCTGATCAGCACGCTCCCGGTGCGGGTCGAGGTTTCCGGATGCGCGACCCTGATCCCATGGCTCAGGAAGGTTCAATTTCAGCAGCTCGAGGCACGCCAGTACGAGCACAGCCCGCTTTGGCAGATCCAGGCATGGAGCGGAATGCCACGCGGCGAGTCTCTCTTTGAAACCCTGCTGGTCTTCGAGAACTACCCGGTCGAGGAGACCTTGCACGGACAGGCGAGAGATTCAGGGGTTGTCGAATATACCTTCCTTGAGCAGACGAACTATCCGATCACGGTGAACGCGGCTCTCGGCGAGCGCCTCGCCCTCTCGCTGCACCACGACCGGCAACGGGTCGATGACCGGTCGGCCGCCCGGATTCTCCAGCACCTCGCGGTTCTGCTGCGAGGCATGAGCGAGACGCCCGATCGACTCATTTCCGAGCTGCCGCTGCTGACAGGGCTCGAGCGCCAGCAGCTCATCGTCGAGTGGAACGATACAGCCGCGAACTTCGCAGGAGGGACGTTCGCTCTCCATGAGCTCATCGCAGCGCAGGCACAACGGACACCCGACGCCATCGCCGTGGCTTTCGAAAGGAGCTCCCTGAGCTACCACGCGCTGGATCGGCGGGCGAAAGCGCTCGCCCGCCGCCTGCATGAGCTGGGAGTCTCTGCCGACAGTCTGGTCGCGATCTGCATCCAACGCTCGCTCGATATGGTTGTCGGTCTGCTCGGCATCCTCGGGTCGGGAGCAGCCTTCGTTCCTATCGATCCGGCATATCCGCGCGAGCGGATCGCCCTCATGCTGCGCGACGCGCTGCCGGGCTCGGGCCGAGGTCTGCTGCTCACCTCCTCGGATCTCCTGCCGGGGCTACCCGAGGTCGGCGCTCTCGTTGTGACTCTGGAAAGCAATGCCCACGGGGAGGAACCCGCCGATAGATCCGCCCCGAGCGTGGCGGTGCAGGAAGGCCTGGCTTACACCATCTATACATCCGGCTCCACGGGACGCCCCAAAGGCGTCATGAACACCCATCGGGGAATCGTCAACCGGCTGCTGTGGATGCAGAATGCCTATCTCCTCGATGCGAGCGATCACGTCCTCCAAAAGACGCCGGCAAGCTTCGACGTCTCCGTATGGGAGTTCTTCTGGCCTCTGCTCACCGGGGCTACACTGGTGCTCGCGCGTCCGGGAGGGCAGGCAGACCCGGGCTATCTCGTCGACCTGATCCAGGAGCGGGAGATCACGACGCTCCACTTCGTTCCTTCGATGTTGCAGGCATTCCTCGAGGAACCGGGTGTCGAGGGCTGCCATACGCTGCGGCAGGTCATCTGCAGTGGCGAAGCGCTGACCTCCGCGCTCGAGAGCCGATTCGCATCACGCCTTGATTGCCCGCTGTTCAACCTCTACGGACCGACCGAAGCCGCGGTGGATGTCACTTCATGGGCCTGCGATGCTGCGGAGGTCCGGCGCACCGTGCCCATCGGTCGTCCGGTGGCAAACACCCGAACCCACGTCGTCGACCGTGCTTTGCATCCTCTGCCGATCGGAGTGGCAGGCGAGCTGTTGTTGGGAGGTGTCCAGCTGGCGCGAGGCTACCTCGGCCGCCCGGATCTCACAGCGGAACGGTTCGTCCCGGATCCTTTCGGTGGGCCAGGAGCACGCCTCTACAGGACGGGAGACCTGGCGCGCGTTCTGGAGGATGGCAACATCGAGTTCCTGGGCAGGATCGATCATCAAGTCAAGATCCGCGGATTCCGGATAGAGCTGGCGGAGATCGAGGCGGCGCTCGCCTCTCATCCTGCGGTCCGCGAGGCGGTGGTGGTGGCGCGCGAGACCGAGCCGGGGAGGAAACAGCTCGCGGCCTACGTGGTACCGGTGAAGGGGCACGGCCCCACGGCTCATACGCTGAGGAGCTTTCTAGAAGATATCCTGCCCGACTACATGGTGCCGGCGGTCTTCGTCGTCCTCGATTCCCTGCCCTTGAGCCCTGCGGGCAAGTTGGACCGGAAGAGCCTGCCGGCAGCGGGCGCATCGCGGTCGGAGGAGCGGCCGTTCATCGCGCCACGCACCGCCGCCGAGAAGATTCTAGCCGGGTTGTGGGCCCAGATCCTAGGTGTGGACCAGGTCGGCGTCCACGACAGTTTCTTCGAGCTGGGAGGAGATTCCATCCTCGGCCTTCAGCTCGTCTCGCGGGCGCGTGAAGCCGGGCTCAGGTTGGTCCCAGGGCAGATCTTCCAATATCGCACACTGGAGCAGGTGGCGGCTGTCGCCGAGAAAACCGGCGTGGCTCCCGCCGCACAGGGGCCTGTCCAGGGACCGGTGTCGCTGACCCCTATCCAGCACTGGTTTTTCGAACAGGACCTGGCGAGGCCGTACCATTGGAATCAGGCTCTGCTCCTGGAGGTGCACCGGCCCCTGGACGGAGCGCTGCTCCGAGCGTCTCTGGAGATCCTGCTCTCCCATCACGACATGCTGCGTTCACGCTTCCACCGCGAAGGCGGGGTGTGGAAGCAGACAGTCCAGGAAGCCAATAGCTCTCTGCCGTTCTCCGAGGTCGACCTCTCTCCGCTGCCTGCGGCAGAGCGGACGACTGCCCTAGAAGAGGCTGCCGGACGTCTGCAAGGCAGCCTCTGCTTGTCGGACGGTACGCTGTGGCGCGGGGCCTTCTTCAGGCTCGGAGAGAGCTTGGAAGACCGGCTCCTGCTTGTCGTCCATCATCTGATCATCGACGGTGTCTCCTGGCGGATTCTGCTGGCGGATCTGGAGCAGGTGTACGAGCAGCTCCGCCGTGGAATGCCTGCACGGCTCGCGGCGAAGACGACCTCTTTCCAGGCCTGGGCTGAGCTCCTGGTCAGGCATGCGGGCAAGGCGACCTCACGCGCAGAGCTCGCCTACTGGTTGGAAGAGTCGCGTCGCAACGTCGAGCCGCTGCCACAGGACGGTCCGGGCGGCGAGAACACCCGGTCTGCGTCTGCGAGCCTCGCGGTGTCGCTGAGCGAGGCCGAGACGGAGAGCCTGCTGCGGAAGGTGCCCGAGGTGTATCACACGCAAATCAACGATGTTCTGCTCGCGGCATTGGCGCAGGCCTTCGTGAGATGGACCGGAGAGCCGTATCTCCTGCTCGACTTGGAGGGACATGGAAGGGATTGGGTCCTCGAAGGCATTGATCTGTCTCGGACGGTCGGCTGGTTGACGGCAGTGTTTCCCGTCCTGCTGCGGATCGATGACACCGATGATCCGGGGCGAACGCTGGCCTCGGTCAAGGAGCAACTGCGTCGGGTTCCGGGACAGGGGATCGGCTACGGTGTGCTGCGCTACCTCGATGCGCCTGAGATTACCCGCGAGCTGGCGTCGCTGCCGCAGGCGGAAGTGCTGTTCAATTATCTCGGCCGACTCGATCAGGCGCTCCCAGTGGACACCGGTTTCACCATGGCGCGCGAATCCGCGGGGTCGGTGGTGGATCCGGCGGGCCGTCGGCGCTACCTCTTGGAGGTGAACGGACACGTGCTCACCGGTCGGCTCCACATGACGTGGACCTATGGGCAGGCGATCCATCGCAGGGAAACCATCGAGCGCTTGGCATACAGCTTCCTCGATCACCTGCGGGACCTCATCTCTCATTGTGCCTCTCCCTGGGCAGGAGGCTTCACTCCGTCCGATTTCCCTCAGGCGAGGCTCGGCCAGGCAGAGTTGGAGACGATCCTCGCCGGAGTCGTGAGCTCCGGAGGCTCGCAACAGGATCTCGAGGATCTCTATGCTCTGACACATCTCCAGGAGGGCATTCTTTTCCACAGCCGCTCCGCGCCGGACTCGGCGGTGTATGTCAATCAGCTCAGCTGCACACTGCACGGACATTGCGATGCCCGCGCGCTCCGCCGCACCTGGGAGCAGGTGATCGAGGAGCATTCGGTCCTGCGCACCTCCTTTGTGTGGGAAGGGCTCAGAGAGCCGCACCAGATCGTGCGGCGACGAGTGGAGCTCCCCTGGGAAGAGCTCGACTGGCAGGCGTATTCCGGGAGCGAGCGGAGACAGAGGCTGGAAGAGTTGCTGCACGCGGAGCTGCACCGCGGCTTCGATCTGACGAAACCGCCGTTACTGCGGCTCAAGCTCATCCGGACGGCGGAGAGAGAGCAGGTTCTGGTCTGGACCTACCATCACATCCTCCTCGATGGCTGGTCGCTGGGTCTGGTCTTGAAGGACCTGCACGCTTTTTATCACACGCCTACGGCGGACCGGCATCCTCCGACTCGGCGGACCTGTTCCTACAGGGACTATGTCTCGTGGCTGCAGCGGCAAGACACGCACAGTGCCGAGGCCTTCTGGCGTCGTTCGCTGCGCGGCTTCACCGCTCCGACGCCTCTCGGTTTGTCCCCTCTGACCGATGGCAGCGAGACGGAGGGGCCCGTGGAGAGGGGAGCGCGCCTCGCACCGGAAGTCACTGCCACCCTACAGGCTCTCGCGCGGCGGGAAGACCTCACGCTCAACACTCTCGTAACGGCCATATGGGCCCTGCTTCTCGGCCGTTACAGCAGTGAAGAGGAGGTGGTCTTCGGCGTCACGGTCTCCGGGCGGCCGACGGATCTGCCCGGCGCGGAAACTGTGGCCGGCCTGTTCATCAACACGCTGCCCATGCTCTGCTCCGTCCGGCCGAACGACGGCATCGTGCCCTGGCTGAGAGAGTGCCAGTCCCGTCTGGTCGAGATGCGGAATTTCGAGTACACGCCTCTGGTCGATGTCCAGGGCTGGAGCGAGATCCAGAGAGGGACTCCACTGTTTGAAAGCATCCTCGTCTTCGAGAACTATCCCCTGGGGAAGAGGGAGGCGGAGACCGGCAGCGATCTCCGGATCCACGACGTACGGGTCGCAGAGAGCACGAATTATCCCCTCAACCTCCAGGTGATTCCCGAGGAGAGCCTGGACCTGCGGATTACCTACGATCCCCGACGGCTGGACGCTACGCGAGTGATCCGCATGCTGGAGCATCTCAGGCGTCTGCTGAGCGAGGTGACGGCCACGGATCGCTTCGTCGGTGACCTCACACTCCTCTCCGAGGTGGAGCGTTACCAGTTGACGGCCGGATGGAACGATCTTCCCGGCTTTGCTGCGGACACGCGCTGTCTGCACGAGGTCTTCGAGCAACAGGCTCAGGAACGGAGCGACACCGTTGCCCTCGTGTGCGGAGAGGAGCACTGGACGTACTGCGGTCTCAACGATTGGGCCGATCACCTGGCGCTCCATCTGCACCGGCTGGGTGTGCGGCAGGGTGACAAGGTCGGCATCTGTTTACCGAGATCCGCCGGCATGATCGCGGGGCTCATGGCCATCCTCAAGGCCGGTGCCGCGTACGTTCCGCTCGATCCCACTTACCCCTCCGAGCGCCTGGCCTACATGCTGCGGGATGCGCTATCCGGGCCCGGGCCCCGCGTGCTGGTCACGCGGACGGACCTTGCGCCCGTCTATGGTGGGGACAGCGAACCGGACCTTCAGCTGCTTCTCCTGGACAGGGATCGGGAGTATCGCAAGCTGCCGGGCGAGAATCGGGTGCCCGTCCAGGTGTTGACCGACGATCTGGCCTATGTCATCTACACCTCGGGCTCCACGGGCCGTCCCAAGGGAGTGGCCGCCACTCATCGCAACGTCGTACGACTGTTCCCGGCCGTCGAGAGGTTCCATTACGGACCCGGCGATGTGTGGGCCCTCTTCCATTCCTATGCCTTCGATTTTTCGGTGTGGGAGATCTGGGGAGCCTTCTTCTTCGGCGGTCGTCTGGCCATCGTCCCGGATGACGTCTGTCGGTCTCCGGAGGACTTTCGGGACCTGCTGGCAGCCGAGCAGGTGACGGTTGTCAACCAGACTCCGTCAGCGCTCCGGCACCTCATAAAGGCGGATGAGGCGGCCGCCAACGATCTTTCCTTACGCTTGCTGATGTTCGGCGGCGAGGCTCTGCAGATCCAGCTTCTTCAACCCTGGATCGAGAAGCACGGAGACGATTTCCCGCACCTGATCAACATGTATGGGATTACGGAGACGACGGTGCACCTGATGTCCCGCCGCATACGGACCGAGGACCTCCGGTTCAAGGTCAGCCCGATCGGCGTACCCCACTATGACGTACAGATCTACGTGCTCGATAGACAACTGGAGCCGGCGCCGATCGGGTTCCCGGGCGAGATCTACGTCGGCGGCGAGTGCCTGGTTCGCGGCTATCTCGGAAGGCCGGATCTGACCGCCGAAAGATTCGTCCCCAATCCGTTCGGTCAGAGCCCGGGAGAGCGGCTCTACAAGAGTGGCGATCTGGCCCGCTTCGGGGACCATCAAGAGCTCGAGTATATCGGGCGTGCAGATCTGCAAGTCAAGATCCGCGGCTACCGCATCGAGTTGGGCGAGATCGAGGCGGTTCTGGGGCAGTTTCCAGACGTCCGGGGGGCAGCCGTTCTTTTGCGCACCGAGCGCAACGATCCGATCCTCGTTGCTTATCTCGTCGCGAAGGAGGGCCTGCCCTCGGTAGCCGATATCAGGGAGTTCCTGCGCGGCAGACTTCCCGAGCATATGATTCCCGCAGCGTATGTGTTCCTCGACTCGTTCCCGTTGTCGGACAGTGGAAAGATCAATCGGCGGGCGCTTCCTGCGCCTGGGGCTGACAGCTTCCCGTCCCGTCCGGCCGCCGCTCCACGAACAACCATCGAAGAGATCATGAGCCGGGTCTGGTGTGATCTCCTGGACCTTCCGGAAGTCGGCATCCACGACAACTTCTTCGAGCTGGGCGGCCACTCCCTCAAAGCTGCCCATCTCATCGCGCGTCTGCGGGACGTCTTTCAGGTCGATCTGCCTGTCCGGGCCCTCTTCGAGGCTCCGACCGTCGCCGAGCTCGCCGAGCGGGTGGAGGAAGCAAGGATGTCTCGTTCAGGCCTCGAGGCGCCGCCCATCGTCCACGAGCCCGAAGCTGGCGCCGCCCCGCTCTCTTTCGGCCAGGAGCAGCTGTGGATTATCAGCCAGCTCGAGGCGGACAATCCGTTCTACAACCGGTGTGACGCGGTGCGCTGCAGAGGGCCACTCGATCTGCAGGCCCTCGCGCGCAGCCTGGAAGAGATCGTTCGGCGGCACTCGGCCTTGCGCACCATCTTCCCGCTGCAGGAGGGCGGGCCCGTTCAGATCATCGTTCCCCCGGAGCCTCTGTGCCTTCCTGTCGCCGATCTGGGGGAGTTGCCAGTAGAGCGACGGGAGATGGCTCTGCGCGCAGTGATCGCGGAGGAGTCGTCTCTGCCTTTCGATCTGAAGACGGAGCGACCGCTGCGGATCCGTGTGCTGCGCCTGGGAGAGCGGGACCACGTCGTGGTGCTAAGCATGCACCATATCGTCTGGGATGAGGGGTCGCTCGAGATCCTTCTGTGGGAGCTGATGGATCTCTACAACGCATTCTCGACGGGTGGTATGCCCTCGCTCGATCCCGTCCCGGTGCAATATGCCGATTTCGCGCGCTGGGAGCGCGCCCGGCTGGTCGAAGAGGCTCTGGCGAGCCGGATCGAGTTCTGGAGACAGCGGCTCGATGGTGCCTCCCGGGTGCTCGCGCTGCCGACAGACGGAGTGCGCCCTGCCCTGCGGACCTTCCGGGGTGTCGATCATGATCTGGAGCTGTTCTCCGCCGAGCTCGCCGCACAGATCCGGGCGCTGAGCCAACGTCAGGGAACGACTCTCTTCATGACGTTGCTGGCCGCCTTCCAGGTTCTCCTTCGGCACCTGTCGGGCCAATCGGACTTCGTAGTGGGCGCGCCGGTCACCAATCGCTATCGTCCGGAGATTGCAGGGCTGATCGGATATTTCGCGAATCTGCTTCCACTGCGGGCCAGCCTCTCGAGAGATCTCAGCTTCGTCGAGCTGCTGCGGGAGACCCGGGAACGGGTGCTGGAGGCCTTCGACCATCAGGACGTGCCATTCGAAAAGATCGTCGAGGCCCTTCAGCTGCCGCGCGACCCGGCCTATAATCCACTGGTTCAGGTCACATTCCTGGTCCACCATCAGAGGGCCAGAAATACCGATCTGTCCGGCTTGGAGCTGCAGCCACTGTCCGTCACGACCAGGACCGCCCGGTTCGACCTGACCCTGAGCATCACGGATACCGGGAGCTCGATGCTCAGTCGTCTGAACTACTCATCGGATCTGTTCGACAAGAGCACGATCGCCGCCATGGCCGAAAGCTATCGTGCGATTCTTTCTGCAGTGGTCCAGAATCCCGAGATCCGAGTGCTCCAACTCGGCGAGGTCATCGCCAGGAGCGAGCGGCAGAAGCTCAAGGCGAGTGGTCTGAAGAGCTTGCAGGGAGCGCGACGCCGGGCGGTCCGCGTGGGCGTTGAATCCTGAGTGAACCGAGGGCTCGTTACAGGAATAGAGGCGTCGATGAGCGACTTGGAAGGCTTTGAACTCTCTCCCCAGCAGAAGCGCCTGTGGCCCTTTCTTGCGCTCCGAAGCGATGCACCCTACCGCGCCCAGGCGGTTGTCGTGCTCGATGGCTCTCTGGCGAGAGACGTTCTGCTCGCGTGTCTGCATTCTGTGCTCGATCGTCACGAGATTCTCCGCACGAGGTTTCGGAAGATCCCAGGGATGAGCCTGCCGCTCCAGGTCATGGGGGCGAGCGACGGATTGCTGGCGCTGCGAGAGGTCGACCTGCCGAGGCTCGATGCCGGCGAGCGCGATGCGGCTCTCGCGTCGCTCCTGGCGGAGGAACAGCAGACGCCTCTGGATCCGGAGCAGGGGCCGGTAGTCCGGGTCACTCTGGCTTTCATGGAAGCAGAGCGAACCGTCCTCGTTTTAACGCTGTCGGCCCTATGTGCTGATGGACCGAGTCTGTCCAATCTGATCCGCGAGCTCGCAGATGCCTATGCAGAGGGCGGCCGCGTACCCCGGTCGGACGATACGCCTCAGTACGCCGATCTGGCTGCCTGGCAGAACGAGCTCGTGGAGCTCGACGAGGCCAGCGCCGGACGGATGTACTGGCGCCACCAGAGGCTCGACGGTCTGGAGACGGATCTGCCGTTCGAGAGGAGAAGGGAGGAGCCGGCTCCGTTCAGCCCGGCCACCGTTGCGTGGCCGGTCGCGCCGCCGCTCCGCCGCAGGCTGGAGGCCCTGGCGACCGTCTTCAACGCTCCTCTCGAAGACGTGCTGCTCGCTGCCTGGTGCGTTCTGTTCGCCCGGCATACCGGAGCACCGGTACTGCCCGTGGGGGTGCTCAGCGACGGTCGCAACTACGAGACTCTGGAGCGGGCGATCGGTCCTCTGGCTCGCTATCTGCTCGTCAGCTTCGAGCCCGCTGCTGGGACAATCTTCCGTTCTGTCGTCGAGACGCTGGCGTCTCTCCGTCGTAAGGCGCTCGACTACCAGGAGCTCTTCTCGTGGGAAGCCATGAGCGGCGCCCATGATCCGACGCCTCCTTATTTCCCGCTGTGCTTCGACTTCCAGCCGCCGACGGAGGAGCATACCGCTCGTGGTCTGCGCTTTTCCGTGCTGCGCCGGACCGCCTGCATCGAGCCCTACCGGTTGCGGCTTTCCTGCAGTGCGGAGCGGGGGGGGCTTTCGGCGGAGATCCATTACGACAGTGAGGCCTTCGAGCCGTCAGACATCGAGAAGCTGGCGGAGCGCTTCACCGCATTGCTCGAGAGCGCTGCGAAAAACCCCGACGCACAGGTCGAGGTTCTCGGAATGCTGGGGCCGTCGGAGAGGGACCTCCTCGCCGTCCTGAACGACACGGTGGTGGACATTCCGGAGCCCGTCCGCCTGGAACGTCTCTTCGAGAAGCAGGTCGAGCGCACCCCGGAGGCTATCGCGGTGGTGCTGGAGGAGCGCTGTCTCACCTATGCCGAATTGAACGACCATGCGGCGAAGCTGGCGAGGTATCTGCTGCAGCTCGGAGTAGGGCCTGAGGTGGTCGTTCCCATCTGTGTCGAACGATCTATCGACATGGTGATTGGACTTCTCGGAATCCTCAAGGCCGGAGGAGCCTACCTGCCGCTCGATCCCGGGCTCCCCTCCGAGCGCCTGTCCCTGATGCTGGAAGAGAGCGGAGCCCCGGTGCTCCTCACACGCGCGCACGAGCTCGCTGTGCTGCCGCCGCTGCGCTGCACGGTGGTCCGTCTCGATGAGGATTGGCCCGAACCAACGCAAGAGGCCCTGGATCCTTCCGCGCTCGGTTCGGACCACGCGGCCTATGTCATCTACACCTCGGGCTCGACAGGGATGCCCAAGGGGATCCTGGTGAGTCATCGGGCGATCTGCAACCGGCTGCTCTGGATGGAGAGGGACGGGCTTGTCGCCTCGTCGGATTGCCTGCTGCAGAGAACGCGTTTCACCTTCGACGCTTCGATCTGGGAGATCTTCCTGCCTCTCTGGCTGGGTACGCGCCTGGTGCTGCTGCCGCAGGAAGCGCAAGCGGACGCGGATCGCCTGGTGCAACTCATCCAGCGCGAGGCCGTGACCGTCCTCCAGGTGGTGCCCTCCTTGTTGCGAGTGCTCGTGGAGGAGCAGGGCCTCTGCCTCTGCGGGAGCCTGAGACGCGTATTCAGCGGGGGAGAGGCGCTGGCGGGAGACCTCGCGCGCCAACTCGCCGAATGCCTCCCGCAGGCCGCTCTCGTGAATCTCTACGGTCCCACCGAGGCTGCGATCGATGCGACGTTCCAGCCCTGTGAGCCCAGTCCGGAGCGCTCCAGAATCCCGATCGGGCGCCCCCTCCCCAATGTCCAGGTCTATATCGTGGACGCCGCCGTCCAGCAGGTGCCTTCCGAGGTTCCGGGGGAGCTCTGCATTGGGGGCATTGGGCTTGCCAGGGGGTATGTGCGCCGGGCCGATCTCACGTCTGGGCGCTTCATCCCGAGCCCCTTCGGGGACCTGCCCGGAGATCGCCTCTACCGGACCGGGGATCTGGCGCGACGCCTGTCGGATGGGAGTATCGACTTCCTGGGGCGCGTGGATCGTCAGGTGAAGCTGCGGGGATACCGCATCGAGCTCGACGAGATCGAGGCGGTGTTGCGGCAGCATCCGGATGTTCTCCAGACAGCCGTGGTCCTGCGTGACGATGTGCCCGGGCATCAACGCCTGGTTGCCTACGTGGAGGTGAGCCAGCAGCCCGGTACTCATCTGGCGAGCGCGGGCGAGCTGCGGGATTTCGCCGCTGCACGGCTTCCGGAGTACATGGTTCCCGCGGCGATCGCGCGGCTGCCGAAGCTTCCGCTGTTGCCCAACGGGAAGCTCGACCGGTCCGCTCTGCCTCCCCCCGAGAGTGTGCGACCGACAACCACGACAGAGGCAGTCGCTCCCCGGAACCGCGCCGAGGAGATCCTGGTCGCGATCTGGTGCGAGCTGCTCCGCCTGGATCGGGTTTCGATCCACGACAACTTCTTCGAGCTGGGAGGCGATTCGATCCTGAGCATCCAGGTCGTGGCGCGGGCCAAGCGCGCGGGGATCGTGCTCGTCGCCCGGGACGTCTTCCGCCACCAGACCATCGCCGAGCTCGCCCAGGCGGCGCAGGGAACGGTATCGCATGATTCCGAGTCGGAGCAAAGCGGTGGGCCCTTCGCATTGAGCCCCGCGCAGCGGCAGTTCTTCGACTTGGAGCTGCTCGAGCCGCATCACTTCAATCAGGCGCTGCTCCTGCGCGTCGACGAGCCGATTCCCCTGGGGCCGCTGACGACCATGGTGGCGGCCGTAGTCTCGCATCACGAGGCTCTGCGGCTGCGGTTCGAGCCCGGAACCGAGGGTTGGCTGCAGATTGCATCCGCTCCGGGTGATCCGCCCGTGAGCTGCCTCGATCTCTCGTCGCTGCCCGAGCCGTTGCGTCGCGGCGCTCTGGAGCAGGCGGTCGCGGCGGTCCATCGGAGCCTCGATTTCTTGGAAGGACCCGTTTTCCGAGTGGTCCAGCTCGACCTGGGGACACTCGGGAGCAGGCTCCTGCTGCTGGCTCATCATCTGGTGGTCGATGGCGTCTCCTGGCGCATCCTCCTCGAGGATTTCGCCGTCTTGCAGGAGCAGATCCAGTCAGGGAAACCGCCAGACCTGCCCCCACCGACGACCTCCTTCCGATCCTGGATCGAGCGGCTCATCCGTCACGTCGAGGCGGGTGCGCTCACTCGGGAAATCCCCTATTGGTTGGCCCTCTCTGACGTCGCAGCCTCGCCATTGCCCACAGATCTGGACGGCGGTGAGAACACGTTCGGTTCCGCCCAGACGATCTCGGTCGCACTGGAGCCGGGCGAGACGCGCATTCTGCTCCAGGAATCCCTGGCCGCGCTCCGGGCGCAGATCAACGACGTGCTGCTGGCGGCGCTCGCCCGCGCTTTCACCGCTTGGACCGGAGGACACTCGCTGCTGATCGACATTGAGGGGCATGGTCGAGAGGAGCTCTTCGAGGACGTGGACCTGTCCCGAACCATGGGCTGGTTCACCAGCCAGTTTCCGGTTCTCCTGGATCTGGCGGGGGGCGACAGCCCGGAGGCGGCCTTGCACCAGGTGAAAGAGCAGCTTCGACAAGTTCCGAACCGGGGTGTCGGCTATTTGCTCCTGCGCTATTTCGACAGGTCACCCGAGCTGGGAGCGCGCATGAGGGCATTGCCGAAGGCGCAGGTGAGCTTCAACTATCTGGGACAGATCGATCAGAGCCTGCCGCCATCTTCGCGGCTTTCGCTCGCCCCCGAGGACAAGGGGCCTGAGATCGCGCCCAGTGGGAAGCGCCCCTTCCTGATCGATGTCATCGGCGTCGTCGCCGGCAGCCAGTTGAGGATCCAGTTGAGCTACAGCGCTCATCTCCATCGCACGGCCACGATCGCCGCCCTCGGCGACCGCTTCCTGGCCGAGCTCAGGTCGTTGCTCGAGCTGTCCCGTTCGGGGCGCACGGAAGCGTACGTGCCCTCGGAATTTCCCCTGGCGGGCCTCGACCAGAACCGCCTCGGTCGTCTCTCGGCACTGATCGACCGTCTGGATACCGCGGCGGAGGAAGGCGAGCTGCTGGATGCGTAACGTCGAGGATCTCTATCCCTTGTCACCTTTGCAGGAGAGCCTGCTCTATCACGCGCTCTCCGAGCAGGGATCGAGCGCCGGCTTCCAGCAAGCCCACGCCACCCTGAACGGACGCCTCGATCTGGTCGCCTTTGAGAGGAGCTGGCATCATGTGGTCGAGATGCATCCGATTCTCCGCAGCATCTTCATCGCCGACGAGGTGGAACGACCCCTCCAGGCGGTGCGGAGCCGTGTGGAGCTGCCGATCGTGCGGCAGGACTGGCGGGGGCTGACCGCCGCCGAGAAGCGCAGCAGGCTGGAGCGCTTCCTGGCCGCCGACCGGCAGCGCGGATTCGATCTGATGCGGGCGCCCCTTATGCGGCTGGCTCTCTTCCAGGCCGGCGAGGAGTCCTACGAGCTCGTCTGGAGTTATCACCACCTGCTGCTCGATGCCTGGGGGCACACTCTGCTGCTGCGTCAGGTGTTCGAGTCCTACGCGGCCTTCTGCCGCGGCGAGGTGCCGCGGATCGAGGCTTCGCGTCACTACCGTGACTATATCTCGTGGCTGCAGAGCCAGGACCTATCCCAGGCGGAGGAGTTCTGGCGTCGGGCGCTCATGGGACACCGCGGGCCAACGCGGCTACAGATCGGGTGGCCTCCTGCTGCAGACGCCGAGGAGCTCGCGGGTGTTCGCGGCACGCTGGTGGAGGAGGTGGGGGGGGCCGAGAGCGCGCGCCTGGGAGCCTTCGCGCGCCAACATCGGCTGACGCTTAACACGCTCATCCATGGAGCGTGGGCCTTGCTGCTCCACCGCTATTCCGGCGACAAAAATGTCTTGTTCGGGATGCTCGCCTCCGGGCGCACCGCGGACCTGTCCGGGATCGATTCGATGGTCGGGATGTTCACGAACAACCTGCCGGTGCCGATCACCGTCGAGTCCGGCGAGCCGGTCCTCGGCTGGCTCACATGGCTCCAGGCGCATCTGGCTGAAGTGCGGCAATACGAGTACTGTTCCCTCGCCCAGATTCAGCAGTGGGGAGGCATGCCGTCATCGCAGCGCGCGTTCGAGAGCCTGGTGCTTTTCCAGAACTTCCCGGTCGACGACATTGCGGCGAAGCTCTCGGGTCAAGGCCTCGAGATCCGCTTCCACGATGGTTTCATGGAGATCCACATTCCGCTGGATCTGGTGGTCTGGCGGTCGGGGCCTCGCCTCTTTTTCAGGCTGGATTACGACGCCGGCCGTTTCGAACGGGTGGCAATCGCCCGCATCGTGGGGCATCTCAGGTCGTTGCTGGCCGGGATGGCGGCCAGTCCCGAGACCGAAGTGGGACGTCTCCCGCTGCTGAGCGATGCCGAGCGCCAAGAGATCGTCGAGTGGGCGCGCACGGGGAGCCAGAGAGGTCTCGAGCTTCGCGTCCTGGGGCGGGATGCGCAACCTCTGCCGCAAGGGGTCGCCGGTGAGGTCTGCTTCGCCGGAGACCTGGCGTACCAGGACGACGTTCCTCCGGCATCCCTGGCGGCCAGCTTCATGCCGGACCTCCTGTCGGAGGTTCCTGGGGGCCGCCTCTACCGAACAGGTGCACGCGGCCGCTGGTCGGCGGACGGACGCTTGGAAGAGCTCGGCACGCTCGATGACAGCTTCGAGATCGGCGGGCGCGAAGCCCGCCCTGGCGAGATCGAGGCGGCGCTGAGGCGCGCTCCTGCGGTGGCTCGAGCGGCGGTCTGCGTGCGACAGGGCGAGGAAGACATCCGGGGGCTCACCGCTTTCGTGAGCGCTGCTCCGGGAGGGACGCTCCAGCGCGGCGATATCCTTCGGTTCCTGAGGCGTGCCCTGCCCGAATCCCCTGTTCCCGATCTGGTGGTCCTGGACGAGCTTCCTCTGCGAGGTGATGGCCACATCGACCGGGTGGAGCTGGAGAACAGGGTTGCGGCATCCCGCCACGACCTTGCCATGCCCGGCAGCCCGAGAACGCCGATGGAACGGAAGCTCTGCGAGATCTGGTCGCAACTGCTCGCTGTAGCGCGGGTTGGCGTCGACGAAAACCTGCTCGAGCTGGGGGCGCAATCGCTTACGGTCATGCAGTTCACGTTGCGGGTGCGCCAGGAACTTGGCGTCGAGCTACCGTTGCGGACGCTCTTCGAGGACCCGACTGTGGCGGGAATCGCGAGCAGGATCGAGCGTGCGGGGCCAGAGACGGGGGGCGGAATCGACACGCCCCTCATCCGCAGGGTTCCTCGCGACCGTGGGCTGCCGCTGTCATTCGCCCAACAGCGTCTCTGGTTCATCCAGCAGTTGGAACCGGAGAGTCCCGCTTATAACATCCCGGAAGCCGTCCATGCGCTCGGGCAGATCGATGTGCAAATCCTGCGTCGCATCCTGAACGAGATCGTGCGCCGGCACGAATCGCTGAGAACGACCTTCGCCTTCGTCGACGAGCATCCCGTGCAGCTCATCGCGCAGGTGGGCGAGCTCACCCTTCCGGAGATCGACCTGCGGGCCTTGCCCGAAGCGGTGCGGGAGGTCGAAAGCGCACGGCTGCGCGACGAGGAGGCGAGAGCTCCCTTCGACCTAACGAGAGGGCCGCTGCTGCGCGTCTCGCTGGTCACCCTGGGGCCACAAGAGCACCTCATCCTGTTCACCATGCACCACATTGTGTCCGATGCCTGGTCCATGGGGGTTCTCGTGTCGGAGATCAAGGCCCTCTACACGGCGCTGACCAGCGGGGCGCCCTCACCGCTCGACGAGCTACCCGTCCAGTACCCCGACTTCGCCGTATGGCAGCGCGAATGGCTGCAGGGTGCGGCTCTGGACGAACAAATGCGGTATTGGGAGAGGATTCTCGGAGGGAGGTTGCCGATCCTCCGGCTGCCGTTCAGCCGTCCCCGACCGAAACGGCCGACCCATCGCGCACGCGTCATCCGTTTTTGGATTGCCACTGACGTCTCCGAGGCCCTCCAGCAACTCGCGTTGCGCCAAGGTGTCACGCTGTTCATGGTTCTGGTCGCGGCCTTCGAGGTGCTTCTGTACCGCCATTCCGGTCAGGAGGACCTGATCGTGGCGACGGAGGTCGCCAACCGGGCACACGTACAGAGCGAGCCGCTCATCGGATTTTTCGTCAACATGCTGGTCCTGAGAACCGATCTCTCCGGCAATCCTAGCTTTCTCGCTGCGCTCGGCCGGGTTCGCGACACCTGCATTGGTGCGTTCTCGCATCAGGACGTTCCGCTGGAGAAGCTCGTCGAGCACATCCAGCCCGAGCGCAGCGACGGCGAGATCCATCTGCTGCGCCACGTCTTCGTCCTGGAGAATGCGCCCGGCGAGACGTTGGCCATCCCCGGCCTGACTCTGCGCAGCCTCTCGGCGGACCATCAGACGAGCAAGTTCGACCTCCTCATGATCATGGAGGCATTTCCGTCGGGTTTGGCGGGTTCCTGGACATACAGTGTCGATCTGTTCGATGCCGAAGACGTGTCCAAGCTCGCCGCTGATTTCACGGCGCTCCTCGGTGACATCGCCAGGCGGCCCGCAACACGGCTCCGGGACTTCGAGATCCCCAGCCAGTCCGAAAGGGACAGACTGATCATGGAGAACAAAGCAGAAAGAGCGACAAAGCGTCCTTCCCTCAGCAGCTTCAAGCCACAGGCAGTGAAGCTGTCCAGCGCCACCCTGGTCAGGCGAGAGTACTTTTTCGACGAGAAGTTTCCCCTCGTCTATGCCGCGTCGGCGGGCAATCTCGACCTCGCCGACTGGGCGAAGAACCGGATGCCGGAGCTCCAGCAGGAGCTGCTCCAGAACGGAGCCATTCTGTTCCGCGGCTTCGACGTCCGGTCGGCGTCTCATTTCGAGCGCTTCTGTGAGGTCCTCTGCCCCGAGCTCTATCGTGAGTATGGGGATCTGCCGCGCCCGAGTGTGGAGAACGCGGTCTATGAATCAACCCCATACCCGCCGGACAAGCCGATCCTCATGCACAACGAGAGCTCGCATCTGCACAGCTGGCCGTTAAAGCAGTGGTTCTTCTGCGTCCAGCCCGCGCGCGAGCGGGGAGAGACCCCCATCGTGGACTCCCGGCGTCTCTATCAACGGCTGGATCCTGCCGTGCGTGATAAGTTCGCCCATCTCGGGCTGCTCTATGTGCGCAATCTGAGCCGCGATCTGGACCTGGGATGGCGGGAGTTCTTCCGGACGGAGGACCGTTCCGAGGTCGAGCAGCGTTGCCGGGAAGCCGGCTTCGACTTCGAGTGGACGGAGGACGACGGGTTACGGATCAGCACCCTGGCTCCGGCGGTCGCCCGGCATCCGAAGACGGGAGAGATGGTTTTCTTCAACCAGATCCAGGCCCACCATATCTCCTGCCTCGACCCCGAGGTCCGCGAGTCGCTGTTGTCGCTGTATTCCCAGGACAGGCTCCCGAGAAATGTTTATTACGGCGACGGCTGCCCGATCGAGGATTCATTGGTTGCTGATCTGCGCGCTCTCTACGATGAGATGGCGGTCAGCTTCCCCTGGCAGGAGGGAGACGTGCTGATGGTTGACAACATGCTGACGGCCCATGGGCGGAATCCGTTCGAAGGCCCCCGCAAGATTCTGGTCGCCATGGGTGAGGTGGTCACGAAGGCGGATATTGCCTGAGCCGCGCCGGCGGCAGCCGCGGAGGAAGAGATGGAGACGAGTGTCCAAGGGTTCGTCCTTTCGCCACAGCAGAAGAGGCGTTGGTCTGCGCTGCTGCAGGGCGGCGACACAGGCTGCGCGCAGGCCGCGATCCGCATTGAGGGGGATCTCCAACCGGAGAACCTGGAACGAGCGTGGTCGCAAGTCGTGGCCCGACATGAGATCCTGCGCACCACCTTCCGCAGGTTGTCCGGCATGAAGCTGCCGGTCCAAGTCGTCCAGGAGATGGCCGCGGTTTCCATAGAGCGGATCGACTTCGATGCTGCGGAAGGCAGTGCCCTCGAGGAGCACTTCCGCCGGGAGCTGTTGCGCCCGTTCGACTTGGAGCAGGGCCCGATCGCGAGAGCCTCGCTGCAGCGCCTCTCGGCCGACCGGCACGTGCTGTTGGTGGCGATCCATCCGCTCTGCGCGGACGCTCGGACATTGGAGCTGGTCGTGGAGGAGATCTCGGCCGCTTACGACACCTGCACCCAAGGTGATCGCTACGAGGAGGAGGCGTTCCGATATGTGCAGTTCTCCGAGTGGCAGAACGCAGTGCTGGAAGAATGCCTGGCAGAGCCGGACGATGATCTCGTAGAGCTCTATACGCTTTCACGGAATCCAGGACCACGCCTGCCCTGGCAACTCGCGTCTTCGCTGCCGAAACCGTCCAACGAGCCGGTCCGCATCGAGCTGGCACCGCAGGAGACGGCGGAGCTCGTGCGTGCAGCAGGGAATCATGGCTCCTCCCTCGCATCCGTGTTGATGGCAAGCTGGCAGATCCTGCTCTGGCGTTCCAGCGGGGAGCCGCACACAGTGGTCGGTGAGCTGCAGGCCTTCCGTGACGATCCGCTTCTCGAGACGGCGCTGGGGCTCTTCGCCAAATTCGTTCCCGTCCACAACGAGCTCAGGCCGGACCTGCGACTTCCGGAATTCCTGGAACAGGTCGAGGCATCCCGAGTCAGAGCGAAGGATCTCGCCGCCGGTTTCATCTGGGGCGATCTCGAAGCGCTTGACCGTGGTGATGCCGAAGCGGTGCCAGTCGGCTTCGAATATCGCTCGTGGCCGGAACCGGCGTGCGCCGGACAGGTGCCGTTTTCCATCTCCATGCAGTCTGCGACTCCGGACCGCTGTGCCCTTGAGCTGAGCTGCGCCGATTTCGGAGATCGTCTGCTTCTCGAGCTTCGCTCCGAGGCGAGCTCTCAGCGACGGGAGGACACGGAGAGACTGGTCGGACAGCTCCGGACCGTGCTGCTCTCAATCGCGGAGAAGAGCGCAGCTCTCCTTGCGGAGCTCGACATCTTGAGCGCAGTCGAGCGGGAGCAGATCCTGTCGAGCTTCAGCTCCGCACCATCCCGGCTCAGGGTCTCCTGCGTCCACGAGGCTTTCGAGAAGCAGGTGGAGCTGACACCCACGGCCATTGCCGTGTCTGCGGGAAATGAGCGGTTGACGTATCGCGAGCTCAACGAGCGGGCCAATCAGCTGGCGCACGGTCTGCAGGCGGCGGGTGTCGTAAGCGATATGCCGGTCCCGGTGCTCCTCGATCGGTCGGTCGATCTAGTATCCGCGCTCCTGGGAATTTTGAAAGCGGGCGGTGCCTATGTCGTGATCGAACCCGACCAGCCGACGCATCGCATTGCGCTGATCCTGGAGGAGGCTCGATCGTCCATCGTGCTGACCCGGAAGTCCCTGCTCGAACGCCTGCCGAGCGAGGGTCCCAGAGCGCTCCGTCTGGACAGCGATTGGGAAAGGATGTTCGCACAGCAGGACCGGAACAACCCACGCTCTCGTGCCGCCGCGGAGAGCCTCGCCTATATCGTGTTCACCTCCGGCTCGACGGGCCGCCCCAAGGGAGTGGCGATCGAGCACCGACAGATTCTCAATTATATCGAGGCAATCGGCCGCCGGATCGACTTCGGGGCCGCGGCGAGCTTCGCCATGGTTTCGACCTTCGCGGCCGATCTGGGCAACACCATGCTCTTTCCGGCTCTGGTCACCGGCGGAACGCTTCACGTCGTCCCGCAGGAGCAGGCGACGGATCCGCAGGCTCTCGGCGAAATGTTCGAGCGCTACGGTATCGATTATCTCAAGATCGTCCCGAGCCACCTTTACGCCTTGATCGGCCAGTCGAATGGACGATCGGTCCTGCCGCAGCGCTCCCTGATCCTGGGTGGCGAAGCGGCACGCTGGGATCTCGTCGAGAGAGTATGCCAGCTGGCTCCCGAGAGCCGAATCTTCAATCATTATGGGCCTTCCGAGACTACCGTCGGCGTGCTGACGTACGCAGTGGAGCCGACGAGGGATCCTCGTTCTTCGAGCGTGCCTATCGGCCATCCGCTCGACAACGTCCAGGCGTTCATTCTTGACGAGCAGCTCCGCCTGCTTCCCCTCTGGCTTCCGGGCGAGATCCATATCGGCGGTGCGAATGTCGGCCGCGGGTACTGGAGGCGCCCGGACCTGACCGCCGCGAGCTTCGTCCCCGATCCGTACGCGAAGCAGGCCGGATCGCGCCTCTACCGGACGGGCGACCTCGCTCGCGTGCTGCCTGGTCGCGAGATCGAATTTCTAGGCAGAAGAGATCACCAGATCAAGCTCCATGGTTACCGGATCGAGCTGGGCGAGGTGCGGGCTGCGTTGAGCGAGTTCCCCGGCATCGGGGAGTCCGTCGTGGTCCTCGCCAGAGACGAGAACCAGCGCGACGTTCTGGTCGCGTACTACACGTCGCACCAGCCTGTCCAGACCGGAGCGGTTCGCGAGTTCCTCGGCACCAGGCTCATCGAGGCGGCGATCCCGAGCTGGTTCTTTCGCTTGAAGCGGGTGCCGCTGACTGCGAACGGCAAGATCGACTATGCCGCCCTGCCCTCGCTCGAGCTGATCAAGAAACAAGCCCAGCGCGAGCTCGTCGCGCCGACCAATGCTGTCGAGGAGATCCTGGCCGGGATCTGGTCCGACCTGCTGGGGCTGGCCTCCGTGGGGACTCACGACAACTTCTTCGAGCTCGGCGGGCATTCGCTGCTGGCGACCCAGTTGATCTCCCGGGTTCGCCAGGTCTTCGAGGTCGAGCTGCCCTTGCGGACACTTTTCGATGCGCCGACCGTCTCCAGCCTGGCCAGCCGCGTGGATCTGTCCCGGCAAGCAGAGAGCCGGCCCCAGCCTCCCCCCGTCCGGCCGAGATCGCAGTCCGAAGCGCTGCCTCTGTCCTTTGCTCAGGAGCGGCTCTGGGTCATGCACCAGCTCGAGCCGGACAGCCCTGCCTATAACATGCCTATGGCGCTGCGCGTGACGGGACCCCTGAAACCCACCGTGCTCTTCCTCAGCTTGCGAGAATTGACCCGCAAGCACGAGGCGCTCCGCACCACCTTCGTCATCACGCAGAACGGGCCAGAGCAGATCGTCGCTCCGGAGGCACTCCTGACGTTCCAGCTCATGGCTCTCGACGCGCTGCCGGGTGGAGCACGCGACAAGGAGGCGGGGCGTTTGATCCAGGAGGAGGCGCTCCGCCCGTTCGATCTCTCCCGCGGTCCGCTCCTGCGGCTGCGGCTCCTGCGCCTTGCGGAGGAGGAGCACGTGGTCCTGCTCACGATCCACCACATCGTGGCGGATGCGTGGTCGTTGAACGTGCTCGTCCGGGAGCTGATCGCGACCTATCGAGCCCTGGCTTCCGGCCAACCCTCGCCATTGCAGGCGCTCGCAGTCCAGTATGCCGACTTCGCGCTCTGGCAGCGCGGGTGGCTGGAGGGCCCCACCCTCGACGCCGAGATCGAGTTCTGGAGGGAGCAGCTGGCCGGTGCGCCGGAGCTTCTCGACCTGCCGGCCGACTTCCCGCGGCCGCCCGCGCGGAGCCTGCACGGTGCCAACTATTTCCAGAGCCTGCCCGCCGATTTGACGAAGTCGGTCCAGGCTCTGAGCCGCCGCGAAGGGGCCACCCTCTTCATGACGCTGCTCGCGGTGTTCAACGTCTTCATCTGGCGCTCGACCGGCCAGGACGACATGGTCGTGGGCACCGACATCGCGAACCGCAATCGGGTTGAGGTCGAGGAGATCATCGGGTTCTTCATCAACAACCTGCCGCTGCGCACCCGCTTGTCGGGCAACCCGACGTTCCTCCAGCTCCTCCAACGCGTACGTCAGGCGACGCTCGCCGCCTATGGTCATCAGGACCTGCCGATCGACAGATTGATCAAAGCCCTCCGGATCAAGCGGGATCCGAGCTACACGCCGCTCTTCCAGGTCCTTTTCGTCCTGCAGAACGCTCCAGCATCCGCGCCGGAGATTCCTGATCTTTCGATCAGCTTCCTTCCGACGCAGTCGGGATCGGCGAAGTTCGACCTCGCCCTGTTCGTCCGGAGTGCGGGCGATCGCCTTATGCTGGAGTGGAACTACAGCACCGATCTGTTCCTGCAGAGCACGGTCGTGAAGATGTCTGAAAGCTTCGTGGAGCTCCTCCAGCGCATCTGCCAGTCTCCGGACAGTCGCCTGGATGAGCTCGAAAGCATGACCAAAGTTGAAATGAGGCAACGCTCCATGGACAAGACGGACCGTCGGGAATCCAAGCTCAAGAAACTCAAGGGAGTCGGAAGGAAATCGGTCGACCTCGACTCGCTGGCGCCGGTCAAGACCGAACCGTTGCTGCAGGAGAAGCAGCTTCCCCTGCTCGTGCAGCCCAATACCTCCGGGGTCGACCTCATTCAGTGGGCGCGCGACAATCGGCAGATGATCGAGGACAGCCTCTGCCGGAACGGTGCGCTGCTCTTCCGCGGTTTCGATCTCTCGTCGATTGCTCAATTCGAGAGCTTCGCCAGCACAATTGCGCCGGATCTCTTCGGCGAGTACGGCGACCTCCCCTCCGAGGAACAGGGGCAGAAGGTCTACCGCTCTACTCCTTATCCCGCGGACAAGACCATCCTTTTCCACAACGAGAGCTCGCACATGCATCGGTGGCCCTGCAAGCAGTGGTTCTACTGCGTCATCCCTGCACAGCGCGGCGGGGAGACGCCGATCGTGGACTGCCGTGAGCTCTACAATCGGCTCCCGCGTCCACTCGCCAACGAGTTCGGAGGGAAGGGTCTGTTGTATGTTCGCAACTTCATAGAGGGCTTCGACGTGAGCTGGCAGGAGTTCTTCCGCACCTCGGACCGATCCGTGGTGGAGAGGTATTGCCAGAACCACGGCATCGAAATGGAGTGGCGAGGAGACAATCTCAGGACGCGCCAGCTGTGCCCCGCAGTGATCCGGCATCCGAAGACCGGAGAGATGTCCTTCTTCAACCAGATCATGCTGCATCACAATTACTGTCTGGAGCCGTCTGTGCGGGAGGCGGTCAGGTCCCTCTTCTCGGAGAACGACCTGCCGCGCAACGTCTAGTATGGTGACGGCACCCGGATCGACGACTCCGTCATGGAGGAGGTCAGCGATCTCTACTGGAAGACCTCGGTCAGCTTCCCCTGGCGCCAAGGCGATATCCTGATGCTGGACAACATGCTGGTCGCGCACGCCAGGAACCCCTTCGAGGGAGCGCGCAAGATCGTCGTAGCCATGGGTGAGATGTGCGACAAGAACAGCCTGGATCTATCTCTCTGAGGGAGCGTCGTCGATGACGAATCCAACCGCCCAGGTCTTTCATCTTTCGGCGCAGCAGAGATGGATCTGGCTGCAGCAGGAGGGCGGTGGTCCGCATCTCGTCCAATGCAGCGTGAGCATCGATGGGGATGTACGGCCGGACATCTTGCGGGAGGCTTTGGAAACCGTCGTCAGCCGGCACGAGGTCCTGCGGACGACCTTCGTAACGCATGCCGGGATCCGTCTCCCTTTCCAGGTCGTCGCTGCGCAGGGCTCTCCCCTCTGGGTGGAACCTGTCGTGGCGAGGCCATCCGAAGTCGACGATCTCCTGCACTGGCACCGCTCGCTCCCATTCGACCTGCAGAAAGACATGCCGCTGCGCGTGTCCCTGGTTCCGCAATCAGAGCGAAGGCATCTCCTCTTGATGACTCTCCCGGCGCTCTGCGCCGACGGGGTTTCGCTACGCAACCTCGTTTCTGAGGTAGCGCAGGCCTATGAAGCCCATCTGACCGGTAGCGCGACCCTCGAAAGCGAGGTCATACAGTATGTCGACTTCGCCCAGTGGCATGACGAGCTGTTGCAGGAGGACGACGAGGACCGGCAGGAGGGGATTGCTTACTGGGGAGGGTTCGACCTGTCGCGGCTTGGCACTTTCGAGCTGCCTGGACAGGCCAGAACCGCCGACCTCGACGGGGAGGCCCTCCAGGCTCACTCGATCGTCCTGCCCCCTGACGTCGAGGCGCGGCTCGAGGAGACCGCGCGGATGCATGAGACCACAATTTCTGTCGTTCTCCTCGCCGCTTTGCAGGTACTTCTCTGGCGGCTCTCCAGCAGCCGCGACATCCTGGTCGGCAACCTCTATCAGGGCCGGGAGGGAGAGGACCTGGAGGGCGCGCAGGGATTGTTCGCCTGTCTCCTGCCGGTGCCGGGCCTCTTCGCCGAGGATCTGAGCTTCGGCGAGCTCCTGGGCCGGGTCCATGCGATCGAGGAGCGCGGTCGTGAGGCGCAGTGGTACGCCTTGGTCGGCGAGGAGAGGAGCGCGTCGATGGCGGCCGCGGAATTCCCCGCCGCCTTTGAGTTCACCGATTGGAGCACGGAGCCTTCGACGGCGCATCTCTCTTTCTCGCTGCAACGCCAGATCTTGAACCTTGGTGCGGCGAGACTGAAGCTCTGCTGCGTCCGGGCTCGACGAGGGCTGCTCGCGGAGATCCAAGCGGATCCCCGGGTCTTCCCGGCCCACCAGGGCACTCTCTGGGCGGAGCGCTACGCGGCATTGCTGACGAGCGCCCTGGCCGAGCCGCGGAACGCCATCGGGAATCTGGATATCCTTTCTGGCCGCGAGCGGCAGCGCCTCCTCATCGAGCTCCGGGGAGACTCGTCGCCTGCGGACACCGACCGCCTGTTCCATTGCCGCTTCGAAGAGGTGGCGAGGGAGGCTCCCGAGCGGATCGCGATTCAGCTCGAAGATCGACGTATCACCTACGCTGCGTTGAACGAACGAGCCAATCGGCTCGCGCACTCTCTGCGCCATCTCGGAGTCAGACCCGAAGAGAGAGTCGGTCTCTTCTTCGAGCGCACCGAAGAGTGGCCGATCGGGTTGCTCGGCGTGCTCAAGGCGGGTGGGGCATACGTTCCGCTGGAGCCTGTTTTTCCGACGGCCCGGCTGTCAGTCATGTTGGGAGACGCTGGTGTCCGCGTCGTGGTCACGGTGAGATCTTTGCTCGAACGGCTGCCCAGCGATTCTTTGACGACGCTCTGTCTGGATGACGAGAGTGCCGGGTGGTCGCGCTTCAGCGCCGACAACCCCGAGCCATGGGCCTGTGCCGGCAACCTGGCCTACGTGCTGTTCACATCCGGCTCGACCGGACGCCCCAAGGCGGTGGCGGTGGAGCACCGGCATATTGTTAGCTACATGGAAGGAGTGATCGCTCAGCTGAGCCTGCCGGTCCACGCACGCTATGCGACGCTCTCTACGTTCGCTGCCGACCTGGGGAATACGATGGTCTTCCCGCCCCTCGCTTCCGGAGGCTCGTTGCACATCCTCACGGCGGAGCGGGCTTCGGATCCGGCGGCGCTGGCGGAATATTGCCGCTGCCAGGCAATCGATTGTCTGAAGATCGTCCCTTCGCATCTGGCGGCGCTCCTGACGTCGAGCGAAGCCGCAGACATTCTGCCGAGGCAGCGATTGGTGCTCGGTGGAGAAGCGGCTTCGTGGCAGCTGATCCACCAGGTGTGGACGCTGGCGCCCCGTCTTGAGGTCTTCAACCACTACGGTCCGACCGAGACTACGGTCGGAGCTCTGACTTGTCGCCTCGAGCCCTTGAAGCAGGATGCTTCGCCCGGTCCGCCCCTCGGACGACCGCTCCCCCGCGTCTCGGCCTATCTCGTCGACTCCCGGCTGCAGCCTGTCGTCGATGGCGCATCCGGGGAGCTGCTCCTTGGCGGGTGCTCCGTCAGCCGCGGCTATCTTGCAAGGCCCGATGCCACGGCCGAGCGGTTCGTTCCCGATCCGTTCGGCGAACAACCGGGCCAACGCCTCTACAGGACCGGGGATCTCGCTCGCCTGCGTCCGAATGGCGATCTGGAGTTCCTCGGTCGTATCGACAGCCAGGTGAAGATCCGAGGCTTCAGGATCGAGCTGGGCGAAGTCGAGGCCGTCCTGGCTCAGCATCCGGAAGTCTGGACCGCCGCCGTCATGGCGCGGGAAGATGGAGGCGGAGAGCGGCGCCTCGTCGCCTACGTCGTTGCGCGCGTAGGTTGTAGGCCATCGCCCGATGCGCTGCGGCCGTTCCTTAGGGAACGGCTGCCGGACTACATGGTCCCCCCCACGATCGTTTTGCTCGATGCTTTGCCGCTGACCCCCAATGGCAAGCTGGACCGAGCTGCATTGCCTGCTCCCGAGAAGGTTTCGTTCTTCCCGCGGGACATGGGCTCCGTTCCACCGAGAACCCCCGCGGAGGAGAGCCTGGCGGCGATCTGGTGCGAGGTCCTCGGGCTCCCGCAGATCGGCGTCCATGACAACTTCTTCGACCTGGGTGGCGACTCGATCCTCGCCATCCAGGTGATCTCCAAGGCCAACCGGCTCGGCTTTCGCTTCACCCCGAAGCAGCTTTTCCGCCATCAGACCGTGGCGGCGCTGGTGGCCGAGGTGGGAGAGGCCGTCGAAGCCATGGGCAGCCAGCCGCCGATGACCGGCCTTTTCCCATTGGTGCCCATCCAGCATTGGTTCTTCGAGCGGTGCTTTACCCGAGCGGACCATTGGAATCAGTCGATGCTGCTCGAGACGCCCCCGGATTTGCCCCCGGCGATGTGGGAGCGAGCTGCACAGCGGATCGTTGAGCACCATGAAGCTTTCCGCCTGCGCTTCGAGAAGACTGCCGCGGGTTGGCGGCAGAGAGTGGAGGATGCCGAGGACCGTGGGGAGGTGGTGTGGGTCGATCTCTCGGAGGTCGCCGCGACCGGTCTTCGGGAAGTCATCGAGGCTGTTGCGGCCCAGATCCAGGAGAGCCTGAGCCTGACGCGCGGCCCACTCGTTCGCTTCGCGATCCTGGAGATGGGCGACGGACAGTGGGGACGGCTGCTCATGGTGGCCCACCACCTGGTCATTGACGCCGTTTCCTGGCAGATCCTGTTGCAGGATCTCGAATCCGTGGCCGCCTCGGAGGCGCGCGGCGAGCGGATCACACTCCCTGCCGCGACCACGTCGACCTATCGCTGGGCAGAGCGGCTCGAAGCGCACGTCCGATCCGGCGCTCTGGCCGGGGAACTCGCGTACTGGTCAGCCGCGATTCCTGCTCGCTGGCCGTCCCTGCCGAGAGATGGGGAGGACGGCTCCAACACCTATGCTTCCGAGCGCACCGTGCTCGTCTCGCTCGAAGCGGCAGACACCGAGGCCCTGCTGCGAGAGGTACCTCCGGTGTACCGTACCCAGATTAACGACATACTCGTGACCGCCCTGGCGCGCGGTTGTGCACGCTGGACAGGACAGCCTGCGCTGCTCGTCGAGATGGAGGGGCACGGACGCGAGGAGCTCGTGGAGGGTGTCGACCTTTCGCGCACGATCGGCTGGTTCACGACGCATTTCCCGCTGCTCGTCGATGCCGGCGCAAAGGGGCCGGGAGAAGCTCTGAAGAGGACCAAGGAGCAGCTGCGCCGGCTTCCGCATCGAGGGATCGGCTTCGGGCTCCTGCGCTATCTGGACGGCGATGGAGCTGGCAGTCTCTCAAGCCTTGCCGAACCGGAGGTGAAGCTTAACTATCTTGGTCAGCTCGACCGATCCCGCCCTGGAGCCGGCGTGCTGCGCCCCGCCGTCGAGAGCTGCGGAGCGGATCGCAGCCCGTTCGGCGAGCGGTCCCGTCTGCTCGTGGTGGACGCTGGGATTGTTGGAGGCCGGCTCCACATGCGTTGGACCTACAGCGGCGATCTGCATCGGCAGGAGACGGTCGAGGCGGTCGCCGGTCACGTGCTCGACGAGCTGCGGCTGCTGATTGCCCACTGCCTCTCGCCGGAGGCGGGGGGCTGCACCGTCTCGGACTTTCCCCTCGCCCATCTTGACCAATCGCAGCTCGACGCCCTCATCGCTGCGGCGGTGCCGCACCTCGCGGCCAGCGATCCTCCCGGCCGCCAGGGGCATCGGCTGATCGAGGATATCTATCCGTTGTCTCCGTTACAGCAGAGCCTGCTGGTCCATGCTCTCGCCGGCGGTGGAGCAGGATTCGAGCAGAAGAGCGCCGCTTTGCGAGGAGAGGTGGATCTGGCGGCGTTCGCCCGCACCTGGCAGGAGTTGATCGATCGGCATCCAATGCTGCGCACAGCCTTCCTCGGCCATGGGCTGAACGAGCCTCACCAAGTGGTCTACCGCCGGAGCGACATCCCGATCGATGTCCAGGACTGGCGGGATCTCGAGGGCGACGAACAGCAGGTCCGTCTCGATCTCTACCTGAGGGCAGATCGCGAGCGGGGTTTCGACCCGGCGCGGCCTTCGCTCATGCGGATCGCACTGCTCCGCCTGGCGGACGATACCTGGCAGCTCGTCTGGAGCTATCACCACCTGATCGTGGATGCCTGGTGCAGGACTCTGGTGTTGCGTGAGGTTTTCTTCATCTACAATGCGCTCGCCCGCGGCCACGCCTGGTCACTACCTCCCGCCCGGCCATTCCGGACGTACATCGAATGGTTGCAGCGCCAGGACGTGCAGAGAGCGGCCGATTTCTGGCGCGACCTGTTGCGCGGAGCCTTGGTCACCTCGCCCTGGATCGATGCGCCGGCAGAAGGCGGCGACGGCGACGGCTGCGTCGGCACCTTCCTCACGGCCGGGGACGCCGAGCTGGTGCGCTCGTTCACCCGACGGAACAAGATCACTCCGAGCTCGCTGTGGCATGGCGCCTGGGCCTTGCTGCTGGGCCGCTGGAGTGGCGCCGACGACGTGCTTTTCGGTACGACCGTCTCAGGACGGCCTGCCGAGCTTGAGGGCATCGAGTCGATCGTCGGCATGTTCATCAACAATCTCCCGGTCCGAGTCTCATGGTCTCCGGCCGTGGAGGTGCGGGCCTGGCTGGCGGAGCTCCAGGAGCTCCTGGTCACGCTCCGCGAGGTCGAGTGGACCTCTCCGGCCCAGATCCAGGAGTGGACAGGTCGGCCGGCCGCTCGCCGGTTATTCGAGAGTCTCGTAATCTTCCAGAACTATCCCGCGGACGAGGCGGTCGATCGGGAATCCTCCGATCAGCTCCGCATCGTCTCGGTTGATAGCCGCTTGCGGACGAACTATCCGCTGACGGTGGTCGCGTCTCCCGGAGAGCCGTTCGGAGTGTCGATCTACTATGACGCCCGCCGTTTCGACGCGGCGGCCATGCAACGGATGCTGCATCAGCTCGCTGCGGTCCTGGTCGCCATGGCCGGCGAGCCGGAGCGTCTGCTGAGCTCTGTGCCGTTGCTTGGCACGAACGAGCGACGCCAGCTCGAGACGGACCAAGCCCATCGCAAGACCGATGCACGGCCGGAGACCCTGCCGCGCAGAGTGGAGACCTGGGCGCAACGATCCCAGCCGCCGGTCATCCGCTGCGGAGAGGAGCTCATCACCTATCGCGAGCTCGACCTTCGGGCACAGAAGCTTGCGGATCGTCTCGCGGCGCGGGGCATCGGCCCGGGGCAGGTAGTCGGCGTTGCGGTGGAGCGATCGCCAAGCCTGCCGGTCGCCCTCTTGGGCGTTCTCGCGGCAGGTGCCGCGTTCGTCATTGTAGATCCGGCTCTGGCCGAAGACGCCAAGGCAACTCTCCTGGCCCGTGCGGACGCTTCGCTCCTGATCGATGAAAGCTTCGTCGCCGCGGAAAAGGGGAGCGGCCCTTTCTCGCGACCCCCGGTGGACATCGGCGACATCGCCTGTATCCTGTTTGGCGCGACACCGTTCCATGGAGAGCCGATTGGGGCCGTCTGGACGCACCGAACGCTGTCCCGACATGCGGACGCGATGGCGGATCTCCTGTCCCTCGCCGTCGGCGATGTCTTCGTCGCCGACGCGTCGGGCTTCACCGAACGGCTGGCGATCGAGCTGCTGGGAGCGCTGGTCCTCGGCGTCGAGATCGTGTTTCCCTCACTGAGGAAGGCCGGCGTGTTGATTTCGGAGGGGGCCAAGGGAACCCTCGCGCCGCTGTCGCCGAACGAATGGTCGCAGCTCCTCGATGCCGGCTGGCGGGGGACGCCCGACCTCCGCATCCAGGTCACGGGAGCACCTCTGGCCAGAGGGTTGGCGCACGAGCTGATCGAAAGGAGCGGCTCGCTCGTCAACCTGTACGGAGCACGCGAGGTCGGCGGCTGGGTCTCCGGTGGTGAGACAGGAGCTGTCGGTGGCCGTATCACAGCTGGCAGGCCGTCCGCGGGCGTTGCAGTCCATCTCCTCTCGCGGGACCTCCAACTCGTGCCCATCGGAGTTCCAGGAGCGATCTTCGTCGGAGGGGAAGCGCTGGCGGTGGGCTATCAGGGCAGGCCTGATCTCACCGCTGTTGCCTTTGTTCCCGATCCCTGGTCGCCGGATCCCGGAGGGAGGATGTTCGCGACCGGGGATCTAGGGCGTTTCACGGCGGACGGTCGCCTCGAGCTGCACGGCCAGCTCGAGGCAGAACGGCACTCCGGCGGTCTCGATCTCGACAGGATGGTCCTGGAACAGGAGCTGCGAGACGAGCCGGCGGTCCGCGACGCCGCAGTCCGGCGGTGGCGGGATACGGCGGGCGAAGAGTCTCTCGTGGCCTACGTGGTCTTGGCCCCGCGTTCTCCCCGCACGATCGGACAGCTGCGGGCCTCCCTGGGAGAGCGACTGCCCCGGCGGATCCTCCCCTCCTTCTTCGTCGAGCTCGATCGGCTGCCCCATCGAGCGGATGGCCGTCTGGATCTCGAGCAGCTACCCCCTCCGGACCAGGCAGGGCGGCAGCTGTTCACGCCGTATGTGCCACCTTGCGACGAGCTCGAGCTGCGCCTGCGGCAGATGTGGGAAAACCTGTTCCAGATCCGTCCCATCGGCATCCGGGACGACTTCTTCGCTCTCGGCGGACACTCGTTGCTGGCCGTGCTCCTCATGTCGGAGATCCGGCGCGAGTTTGCCTGCGATGTCCCTCTCGCCACGCTGCTCCAGGCGAAGACCATCGAGCAGCTCGGCGCCGTACTCCGCCAAGGGGCCCGGTCGCCGGCGTGGTCGCCTCTGGCAACCATCCAGAGAGGCAGCTCCAGACCACCTGTCTTCTGTGTCCATCCGATCGGAGGCGAGAGCCTGTGCTATGTGGAGCTGGCTCGTTTCCTGGGCCTCGACCAGCCGGTTTATGGATTGCAGTCCCGCGCCTGGCTCGAAGACGATCGGGCAGAGGAGCCCCTGACGATCGAGGAGATGGCATCCGATTACCTGCGAGCGGTGCGGCAAGTCCAGCCACACGGTCCCTATTCCCTCGTCGGCTGGTCCTTCGGCGGCTTGGTCGCACTCGAAATGGCCCAACAGCTCCAGGTATCCGGGGAGCTGGTCGGTCTCCTGGCTCCCCTGGATTCGATGGCACTTCCGCAGCGCGAGGCCAACCCTGGGGCGGCGGTGGAATACCTTTACGAGATCCTCGGAAGGCCCGGCTCTCTCTCGCTGGAGGACATGCGGGAGCTGTGCGACATCGATTCCGTGCTAGCCTACGTCGAAGAAAGGCTGGATGTCGTGGCCTTGGTGCCAGGACTGGATTTGCAGATGATCCGCCGGTATTGGCGTGCCGAGGTCTCCCACCGGCGAGCGAGCGTTGCCTACCGGGTCCGGCCGTATTCAGGCCCGATCGATCTCTTCCTGGCAGACGAGGGTCACCGGACACACTGTCCCGACCCATATCTTGGATGGCTCGATGTCGCCACAGGCGGATTGACCCTCCACCGAGTCCCCGGTACTCACGGGTCGTTGGTTTCGCCCCCTCATGTGCAGAACCTAGCGCAGCAGCTCCGTGCGGTTCTGGATGGTCGAACGGAGAAGAGCTGATCCTGGATGCGCCGAACGCAGCTTCATAGGAGTAATGTCCAAGTGGGAAGCCAAGATCTTCGCCGCACCTTTCGCAATCTGGCCCGCAAACCTCTGTTCACCGCCATGGTCGTGCTCATGCTCACGCTCGGCCTTGGGACCACGACCGCGATCTTCACGATTGTGTCCGGGGTGCTGCTCCGTCCTCTGCCAGTGCGAGATCCGGAGCGCCTCGTCGCATTCTGGGAGAACAACCCCCAGATGGGGTGGGAGCAAAGTCCCGTCGCAGCCGCCAACTATCTGGATTGGGCGGAGCAGGGCCGGAGCTTCGAGGGGATCGCCGCCTATTCTGGCGGAGGGAGCGATTACCTGCTGAGCGACAGCGCGAATCCGGAGATCGTGCGTGGACAGCTGGCGACCGCGAACTTCTTCGACGTCCTGGGAGTCGCGCCGGCCGCAGGACGAAGCTTCCGTCCGGAGGAGACGTGGAAAGGTGAGCAGAGCGTCGTCATTCTCAGCGATGCTTTCTGGCATCGGCGATTCGCTGCAGACCTTGGAATTATCGGCAAACCGATCCGAATCAACTCGGAGACCTGCATCGTCGTGGGCGTGATGCCCCCAGGCTTCAGCTTTCCCGAGCCGGACCTGGATTTCTGGCGCCCTTTCGAATGGGATCCAGCTGACCGGGAGCATGCCCAGTTCCGCCGTGCCCATATGCTGCAGGCGATCGGCAGGATCAAGCCCGGAGTCTCTTTCGCGGAGGCGGAGGCCGAGCTGCGCGTCATCGCACAACGGCTGGAACAGCGCTACCCGGACACCAACGAACAGATGGGCGCCGGTCTGACTCCTCTCATGGAATGGATGACCGACAGCACGCGCAAACCGCTTCTTCTCATGATGGCGGCGGCCCTCCTCGTGCTGCTCATCACCTATGCCAATGCCGGCAATCTGATCCTCGTCCGGACGATCGGTCAACTCCGGGAGATCGCGGTCCGCAGCGCTCTCGGGGCCAAGCGGGGACACCTTGTGCGCCAAGTCTTGGCGGAGAGCTTCGTCCTCTCGTTGGTCTCCGGTCTCCTCGCGCTCCTGCTGGCGTACTGGGTGCTCCGGGTGCTCGTCGCCTTCGCGCCGGAGGACATCCCTCGCCTCGCGACCGTCTCGATTGATGAATACATCCTGGGCTTCCTGGGCGCTCTCACTGTCGTGACAGCCCTGATTCTCGGGATCGTGCCGGCAATCCTGGGCTCCCGCCCCAATCCGGGACGGCTGCTGCAAGACAGCTTCCGTGGGACGACCGCCGGAGTCGGCAGCGGACGGATCCGCAAAGCGCTAGCCGTCGCCGAAGTAGCGCTGGCGGTTCTGCTCGTCACCGGGGCCGGCCTGCTGATCAAGAGCTTCAGCCTTCTCATTGCCGTGGACCCGGGTTTCAGGCCGGAGAAGCTTCTCCGCGTCCAGATCTCCCTTCCGAGCGTGGCCTACTCTGAGCCCGCCGCATGGCAGCAGTTCTACGATCGGCTGCTCGACCAGGTTCGGGCCTTGCCGGGAGTCGAATCTGCCGCCGAGGCCAGCCGGTTGCCCGTGATCGGAGGCAAGTGGACCAGCGAGTTCGCGATCCAAGGCCGCGCCGAACAGGACCGCGGCATGGAGGTCCGTCATCTCGAAATCACGCCGGGCTATCTGAAGACGATGGGGATCTCCTTGCTCGCTGGCCGGGATCTGACGGCCGAGGATCGCGCGGACGGGCCGCCTGTCGTCCTCATCAACGAGACCCTGGCCCACAGGCTCTCGGACCGTCCTCCGCTCGGCCGACTCATCACCTTCGAGGCCGAGCCCGGTCCGGACTCCGAGTGGTACACCATCGTCGGAATCGCCAAGGACACGAAGCAGTTCGGGCTGGACTCGGAGGTGATGCCGGAGGTGTACAAGTGTTCGGCACAGGTGCCGAAGCGGGTGATGAACCTGATGGTCCGTACCAAGGCCGACCCGCTGGAATTGGTCGGAGCTGTGCGCAACAGCGTGCGGTCCCTCGATCCCGAGCTCGCCTTGATGAAGGTCGCCTCGATGGAGGAAGCAGTAGCAGATACTGTGGCCAGCCAGCGTTTCCTGATGATGCTCTTCGCTTTCTTCGGCTGCGTTTCTCTGATTCTGGCGGCGACAGGGATTTACAGCGTGATGGCGTACTCGGTGAGCCAGCGCACGCCTGAGATCGGGATTCGAATGGCAATGGGCGCGAACCGGGAGCAGATCTCGGGTCTCGTGCTGCGGCAGGCGGGCGTGCTGGTTCTCCTGGGAGCTGTCCTGGGTGTCTCCGGATATATCGCACTGTCCCGGCACCTCACTTCGCTCCTCTTCGGCATCACGACCGTTGACCCAGCCGTCGTGGCAGGCGTGCCGGTCTTGTTGATCAGCGTAGGGCTGCTCGCCTGCTATCTGCCCGCGCGCCGCGCTGCCCGGGTTGATCCGCTGATTGCCATGCGGTCTGAATGACGAGCGCTCATCGAGTCTAGCGCCATGGGTTTCGCTTCCAGCTCAACCTTCACCGGGAGTCGGCCGCCGCGGCCGCATTGACCTCGCGCGCGGCGCGGTTGCCGGACTCGAGAGCGCCTTCCTGGGTCCGGGCGAGCAACGAGGTGTGCTCTCCGGCGAAGTGGAGCCTTCCCTCCGGCTTGGCGAGCTCAGGTCTCCAGGCGGTGAGCTGCGTCGGCTTCCACCAGGCGTAGCCACCCCCGATGTAGGGGTCCTCGTGCCAGCTGACGGCGGTTCCGCCTTCGACGTAGTCCTTGATGCCGGGGTGCAGCTTCTCCAGGTTCTCGACGGCGAAGGCGATCTGGGCGTCCTCGTCCAGGGCTCCGACGCGCGCGGCGTTGGGGCCTTTCATGTGGCATTCGAGGATGCCCCGCGTCTGGTCCTCGGCGCGGAGGAACGGCTGCTCGTTGACGAGCTGCGCCGGGAGGTCCGTGCCCGAGAGGCCCGTGAAGCCGCGCTCGGCCCAATAGCGGCGCCGCGTCTGCACGAAGATCCGCGTCACCGGGGCGTACTCCAGTTGGGTGAAGATCTGCCTCCGGGCCGCCGGAAGCTCGGGGGTGAACTCGATGTTGCGCAGCGCCGGGACCGGCGCCGCGATGACCACGCGGTCGGCTTCCAGCGCCCGCTCCTCGCCGCGCTGGCGGAAGACGACGCGCACTTTGCCGGGCTCCTGCTGGATCTTCGTCACCGGGGCGCGGTACCAGATCCGCTCGCGCAAGGTGTGGGCGAAGGCGTAGGGCAGCCGGTCGGAGCCTCCCTCGAAGAAGCGTCCCGGCGTCGGGCTGGTGATCTGGGTCAGCGCCATGTCCGAGATCAGGCGGTGGAGGGCGGAGACCTCTTCCCAGCCGTAGCCGAACGTCGTGTTGGCGGACATCAGCTCGATGGCGCCGTTGGACGCCCCCCGGCTGCGGTAGAAGTCGGCCAGGGTCACCTTGTCGTAGTCCGCCCAGCGGTCGAGGCGCCAGCCCGGATCGGACGGGGTGCCCATCTCGCTCGCCGCCGGCAAGAGATATTTCTGGAAGAGCCCGAAGAGGCCTACTCCCTTCTCTTCGGGCTTGAGCTCGACGGGCCACTCGGGCTCCTTTTCGACGGTGATCTCCAGGCGCCGGCCATGGAGGTGCTCCACCATGCCCAAGGGCTTCTTCGGCGGCTTCGGGCTTCCCACGGCGAGATTGAAGGTCTTGGCGTAGCGGCCGACGTGCACGAAGGCGTCCCCGTAGTTGACCGCTCCGGCCTCGGCATACAGGCCGTCGGCGAACGGCTCGCGCAGCGTCCAGACGCGGCCGCCCGGACGGTGATGGGCCTCGAGCACGGTGACGTCATGACCCGACTGGACGAGCTCGTACGCCGCGGCGAGCCCGGCCAGCCCCGCTCCGACCACGATGATCTTCCGCGGCGGCACGCCCGGCTGCGCCGCCGGCGCTGCCGGCTCCGCGGCGGACGCCAGGCGGGGGAGGGCTGCGACGGCGGGAGCGGTCAACAGCGCGTGCTGCAGGAAGGAACGGCGCGTCAATCCCGGAAGGAGCGTCATCGGGTCGGCCCTCCAAGCGTCGTGAAGTAGGTGTCCGGAACGCCGGTGCGGCCGTCGGTCCAGACCGCGAAGGTGCGGCCGGCTCCCGGGAAGAGCCCCAGGAAATCCCCGAAGTTCCCGAAGAGGACGCCGCCGTAGTCGAACTGTGCCGCGCACCAGTCGCTGGTCTCTGAGGTGACGCGAGCGCGCGGGCTGAAGATCTCTCCGCCGTCGATGGAGCGCGTCCACCACAGGTCGACCAGCGAGCGCGCCCGCCCCTTCTTGAAGTACCCGAAGTTGGTCGTGGTGGGGCATTCCAGGTCGCCCGGGTCGGCGGTGCGCTGGGTTTCCCGGCTCTCGAAATAGATGACGTCCACGGTGCCGTCCGGACCGGCGGCGACGGTGGGGAAGAAGCGCTTGACGCCGGCCGCCGGCAGCGGCGGGCCGAGCGGCGCCGGAGGGCTCCAGGTCTCGCCCCGGTCGTCCGACCAGGTCAGCCAGACCTGCGAGGACGCCGGGCTGTACTCCTTGGGGCCGTAGAGGAAGGAGGCACAGTAGACCTCGCGCACCGACGCCGCGTAGGTGACGTAGATCCGTCCGCGATGCGGGCCGCTCTGGGCCACCGTGATGCGCGGAGTGTCGTTCATCACGTCCTTGGTGAAACCGGCGGGCCCGTTTTCCGCCAGCGAGCTGACGTTGGCCAGAGCACGGGGGAGGCTGAAGGTCTGGCCGCCGTCGAGGGAGCGGGAGAAGCCGAAGGCCACGGTGGGCGGCGTCTCCTGGGAGATCGGATCGAAGTAGACCTGGAACGGGGGACCATACTGCCAGGTCACATAGATCTCGCCAAAAGGCCCCAGGGCGGTGGTGGGGCTGGCCTGGAAACGTCCACGGGCGCCACACTGCGGGTCCTTCGCGAACGTCTCATAAGTCTCGTCGCGGCTGACGACGACCGGACCCTCCCAGGTGGTCCCGCCGTCGTTGCTGCGGAGGAGCTCGATCTGCCCCGATCCGCTGGTCGCCTGCCCGCACATTGTCCGCGAGTTGGAGAGGCCCACGTAGACCCGGCCGCTGCCGTCCTTGGCCGCGGACACCGTGGGACCCCGCCAGAGGTCCCCCTGCTTGGCCGGCCCGAGGTATTGGGAGTCCTTCCAGACGAAGGTGCCGTTTTCGAAGCGCCCGCGGTTGAGGACGAAGCCGATCTGGCCGAGGGGGCTCGGGTCGTCCAGCTTGCGTGCCCGGCTGATCACGAAGAAGGTCTGGTTGTCAGCGCCGCCGCGGTCGATCCAGGTGTGGCCGCCGGTCATGAATCCCGCGGTCGTGGGCGGGGCGCCGAGATCGGTCCAGGTGCGTCCGCCGTCCACCGAGAAGGCGATGCCGCTGAGCCCCGGCGGGCTCGGCGCCGGGCAGGCGCGGCCCATCGGCGGCCCGCACATGCCCTGGATGTCGTCCCAGCCGACCAGGATCTCCCGGCTGTCCGCGCTCGACGCCACCGCATAGCCGGCCCGGCCGAGCTGGCCCGCGGGACTGGGGAGCTGCGGCGCGTTGACTCGCACGTTGTTTCCAATGCGCGGCGGCGCGGAGGCGGCGGGCGCCGTCAGCGCCAGGGAGAGAGCGCCGGCCAGCAGTGTGGCGCGGTCGAGGGCGCACAGGCGCCGGATCATTGCGATGCTCCCTGGAGATCGAAGCTCGGCGCCAGCAGCTCCGGCGGAGCGTCGACCACGCGGCCGTCCAGCAGGTGGATGATCCGGCTGGCGCAGGCCGCGTCGGTCTGGGAGTGGGTCACCAGGATGACGGTGGTGCCCGCCGCGTTGAGCTGCCGGAGCAGCTCCAGGGTCTCAGCGCCGCGAACGGAGTCGAGGTTGCCGGTCGGCTCGTCGGCGAAGATGACCTGCGGCTCGACCACCAGGGCCCGCGCGAGGGCCGCGCGCTGCTGCTGGCCGCCGGAGAGCTGGTGGGGATGCGCGTTCCGCTGGTTGGCGATCCCCATCCGCTCCAGGAGCTCCTCCGCCCGCCGCCGCCGCTCGCCGGCCGGCCGCCGCAGATAGGAGAGCGGCAGCTCGACGTTCTGCGCGATCGTCAGGTCGTCAATCAGGTTGAAGCTCTGGAACACGAAGCCGATGTTGGCCTTGCGCAGGTCCCCCAGGCGGCGCTCCGGCCAGCGGGACACTTCCTGGCCGAGAAAGAAATACTGGCCGTCCGTTGGGCGCTCGATCAGTCCGAGGATGTTCAGCAGGGTCGACTTGCCGCAACCCGAGGGACCCATGATGGCGACAAACTCGCCTTTCCCGATGTCGAGGCTCACACCGCCTAGAGCGGCGGTTTCGACGGTCTTGGTGCGAAAGATCTTTTTAAGATTGACTGTCTTGATCATGTCCGTCTCGCGGAAAGGGAATCATTGTGCCAGAACCAGCTCCTCCGCGCCTTCCATCTGGTCGTAGGTGGAGGTGATCACGCGCTCGCCCGGGGTCAGCCCCGAGAGGACCTCGTAGACCTCGGGGTTCTGCCGGCCGAGGCGGATCTCGCGCCGGGAGGCGGTCTCGCCCGCCGCGTCGAGCACCCAGACCCAGTGCCCGCCGGTCGCCTGGAAGAAGGCGCCGCGGTCGAGGAGGAGAGCCTCGGCCGGCTCGCCCAAGGGCAGACGGACGTAGAGGGAGGACCCAGGCGCGACGGCGGGAGGCTCGCCCGTGAAGCGGAGGTCGATCTCGACGTCGAGCCCGCCGGCCGGGCCGACCCGGACGATCTCCAGCGGATACGTCCGTCCTTCGACCTCGGCGTCGCCTCTCTGGTGCACGTGCAGGCGCGGCGCGACCTGGCGGCCGACCAGGACGCGGACCTCCGGGCCCGCGGAGCCGGCGCGGACCTCACCGGACGGCAGGATGTACTCCTGGAACGTGCCGCGGCGGACCGTGTCGATGACCAGCTTGTCGCGCTCCACCCGCTGCCGCGGCGTGCTCAGGTAGACGAGAACGCCGGCCACGCCCGCGAGGAGCACGGCGAGAAGGAGCAGGATCGACAACCGCTTCCTGGTCCAAATCCTGGGTTCGATCTGCCGGTCCATCCTGTTTCGTCCTGGAGGTTTCATCCTGGAGCCAAGAGCGAGCGGGCGCAGTATAGACCGCCCCGCGGGAGGGTTCCACCGCGCTCTGACACTGTCGGAGCGCGCGCGGAAGCTTCCGGCGCTCTTCTGACACTGTCGGAGCGCGCGCGGAAACTTCCGGCGCTGCTCTGACAGTGTCGGAGACCGTGCGGAAGCTTCCGGCGCTGCTCTGACAGTGTCGGAGCGCGCGCGGAAGCTTCCCGGAGCCGCTCCGACGCTGTCAGAGCGTGCGAGCAATTTCACAACCCCCGCAAGGCTTTGACCCCCGCCGGTTCCTTGAAGGAGGGGGGTGGTCGGGTGTACTCTGATCAGCTCTGAGCTCGCCTAATCCGGGTTTCGGGTTCGTTGGGAAAGGGGTGTCTTCTCTGAGCTTCGCAGGGGTCGTGAGCCTCGTCCAGGTGCTGCACCGTTGGGCTCGGGAGGAGCCCGGCCGCAGGGCCTATACCTTCCTGGCGGATGGGGAGGACGACGAGCGCACGCTCCACTATGCGGAGCTCGACCTCCGCGTGCGCGCCGTGGCGGCCCGACTGCAGGCGCTCGGCCTGGCGGGCGAGCGGGTCCTGCTGCTCTTTCCTCCCGGGCTCGACTATCCGGTCGCCCTTCTCGGCTGCCTCGCGGCCGGGGCCGTGGCGGTGCCGGCCTACCCCCCCACGGGCAGCCGCGGCGTGCCGCGGTTGCAGGCTATCCTCGCCGACTGCGCTCCCCGCTGCATTCTGACCACGGCCGCGCTTCGCCCGGTGGTGGAGCGGCTGGAGGTCGCGGCGCTCTGCCTGGAGATCGATTCCATCGAGGTGGCCAAGGCGGATGGGTACCGCAAGGCCGGCCTGACCGCGGACACCCTCGCGTTCCTCCAGTACACCTCGGGCTCGACCGGCACGCCGAAGGGTGTGATGGTGTCGCACGGCAACCTGGTCGCCAACGAGAAGATCATCCAGGAGGCGATCCGGAGCGACGAGAGCTCGGTGATGGTGAGCTGGCTGCCGCTTTACCACGACATGGGGCTGATCGGCGGGCTGCTGCATCCGCTCTGGCTGGGCTCGTCCTGCGTGCTGATGGCGCCGCTCCACTTTCTCCAGCGCCCGCTGCGCTGGTTGAAGGCCATCTCGCGCTACGGCGGGGTGGTCAGCGGCGCTCCCAACTTCGCCTACGAGCTGTGCGCGCGGAAGATCGCTCCGGAGGATCTGGCAGGTCTCGACCTGAGCCGCTGGCGGGTGGCGTTCAACGGCGCCGAGCCGGTGCGGGCCGAGGCCCTGGAGCGCTTCGCCGAAGCCTTCGCGCCCGCGGGGTTCCGGAGCTCGTCGTTCCTCCCGTGCTACGGCTTGGCCGAGACGACCCTGATGGTCTCCGGGAGCCGGTTCCACCCCGAGGTGACGGTCTACGCCGCGGACGCGTCGCGCCGGCTCGTGAGCTGCGGCGGCATCCCCTCGGGAGTCGATCTGCGGATCGTCGATCCGTCGACCCGGCTCCCGACGGAGGGGGAGGGGGAGGTCTGGGTGGCCGGCGCCACGGTGACCCACGGGTACTGGAACCTCCCCGAAGCCACAGCGGAGACGTTCCATGCCCGTCTGGCGGATGGCCAGGGGCCGTACCTGTGCACGGGCGATCTCGGCGTCTTGCGCGGCGGCGAGCTGTTCATCACCGGCCGGATCAAGGACCTGATCATCATCCGCGGGCGCAACCTCTATCCGCAGGACGTGGAGTGGACCGCGGCGCGCAGCCACCCGGCGGCGCGGCCGGACTGCGGCGCGGCCTTCACGGTGGATACGGGCGGCGAGGAGCGCCTGGTGCTGGTCCAGGAGGTGGCGTTCCGCGGCGCCGATCTCGGCGAGGTGGCCACGGCGATCCGCCGGGCGGTGGCGGAGGAGCACGAGGTGCCGGTCTCGGCGCTGGTGCTGGTCAAGCCGGGCGGTGTGCCGAAGACGACGAGCGGCAAGATCCAGCGGCGGGAGTGCAGGCAGCTCTTCCTGACCGGCGGCCTGGTGCCGCTCGGCGAGTGGCGCGACGGGGAGGGGGATGAAACGCGGGAGCGCCTGGCATCTAAGACACCGCCGCGCACGCCGGCCGAGGAGCGCCTGGCGATGATCTGGGAGGAGGTCCTGGGCCTCGCTCCGGGCACGGTAGGGGCGGAGGACAACTTCTTCGCGCTCGGCGGCGACTCCCTGCGCGGCACCCAGCTTCTCGCCCGGTTGCAGGAAGCGCTGGGCGCCGAGGTTTCGCTGGAGGAGCTGTTTGAGGCTCCAACGCTGGCGGACCTGGCGGCAAAGCTCGAGGCTCCGGTGCTGGGAGCGCCGGCATCCTTGCCGGCCCCATTTCTCGAGGCTCCCGGCAAGGATGCCGGCGCTCCCAGCGGGGCGCCTCTCACGTCGCCACAGCGGCGGTTGTGGTTCCTGGATCAGCTGGAGCCGGGGAATCCGGCATACAACCTGGGCATCGCGGTACGGCTCACCGGTGCACTCGACGCGGATGCTCTCGCCCAGGCTCTGGCGGAGATCGTGCGCCGCCATGAGGCTCTGCGGACGGTGTTCCGGGTGCTCGACGACGTGCCGGCGCAGGTCGTCCTGCCGGTGGATGCGGTAGCCATACAGTTGGCCCGGGTAGACGTGTCGGTCGACGCGGAGCCGGCGCGGGCCGCTCTGGACCTGGAGCGGGAGCTGGCGCGCGAGCCGTTCGAGCTGGACCATGGTCCGCTTCTCCGCGCCCGCCTGGTGGGGCTCGCTGCGGACGAGCACGAGCTGCACGTGGCCGTGCATCACATCGTGTCGGACGGCTGGTCGTTCGGCGTTCTGCTGCGCGAGCTGGCGGCCCTCTACGGCGCGTTCTCGCAGGACCTGCCATCGCCGCTGCCCGAGCTGCCGGTGCAGTACGGCGATTACGCCCGCTGGCTGGAGAGCCAGCTCGCCGGAGACGCGGTGGAGCCGCAGATCGCGCTGTGGAAGCGGCGGCTCGGCGGCCATCTACCGGTCCTGGAGCTGCCGTCCGACCGACCGCGCCCGGCGCTGCCGAGCTACCGCGGCGCGCACGCCACCCACGTCCTGCCCATGGCCCTGGCGGGCGCCCTGCGGGGGCTCGCCGGCCGCCGCGGATCGAGCCTGTTCATGGCACTCGCAGCCGGCTTCCAGGCCCTCCTCGGCCGCCTGACCACGCAGGACGACCTGATCGTGGGCACGGCCGTGGCCAACCGCGACCGCGTGGAGCTGGAGGGGCTGATCGGCTTCTTCGTCAACACCGTGCCGCTGCGTACCAACCTCTCTGGCGATCCGTCGTTCGACATCCTCCTGGAGCGGGTGCGTGGAACGGTGCTGGAGACGCTGGCCGGGCGCGAGGTGCCGTTCGAGCGGCTGGTCGACGAGCTGCGCATCCGGCGCGACCTGTCGGTGCCGCCGATCGTCCAGGTGATGCTCGTCCTCCAGAACGAGCCGCTGGAGGCGCCGCCGGTGCCGGGTCTCGCGCTGCGCGGCAGGGAGACCGACAACGGCACGGCGCGGTTCGACCTGTCGGTGTCTCTCCTCGACACGGAGGAGGGGCTGGCCGCGGTCTTCAAGTACAGCCGCGACCTGTTCGACGCGGCGACGATCGAGCGGATGGCCAGGCATTTCGAGCGCCTGCTGGCCGGGGCCGTGGCCGCTCCGGAGAGCCGCTTGAGCGAGCTGCCGTTGCTCTCCGCGGCGGAGCGCCAGCAGATCGTCGTCGACTGGAACGCTACGGACGCGCCGGCCCTGACGGAGGCGGGCTGCCTCCACGAGCTGATCGAGGCGCAGGTGGAGCGCACGCCGGAGGCGGTGGCGGTGACCTGCGAAGGCGAGTCGCTGACCTACCGTGAGCTCGACTGCCGGGCCAACCAGCTCGCGCAGCACCTGCGGCGGCTGGGGGTCGCCCCGGAGGTTCTGGTGGGCGTCGCGGTGGAGCGCTCGGTCGAGCTGATGGTAGGGCTCCTGGGCGTGCTCAAGGCCGGCGGCGCGTACGTGCCGCTCGACCCCTCATATCCGGCGGAGCGCCTGGCGTTCATGGTGGAGGATGCGGAGGTGGCAGTGCTGCTGACGCAGGACCGGCTGCTCGGCAGCGTGCCGGCGGGGCGGGCGGCGGTGGTGTGCTTGGGGGAAAAGGACTTCAAGGACCTAAAGGACGTAAAGGACTCAAAGGACGTTTCCTCCGGCAACGCGGCCTACTGCATTTACACCTCGGGCTCGACCGGCCGGCCCAAGGGCGCTCTCAACACTCACCGCGGCATCGTGAACCGCCTGCTCTGGATGCAGGCTGAGTACGGCCTGGTGCCCGGCGAGGGGGTGCTCCAGAAGACGCCGATCAGCTTCGACGTCTCGGTGTGGGAGCTGTTCTGGCCTCTGCTGGTCGGGGCTCGCGTGGTCTTCGCGCGGCACGGCGGCCATCAGGACAGCGCTTATCTCGCGGAGCTGATCCAGCGCGAGACGATCACCACCCTGCACTTCGTCCCCTCGATGCTCCAGGTGTTTCTGGAGGAGCCGCGGCTCGGCGCCTGCTCGTGCTTGCGGCGGGTGATCACCAGCGGCGAGGCGTTGCCGCGCGAGTTGGAGGAGCGCTTCGGGGCTCTCCTCGGGGCCGAGCTGCACAACCTGTACGGCCCCACCGAGGCGGCGGTGGACGTGACGTACTGGCCCTGCCTGCGCGAGCCCGAAGCGCGCACGGTGCCGATCGGCCGGCCGATCTCGAACCTGCGCATCCACCTTCTCGACCCGGCCGGCGAGCCGGTGCCGGTGGGAGTGCCGGGGCATCTGCACATCGGCGGTGCCGGGCTGGCCCGCGGCTACTGGAAGCGACCGGAGCTGACCGCGGAGCGGTTCGTGCCCGATCCCTTCGTGCCGGGCGGGCGTTTGTACGCCACCGGCGACCTGGCGCGGCGGCGGCCGGACGGGGTGATCGAGTTCCTGGGGCGCATCGACCACCAGGTGAAGATCCGCGGCTTCCGGATCGAGCTGGGCGAGATCGAGGCTGCGTTGAACGCCCATCCGGCGGTGCGCGAGTCGGTGGTCGTGGCGCTCACCGAGGCGAGCGGCAGCCGGCGGCTGGTGGCCTATCTGGTCGGGATGGGCGGGGCGGCTCCGGACCTGGACGAGCTGCGGGCGTCGCTGGCCGGGCGGCTGCCGGAGTACATGGTGCCTTCGGCGTTCGTCGTGCTGCCAGCCTTCCCTCTGAATCCGAGCGGCAAAGTGGACCGCAAGGCTCTCCCGGCTCCCGAGGACCCCCGCCGGTCGGAGGAGACTCCGTGGATCGCTCCGCGCACGCCGGTGGAGGAGCGGCTGGCGGCGATTTGGCGCGAGTTGCTGGGCGTCGAGCAGGTGGGCGTGCTCGACGACTTCTTCGCGCTGGGCGGCGACTCGATCCAGGGCGCCCTCCTGATCAACCGCTTGCAGCGCGAGCTGAACGCCATCCTCTACGTGATGGCGCTGTTCGACGCGCCGACCGTGGGGCAGCTCGCCTCCTACCTGGAGGAGAAGTACCGGGACGCCTTGGTCGCCGCCGGGTGGATCATGCCCGGAGAGGGCGAAGCGGACGTTGCGGGGCCGGCCGACGCGGCGACCGAGGCCGCGGAGGTCGCGACGCTCACGCATCACCTTGCGACCCGGTTCTCTCCGGCCGCAGGCCGCCACGGCGCCGCGGAGGCGCGCAACCGCCCGGCGGTCTTCCTGCTGTCGCCGTTCCGCTCGGGCTCGACCCTGCTGCGCGTGATGCTCGCCGGGCACCCGGGCCTGTTCGCTCCGCCGGAGCTGGAGCTGCTCGGCTTCGAGACGATGGGCGAGCGGCGGCGGGTCTTCTCGGGGCGCGACAGCTTCTCGCGCGAGGGATTGCTGCGCGCGGTCATGGAGCTGCGGGCGTGCGACGCCGAGACGGCCGCCGCGCTGCTCGAAGAGGCCGAGGAGCGCGACGAGGCGACTCCCGCGTTCTACCGCCGGCTCCAGGAGTGGGTAGGCGGCCGCCTGCTGGTCGACAAGACGCCGCGCTACGCACTCGACCTCCCGACGCTGCGGCGGGCCGAGGACTGGTTCGAGGCTCCCCTCTACGTCCACCTGGTGCGCCACCCGGTGGCGACCATGCAGTCGTACCTCGAAGCGCGGATGCAGGAGGTCTATCGCTTCCCGCTGCCGCAGCAGCGCCAGGCGGAGCTGGTCTGGCGGCTCGGCCACGCGAACGTCCTGGAGCACCTGGCCGCGGTGCCGGCGGTGCGCCAGCACCGCATCCTCTTCGAGGAAATGGTGCGCGATCCGCGCTCGGCCATGGAGGACCTCTGCGCGTTCCTGGGGATCGACTTCGCTCCCGCCATGCTCTCTCCCTACGAAGGGGAGCGGATGACCGACGGCCTGCACGGCGCCGGCCGCATGATGGGCGATCCCAAGTTCCATCAGCACCGGGGGATCGATGCGGGCGTGGCGGACCGCTGGCGCGATGCCCCGGAAGCCGCCTGGCTCGGCGACGCCACCTGGGGACTCGCCGCGCGGCTCGGCTATGAAGCTCCCGCATTGCTGGCGCCCGCGGCGGTTGGGCCGCGTCCGCTGGAGCGGCCCCACGTCGGCGAGATCGATCTGCCGCTGTCGTTCGCCCAGCAGCGCCTCTGGTTCCTCAGCCGTTTGGAGTCCGGCAGCGCCTACAACATGCCGGCGGCGCTGCGCCTCGGCGGCGCGCTCGACGTGGCGGCGCTGGCCGCGACCTGCGCGGAGATCGAGCGGCGACACGAGGTGCTGCGCACGGTCTTCCCCTCAGCCGCGGGCCGCCCGCGCCAGGTGGTATGGGAGCCCCGGCGTGAGCTGCTGCCGGTGATCGATCTGGCCGCGCTGCCCGAGGCGGCGCGCCGGGCCGAGGCGGAGCGGTTGACGGCCGCGGAGGTCCACCGCCCGTTCGACCTCGACGCTGGGCCGCTTTGGCGCGTCGCCCTGCTGCGCCTCGCCCGAGCGGAGCACGTCCTCCTGGTCAACCTCCATCACGTGGTGTGCGACGGCTGGTCCGTGGGCCTGCTGAGCCGCGAGCTGGCGGCGCTCTACGCGGCGTTTCACGAGGGGCGGCCATCGCCGCTCCCCGAGCTGCCATTGCAGTACGCCGACTACGCCGCGTGGCAGCGGGAGCGCCTCTCCGGGCCGGTGCTGGAGGAGCTGCTGCGCTACTGGACGGAGCGGCTGGCCGGGTCTCCCCCGGTCCTCGAGCTGCCGCTCGACCGGCCGCGTCCGGCGGTCCAGAGCTTCCGCGGCGCGCGCCTCTCCCTGGACCTGCCGCCGACGCTGGTCGACGGCCTCCGCGAGCTCGGCCGCGGCGAGGGCGCGACCCTGTTCATGGTCCTGGCCGCGGCGTTCCAGACGCTGCTCTCGCGCTACAGCCGCCAGGACGACGTGCTGATCGGCACGCCGGTCGCCGCGCGCAACCGGGCGGAGATCGAGCCTCTGATCGGCCTCTTCGTCAACACGCTCGTGCTCCGCTCGGACCTCTCCGGCGAGCCTTCGTTCCGCGCGCTGCTCGCCCAGGTGCGGCGGGTCAGCCTCGGCGCCGCCCGCCACGAGGAGATGCCGTTCGAGAGGCTGGTGGAGGAGCTGCACGTCGAGCGCTCGCTCGGCCACTCGCCGCTCTTCACCGTCATGCTGGCGTTGCAGAACGCTCCGCCCGCGCGGCTCGCCCTCCCCGGCCTCGATCTCGAACGGCTGGAGATCGACTTCGGCACGTCCAGGTTCGACCTGACGCTCGACGTGACGGAGCGGCCGGACGGCGGGTTGCTGGCTTCCGCCGAGTACGCTTCGGACCTGTTCGACGCGGAGACGGTCCGCCGCTTCCTGCGCTGCTTCCACGTCCTCCTCGATGGCGCGGCCACAAGCCCGGAGCTGGCGCTCGGCGATCTGCCGCTGCTGAGCCCGGCGGAGAGCGCCGAGGTGGTGGCCGCCGCCGCGGGGCCGGTCGCCGAGATCCCCGCTGTTCCGATCCATGCCCGGGTTGCGGAGCAGGCGCGGCGGCAATCGGCGGCGCTCGCCATACAAGGCGAAGAGAGCCTCACCTACGGCGAGCTCGATGAGCTGGCCGGCCGCCTGGCAGCGGCCCTGCGGCGCCGGGGCGTCGGCCCCGAGGCCGTGGTCGCCCTCCTGCTGGAGCGCTCGCCAGCGCTGGTCGCCGTGGCCTGGGGCACGCTGCGAGCCGGCGGCGCCTACCTGCCGATCGATCCGGCGCAGCCCGAGGAGCGCGTTCTTCACATGCTGCGCGACTCCGGTGCTTGCGTCCTGGTGACCACCGCGGCGCAGCGCGGCGGACTTTCGGCGATCCCGCTGCCGGAGGAGTCCGTCCTCCTGGTCGACCGCCTGCTGGAGGCCGGGAGGGCTGCGGGCATTGAAACAGCCGGTCCGGACGCCCTGGCCTACGTCATCTACACCTCGGGCTCCACGGGTCTGCCGAAGGGGACCGAGCTGTGCCACGGCGGCCTCGCCAACCTCTGCGCCTGGCACCAGCGCGTCTATGCGTTGACGCCCGAGGATCGCTGCTCGCTGCTGGCCGGCCCGGGCTTCGACGCATCGGTCTGGGAGATCTGGCCCGTGCTCTCCGCGGGCGCCTCGCTCCACATCCCGCCGCCGGAGCTGATCCTCCAGCCGCGCCAGCTCCTCGGCTGGCTCGCCGAGCGGCGGATCACCGTGGCGTTCCTGCCCACGCCACTCGCCGAGGCGATGCTTGCGGAGCCCCGGCCCGCCGGACTCGCGCTGCGCGCGGTGCTGACCGGCGGCGACCGCCTGCACCGCCGGCCGCCGCGCGTCCTCCCGTACCTGCTGATCAACCACTACGGGCCCACCGAGGACACAGTGGTGGCCACAGCCGGCGTGGTGCAGCCGGAAGGGGAGGGGGCGCCGTCGATCGGCGGGCCGATCGACAACCAGGCGGCCTACGTGCTCGACCGCGCGCTGCGGCCGGTGCCGCCCGGCGTGCCGGGAGAGCTGTGCCTCGGCGGCCGGGGGCTCGCCCGTGGCTACCGGGGCCGGCCGAACCTCACGGCCGCCGCGTTCGTGCCGGCTCCCGGCTCCCGCCTCTACCGCACGGGCGATCTGGTGCGCCGTCTGCCGAATGGCGAGATCGAGTTTCTTGGGCGCGCCGACCACCAGGTGAAGATCCGCGGCCTGCGGGTCGAGCTGGGCGAGATCGAGGCCGCGCTCAAGCGCCATCCGGCGGTGGGGGAAGCCGTGGTGATGGCGCGCGGCGAGCGCAACGAGATGCGGCTGGTGGGCTACGTCCAGGCCGCCGGGGTCGACGAGGCAGGGCGCACGGCGCTGATCGCCGGGCTGCGCCAGAGCCTGCAGGCCGCGCTGCCCGCCTACATGGTGCCCGCCGTCCTCGTGGTGCTGGATGAGCTGCCGTTCACCCCGAGCGGCAAGGTCGACCGCCGGAGCCTCCCCGATCCCGGGGCCGCGGCTTCCACGGCTCCGCATGCGTCGCCACGGACCGAGGTGGAGCGGACCATCGCACAGGTGTGGCTGGAGGTCCTGAAGGTCGAGCGGGTCGGCCTCGACGACAACTTCTTCGATCTCGGCGGCCACTCGCTCCTCGCCGCCGAGGTGCACGGCAAGCTGCGCGAGCGCATCGCGACCGACCTGCCGCTGATCGAGCTGTTTCGGCATCCGACCGTCCGCGCTCTGGCCGGCCGGATCGGGGGTCAGGAGGCACCGCGCGACCGGCTTGCCGGGCTGCGCAATCTGGCCCGCCGCGAAGCCGCCGTGGAGTCCGACGACATCGCGATCGTCGGCATGGCCGGCCGCTTCCCCGGTGCTCCCGACCTGGACGCGCTCTGGCGCAACCTGCGCGACGGCGTCGAGTCGATCTCGTTCTTCTCCGACGCCGAGCTCGCGGCCGGCGGGGTCGATCCGGCGCTCCTCACCAATCCGCGCTACGTCCGCGCCCGCGCCGTGCTCGACGGCATCGAGCTGTTCGACGCCCAGACGTTCGGCTTGAGCCCACGCGAGGCGGCGATCACCGATCCGCAGCAGCGCCTCCTCCTGGAGTGCGCCTGGGAGGCTCTGGAGACGGCGGGGCTCGACGCCGAGACGTTCCCCGGGCGGATCGGGATCTACGCCGGCTCGGTGTTCAGCACCTACCTCGTCTCCCATTTGCTGCCGCAGGCCGCGCCGGACGAGAGCTGGCCGATGGTCGTGGCGAACGACAAGGACACGCTGGCCACGCGGGTCGCCTACAAGCTCAACCTGCGCGGGCCGAGCCTCAACGTGCAGACCGCCTGCTCGACCTCGCTGGTGGCCGTCCACCTGGCACGCCAGGCGCTCCTCGGGCACGAGTGTGACGCGGCGCTCGCGGGCGGCGTCTCGGTGCGCAGCCAGCAGACCTCCGGCTATCTGTTCCAGGAGGAGGGGATTCTCTCGCCCGACGGGCACTGCCGGCCGTTCGACGCCAGGGCGCGCGGCACGCTCTTCGGCAGCGGCGTCGGCCTCGTCGTCCTGAAGCGCCTCTCCGACGCGCTGGCCCACGGCGACACGATCCACGCGGTGATCAAGAGCTCGGCGATCAACAACGACGGCTCGGACAAGGTCGGCTTCATGGCCCCGAGCCCCGAGGGGCAGGCCGAGGTCATCGCCCGCGCGCTCGCCCTCGGCGGGATCGATCCCGAGACGGTCACCTACGTGGAGACCCACGGCACGGCGACCCCGCTGGGCGATCCGATCGAGGTGGCCGGCCTCACCCGGGCGTTCCGGGCGTCCGGCGCGGAGCGCAACGGCTACTGTGCGATCGGCTCGGTCAAGAGCAACTTCGGCCACCTCGACGCCGCGGCCGGCGTCGCCGGGCTGATCAAGACGGTCCTCGCGCTGAAGCACCGGCAGATCCCGCCGAGCCTGCACTTCGAGGAGCCCAATCCGCACATCGACTTCGCGGCGAGCCCGTTTTTCGTCAACGACCGGCTGCGCCCGTGGGAGACCGAGGGGCCGCGGCGGGCGGGCGTGAGCGCCTTCGGCATCGGCGGCGCCAACGCCCACGTGATCCTGGAGGAGGCGCCGGCGCCGGCGCCGGTCTCCGCCGCCCGGCCGCTCAGCCTGCTGCTGCTCTCGGCGCGCACGGCCCGTGCGCTCGACGGAGCCCGTGAGAGGCTGCGCGCCCATCTCGAACACCATCCCGACGTGGACGTGGCGGACGCGGCGTACACCACCCAGACGGGGCGGCGCTCCTTCGCGCACCGCGCGGCCGTGCTGGCCGGGAGCGTCAAGGAAGCCGTGGCGCGGCTGGGCGAAAACGATCCCAATTTCGTGCTGAGCGGCCTGGCGGAGGAGGGGGAGCGGCTGGTGGCCTTCCTCTTCCCGGGTGTGGGAGAGCACTACCCGGGCATGGCCGCGGACCTCTACCGTCACGAGGAAGTCTTCCGCCGCGAGCTCGACCGCTGCGCCGAGCTGCTGCGGCCTGTCCTCGGGACCGACCTTCGCGAGATTCTGTATCCGCCTGAAGCGGGACCCGCTCCGGCGGGGCAGGGGATGGACCTGCGGCGGCTGCTGCGGCGGGGCGGCGAGGAGATTCCCGGGCAGGCGGCCCTGACGCGGACGAGCCTGGCGCAGCCGGCCGTTTTCGCGGTCGAATACGCGCTCGCGCGGCTCTGGATGTCCTGGGGCCTCCGCCCGCAGGCGCTCCTCGGCTACAGCCTCGGCGAGTACGTGGCTGCCTGCATCGCAGGCGTGCTGTCGCTGGAGGACGCGGTGGCGCTCGTCGGCCTGCGGGCGCGGCTCATCGAGGCGTTGCCGGCGGGGCGGATGCTCGCGGTGGCACTGCCCGAGGCCGACCTGCGGCCGCTGCTAGGTGAGGGTCTTTGGGTCGGCGCGGCGAACGGACCGGACGAGACCGTAGTCTCGGGCGAGCCGGAGGCGGTGGCAGCGCTGCAACAGCGGCTCGCGGAGCTGGAGGTCCCGGCGGTGCCGGTCGCGGCGTCGCACGCGTTCCATTCGGAGATGCTCCGGCCGGCTGCGGCCGAGCTGACCACGGCCGCCAGCAAAGCCTCGCTCGGCGCACCCTCGATCCCGTACGTCTCGAACCTGACCGGGCGGTGGATCACCGCGGAGGAGGCGCGCGATCCCGGCTACTGGGCGCGCCACATGTGCGAGGCCGTGCGGTTCACCGAGGGGCTCGACCTGCTGCTCGCCGATCCCACGCTGGTCCTCCTGGAGGTCGGTCCTGGCCAGGCGCTCGCCACGCTCGCCCGCCGCTCCGCCCGGAAGACCGGGCATCACCTCGTGCTGACCAGCCTGCGCCACCGCGACGAGGCGCGGCCCGACCTCCAGCCGGCGCTCGCGAGCCTCGGCCGGATGTGGGCCGCGGGCGTGCCGGTCGACTGGCGGGCCTTCCACGCGGGCGAGCGCCGCCGCGTCGTGCCCCTGCCCACCTATCCGTTCGACCGCCGCCGGCACTGGGTGGAGGCGCCGCGCGGTTCCGCCCCGGCTGCCTCCATCCCCGAAGCTGCGTCCGATCCCTCGGAGTGGCTCCATCTGCCGTCGCTGCGCCCCGCAGCCGTTTCCGACGCGTCCGGCGGCTGGCTGGTGCGGCTCGATGGCGGGAGCGCCGGCTCGGCGCTGGCCGAGCAGCTCCGGCAGGCGGGCTTCGACGTAGAGCGGATCGCTCCGGCCGGCGAGGCGGACGCCGGCCTGGGGGACGATCCGGCCGCGCACCGCATCGCCGCCATCTGGCGCGAGGTGCTGGGCGTCGAGCGGATCGGTCCGCGCGACCGCTTCTTCGACCTGGGCGGCGACTCGCTGATCGCCCTTCGCGTGATGGCCCGCCTGCGCGAGGCCTTCGGCGTGGACCTGCCTGTACGCGCGCTCTTCGAGCACCCGACGGTTCCGGGGCTGCGCGACGCGGTCGCCGAGGCGCGGACCGGTCGAGAGACGGCAGCGGCGGCCGGGGGCGCGATCCCGCGGCGGACCACGGACGGGCCGGTCCCGCTGGCGTTCCTCCAGGAGCAGCTCTGGTTCCTGCACCAGCTCGATCCGGCGAGCGCGGCCTACAACGTGCGGGCGCAGGCGCGGCTCACCGGCCGGCTCGACCGTTCCGCCCTGCTCCAGGCCCTGCGCGCGATCGTCGCGCGCCACGAGACGCTGCGCACCGTCTTCCGCACCGAGGCGGGCACGCCGGTCCAGATGGTCCTCCCGCACGTGGAGATCGACCTGCCATCGATCGATCTGACCGGGCTGCCGCCGGAGCGGCGCGAGCCCGAGAAGGCCCGCCACGCGCTGGGCGAGGCGGAGCGCGCCTTTGATCTCGGGCAGGGGCCGCTGGTGCGCTGCTTCCTGGTGCGGCTCGCGGCCGACGTACACGTACTGATCCTCACCACCCACCACATCGTGTTCGACGCCGTGTCGCAGGGGGTGATGCTGCGCGAGCTGGGGCAGCTCTACGCGGCGTTCGCGCAGGGCGAGGCGCCGGCCCTGCCGCCGCTGCCGATCCAGTTCGCGGACTACGCGGTCTGGCAGCACGCGTCGCTCGCGAAGAGCCTGGACGAGGACCTGGAGTACTGGCGGCGGCAGCTCGCTGGCGCCCCGGCGGGCCTCGACCTCCCCACGGACCGGCCGCGCCCGCCGGTGCAGCGCTTCCGCGGCGCCTCCACCACCTGGCCGGTGCTCGGCCCGGAGGTCACGGAGAAGCTGAACGCGCTGGCGCGCGGCGAGAGCGTCACCCTGTTCACCCTGCTCCTCGGCACGCTCGACGCCGTCCTCCTGCGCACCACCGGCCAGACCGACCTCCTGGTCGGCACGCCGGTCACCGGCCGCCATGTCCGGGAGCTGGAGGGGCTCGTGGGCCTCTTTCTGAACACCGTGGTGCTGCGCGGCGATCTCTCCGGGAACCCGAGCTTCCGCGCGCTGCTCGGCCGCCTGCGGCGGACCGTGCTCGAAGCGTTCGACCACCAGGCGCTCCCCTTCGAGCGCGTGGTCGAGGACCTGCGGCCCGACCGTGACCTCGGGAGGAACCCGTTCTTCCAGGTGATCTTTGCCTTCCACACGACGCTCGTGCGGGAGATGGCGCTGCCCGGTCTCGCGCTGCGCACCGAGGACCCGGAGAGCCGCACCTCGAACCTCGACCTCACCCTCCACGTGCGCGAGTGGGACGGCGAGATCGGCGCCCTCCTGGAGTACAGCACCGATCTGTTCGACGCCACCACGGCGCAGCGGCTGCTCGCCCATTGGGCGGCCCTGCTGCACGGCGTGATCGAGGCGCCGGACCGGCCTCTCTCGGAGCTGCCGTTCCTGCTGCCGGAGGAGCGCCAGCAGGCCGTGCTGGAGTGGAACGACACGGCCGCGCGGTATCCGACGGACCTCTGTCTCCACGAGCTGATCGCCGCCCAGGCGACGCGGACGCCCAACGCCGTTGCGGCGAGCTTCGAAGGCGAGGAGCTGACCTACGCCGGCCTGGTGGCCCGCGCCCGGGGCCTCGCCCGCGAGCTGGCCGCCTGGGGCGTGCGGCCTGACGCTCCCGTGGGCGTGCTGATGGAGCGCTCGCTGGAGATGATCGTCGCACTCCTCGGCATCCTCGAAGCGGGAGCCGCCTACGTGCCGCTCGATCCGACGCTGCCCGCCGAGCGCCTGAAAGCGGTCATCGAAAGCGCCGGAATCTCGGTCGTCACTGTAGAGACGCCCCGTGGGGCGTCTCCCTCTGTGGTGTCCGCGGCAGCGCTGAGATCTCTGGGGATGGAAGAGACCGCCGCAGGAGACGCCCCACGGGGCGTCTCTACAGTGGCAGGAGGCACAGGTCGCTCGGCCGGCCTCGCCTACGTCATCTACACCTCCGGCTCCACCGGCACGCCCAAGGGTGTGATGGTCCCGCACAAGGGGATCGTCAACCGCCTCCTCTGGATGCAGGAGGCCTACAAGCTGACGCCGGACGACCGCGTCCTCCAGAAGACCCCGTTCGGCTTCGACGTGTCGGTCTGGGAATTCTTCTGGCCGCTGATCGTCGGAGCTCGCCTCGTCTTCGCGCGGCCCGAGGGACACAAGGACCCGGTCTACCTCGCGGAGCTGATCCCCCGCGAGAAGATCACCACCCTGCACTTCGTGCCGTCCATGCTCCAGGCCTTCCTGGAATCGGCGCCGGGGCTCGAAGCTCTCACGTCGCTCCGCAAGGTCATGGCGAGCGGCGAGGCGCTGCCGCCGGACCTGGTGCGGCGGTTCTTCGCGCGGCTGCCTCACGCGGAGCTGCACAATCTCTACGGACCGACCGAGGCGTCGGTCGACGTGAGCTTCTGGCCGGCCGTGCCCGAGCCGCCGCGCTCGGTCGTGCCGATCGGCCGGCCGATCGCCAACCTGCGGCTCCACGTGGTGGACCGGCACCTGCGCCCACAGCCGATCGGCGTGGCCGGTGAGCTGCTGCTCGGCGGCGTGGGTCTGGCCCGCGGCTACCTGGGGCGGCCGGAGCTGACCGCGGCAGCGTTCGTGCCCGATCCGTTCGCCGCCGAGCCCGGCAGCCGCCTGTACCGCACGGGCGACCTCACGCGGTCGTTGTCCGATGGCAATATCGAGTACCTGGGGCGCATCGACCACCAGGTGAAGATCCGCGGCTTCCGTATCGAGCTGGGGGAGATCGAGGTAGTGCTGGCGAGCCACCCGGCGGTGCGCGAGTGCGTGGTCGTGGCGCGCGAGGGTGCGCTGGCGGGCTACGTGGTGCTCGATCGGTCCGATGCAAAAACCACTCTCGCCGCCTGGCTCCGCGACCGGCTGCCCGAGTACATGGTGCCCGCCGCGTTCGTGGTGCTGGAGGCCCTGCCGCTTTCGCCCAACGGCAAGGTCGACCGTAAGGCTCTGCCGGCGCCGGAGCCAGGCCGTGCGGAGGTGGCGTTCGTGGCGCCTTCCGATCCGGTCGAGGAGCTGCTGGCCGGACTCTGGGCGGAGCGGCTCGGGATCGAGCGGATCGGCGTGCACGACAACGTCTTCGACCTGGGCGGCCATTCGCTGATGGCGACCCAGGTGCGGACGCGGATCGCCGACCTCCTGAGCGTCGATCTGCCGCTGCGCAAGCTGTTCGAGTCGCCGACGATCGCCCGCCTGGCCCAGGCCGTGCGCGAGGCTCGGGAGGAAGAAACGGCGCCGCAGCAGCCGCTCGTCCCTCTCGCTCCGGAGACACGGCGGGAGGGCATGCGCCTCTCCTTCTCGCAGCAGCGGCTCTGGCTGCTCGACCAGATCGAGCCGGGGAGCGCGGCCTACAACGTGCCGAGCGCCGTGCGCCTGAGCGGCGCGCTCGATCCCGGTCTCCTGGCCCAGGTCTTCGCCGCGCTGGTGCAACGGCACGAGGTGTTGCGCACGACGTTCGCGGCGCGGCCGGACGGACCGGTGCAGGTGATCGCTCCGGCCTCCGCTCCGGACCTGCCACTCGTCGATCTGGGGGACCTTCCCGCGGCGGAGCGGGAAGCCCGGGCGCGCGACCTTGCCCGCTCCGAGGCCCGGCGGCCGTTCGACCTGCGGCGCGGACCGCTGCTCCGCCTGACCCTGCTGCGGCTGGAGACGCAGGAGCACCTCCTGCTCATGACGTTCCACCACGTGGTCTCCGACGGCTGGTCGTGGGGCGTGCTGCTGCGCGAGGTCGCGGCGCTCTACGAGGCGTTCGCAGAGGGGCGGCCCTCCCCCCTGCCGGACCTCCCGGTGCAGTACGCCGACTTCGCGGTCTGGCAGCGCGGCTGGCTTCAGGGGGAGACGCTGGAGCGGCAGCTCGCCTGGTGGACGCGCCAGCTCGCCGGCGCGCCGCGGGTGCTGGAGCTGCCCACCGACCGCCCGCGGCCGGTCCTCCCGTCGCGCCGCGGCGGCGTGCGGCGCACGGTCCTCTCCACGGCTCTGTCCGCGGAGATCTCCGGGCTCTGCCGGCGCCAGGGGGTGACTCCGTTCATGGCCCTGCTGGCGGCCTGGTCGCTCCTCCTCGGCCGGCACGCGGGCCAGGAGGAGGTCCTGGTGGGCTCGCCGGTCGCCGGCCGCAACCGGCGGGAGATCGAAGAGCTGATCGGCCTCTTCATCAACACGCTCGTCCTCCGGACCGATCTGACCGAGGGTCCCAGCTTCGCCGGGCTCCTGGGCCGCGTGCGCGAGATGGCGATCGACGCCTTCTCCCACCAGGACCTGCCGTTCGAGCGGCTGGTGGAGGAGCTGGCGGCGGACCGCGACCTGCGGCGCGCGCCCGTCTTCCAGGTCCTGTTCATCCTGCAGAACGCTCCGCTCGGAGCGCTGGAGCTGCCGGGGCTGACCCTGCGCCTGGTGCCGGTGGACTGGGACGCGGCGAAATTCGATCTCACCCTGAACCTGGAGGAGACGGCCGGCCGCTTCTCCGGCTGGCTCGAATACGACGCGGACCTGTTCGACGCGGCCACGGCCGAGCGCCTCCTGGCGCGCTACGAGCGGCTTCTCGCGTCTGCTGTCGAAGCGCCCGAGGCATCCATCCGCGAGCTGGGGTTGCTACCCGAGGCGGAGCGCCACCAGGTGCTCCATGAGCACAACGACAGGGCCGAGGACTATCCGGCGGACCTCTGCATGCACGAGCTGTTCGAGGCGCAGGCGGCGCGCACGCCGGACGCCGTGGCGATCTCCGGCGCCGGCCGGACGCTCCGTTACGGCGAGCTCGCGGATCTCTCCGACCAGCTCGCCCGGCGCCTGGCGGCTCTCGGCGTGGGGCCGGAGACGCCGGTCGGCGTCTGTGCCGAGCGCACGCCCGCGCTCCTCGTCGCCCTCCTTGGCGTGCTGAAGGCAGGCGGCGCCTACGTGCCGCTCGATCCAACCCATCCCCGCGAAAGGCTCGGCTACATCCTGGCCGACTCCGGAGCCCCGGTCCTGTTGACCGAGAGGGCGCTGCACGAGGCGATGACGTTCGACGCCGAGCAGGTCGTCCTTCTCGATGAAGCTGCCGAGGACGAAGGGCGGTGGCGCCCCCTCTCCCGGTCGGTGGGGGGGCGATGGGAGAGGGGGACGGGGGGTGAGGTCCCTGCCTACGTGATCTACACCTCCGGCTCGACCGGCCGGCCCAAGGGAGTCGCCGTCCGCCACCGCGGCGTCGTCAACTATCTGGCGACCATGGCCCGCCGCCCGGGCCTCGCGGCGGACGACGTGATCATGGCGGTGACCACCGTGGCCTTCGACATCGCGGTCACCGAGCTGTTCCTGCCCCTCCTGGTCGGAGCGCGCATCGAGATGGTGAGCCGCGAGACGGCGAGCGACGCGGCTCTCCTGGCGGCGGCGATCGGTGCGGCCGGCGCGACCTGCATGCAGGCGACTCCGGCGACCTGGACTCTGCTGGTGGATGGAGGGTGGGCCGGCCGGCCCGGCCTCAAGGCCTTGTGCGGCGGCGAGGCGCTGCCGCGCGCGTTGGCGGACAAGCTGCTGCCGCGCGTGGGCGAGCTGTGGAACGTGTACGGCCCCACCGAGACCACGGTCTGGTCGGCCCTGCTGCGGGTGGGCGCGGGCGACCGGCCGGTGCCCGTGGGGCCGCCGCTCGGCAACACGACGCTCCACCTGCTGGCGCGCCACGACGAGCTGGCGCCGCTCGGGGTGGCCGGCGAGCTGGCGATCGGCGGCGACGGCCTGGCCCGCGGCTATCACAGCCGGCCCGACCTGACGGCCGAGCGCTTCGTCCCCGATCTGTTCGCCGATGCGCCCGGCTCCCGCCTCTATCGCACCGGCGACCTGGCGCGCCGCCTGCCCGACGGAACGCTGGAGTTCCTCGGACGCATCGACCACCAGGTGAAGGTCCGCGGCTTCCGCATCGAGCTGGGGGAGATCGAGGCCATACTGGCCACGCATCCGGCGGTGCGCGAGTGCGTGGTCGCGGCCCGCCAGGACGCGCCCGGCGACGTGCGGCTGGTGGGCTACGTGGTGCCGCTCGCCGAGGCGGCTCCCGACGCCGCCGAGCTGCGCCGCTTCCTGGCCGGGACGCTGCCGCCCTACATGGTCCCGGCGGCGTTCGTCGCCCTCCCGGCGCTGCCGCTCAATCCGAACGGCAAGATCGACCGCAAGGCCCTTCCCGCGCCGGAGCGGCCGGAGGCGGAGGGCGTGCCCACGGCGCCACGGAGCGAGGAGGAGCGCCTGATCGCTCAGGCCTGGGCCGAGGTGCTGGGGCGCGAGCAGGTAGGAATTCACGACGACTTCTTCGCGCTCGGCGGCCACTCCCTGCTCGCCACCCGGGTGGTCTCGCGGCTGCGCGAGTTGCTCAGCGTGGAGCTGGGCGTGCGCAAGCTGTTCGAGGCGCCCACGGTCGAGGAGCTGGCCCGCGCTGTGCGGGCGGCCCGGGCCGAGGGGCCCGCGCAGGCGCCTCCGCTCGTCCCCTTGCCGCCGCAACTGCGGCAAGGGGAGCTGCCGCTCTCCTTCGCGCAGCAGCGCATCTGGCTGCTCGACCAGATCGAGCCGGGCGGCGCGGCCTACAACCTGCCGACCGCGCTGCGCCTGACCGGGGAGGTCTCGGCCGCACGGCTGGAGCGGATCTTCGCCGAGGTCATCCGCCGCCACGAGGCGCTGCGCACCACCTTCCCGGCCCGCGAGGGGAGGCCGGTGCAGGTCGTCGACCCGGCGGCGCCACCGCGGCTGCCCGTCGTCGACCTCTCGGCTCTGCCGGCGGCGGCGCGCGAAGAGCTGGCGCGCGGGCTCGCCCTGGCGGAGGCCCTGCGGCCGTTCGACCTCCAGCGCGATCCGCTGCTCCGCCTGACCCTGGTGCGGCTGGAGGAGGACGGCTGCCTCCTGCTGATCACGATCCACCACATCGTGGCGGACGCCTGGTCGCTCGGCGTGCTGCTGCGCGAGATCGCGGCGCTGTGGGCTGACCCGCACGCGCCGGGGCTCCCCGAGCTGCCCGTGCAGTACGCCGACTTCGCGGTCTGGCAGCGAAGCTGGCTCCAGGGCGAGGTGCTGGAGGGGCAGCTCGGTCACTGGAAGCGCCGGCTTGCCGGGGCGCCGCGGGTGCTGGAGCTGCCCACGGACCGGCCGCGGCCGGCCGTCTCCAGCCACCGCGGCGGCCTTCGGCACCTGGCCCTGACGCCCGCGCTGTCGGACGCGATCGCCGGGCTTTGCCGAACCCAGGGGGTGACCCCCTTCATGGTCCTGCTGGCCGCCTGGGGCGTTCTCCTCGGGCGCCGCGCGGGCCAGGAGGACGTGCTGGTGGGCTCGCCGGTCGCCGGCCGCACCCGGCGCGAGGTCGAGGACCTGATCGGCCTCTTCATCAACACGCTGGTCCTGCGCACCGAGTGGACGGCGGGGCCGAGCTTCGGCGAGCTGCTGGGGCGGGTGCGCGAGACCGCTCTCGACGCCCTCACGAACCAGGACCTGCCGTTCGAGCGGCTGGTCGACGAGCTGGCGCCGGACCGCGACCTGAGCCGCTCCCCGGTGTTCCAGGCGTTCTTCATCCTCCAGAACGCGCCGCTGGGCGCGCTGGAGCTGCCGGGCCTGACCCTGCGCCAGCTCCCGCTGCAAGGGGGGACGGCGAAGTTCGATCTGACGCTCAACCTGATGGAGACGGAGAGCGGGATCGCCGGCTGGCTGGAGCACGACGCCGACCTCTTCGACGCCGCCACCGCGGAGCGCCTGGCGGCGCACTACGAGAGGCTCCTCCAGGTCGTGACCGCGGCGCCGGAAGCGTCCGTCCGGCACCTGCCGTTGACGCCCGAGGCGGAGCGCCATCAGATCCTCTACGAGCACAACGACGCCGCGGCCGCCTATCCGTCGGATCTCTGCGTCCACGAGCTGGTGGCGGCCCAGGCGGCGCGCACGCCGGACACCGTGGCGGTCTCCGGCGCCGGCCGGACGCTCCGTTACGGCGAGCTGGAAGCTCTCGCCGAGCGCCTCGCCGGCCGCCTGGCGGCCTTGGGAGTCGGCCCGGAGGTCCTGGTCGGGATCTACGCCGAGCGCACGCCGTCCCTCCTGGTGGCCCTCCTCGGAGTGCTCAAGGCGGGCGGCGCCTACGTGCCGCTCGATCCGACACACCCCAAAGAGCGGCTCGGCTACATCCTGGAGGACTCCGGAGCCCGCGTCCTGCTCACCGAGAATTCGCTGCTCGACGCGCTGCCGCCCCACGCGGCGCAGGTCGTCCTACTGGACTTTGCGGAGGGTGACGCGCGCCGCGCGCCGCTGCCGTCCGCCGGTCCCGAGAACCCCGCCTACGTGATCTACACGTCGGGCTCCACGGGCCGGCCCAAGGGCGTCGAGGTCCGCCACCGCGGCGTCGTCAACTACCTGGCGACCATGGCCGCGCGGCCGGGGCTCGCGGCCGGCGACGTGATGATCGCCGTCACCACGCTCGCCTTCGACATCGCGGTCACCGAGCTGCTCCTGCCGCTGACCGTGGGAGCCCGCGTCGAGTTGGTGGGCCGCGAGACCTCCGGCGACGCGACGCTCCTGGCCGCGACGATCGACGTTGCCGGCGCCACCTGCATGCAGGCCACGCCCGCGACGTGGACCCTGCTCGTCGAAGGCGGCTGGCCCGGCCGGCCCGGCCTCAAGGCTCTGTGCGGCGGCGAGGCCCTGCCGCGTACCCTGGCGGACAAGCTGCTGCCGCGCGTGGGCGAGCTGTGGAACGTCTACGGCCCCACCGAGACCACGGTCTGGTCGGCCCTGCTGCGGGTGGGCTCGGGAGACCGTCCGGTGCCCGTGGGGTTGCCGCTCGGGAACACCACGCTCCACCTGCTGGCGCGCCACGACGAGCTGGCGCCGCTCGGGGTGGCCGGCGAGCTGGCGATCGGCGGCTACGGCCTGGCCCGCGGCTACCACGGCCGGCCGGACCTGACCGCGGAGAGGTTCGTCCCCGATCCCTTCGCGGAGGTCTCCGGCGCGCGCCTCTACCGCACCGGCGACCTGGCGCGCCGCCTGCCGGACGGCACCCTGGAGTTTCTGGGGCGCATCGACCATCAGGTGAAGGTGCGCGGCTTCCGCATCGAGCTGGGCGAGATCGAAGCAGTCCTGGCGAGCCATCCGGCAGTGCGGGAGTGTGTGGTCGTGGCCCGGCAGGACGGCCCCGGAGACAAGCGGCTGGTCGGCTACGTGGTGCCCCAAGCCGGCGCTTCTCCGGAGCTCAGTGAGCTGCGCGGCTTCCTCGGCGAGAAGCTCCCGCCCTACATGGTCCCCGCGGCGTTCATGACGCTCGACGCCCTGCCGCTCTCGCCCAACGGCAAGGTCGACCGCAAGGCCCTCCCCGCGCCGGGCCGGGAGCGCGCCGAGCGTGGCGAGGACCTGCCGCTCACGCCGACCGAGGCGGCGCTGGCGCGCATCTGGGAGCAGGTGCTGGGCGCCGCCGCGGTGGGCCCGCACGACAGCTTCTTCGAGCTGGGAGGCGACTCGATCCTCGCGGTCCAGGTCGTCTTCCGCGCCCATGAGGCGGGCCTCACGCTCTCCCCGCAGGACCTGTTCCGCCACCAGGTGCTCGGCGAGCTGGCGGCTGTGGTTGAAGCGGCGGCAACCAAGACCGGCGGCGAGGCTCCGGAAGACGGGGAGATCTCGCTCACTCCGGCCCAGCAGCGGTTCTTCGGCTTGAACCTGGCGGAGCCGAATCGCTTCAACCAGGCGCTCCTCTTGACTCTGCGCGAGCCGGTCGCCCCCGAGCGCCTCGACTGGGCACTCGGCGTGGTGGTCGGCCTCCACCCCGCGTTGCGCGTCCATTTCGTGCGCGGCGAGAGCGGTGCGTGGCGGCAGATGCCGGCCCTCTGGCTCATTCCGCCGTTGGAGATTCTCGACCTCTCGGCCCTGCCGGCAGCGGAGCGGCGCGCTGCGCTCGAAGCTGCGACGGAGCGGTTGCAAGGCAGCCTGGACATCGGGCGCGGGCCGCTGCTGCGGGCGGTGCTCTGCTGGCTCGGGGACGGAGAGGAGCGGCTGTTCCTGGTCCTCCATCACCTGATCGTGGACAGCGCCTCGTGGCGCATCCTGCTCGCCGACCTGGAAGCCGCCTGCCGCGCCGCCTCCGCGGGCACCGCCGCCGCGCTGCCGTCACCAGCCACGTCCCTCCGGCAGTGGGGGGCGCGGCTCGCCGAGCACGCGCAATCCGCCGCCGGCAACGAGGAGCTGGGCTGGTGGCTGGGCCGCGACCGGAGCGTCCGGCCGCTGCCGCTCGACCGGCCGGAGGGGCGCGGCGCCAACACCGTGGCCTCGGCGCGCCGCCTGCTCGTCGAGCTGAGCGAGGAGGAGACGCGCTCCCTGCTCTCGGACGTGCCGGCGGTGTACAACACCCGGCTGGAGGACGCCCTGCTGACCGCTCTGGTCCAGGCGTTCGCCGTGTGGACCGGAGAGCCGCGACTGCTCATCGACCTGGAGGGCTCCGGCCGCGACGGCTTTGGCGGCGCCGATCTGTCACGCACGGTGGGCTGGCTCGCACCGCTCTATCCGGTGGTGCTGGAGCTCGACCGCCGGGAGCGCGATCCTGGCGCGATGCTCAAGGCCGTCAAGGAGCAGCTCCGCGAGGTGCCGCGGGGCGGTTGGAGCTATGGCGCCCTGCGGCTGGAGAATGGCGCTCCGGTCGTCCTGCGCGATGCCGGGCCGCTGCCGCCGGGAGAGCCGGAATTCACACTGTTCGCCGCTGCTCCCGAGTCGGCCGGCGCGCCGGCTGGCCCGCGCGAGGAGCGCCCGTGGCTGCTGGAGATCGACAGCGGGATCGCCGAGGGCCGCCTGCGCTGCGCCTGGACCTGGAGCGCGAGCCTCCATGAGGAGCGCACCATCCAGGGGCTCGCCGACCGCTTTGCCGGCGCTCTGCGCACCTTGATAGAGCACAGCCGGACCGCCGGTGCCGGGGGCTTCACCCCCATCGACTTCCCGACGGCGCGCATCAGCCAGAAGGATCTCGACAAGCTCATGGGCCGGATCGGCGGCAAGCGCGGAGCCGGGACACGGGCCGGTGGAACCAAGACTCCTTGAGGGGACGTATGCTGGGACATTACCTGAAGATCGCAGTCCGTACCTCGGTCAAGCACAAGGGCCACTCCCTGATCAACATCCTGGGGCTGGCTCTGGGCATGGCCTGCTGTCTCCTCATCCTGCTGTTCCTGCGCGACGAGCTGAGCTACGACCGGCACCATCCGGCCGCGGACCGGATCTACCGCGTGACGGAGGACATGGAGATGGTCGGACAGGCGGCCGATTCCATGGCGATCACGCCGGCCCCGGTAGCGCCGACCCTGTTGCAGGAGTTCCCGGAGATCAAGGCGGCGGCCCGGCTGATGCCGTACCCCGAGGGGGCCCTCCCGGGCAAGCTCGCGATCAGCTACAAGAACGAGAAGCAATTCTACGAGCTGCTCTTTTTCGCAGACCCGAGCATCTTCGATATCTTCTTCCTCCCCCTGGTCGAAGGCGATCCGGCCCGGGCGCTCGCGGCTCCCAACTCGGTGGTGATCAGCCAGTCGGCGGCCCGCAAGTACTTCGGCGACGACAAGGCGCTCGGCAAGGTGCTGCGGATCGACAGCGGCTTCTCCGACGAGGAATACCGGATCACCGGGGTTTATCGCGACATCCCGGCGAGCTTCCACATCCACTTCGACGGCCTGATCTCGTTCTCGACGCTGGACCACGTCAAGGACCAGCGGATCGCCATGGGCGAGTGGTTCATGAACGACTTCTACACCTACGTGCGTCTGGCCGACGGGGCGTCGGCGCCGCAGGTGGAGGAGCGCCTCGCGCCGTTCGTGCAGAAGCACTTCCCACGGCCCGAAGGGGCGCCGAAGATCACACTGCACCTCCAGCCCGTGACCGACATCCATCTGCGCTCGGACCTGGACCATGAGCTGGAGAAGAACGGGGACATCGCCTACATCTACATGTTCAGCGCCATCGCGGTGCTGACCCTGTTGATCGCCTGCGTCAACTTCATGAACCTGGCCACGGCCCGCTTCGCCGGCCGCGCGCGGGAGGTGGCGGTCCGCAAGGTCGTGGGCGCGCGCCGCTCGCAGCTCATCGCCCAGTTCTTGGGCGAGGCGACGCTCCTCTGCGCCGTGGCGATGGTCGTCGCCGTGCTCCTGGTCTGGGCGGTCCTGCCGGCGTTCAACGCACTCGCCGGGCGGCACGTCGCGCTCCGTCTCGACGCGGCGGCCTGGCTCGCCCTGGTCGGGCTGACGCTCCTCGTGGGGCTCCTCGCCGGCAGCTATCCCGCGTTCTTCCTGTCGTCCTTCGAGCCGAACCGGGTGCTCCGCAGCTCGCTGGTCGGCGGCGTGGGGAGCAGCGCCTTCCGCAAGGTCCTGATCGTCTTCCAGTTCGCCGTGTCGGTGGCGCTCCTGATCGGCGTCGGCGTGGTCTGGGACCAGCTCCGCTACATGCGCTCGCAGGACCTGGGCTACGACATGGAGAACGTCGTGGTCCTGCCGATCCGCGACGTCCGCCTGCGCGAGCGCGTCGCCGAGGTGAAGGCCGAAGTGGAGAAGGTGCCCAACGTGCAGGCCACCACGTTCACCGCGCTGATCATCGGCCGCGAGACGCCGCAGATCTTCACCGCGGTGCATGGAGTCAAGAACCTCGACATGCTCGGCTCGCTGGTCGTCGACTGGGACGTCCAGAAAGTCTTCAAGCTCCAGCTCCTGGCGGGCCGTCCGCTCAAGCCGGGCGAGGAGAGCGACACGGCGGCCGGCTTCCTGGTCAATGAGGCGGCAGTGCGCCACTGGGGCTTCTCCTCGCCGCAGGAGATCATCGGCGTCAGGGCCGCCTGGGGCGGGTGGAAGATCGGGAACATCGTGGGCGTGGTCCGCGACTTCCACCACCGGCCTTTGCAGTTCGAGGTCGAGCCGCTGGTCATGCACGTGCGGCCGCTCGTCTTCCACTACATGTACGTGCGCATCGCGCCGGAGCACCGGGCCGAGACCCTGGCCGGCCTGGAGAAGGTCTGGCGGCGGCTGATGCCGTCCAAGCCTTTCGAGTACTTCTTCCTGGACGACGAGTTCGCCCGCTACTACCGCTCCGAGGAGCGGCTGGGCCAGCTCCTCGGCTTCTTCGCGCTGGTCACCGTCTTCGTCGCCTGCCTCGGCCTGCTCGGGCTCGCCTCGTTCACCGCGGAGAAGCGCACCCGCGAGATCGGCATCCGTAAGGTCCTTGGTAGCTCGGTGACCGAGGTGGTCCTGCTGCTGTCGAAGGAGCTGACGCTCCTGGTGATCGTCGCCAACCTGATCGCCTGGCCCGTGGCCTGGTATCTGATGCGGAACTGGCTGCAAGGCTTCGCCTACCGCACCGACCTCCATCTGTGGAGCTTCCTCCTCGGCGGCCTGGCCGCGCTGTTGATCGCCTGGCTGACGGTGAGCTACCAGGCGCTCAAGGCGGCCCTGATCGCTCCGGCCGAAGCGCTGCACTACGAATAGGTGGACGCCGTGATCCGCAACGAAGTCGGGCTCATCTCCGAGCTCTCGCCCATGCAGCAGGCGATGCTGTTCGCCAGCCTGTATGCGCCGGGGTCCGGCGTCTACGTCGTCCAGCTCAGCCTGCGCCTGACCGGCCGGCTCGACGTCGCCGCGTTCGAGCGGGCCTGGCGGCGCGTGGTCGACCGCCACGATGCCCTGCGGACGGGCTTCCATTGGGAGGATCTGGAGAAACCCCTGCAGGTCGTCCTCGAAGACGTCGAGCTGGGGCTCCGGCGCGAGTCGTGGCGCGGCCTGGAGGAGGCGGAGCAGGAGGCGCGGCTGGGGGAGTATCTGGACGCGGACCGGGAGAGCGGCTTCGAGCTGAGCGAGCCGCCGCTGATGCGCCTGGCTCTGTTCGAGCTCGGTGCGGAGACCTGGCATCTCGTCTGGAGCCTGCACCATCTGGTGGTGGACGGCTGGTCGGTGGGCCTGTTGCTCAAGGAGCTGTTCACCTGCTATGCGGCGCTCGCCGCCGGCCGCGAGCCGTCGCTGCCTGCGCCGCGCTCCTACGGCGACTACATCGCCTGGCTGCAGCGGCAGGACGCGGCGGAGGCCGAGGCGTTCTGGCGCCGGAGCCTCGCCGGGCTCGCCGCGCCGACGCTGATCGCGGGAGGCGACGGCCGCGGGGCGGCCGGCTTCCGGCAGTCGCAGCGGCAGAGCGTACGCCTGAGCCAGGAGACGACCACGGCCCTGCGCGAGCTGGGGCGGCGGCACCGGCTGACGCTGAACACGTTGATGCAGGGCGCCTGGGCGCTCCTCCTGGCCCAGGCGAACGGAGGCGGCGAGGTGGTCTTCGGCGGCACGGTCGCCGGCCGGCCGGGGGACCTTCCCGGGGCGGATTCCATCGTCGGCCCTTTCATCAATACCCTGCCGGTACGGATGGCGGTCGATCCGGAGCGCCCGCTGCTGCCGTGGCTCGAGGAGCTGCAGGAGAAGCAGTCCGAGGCGCGGCGCTACGAGCACGCTCCGCTTTATGAGATCCAGACCTGGAGCGGCCTGCCGGCGGGCACGGCGCTGTTCGACAACATCCTGGTGTTCGAGAGCTACCCGCTGGACGGCTCCCTCGCGGGGCTGCTGCCGGAGCTTTCGCTGTCGCGGCTGACGGTCAACGAGCAGACCAACTATCCG